>Ga0207433_10012437_pt1 | contig 12722 bp, 14 predicted proteins | sample YelNatPaOPGAMG01_FD_187559 | JGI IMG/M metagenome (GOLD analysis project Ga0207433, IMG submission 187559) | Hot spring thermophilic microbial communities from Obsidian Pool, Yellowstone National Park, USA - OP-RAMG-01 (SPAdes) (version 3) | ecosystem: Environmental > Aquatic > Thermal springs... | reverse complement strand
ATCTCGACCGGTACGCCCGCTCTTTCACCTATCTCTATGGCCTCCCTCAACGCATCGAAGAGGGTGTCCCCCTCCCCCCTGATATGGGTGAAGTAGACTCCCCCATAGTCTGCCAGGATCCTGGCGAGCTCGATGATCTCCTCCTTCTCCGCGTAGCAGCTCGGCGGATATATCAGCCCTGTTGAGAGGCCCCACGCCCCGTCCTCCATGGCCTCCCTCACGAGGCGCCCCATCTCCCTCAGCTCGTCGTCGGTTGGAGGCCTCCTCTCGAAGCCCATAACATTCTGCCTAACCGTTCCATGGCCGACCAGGGGTGCGATGTTCAGGGAGACCCCATCCCGGTCTATGAGCTTCATGTAATCGTCCATGGACTCCCATTCGAACCTGAACTCCTCCCCAAGCTGGGCGCGCATATACCTCTCCCTATAGGCCCTAACCTCCGGGCTCATGGGCGCGGCCGAGGAGCCGCAGTTGCCCACCACCTCGGTCGTGACTCCCTGGGTTATCTTGCTCTCCGCCCTCCTATCAACGAGCACAGTGAAGTCCGAGTGGCTGTGGATATCTATGAAGCCCGGGGCGACCATGAGGCCTCTAGCATCTATCCTCCTGTCGGCCCTAGATCCCCTCAGCCTTCCCACGGCCTCTATCCTATCTCCGACGATGCCCACATCGGCCCAGAACCATGGATTTCCAGTCCCATCAAGAACCCGGCCCCCCTCGATCAGGATATCGTACATGACCGTGGCCTCCAAGCCTGAAATATGCTCTGATACCTTAATAAGTTTGAACCAGCTGTCCAAGCCCATCCCGAGGCTCTCGAAAGAGGCTGATCAAGTTGAGGCCTCAAAGCCGGAGGGGGATGGAGTTGGCTGGCCTCGGGGGATGTGATGTTCGGGATTTTAACCAATCAACGGGCTCGGTGACCGGGAGGCTTCGGGCCTGCCGGGCTCACATAACCTCCATTCCAGCCTTCTCTATGGCTGTGATCCCTATGAGATAGTTCTCGTAGATCGCCTTAGCCGCCCGTACTATCTTCATCCTCTCATCTTCCGTCAGGTCATTCCATATGTTCGGGCCAAGGCTCCGCCCGACCTTTATGGGTATGCTTACGTTCACGGCCTCGGGTAATCCCGGCAGCTTGTTCGATACGGAGATGCTGTAGGTCTCTCCCCTGTCCTGGAGTATCGACCTCACGATGTCCCTGAAGGCCGATGCAGGCCCGTATTCCGTTCCTCCGATTATGTCCACGATCCTCTTAGATATCGATCGGACGTAATCTATGACGCTCTCCCTGTCCAGCACCTTTCCAGTCTCCTTGAGGTAATCGTCTATCGGCCTGCCTTCAACCCTCACGGTGGACCACAGGGCGTGGGCCTCGGCTCCGTGCTCCCCTCCCACAAACCCTTCCACGGAGGTCACGGGAACCCCGAGATCCATGGCCAGCTTTGTTCTGAACCTGAGGGTGTCAGGGTGGTCCCCCGTGCCTATGACGAAGTCTGCCTTTGACACCTTCTTGAATAGGGTCGCCATTGCGTCTACGGGGTTGGTCACTATGACGAACTTTGCCCCAGGGTTTCTGGGGGGCATAACCTCGGCTATGTAATTTATGATCCCCGCGTTCTCCACCACGAGGTCCCTCCTACTCATCTGCACCCCCGGTGTTCGAGGCTTACCGGGGCAGACGACTATCAGATCGGCCCCCGAGACCCCCTCATCCTCCTCATAGGTGTTTATCTCAACATCATATCCCATGCTCGCCGCTGCATGCTTGAGCTCCTCTCCGAAGGCCCATGATAGGCCCGGCTTGATATCCACGAGGGAGAGCTCATCCGCAAGGCGCTCGGCCATTAGTAGGTAGGCCGTCGGGCGTCCTATCCTACCATTCCCCACGACAGCTATATGGAACCCCATCACATTCCAAGGATATTAGATATTAGATGCGATTAAAGGCTTTTCATTCCATGGTTGGAGGAGCATGATATATATCCATGGAGGACCCAGTCTAGCCTAGATGAGCTCTAAGCCATACCACTATGTGAGGTTCACCTGGCTGAGGAAGGTCGACCTAGAGAAAATGGCTGTGGAGCTCGGAGAAAAGTTCAGGGTGGAACACAGGACCCTGCCAAGCTCCGAGACCGAGTTCTCCCTCTTCAAGGATGAGAGGGAGGGGTTGAAGGTGACCGCCGACACCCTCTCAGCCTTCTTATATCCCATGAAGGCGGTCCTCTACCAGAGGGAGGCCGCCCCCTTCACCCCTAAAGACCTGGAGCTTAGAAGGATAGTGCTCGAGAGATACCCCAGGAGCAGGCCCACCCCCCTGCCATGGTCCTTCAGCGTGGAGCCGAAGTTCGAGAAGGTCGAGGGAGACTGAGCGAACACCACGAACACCATTCTAGAGGAATAATCAGGATCCCATAGGCCTCACCGGCTTTGACCCTTGGGCCATGGTGGGTTCAGAAATATCCAGATCCTCTCCTGGGAATGAAGGGGGATCCGCTTTATCAATAGGATCAAGTTGGATTAATGAGAAATTTCCTCTGCGGCGATCATTTTCCAAATCGATTAGATATTTTATTTTTATAATTCATATAATTTTTCCGAAGTCTTAAATATCCAGGGGCATTAATCAATGGGATGTTGACGCCGGAGAGGTTCTACTCTAGGCTTGGGAGGACCTTTGAGCCGAGCATCCTCACGGAGGTCGTCCTGGCGGCCTTCGAGTTGATGAAACAGGGCAAGAGGCTCATCTCCCTGACGGGAGGGAGCTATGATCCCCCCTCCCTCCCGGTGGGGCCGGTGAAGGAGGTTCTCGAGGAGGCCTCCGAGGAGGCCTGGAGGGAGATGCTCCAGTATGGGAGCAACAGGGGGAGTGGGGCCCTCAGGGAGGCTCTCGCGAGGTTTATGGAGGGTGCGGGGATAAGGGCCGACCCGGGATCCGAGGTTATGGTGACGACGGGCTCCCAGCAGGCCCTAGACCTGGTCTCGAGGCTGTTCATAGACCCAGGCGACATCATCATAGTGGACTCCCCCACATATCTCCAGGCCCTCGCGGCCTTCAAGCAGTTCTATCCGGAGTTCCGCTCCATCCCCGTCGACGATGGGGGCATGAGGGTAGACCTCCTGGAGGAGGAGCTGAGGCGTCTGGCCCTGGAGGGTAGGAGGCCGAAGATCCTATACGCGGTCCCATCCTTCCACAATCCGACCACGACGGTCTTGTCGATGGAGAGGAGGAAGAGGATCCTCGAGCTGGCGGAGGAGTACGACTTCCTCATCCTCGAGGATAACCCATATGGGTATATCTCCTTCGAGGGGCCTATGCCCACACCCATCAAGGCGATGGATCGGTCCGGAAGGGTGCTATACATGAGCACCTTCTCGAAGATAGTCTCGCCGGGCCTGAGGATAGGATGGATCGCGGCAAGGGGGGAGTTCATTGCGAAGATGGCCGAGGCGAAGAGCAACATAGACATATGCTCGGACGGCCTGAGCCAATATGTGGCCGCGGGGCTCCTGAGAAGGGGGCTCGTGGAGAAGCAGATCGACCGCATAACGAAGGTCTACAGGAGGAAGAGGGACCTGATGCTGGAGACCATGGAGACGAGATTCCCAGAGGGCGCCGAGTGGACAAGGCCGAAGGGGGGCCTATTCATATGGGTTAAGATGCCGGGCCACGTCAACACCGACGAGATGCTCAAGGAGGCCCTCAGGAATGGGGTGGCCTACGTACCAGGCTCGAGCTTCTTCCTCGACCCCTCCATCAGGAACTATCTCCGCCTAAACTACAGCTTCCCCTCGGAGGAGGATATAGTGGAGGGGATAGGCATCCTCGGCAGGGTCTTCAGAGAGAGGATATAACAGGACCGGAAATCTCACTCAATATTTAGGTAAACCGTTTTTCTGGGTCGAGTATCCCGATTAAACTGGCGGTGGGGGTTGATGGGAGGTTCTGGATCCCCCTAGTATTCCACCGGGACCTTCTGCATGAGGTTGAAGAGCCTCATGAAGGCCTTTCCATATCTTATGATCCTGCTCGTGCTCCCCTTGAACCTGAGCTGCTGGGTCATGATGGCGTTGGCTGCGTCTATCTCCCCCTTATTAACCTTAACCCAGATCTCATACGGCCCCTCCAGGGAGAACTCCGTGGTTTCGCCTGGGGAGAGGGGCCTCACCTCGACAACCTTTCCATCTTCAAACCTGACATATACGGGTTGGAGGTCAGCCTTATCGGTGACCCTGAAGGTGAAGGAGGCCGTCAACCCCTTCGCCCTAATTCCGAACTCCTGGTCACCATTAGCGACGGTCTCAACCTGCTTCCAGTAGTCCAGGTCTAGAAACTTCATCCCGAGCCCTCAGTCAATTAATCGATGTGGCTTTAAAAGCATTACTGAGTTTCCGTTAGAGGCCAAGTCCAGCTGGCCTGTAAATCTATGGGTGAGGGCTTATATCGGCTTCTAATCTGCAGAGCTGGTTCAACCTCCCATCACTATACACTTTACTTGACACATATTCGAAGCCGGGGGCCTCATTGAAACTCCCAATTCAACATGCATCTTTACAAATAGATATAGTTAAATGAAACACGCTATTAGAATTCTTTCTTCGGACACTTTATCTTCTCCAGGATTTCATCCGCCTTTGCCGATTCTATCTTGATCGTATACAGCTGGCGTGGGGTTCTAAGTTTTATCTTAGTTATATCCCCATGCCTCTTTATCCGGCATTCCGATGCCTTCTCCGACAATGCCAGGAACTCTTCGGGGTCTCGGATCTCCCTTGGCATCCCCGCACCTCAGCCATCCTCAAGCTTACTTAGACTTTATTAGTCTTTTCCCTCTCCAGCTTAGAGAGACAGCCAACAGCTCCTCTGCGAGGGAGCTTTGGACCCGACGAGGTCCCCTGCCTCCAGAGAGGATGATAGCTAGTTCTGGAGGGCTTTAGATGCCTCCGCCTTTATCCTCCTGTATGCCTCCTCGGGCTCCGTGACCTCCATAACAAGCCTCTCGAAGGGGCATATGTCCGAGCCATCGCGGTTCAGTATGTGTGGGGCCTCCCTAATGTAGGAGTGTTTCAAGCCCCTTTTCAGGAATAACTCCTTCGCCTGGGAGCTGATCAGGGCCGCGTGGGCCTCAGAGGCCTCAAAATAGATTATGAGGAGGGCTGCGGCCTTTCCGATGACCTTGTCTGCCACGATGCTCCCCCTGAGGCCCTCCAGGCCGATGAGGTCGATGGCCCTGAGGAGGGGGATCACCCCCCTCTCGGAGCTGGAATAGATGATCTCCCCATCTCTATAGACCAGTACGCTCAGCCTCCTCCTCTCGAGTTCCCCGATCAACCAGCTCAAGCCGATCCCAGATTCCATCCTCGGCTGGTCTTATTTTCCCTTTCGAGCATCAGAAGATACCCGGGTCATCAAACTGCTGAGGCTGGGGTCTTCGGCGCGCAGAGGATTTAAGTTATGGGTCCTTAATTTTCTGGTATGCATGAGTGGTCTCTAGCCGAAGGGGTGGTCTCCGCCGCATCCAGGGTCGCAGAGGAGGAGGGGCTGGAGGAGATCACGGAGATCGTAGTTATGGTTGGGGAGCTCCAGCAGGTTGATAGAGAGGCCCTCCTCTTCGCCCTTGATCAACTTAGGACACCCATTATGGGGAGAGCGCGCTTCACTATAGAGCCTATCCCAGCCAAGATGAGGTGCAGGGTCTGCGGTGGGGAGTGGAGCTTCAGGCGGGAGGCCCTGAGCGGAGATGAGGCGGAGGCAGTCCACTTCCTGCCGGAGATGGCCCACGTGTACATCAAATGCCCAAGGTGTGGGAGCCCCGACTTCGAGGTCTCTGAGGGGAGGGGTGTCTGGCTGGCCTCGGTGAGGGGGGTGAGGAGGGTTGGTTGACCCGCGCCTGGAGGTGTTAGGCCGCCGCCTGTCAGCAGTTGATGAGGTTATAGCCGTAGCGAGCGGGAAGGGAGGGGTTGGGAAGAGTGTGATATCCACAACCATCGCCCTGGCCCTCAGGGGGATGGGCCGCAGGGTCGGCCTCCTGGACCTGGACCTGACCGGCCCCTCAACGCACCTGATCCTGGGCGTCGAAGGCGTCAGGCCCGTGGAGGATAGGGGGATAATCCCGCCCAAGCTCCACGGCATAAGCTACATGTCCGTCATCTTCTTCTCCATGGATCAGCCCGTGCCCCTTAGGGGCGCGGATATCTCAAACGCCATCATAGAACTCATGGCCATCACGAGGTGGGGGGATCTCGACTACCTGGTCGTCGATATGCCCCCAGGCATAGGCGACGAGGTCCTCGACGTGGTGAGGTTGATGGGCGGCTCCCACTTCCTCCTGGTCTCGACGCCATCCCCCCTCGCCATCGAGACCGTGGGTAAGCTCCTGAGCCTCCTCCTAGAGCTCAAGGTCCCCATATTGGGCGTGGTCGAGAACATGGTGACGAGGCCGACCGCGGGGGTTAAGGGGCGGTTAGAGGTGCTGGGGGTCCCATACCTTGGGGCCATAGGATATGACCCCGAGCTCGATGAGGCGCTTGGAGACGTGGAGAGGTTGATGGGGACAAGGTTCGCGAGGGATGTTGAGAGGCTAGCCGAGGAGGTTGAAAGGAGGCTCAATAAAATTAACCCTGAACATGAGCGGATGAAATAGAGGATATTAATGAGTTAAGTTCAATGAGAGGGCTCCATTTATCAGAAAGGATTACTTGAATATGGCTTCACGATCGGGAATAAACATATTAGATTTTGGTCAGAGTCAAGTCGGTCATGAAGATAAGTTAAGAAAAGTGGAGCAGATAGAGGGAATACCTTATCCCTCATCCTTTTAGTGCTACTTCTTGGCCATCTCCTCGATCAATTTGGCCGCCCTGACGGTGTTGAATGCCCCGCATGTGCACTGCCTGCTCAGCCTTATGGCCGCCTCCATCGGGGTGACCCTGCCCTCCCTCACCATCTTTACGAGGTGCTCCACGATTCTCCTGGATATCATGTGGTGGCCGCACATGGTCGTTATGAGCCTGACGTCCTCGGGTGCAACCTTCTCGGTTCTGCCCATGAATCCGAGGGCGAGGTTCGATGTGTGGGGGTATTCCCCAACCCCCGCCTTCCTCATTATGTCCTTGACCTCCTCGGTCAGGCCGCTTATGGTGACGGATATACCCAGGTCGGCCTCCTTGAGCGCCCTGAGGGCCTCTATCACGGCCTCCTTGTCGTCGAACACCGCCTGGACGATGGCGGCGTCGGTGACATTGTTTATGATCTCCCTCAGGGGCATTCCCCTTGCCAGGTTCCCCACCTCCATGCTCCCCATGTTGACCGGCCCGAACCTGGAGAGGATCCTCATCATCTCCCTGAGCTTTGGGGCGCAGCCCCTCTTGTTGTAGCCCTTCGCCCCCGTTATCACGAAGAGGTAGTCGTTCTTCAGCGAATCTACGCTCCCCTCTCTATATAGGGTGTGGGTCATCTTCCCCCCTCCTACGGCCCCGGGCGCCCCAGGCCCATGTTATGCTTCCCGTTTGGGTAGACCCTTATCCCCGGGATCCCCTTAAGGAGGGGGAGCACCTCAGGCTCCCCATCCCTCCACCTCGAGATTATGCCCACCGAGAAGACGGTGTCCACCTCCCTCGAGACCTCCTTCAGGGTTTCGATTATCTCAGGGACCTTCTCCTTAGGGGTCTTGAACTCTATTATCGCAGAGAGGGCTCTGAGCGCCCTTATCTCCCCCGGGGAGATACCCCAGGGGTTCTTCTCCGTGAACCTCCCCGTCCTCTTATCTATCAGCATGGTGACAGGGTTCAGGTCCAGGAACTCGACCCCATGCCTAGCGAGGGCCATGGCCACCTTCTCCACGTCGGCGAAGCTCGTCGAGACCCCCGGCCTCCCCATCTCCACACCCCAGCCCGCCTCGCCAAACTTCACGTTGTTCGTGACGTCGTTGGTCTTCATCTCCTCCGTCCCCCTCCCCGGCACCTCCGTCTCCTTGAAGGTGGCGAGGGGGTCGCTGAAGAGCTTCCTCAGGAGCCTGGGGGGCTTAAGCTCAGGCTGCCTCAGGGCGTCCACCGGGCACTCGGCCCTTATACAGGTTCCGCACTCCACACACCTCTCCTGGTCTACGAAGGCATACTCCCCGACGGTTATCGCCTCAACGGGGCAGTAGAGGGCGCATCTCCCACAGGCCACGCACAGCTCCCTAACCACATATACCATGAACAACCCTCCTTAACTAGAATTGTCCGATACCCTCTAGATATTTATCGCTTTCACCCTCTTCATTTCAGCCGCTGCCCTATTTATGATCTCCAAAGCCCTCACCGTGTTGAATACATTGCATGTGCACTGCTTCCCTAGCTCTACGGCTGCAGCCTCGGGAGTCATCGTCCCAGCGGCAACCCTCTCGATCATCGTCTCCGCCAGCTTTCTGGATATCATCGCGTGGCCGCACATCGTGCAGAGTTCGAGGATCGTCTCATCTGGGAGCAGCTCCACCTTCCCCCAAGTCCCTAGGCTCATGTTCACGGTATGAGGCTTGAGGCCGGCCCTCCTGCAGGCCTTGAACACCTCATCAAATACTCCGCTCACAACGATGCTGAGCCCGAGATCGGCCTCTCTGAGCTCCCTTAGAACCTCTATTACCGCCTCCCTATCCGTGTAGACGGCGTGGCCTACTCCACCCTCAATCTCCTCGCATCTCATAACCTCCTCTAGGGTTGAGGCCCGGTGGACGCCGCTGTTCATCTCCTCAGTCCAGCCCTTTAGATATCTCAGCCTCCTCCCCCTAGCCCTCGCCGCGAGGGCTACGGGCCCATGTCTTCCACATATCTCTAGAAACCTCCTGACCCTTTCTTCAAGGGGGCCCCCATACGACCTCTGGGCTCCCGATGTGGGCTCTATCATGGAGAGGATCACAAAATCCCTTGAGAGGGACTCCCTCGAGCCCCTCCTGTGGTTTGTGTGGGTCATGCTAGAGGCCTCCCCAGACCCACATTGGTCTTTCCATTTATCCTTGGCTGGAATCCCGCCCCAAGCATCCTTGACCTGAAGGGAATCTCGAAGTCTCTACAACGGCTTATCACGCAGAGGCTAAATACCGTCTCCACCTCCCTCGAAACTTCCTTTAGGAGTCTGAGGATCTCCAATCCCTCCTCCTCCGAGGTTTTAAACTCTATTATGGCCGAGAGGACCCTCTCCCTCCCGACCGATGGGTCCCTCAACTTGCCTGTCTCGGGGTCTATGAGGGATGTTATGGGGTTCAATGGCTCGAACTTCACCCTTCCCGCCAGGGCCATGGCCACCTTCTCCACGTCGGCGAAGCTCGTCGAGACCCCTGGCCTTCCCATCTCAACGGCGAAGCCCACCTCCCCCTCCTTGAACCTTCCGGTCACATCGTTTGTCTTCATCTCCGAAGTGCCCCTGCCTATGATGCCCGTGGATGGATGGGGAACAAGCGGATCGCTGAACTGGGCCCGCAGAATGCGAGGCCAACCCAGCTGGGGCTGGTAGAGGGCCCCATTTCGGCAGGCCCCGCTTCTCAGGCAGACGCCACACTCCACGCATAGCTCTTGGTCCACATATACAGAATTCTCGGTCTCCTTGATTGCTCCCACAGGGCAGTAGATTATGCAATTTCTACATCTGACACATCTATCCTCATAGATCTTCATTCTAAACCACCTTTATTCTCCATCAATCAGCACAGTCTAATGTAGAGGCATCCTCATCTTCTTCAAGGGCGGTCATACGCCTTAAGGAGGTCCATATAAACCAGGGCGAAGACCTTAGTTGTGTCCTTCAAATCCTCTACCGAGATCCTCTCGTTTATGCTGTGATGCCGATCCACGCAACCGTAGCCGAAGCAGGCTGTAGGAATCCCCAGCGTGTTCACCAGGTTAGTAAACCCCCAGGAGATACCTACCGGTGTCCCCGTAGTCTTAGGCTCTACTCCCCTAACTTCTACGGCGGCTCTCTTAATCGCCTCAACGACCTCGGAATCGGTTGGCATAGACATCCCCGGCCTATAAGAGACCAATTCTATTTCGGCTTTCACATTCTCAATGGCTTTGAATTCATCTAATATTCTCGAGATCTCTTCCGATGGATCGATATGTTCTGGAGAGTATTTGCATGTAACGGTGATCTCGCAACTTCCCGGAGTGGTGCTCCAAGCCTTCTTTCTGTGAAATTCCACTCCGTCCAGCGTCAGAATATCATGGCCCAATAGCGGATCCTGGCGTGAAGCCATCTCCTCAGCTAGCTTCCAGATCCAATGTATGAACCTCATACACAGCTCACTTAATCTACCAGCAGCCTTTGGGTTAATCAGATTCTCAGGGTGAGGGGGGTCTTCCCAAATCCTTATCTTAAATGTCTTGGTCGCCATTGTCCTAACCCATATGTTGTAGGAGCTGAAGGATGGGAAGTTCTCCATATTCTCATTCGTTACTTGCGTGTTAACGGCATATATTGCGAAGTCAGCCTCGATCTCTTCCCTATGCTTCTCAGCCAGGTAGTTGAAGCCCTTGAATCCTCCAGCCTCTTCATCCGAGTCTTGAACCACTATAAGATCCCCTTCGAGTTCTATCCCCAACTCCCTGAGGGCTTTAGCGGCCCATATTATGGAGGCTCCCATGGATTTATGGTCACATGCCCCTCTCCCCCATATACTGCCCTCAGCTAGCTCTCCGGAGAAGGGGTTGAACCTCCACTTTGGTAGGTCTATATTATCGACGGGAACGGTATCCAAGTGTGAGTTTATGAGGAGCCTGGGCTTCCCCACCTTTCCCCTGAGCCTTGCTACTATGTTGGGTCTGCCCTCCTCCAACTCGAAGACCTTGACCTCAAAACCGATGGCCTTAAGTTCAGGTATGATGAGCTCGGCTGCATATGCCTCCGTTCCCAGCCAGAACCCGCTGGACAGAGTTAGGTTTACGCTTCTCGCTCTGATCATGCTCTGGAGGAATTGGATTATATCACTCTCATGCTCATCGATGTATCTTTGGACTTCTCTCCTCAATCCACATTTTTCTGTGACTCCATATGATGTAGGTTGCACTTCAGCCCACCACTTCCCTGAAGACCCTTAGGTGGTTCTCCCCGAGGATCATTCGTATATCCTCCTCAGGGTATTCCCTTCGGATCAGCTCCCTAGTGATGTTCGGGATCTTTGATGCATCCTCCAATCCTTCCGGGGTTTTAGGCATTCCATCAAAATCGGAGCCGAGGCCCACATATCTGGGACCCACAAGATCCACGATGTGATCTATGTGGTCGACCAACTTCTTAACCGATGCACCCTTCTCGTGGATGAACTGGGGTACAAAGCTCAGCCCAACCACTCCACCCCTATCAGCTATGGCCCTTATCTGGTCATCTGTGAGGTTCCTCGGATGGTCACATATAGCCCTGCAATTTGAGTGAGAAGCAATTATAGGTCTCCTCGAGACCTCGATAAGGTCAAAGAAGCCAGCCTCGCTTAGGTGGGAGACGTCGATTATTACGCCGAGTCTATCAAGTTCTTCAACAACTTCCACGCCAAGCTCAGATAAGCCTCCCCCAGTCCTGGAGTCAGAGACCCCATCCGCCAGCGGGTTCCTCAAAGAATGGACAAGGCCCACCATCCTGACCCCAAGGCGGTAGAGGCATCTGAGAACCCCAAGGCTCCCCTCTATAACATCCGCCCCCTCGATAGACAAGACCGCGGCGATCTTGCCTCTCTCCACGGCCTCGAGGATCTCCCGATAGGAAGTTGCCGGGATAATATCATCCCTGTTCCTCTCGCATTCAGAGTAGAATATGTCAAGCATGTCCATGGCTGTCCTGAGGGCGTATGGGGGTAAACGCTCCCGCGCTGAGGAGATGGCGAAGACCTGGCAGTCTACTCCCCCCTCCTTAAGCCTTGGAATATCCACATGTCCCACTTCAGCTCTGCCTCCAAGCCCTATATGAGACCTATCAATGAACCAGTAGTCCCTTAGCCGGGTGAAGGCGGGGCTTAGACATTTAAGAGTATCGCAGTGGGTGTCAACTACTATGGACCTACCATGAAGCTCCATTATATACTCTTCATCAATTAGACTCATCATTAATCCATTAATCTCAAACAATTTAAGAGTTTCGATGTCAAATCAAAAATTCTCTTGAAAAAATTGTGTAGAAAAAACTGGGAACTCATACCCCTTTTCTACGCCGATAGATCATGTCCACTAATATTACGATTAAGGTGGCAGCTGTTAAGTAGATCCCCGGCTCCCTAAACATTAGGAATGCAGGGCCTATTACGGGAGATAGAAAGGTTAATGACATCGATCCGAAGGTTGCTCCCATAGCCGCCATTATGAAATAGCGTCCTAACTTGGTCAAAAAACCGAAGATGCCAGTATGGCTTCTGGTGAATATAAAGTACATCGTGGAGGCTGTCGTACCCACCACGATGAGGAAATTGTTTAAGTTATTAATTGGATTTGGGGTAGCCATTGGAAGTAGTGTGGCCCTTATCTGATCGAGAAGTTGCCCTATCACCGCACCCCTAACGGCTAGCCCTAAGCCTACCCCCATAAGGATACATAGGGGATAATTGGAGGCCCAGATCGTCCTCTTGCTCAGTCTTCCGAGGGTCATGACGCCCAGGATCATTGCTGGAATAAGGATGTAGCTGCCACCGGTGAGGGGGGTCCACCCGGTCTTCAGTATGGATTGATAACCCGAGTAGAGCTCTATCCCAACGGCTACGCCC
>Ga0207433_10012429_pt1 | contig 12727 bp, 7 predicted proteins | sample YelNatPaOPGAMG01_FD_187559 | JGI IMG/M metagenome (GOLD analysis project Ga0207433, IMG submission 187559) | Hot spring thermophilic microbial communities from Obsidian Pool, Yellowstone National Park, USA - OP-RAMG-01 (SPAdes) (version 3) | ecosystem: Environmental > Aquatic > Thermal springs >... | reverse complement strand
AATCTCCTTCGTTCTATGGCTGCTGCTGGCCTGGCGCAGCAACGCCAGATCCGGCGCCATCGCATTCACCTGTGCCAGCCAGCGCGGCAGGCGGATGCCGTAACTCTGCAGCGCCGTCACCATCGCGTTGCGACGCAGGCTGAGCATGAAGCGGTCGAAGGTTCCCAGCGGCTGTTCCACGTAGCGCACCGGATAATGCGCACCGAGCCCGGCCAGCTTCGCCGCGTCGGCAATGGCCGTATCCAGGCCGCCGAGCTGGTCCACCAGGCCGCGCTGAAGTGCCTGCTTGCCGGTCCAGACGCGCCCCTGCGCGATCGCGTCGATGGCATCGAAGCTCTTGCCGCGGGCCTTGGCCACACCGCCGACGAAGTCGCGGTAGCCCTTGTCGATGATCGCCTGGATCACCGCCCCCACCTTGGGGTCGAGCGGGCGGGTGATGTCGAACGCCCCTGCCATCGGACCGGTCGAGACGCCGTCGCTGACCACGCCGAGTTTGGCCAATGTGTCGGGCACCGAGTAGTACATGCCGAAGATGCCGATGGACCCGGTGATGGTGTTCGGTTCGGCCACGATGCGGTTCGCGTCCATCGAGATCCAGTAGCCGCCACTGGCCGCCACGTCGCCCATCGACACCACCACGGGGATGCCCGCCTCGCGAGTCAGCTGGACCTCACGCCGGATCTGCTCGGCGGCGTAGACCTCGCCTCCGGGGGAGTCCACCCGCAGCACCAGCGCGCGAGTGTGCTTGTTCTCGCGCGCGGCACGGATCAGCGCGGCGGTGGATTCGCCGCCGATCTCGCCGGGTGGCTGCTTGCCAGCACTGATGTCGCCCTGCGCCACGACCACGGCCACACCGGGCGAGAACAGATCATGGTTGCGCGGTACGCTGGCCATGTAATGGGTCATGTCCACGCCACGGATCCCGTAGCCGCGGGCACCGGCCGGCACGCCGTCCTTGCGCAGCATGGCGATGAGCTGGGCTCGGGTGGCGGTGCCGTCGATCAGGTGCTCCTGGAGCGCGAGTCGTGCCAGGTCGCCATTGGCGCTGGCGATCCTGTCGGGCAGATCGTCGACGTCGCTGCGCAGGCTGGCCGGATCGATGCCGCGCAGCTTCGCCACCTCGTCGAGATATTCGTCCCAAAGCCCGCCCATCCAATAGCTGTCGGCCAACTTGGATGCAGCCGAAGCGTGGTCGAGGATGTACGGCTCGGCCGCGCTCTTGAACTGGCCCACCCGGAACAGATGCACCTGCACGCCCAGCTTGTCGAGCAGGTCTTTGTAGAACAGCCGGTAATTGGCCAGGCCGGTGATCATCAGCTCGCCCTGCGGGTCGAGCAGCACGCGGTTCGCATGCGCGGCAAGGTAGTACTGGTACTGGTCGAGGCTGGGCGCCCAGGCGATCACCTGCTTGCCGCTGGCGCGGAAGCGGTCCAGCGCCGCGCCGACCTCGCGCAGGGCGGCGAACCCGCCCGCTCTCAATTCGCTGGGATCGAGCACGATGCGGCTGATGCGCGGATCCTTCGCTGCCGTGTCGATCGCCGCCACCAGGTCGCGCATCCGCACCTGCTCCGGCGCTTCGCCGGACAGCCCGGCCAGCGCCCGCTGCAGCGGCTGCACGGTGTACTGCTCCACCAGTTGCCCCTGCGGTCGCAGCACCAGCACGCTGCGGTCCAGCACCTTGCCGCCGACATGGCTGCCCGCGTAGATGCCCAGGGCCAGCAACAACAGCAGGCCCAGCACACCGAAAAACACCACGTTGATGATGACCAGCCGGACCGCGTTGATGCCGCGTCCGAACACACGCAGGAACGCCCAGAATCCATTCGATTGCCTTGGCCGGCGAAGAGGCGGTGGAGGCATGCGCATGATCCTTGCTGAGGGATGGCCAGCGTACCTGCTCGCGTCGCGGTCGTCAGCTGCCCGACTGGCACCTCATGGCACGGGCGATATGTACGGCAGGTCGTCCAGGCGGCTCTCGCCCACGAAATGGGGATGCCGCGAACTGCGCCAGAAGCGCGCGAACAGCAGCACGGCGGCCACCGTCAGCCCGGCGATCAGCCCGATCCACATGCCGCGCGCCCCCATGCCGTGACGGAAGGCCAGCCACCAGCCCACCGGCATGCCCACGCCCCAGTAGGCGAACAGGGTGATCGCCATCGGCACGCGGGTGTCTTTCAGCCCGCGCAGGGCGCCATTGGAGACCACCTGTATACCGTCGGAAAACTGGAACAGGCCCGCCAGCACCAGCAGCTGCGCGGCCAGCCCGATCACCCGGGTGTCGTGGGTGTACAGCGAGGCGATGAAATGGGGCGCGCCAAGCATCAAGCCAGCCGAGACCAGCTGCGTGACCAGGGTCAGCCCGATACCGCAGAAGCCCGCGTAGCGCACTCCCGCAGGGTCGCCCCGCCCCGCCGCGTTGCCCACCCGCACCGTCGTGGCCATCGCCAGGCCCAGCGGGATCATGAAGAACACCGAAGCCACGTTCAGTGCGACCTGGTGGCTGGCCACCACGTCTTCGCCCAGCCGCCCGATCAGGAGCGCCGTCGCCACGAACAGGCCCGCCTCGGCCAGCAGCGTCACCGCCATCGGCAGCCCGATGTGCAATAGCTGGCCGACCGGCCTCCAGCGCGGCCATTCGAACCGTTCCAGCAGCCCCAGTCCGCGATAATTGCGGTGGCACAGCACGTAGGTGGCGAAGCCGAGCATCTCCAGCCACAACGCGATGGCCGTCGCCATGCCGCATCCGCGCGCGCCCTGCGGCGGCAGGCCCAGCTTGCCGAACATGAACACGTAGCCAAGCGGCACCAGCAGGAACAGCCCGCCGAAGCTGAAATACATCGACGGCCGCGTCAGCGAGAGCCCTTCGGAAAGTCCGCGCAGGGCGAAATAGCAGGTCAGTGCCGGCGCTCCCCAGCTGATCGCGTGCAGGAACTCGTTCACCGAGGTGTCCAGGGTCGGCGCTACCCCGATCAGCTGGATCAGCGGCTCGGCATGGCGCACCGCGAACCACAACAGCCATCCGAGCACCAGCGCCAGCCACAGCGCCTGGCGAAACACCGCGCCCACCTCATGTCGCCGCCGCGCACCGTCCAGTTGCGAGACCGATGGCGGCACCGACATCATCACGCCGATGCCGCTGACCACCACCAGCGACCAGATGCTGGTGCCGATCGCCACCGCGCCCAGCACATGCGCGCTGTAGTGGCCGGACAGCATCGCATCGATCACGTTGCTGCCGATCGCGGCGAGCTGGGCCAACATCAAGGGAAGCGCGAGACGCACCGTGGCGCCGATCTCGCGCACCATGCGGGTACGATCGGAAAAAATGGGATTCATGACAGCGGGCTCTCGGGTCGAGCGATTGTAACCGACTCGCCGACCGGGGCTGCCTCCATGCGCCCCTTGTGCCAAGATCGCGCGCTGAGCCGCACGGGGAAGGGGAATGAAGGAACCGACGACGTTCGAGGGCCTGCACTGCGCCAACTGCGGCGAACTGCTGAAAGGCGAGTTCTGCCACCACTGCGGGCAGTCGGTGCACAGCGTGCTCAAGCCCGTACACCACACCGTCGAGGAAGTCGTCGAAACGGTGCTGCATGTCGACAGCCGCATCCTGCACACGCTGCCGGCGCTGTTCCTGAAACCCGGGTTCCTCACGCTCGAATATTTCGCGGGTCGCCGGATCCGTTACATCGCACCGTTCCGGCTGATGTTCGTGTTGTGCCTGCTGACGTTCTTCGTGCTGCACCTCGTCACCAATGAAAAGGTCTCGCACGCCTTCGAACAGCGACAGGCCATGGTGCTGCACGACCACGGCCAGGCCTTCGCCCAGGCTGCCAGCACCGACGATGTCCGTAAAATCCTGGACAGCAAGCTCAAGGTGCTGAATGCCGTGCAGACGTTCGGCGACCGCAGCGCAATCGCCCAGCTCGACCAGGCCAGGGGGCAGCTGCGGGACGCCGCCAACCGGCGACTGGCGGAACTCCATGCCAAGCCCCTGCCAGCAGTTTCTGATTCAATCGGAACCCACGGCAAGATGCCCGCCTACCACCCGGTCGAGCCCGTCCGGATCGGCTGGCTTCCCGAATTCGCCAACCAGCGCCTGACCGCCCTCGAACAACATTTCAGCGACAACTGGCATGCCTACAGGCACGGCGACCCGGTGACCAGCGAGGCCGCGAAGGAACGCATGATCAGCGGCGTGTTCGGCAAGCTGCCGGGCGCCATGCTGGTGCTGATCCCGGTCTTCGCATTGCTGCTGAAGCTTTTCTACGTCTTCAGGCGGCGCCTGTACATGGAACATGTGATCGTCGCCCTGCACAGCCATGCGTTCCTGTTCCTGTGGCTGCTGTTGTGCACTCTGCTCGCCCTGCTCGCGGGCTGGCTCGAACCCCATGCCGCATGGACCACTTATCCATTCGACTGGCTCGGACGCATCCTGGCGCTCTGGGCCCCGATCTACCTGCTGCTGATGCAGAAGCGCATCTACCGCCAGGGCTGGCCCATGACCGTCGTGAAGTTCTGGTTCATCGGCTGGCTGTATTTCTGGCTTCTGCTCGTCGTGCTACTAGTCGCGGCCGCCCTCGGTGTCGCGCACTGAGGCCTGGCGGCGGCCGCCGGTCCGCGGTGCGGCGCGGAATCCGGTGCCACCAGTCCCGGTAGGAATTTTTCGTGGCCTGGATCCGGGTTTTGCACAGCAGCACGGGCTTGACATCCAGGCATGCCAAGCCCCGGACGGCTCGATGACAATGTTTTGACTAATTATTTAAATCATTGATAGTAAAGCATATTTATCAATGATTAAAACTTGCGCAAGCCGTCGCCGGGACCGTCCCCATGCGCCTTGGGACATGCTCTCCCCGGTGCATCCACAGACTTATCCACAGACTTTGTGGATAAGCTGAAAACCGACCGGGACTGAGTGACTTACCCATATTTTGTGAATCCACCCGCAACTATCGACGGCAAGCGCCCGCCGGGGACAAGGTTGCACGCCGACAGCATTCGGCAGGGCCGCAGTACACTGGACCATTACGAGGTTCGCATGCCAGCCGTACTCCGCGTCGCCCTGCCAGTCCCCTTGCCAACCCTGTTCGACTACCTGCCTCCCGCAACGGGCTGGGCGAAGCCGGGCTGCCGTGTTCTGGTGCCCTTCGGTCGAAGCCGCATGGTCGGGGTGGTGGTCGAGACCACCGACGACACTACGGTGGACAGCGCCCGCCTGAAACGCGCGCTGCGCGCACTCGACGATCATCCGCTGCTGGATGCCGAACTCATGCGCAGCCTGGCCTGGGCCGCCGAGTACTGGTTGGGAGCACCCGGCGAGGCCTACGCCAATGCCCTGCCCATCGCATTGCGCGAGGATCGATCGCTTCCCGCCATCCACGACGAGGTATGGACGCTGACTCGCGGCGGTCGCAGCGCCATCGATGCCGGTAGTCGCCGCGGGGGCAGCCTCGCCCTGCTGCAGGCACTGGCAGCCGGACCAACGTCGGCGGAGGCGCTGACCATGCTCCTGCCCGGTTGGCGCGCGGCCGCCCGGCGCCTCGCGGCCAGCGGACTGATCGAACGCACTGCACGACCGGCCACCGGCAAGGCCGCGACCGCCCCGGGCCCGACCTTGAACATCGAGCAGCAAGCCGCGATCGATACGGTTGCTTCCAGCTTCGACCGCTTCCAGCCTTTCCTGCTCGACGGCGTCACCGGCAGCGGCAAGACCGAGGTCTATCTGGGACTGATCGCCCAGGCATTGGCACAGGGCCGACAGACCTTGCTGCTGGTCCCGGAGATCGGGCTGGCGCCGCAAACCGTCCGGCGCCTGCGCGCGCGGCTGGGCGCGCCGGTCGAGGTGCTGCACTCCAATCTCGCCGAGGGTGACCGGGCACGCGCGTGGCTGCGCGCCGGTCGTGGCGAGGCGAAAGTCATCCTGGGTACGCGTTCGGCGGTCTTCACGCCGTTGCCACAGGCCGGCCTGATCATCGTGGACGAGGAGCACGACAGCGCCTACAAGCAGCAGGAGGGCTTCCGCTACCACGCCAGGGACCTCGCCATTGTCCGCGCACGCGCGCTGGGCGTGCCGGTGGTCCTGGGCTCGGGCACCCCCTCGCTGGAATCGCTGGCCAACGTCGACGCCGGCCGCTACCGCACGCTGCACCTGCGTGCGCGCCCCGGTGCCATCCGACCACCGCAGGTGCAGATCGTGGACATGCGCGCCCAGCGGCTGGAACACGGGCTTTCCCCTACCCTGCTGGCGGCCGTCGCGGAGACGCTGGCACGCGGCGAGCAGGCGCTGGTGTTCCGCAATCGGCGTGGCTATGCCCCTGTGCTGCTCTGCCACGCGTGCGGCTGGCACGCCGAGTGCCCGCGCTGCGAACATCCGATGACCGTGCACGCCGGTCGCCGCACGCTGATCTGCCACCACTGCGATCATCGGACCCCCCTGCCGGCCGTCTGCCCGGCCTGCGGCGGCACCGAACTGAAACCCCAAGGCCAGGGCACCGAGCGACTGGAGGAAGCGCTGGTTGCGCGCTTTCCCGACATGCCGGTCCTGCGCATCGACCGCGAGACGACCCGCCGGCGCGACAGCTTCGAGCATCTGCTCGACAGCCTGGGCGATGGGACAAAGCCGGCCATCCTCGTCGGGACGCAGATGCTGGCGAAGGGGCACGATCTGCCCAACCTCACCCTGGTCGCCATCGTCGGCGTGGACGAAGGCCTGCACAGCCTCGACTTCCGCGCCAGCGAGCGTCTTGCACAAACGGTCGTGCAGGTCGCCGGACGCGCCGGACGTGCGGCCAAGCCCGGACGCGTGCTGCTGCAGACCCATCACCCCGAGCACCCGCTACTTCGCCAACTGCTGGCCCAGGGCTATGCCGCCGCCGCGCAGGAGCTTCTCGCCGAACGCCGTCTCGCACACCTCCCGCCGTACGGCCACCAGATCCTGCTGCGTGCCGAGGCGCATCAACGCCCACTGGTCGATGCGTTCCTCGCCGAGGCTGCTGCCGCCCTGCCACCGGACCACGGCCTGCAACTGGCGGGGCCGATGCCTGCCCCGATGCCACTGCGCGCCGGTCGGCACCGGGGCCAAGTGTTGCTGGAGTCGGACAACCGCCAGGCCTTGCATGCGGCGGCAAAAGCTTGGATACCGCAACTCGCTCGATGCCCCTCGGCGCGCAAGGTCCGCTGGTCGCTGGACGTGGACCCGATCGACCTGTACTGAACTACCTGACTGTAGAGGGGCTGCCGCCCGTATCCCGTACCGTACGGACTGCGCATAAGCAAACGGCCCGCGATGCGGGCCGTTTGCTTGTCCTTGCCGGGAAGCGCGCCTCAGGCGGCGAACAATCCCCGCATCTTCTTCATCGCATTGGCCTCGACCTGGCGGATACGCTCGGCCGACACACCATACTCGTCGGCCAGATCCTGCAGGGTGGCCTTGTCCTCGTTGAGCCAGCGGCGCTGGATGATGTCGCGCGAACGATCGTCCAGCTTCTGCAGCGCGGCCGACAGCGTCTCCAACTGGTTGTCCGACTGGTCCGCATCGGCGACGTTGTCGTACGGATCGGCGCCTTCGTCGATAAGAAACGCCTCCGGCGCCGGCTTGGCGTCGTCGTCTGCATCCGCCGGGGCATCGAAGCCGATGTCGCGACCGGACAGGCGCGACTCCATCTCGCGTACGGTGGCTTCCGGCACGCCCAGATCCCGGGCCACCAGGCGGACTTCCTCGGCGTTCATCCAGCCCAGGCGCTTCTTGCTCTTGCGCAGGTTGAAGAACAGCTTGCGCTGCGCCTTGGTCGTCGCCACCTTGACGATGCGCCAGTTGCGAAGGATGAACTCGTGCATCTCGGCACGGATCCAGTGCACGGCAAAGCTGACCAGGCGCACGCCCTGGTCCGGATCGAAGCGCTTCACCGCCTTCATCAGGCCAATGTTGCCTTCCTGGATCAGATCCGCCAGCTGCAGGCCATAACCCGCATAGCCGCGGGCCACATGCACCACGAAGCGCAGGTGCGACATCACCAGCTTCTTGGCGGCGGCGAGATCCTCTTCTTCCTGATAGCTGCGCGAGAGCGACTGCTCCTCTTCCTGGCTGAGCACCGGAATGCGGTGCACCGCCGAGATATACGCGTCCAGGCTCCCGACCACGCTGGGGATCGGAAAATTGGCGGTCATCAGGGCTTGGGACATGGGTGGAACCTCCTGGATGAAGGGTCAGCTTAGCACTCTGCTAGTTGGAGTGCTAAATGCGTCTGGAGTTCCGTTCGGAACCGCCCGGCGCATTTAATAAACCATATAGTACAGAAAAAAGATGCCGTTGTCCATGACGCTCTTTCAGACCGCTCCGAACCGTCATCGGGAATGCGGCAGTCCCCACCGTCATGCCGGGTCTCTTGCGCTGAACGGTCGCCAGATCATCGCAGGCCACATAAGACCCGTTGGCTAGGAATCACGAATTGATCCGCGTCAAGCCTGGATCGATGCACCTCGGAACGACACTCGCCGAGAGCGTACGGATCGTACCGAAGCACAGGAAGACGAGACCGGATGCTGGACGTCCGCACTTCGCATCGGATAAATAAACACTGACCGGGGACGTCGCATGGCCGCAACGGTGAATGGGAGTCTCCCAACAGCCAGCCGGGGAATTCGATGATTGGATATTATCTCGACCTGGCACTGAACAGCCTGAGGCGCACGCCTGTCCTTACCGGCTTGATGGTGCTGGCAATCAGCCTGGGTATCGGCGCATCGATGACGATGCTTACCGTGCTGCATGTCATGACGGACGATCCGCTGCCCGGACGCAGCGCCCATCTATATACGCCGCACCTCGACCCCCTGCCGCTCAAATACGCCAGCGTCTCGGCCGGCCGCGACGCCTCCGCGAACCTCACCTGGCCGGATGCCATGGCACTGCTCGCCGCGCATCGCGCCACGCATCAGGCGGCGATGGCGGGCGGACGCCTGCAGGTACACCCCGCCAACAGCGCCCTGCGCCCTTTTTACGCCGACGGGCGCTACACCACGAAGGACTTCTTCACGATGTTCGGCGTGCCGTTCCGGCAGGGCCATGGGTGGAATTCGAGTGACGATACTGCCGGCGCGCATGTCGTGGTGCTCGCCGAGTCGCTGGCGCACAAGCTTTTCGGCAACGACGTTGCCATCGGCAGGATGGTCCGCCTGAACGACGACGATTTCCGCGTGATCGGCGTGACGGCCGACTGGCGACCCTCGCCCCTGTTCTATGCGGACGCCGCAGCCCAGCACTACGACGACAGCGACCAGTTCTTCCTGCCACTCGCCGCGGCGGCAGACCTGCAACTGGATGTCAACGGCAACATGGACAGCTGGATCGTGAGCTCCGACGACAACATGCGTCGCCCGACGTTGACCTGGCTGCAATTCTGGGTGCAGCTGGACACCCCCGCCCAGGTGGCTGCCTACAGGCGGTTCCTGGTCGACTATTCCGAACAGCAGAAGTCGCTGGGACGTTTCCAGCGCCCCGCGAGCCACGCGAAGCTCTACAGCCTGATGGGCTGGCTGGCGCACGACAACCTGGTGCCGAGCGACGTACGCCTGCAGCTATGGCTGGCGCTGGGCTTTCTGTTCGTGTGCATGGTGAACATCGTCGCCCTGCTGCTGGCCAAGTTCCTGCGCCGCAGCAACGAGATCAGCGTGCGTCGCGCACTGGGCGCGCGTCGGGGTGACATCTTCGTGCAGTTCGGCGTTGAATCGGCCGTGATCGGCCTGTGCGGTGGCGTGCTTGGCGTGCTTGTCGCCGAACTCGGCCTGTGGAGCGTGCGGCACCGCCCCGACGACTACGCCCATGTCGCCCGGATGGATGTGCCGATGCTGCTGTCGACCCTGGCACTGGCGGTGGTCGCCAGCGTGCTGGCGGGCCTGTTGCCCGCATGGCGTGCCTGTTCGGTGGCGCCCGCGCTGCAGCTCAAGAACAGCAACTAGTACGGACCGTACAGGACAATCATGGAACTGCGTCCGATCATTTCCAGTCTGCGTCACCACGCGCTTACCGCCGCCTTGCTGACACTGCAGGTGGCGCTGACCTGTGCCATCGTCTGCAACGTGGCCTTCATGGTCATCAGGCGCGTCGATGACATCTCGATACCGAGCGGCATTGCGGAGAACGAGTTGTCCGTCATCCGCAGTGACGGCACCGATACGAAGCAGAATCCCCAGGCCCTACATCAGGCAGACCTGGCTGCATTACGCGCGATCCCCGGCGTCAGGTCGGTGGCGGCCGTGAGTTATGCGCTACCCCTGAACCGACAGGATTCGTATGGCCTTGTGTGCACGACCGCCACGCTGTCGCTGCACAGCAAGGCCTGCAAGATATCGACCTTCTACGACGGCACACCGCACCTGGTCGACACACTGGGGTTGCAGCTGGTCGCGGGGCGGGATTTCCTTCCGGACGAATACACTGCCGACGATCGTCCGTCGGCCGCGATCATCAGCCGAGCGCTGGCCGACCGGCTTTTCCCCGGACAGAACGCACTGGGCAGGATGATCTACATGGGCAGGGGACCCGATGCCCTTCACGTGGTCGGCATTGTCGCCACCCTGCTGCGTCCAGGCCTGCACGGCCCGGGTGGGAGCCAGCTGAGCCTGATCACGTCCCATCTGCCTGACAGCAACAGCGAAGCCTATGTGCTGCGCAGCGCGCCAGCAGATCGTGCGCGTGTCCTCGACGCCGCGACGAAGGCCCTGTTCGCATCGGACCCCACCCGCATCATCGAACCAAAGTACGTGCGAACCTACACGCAGATCCGCGCCGCCTACTTCCAGCGCGACACCACCATGATCGGCCTGTTCATCGCATCCGCCCTTGGGCTGTTGTTCGTCACTGCGCTTGGCATCGCCGGACTGGCCAACTTCTGGGTGCAGCAGCGACGGCGCAGCATCGGCATACGCCGTGCGGTTGGCGCAACCCGCAGGGACATCCTCCGCTATTTCCAGACCGAAAACCTGCTTATCGTCACGACCGGCGTCGTGCTGGGCATGGCGCTGGCAATAACGCTGAATCTCCAGTTGATGAAGCACTACGAGCTGCCTCGCCTGCCGCTTTGGTATCTGCCCATTGGCGCACTCGCACTGGAAGCGCTCGGCCAGGCCGCCGTGCTCCTGCCTGCACGACGTGCCGCACGGGTCACGCCGGTGGAGGCGATCCGGGGGCCGTGAACACGGCCTGCGACAATCTTTGCCATGCATGCCGCGTCCCGCACCGGGCACACCCGGGGCAGACACCCGCCACCCGATACAAACGCCATACACATCAGTGGACTGGAGTCGCAGGGCACCCTTCACCGATCCCGCCCGGCCACCGGCCAACGCACCTCGGCATGCGGCACCATGCCGCGGATGTGATTGGCACCTGGCCGCCGGCACCTCCCCGCATCGGCCGCGATCACCCTACAATGATGCGCCGCGTGTCATTGACGTTGGCTGTTCCACCAAGGGGAAATCGGCGTGATCATCTGTGTACCCAATGTCCTGACGTCCGAGGAACTCGGCACGATCCGCCGCGAACTTGATCGCGCATCGTTCGTCGATGGCTCGGCCACCGCTGGCTGGTCGGCTCGCGAGGTGAAGCGCAACCAGCAACTGGATTTCAACGCCGAAAGCCATGGCCGGCTTGTCACGCTGGTCCGCGATGCCTTCTTGCGCAACGCCATGCTGCAGGCGGCAACCCTGCCGGCGTCGATGACCCAGGTTCTGTTCAACCGCTACGCCACAGGCATGCAGTACGGCCCGCATGTCGATTCCGCCGTGATGGGAACCATGGACAGCGCGGTGCGGACCGACATCGCGATCACCATCTTCCTCTCCGACCCGGCATCCTATGTCGGTGGCGAACTGGTCGCCCTGACCCATGGACTGGGCTACGAGTTCAAGCTCGAGGCCGGTTCGGCCATCGCCTATCCGGCAAATACCTTGCATCATGTCAAACCCGTCACCCAGGGTGTACGCAATGCCGCGATCATCTGGGTGCAAAGCCAGGTGCGCGACCCGGGTAAGCGCGAGATCCTGTGGGATCTCACCAATGCCAAGCATCAGATCTTCTCACGCGAGGGCAAGAGCCCAACGTTCGACGCCGTCAGCAAATCACACGCAAACCTGTTGCGCATGTGGGTGGAGACCTGAGAGGCATTGCACCTTAGCGTCGATTTTGCTCAACCGCCCGATGGCTCTTCGCGCAAACTCGCCCGGGCCGGCAACGACCAGTCGACCGTGTCACGCCCCTCTGCCTCAAGATAACGGTTCGCGGCGGAAAAGTGCCCGCAACCGATGAAGCCGCGATGGGCCGACAGCGGCGAGGGGTGTACCGACTTGAGCACGCAGTGCCGGTTGCGGTCGATCAGCTGCCCCTTGCGCTGGGCGTAGCTGCCCCAGAGCATGAACACGATGCCCTCGCGCTCGCGATTGAGCGCATCGATGGCCGCATCCGTAAAACCTTCCCAGCCCTTGCCCTGGTGCGAGGCCGCATGCCCGCGCTCCACCGTCAGCACCGCGTTGAGCAGCAGCACGCCACGATCGGCCCATGGGGTGAGGCAACCGTGGTCCGGCGGCGATATGCCCAGGTCGCGCTGGATTTCCTTGAAGATGTTCACCAGCGACGGCGGCGGCGGTACGCCCGGTCGTACCGAGAAGCACAGACCGTGTGCCTGCCCCGGTCCGTGATAAGGGTCCTGGCCGAGGATCACCACCCGCA
>Ga0207433_10012417_pt1 | contig 12739 bp, 10 predicted proteins | sample YelNatPaOPGAMG01_FD_187559 | JGI IMG/M metagenome (GOLD analysis project Ga0207433, IMG submission 187559) | Hot spring thermophilic microbial communities from Obsidian Pool, Yellowstone National Park, USA - OP-RAMG-01 (SPAdes) (version 3) | ecosystem: Environmental > Aquatic > Thermal springs... | reverse complement strand
ACGTGTCCATCAGGGTGGTTGCCCCGGAGAAATCCATCGTTCCCTGAGCGTGGGCGACGGCACTGCTGGCACCCGCAAACATGAGCGCAGTCAGAGTCGGCCTCATCGTGTGTGCGGCGCGGCGAAGACTGTCTTTGGTGAGGAGTTTTCTCAGCCTTCGGCAAGGCTGAATAGGCAGCCGGGCGGGAGCCTTATCCGACCGGCGACGACAGGCAATTCCATTCACTTTGCACCTCCACTGACCTCGCGGGTCAGCTATGGCGCAAAGTTAAGGCTGCTTTTCCGGTCGCGTCCAATGAGTTTCAGGGAGACCGTTATGCCTCCCTGGCATAACGGTCGCGTCAGATTTCCAGTCAGCCATTGACAGCTTGCCTTTGTGGTTAGGATGCGGCCATTCCCCCTATAATCAGCATATGAAAGAGGGTGATGTCGACAAATATCGCTCAATGCTTGAGCGCCTTCGGAGTGAATTGCAGAAGCAACTCTCGTCCTCCGAAGATGGCGCCAAGCCTATTGCGCCGGATAATGCAATTGGCCGGCTCACGCGCGTTGACGCGATGCAATCCCAGCAGATGGCAATGGCGCTGCGACAGCAAAACCAGCTTCGTCTCCAACGCATTGATCAAGCTCTTCGCTTTATCGAAAACGGTCGCTACGGTGTGTGCGTGAAATGTGGAGAGGACATCAGCGAGAGCCGCCTCTCCGTTGTTCCTGAGTCAGCTCTGTGTGTGAAGTGTGCCCGTTGAAGTGTCGTGACGTAAACGATTTTTCAAAAACCTGGTGCAGAAACTACCAGCAACTGAGCCGGTTTTGCAGATGAATTGACCCATCGTACAGGCATATCCGGGAAGACAGTGATCGCATCCCCTTTTGCGAGGCTGATTTCGGAGCTGTCTTGCACGAGAGTGACATTCCCACACACGATGAAGACGAACTGCTCGTGTCGTGGAGGATGCAGTTGTCTGCCGCTCGAACCACCCGGCCGAAGAGTGATCAGAACCGGTTCAAACCTGGTAGAAGAAGTCGCCGCCAGATTCTCCAACTCTGCCTTAGACCATCCGCTTTCCAGTTTCGGGCGGTTAGCTGCGCGAACTACCGCGGAGTGGTGTCCCTCGCCGGAGCGAAAGAATTCCGCGAGCGTGATTTCGAGACAGGAGGCAATTTTGTCCAGGGAGGCAATCGACGGAGAGGCCAGCCCGTTCTCCACCTGAGAGATAAAACTTGGAGAGAAGCCGGCGCGCGCGGCCAGGGTGCGAACGGAGAGGCCCAACCGCTCGCGATGCTCTCTCACAACCTCTCCGATTTGATAGTCAGTGCTGCTTGCAATTGTCATTGAGCGTCTTTTTCTGGGCCTTCGCCCAAGTGTAGGTTACTTCCCGTCCCTTCTGTTAATGAGAAGCCTCCTGCAGTGCCTGCTGAGCGCGGGACTCCATGCCCCCGGTTGTTGCAAATCGGACCTGCGGATGATCCCGGGCAACCATCTGCAGTTCCCACTTCGAGGTGAAAAGGCAAACCGTCTGATCGTAATGATCCTTTGCCATCAGCACACCGGAACTCGGCCATCGCACTCGCCGCAGAGCTTCCGGTTCGCCCTGCGGCCAGCAGGCACAGATATATGGAAGGGGATCGATACCGGCGCGAACCCCGTATTCCTGCAGCAGCCGGGATTGAACTACATCGAACTGCAGGCGACCCACCGCTCCAAGAATAGGTTCGCGCCGGACACCATGAGGATCGTAGTAGACCTGTACCGCGCCTTCTTGGGCGAGCTGAATTACCCCTTTGCGGAACTGTTTGCTTTTACTGACATCGTTCATCCTCAGCGTGGCAAAGTGTTCCGGTTGAAAGCTGGGCATACGCTCGAATTCAATCCCTGGAGAGGTACTGACGGTGTCGCCAATGATAAATAATCCAGGATTCACCACGCCGACGACATCGCCGGCAAAGGCTTCCTCCAGCGCTTCGCGATCTCGGGCGAAGAGGCGATGCAATCTTGTCATTCGTATCTGGCGTCCCAGCCGAGGATGGTGGACCAAGATCTCTCGCGTGAAGCGTCCGGAACATATCCGAAAAAAAGCCATGCTGTCGCGGTGCATTGGATCCATGTTTCCCTGGATTTTGAAGACGAAGGCGCTGAAACCCGAGGCAAGGGGATCGACAACTATCTGGCCGGCTTTGCGGCTTCGCGGCGGAGGGACCATCTCGGCAATCGCCTCAAGAAACAGGTCGACGCCGAAGTTGTTGACGGCGCTTCCAAAGAAAACGGGCGTCTGCCGGCCTTCCAGAAATCTCTCCTGCTCCAGAGGGGGAATGACTCCCTGCAACAAATCGAACGTCTCTCGCAGCCGCCGCGCATCGCTATCCCCAACGGCATGGTCAAACTCGTGACTATCGACCGCGATGTCGGGACCAAGAGAAGTCGTTTGAGCGCCGGCACGGCGGTATTGGATGAAGCGCCGCGAGCATAGATCGACAACCCCCTGAAATTGCGCATCGCGCCCAACGGGCCAATTCTGAGGGCAGACTTCAAGACCGAGAATCTGCTCAATCTCATCGAGCAATTCCATGGGATCGCGTCCTGGCTGATCGAGCTTGTTGATGAACGTCAGGATCGGAATCTGTCTCATCCGGCAGACGTCGAACAGCTTTCTCGTTTGTGGCTCGATGCCTTTCGCCGCGTCCAGCACCATGATCGCGCTATCCACGGCTGCCAAAGTTCGATAGGTGTCTTCGCTGAAATCCTGGTGCCCGGGAGTATCGAGCAGGTTGAAGAGAAGGCCGCGATGCTCAAACTGCAGAACAGTAGAGGTAATGCTGATGCCTCGCGCCTGTTCCATCGCCATCCAGTCGGAAGTGGCGTAACTGTGTTGCTTCTTCGGACGCACTGACCCCGCCGTTTTGATAGCCCCAGCAAAGAAGAGAAGCTTCTCTGTCAAAGTCGTCTTGCCCGCATCCGGATGAGAGATGATGGCGAGAGTTCTGCGACGCAGAATTTCCTGCCGATCGTGGTGCGAAAGTGCTTCCATAAAGGGGTTACGACCTTGTTGAGAATGGCCGAGTGAGAGAACTCCACGAGATCAAAGATGAGAAGCCGGTCTAGTGCACCCGGTGAGACAGCTAGTGGCCGAGTGCATTCCTGATGAACGTAGTGTATAGTTACACTGAACAGGTGGTCAACCAAGCATCTTCGCAACGCGATGCTCTATCGGTTCCGACTATGCGCAATCGATAGAGATCCCCTCATAGAGATTCCCCCAATGATCCCTTGTTGACTCGGCCCGCACGCGGGCTATCTGTAATTGTTCCGCAATGCAACAGTCGCTCATTTCATGAGGGAGTGTGCAGTCATCCTGCGCTCATTCCCCCTTTCCGCACACTCGTCTTGTTGAGTGCGCATCAGGAGACCATTCTTGGCCTTGTACTCGAACCTTACGATATCTGAAGTTAAAACGAACCTGCTCTCGGGAATCACCGTTGCCCTCGCCCTGGTGCCGGAGGCAATCGCATTTTCTCTGGTTGCCCACGTCAATCCACTGGTTGGCCTTTATGGCGCATTCATCATGTGCCTGGTTGCAGCAATCTTCGGGGGGCGGCCGGGGATGATTTCAGGCGCAACCGGCTCCATGGCCGTTGTCATGGTCGCACTCGTCGTGCAACACGGTGTTCAGTATCTCTTTGCCACAATCATTCTGGCGGGCTTGCTGCAATTGACTTTTGGGCTCTTGCGCCTTGGCAAGTTCATTCGCATGGTGCCACATCCTGTCATGTTGGGCTTTGTGAATGGTCTGGCGATCGTGATTTTCCTGGCGCAGATGCCGCATTTCAAAGTGAGGGAATCTGGAGGAGGCGAACACTGGATGACTGGTACGCCGCTTTATGCGATGTGCGGTCTGGTTGCGCTTACGATGCTGATTGTCTATCTGGTGCCAAAACTTACCAAAGCCATTCCGTCTTCGCTGATCGCAATTGTCGTCATCTCGCTCGGCACGATCTATCTCGGAATTCACACGAAGACTGTCGGCGACATGGCCTCGATCCGTGGCGGCTTTCCGAGATTCCATATTCCTTCTGTTCCCTTCAGCGTTGAGACATTGCACATTATCGTTCCTTACGCTTTCATCCTTGCCGGCGTGGGTTTGATTGAGACTCTCCTCACACTCAACCTGGTAGATGACATCACCGATTCCCGAGGACGGCCGAATCGGGAGTGCATCGCGCAGGGAGCCGGCAATTTCATTTGCGGATTTCTCGGCGGCATGGGAGGTTGCGCAATGATCGGGCAGACCATGATCAACGTGAATTCAGGCGGACGGAAACGTCTGGCAGGAATAACGGCTGGGCTGTGCCTTCTCAGCTTCATACTCTTCACTTCCTCGCTGATCGAACGCATCCCCGTCGCTGCTCTTGTCGGTGTGATGTTTGTGGTAGCGGAGAAGACGTTTGAGTGGGGTACGTTCAACGCAATCGGAAAAGTCCCAAAGCATGATCTCTTTGTCATTGTGGCGGTAACCCTGGTTACGGTCTTTACTGACCTTGCCATGGCAGTGGTTCTTGGCATTCTGATCGCGGCCCTGGTATTCGCGTGGGAACACGCCAAGCACATCAAAGTCGCAACTCGAATCGATACGGAAGGCCGGAAGATCTATGAACTCTCCGGTACGATCTTCTTTGCCTCAACTGCCAACTTCCAGAATCTCTTCAGTCCCCAGGAAGATCCAGAAGACGTGATTATCGAGTTCAAACAAGCGCGCGTCATGGACCACTCCGCACTGGAGGCGATCGATGGCCTGGCTGATAAATATGCACAACTTGGCAAGCAACTGCACCTTCGACATCTGAGTGCGGACTGCCGGGAACTTCTGCATCGAGCCGGGTCAATGGTTGAGGTCAATGTGATGGAGGACCCTCGCTATCACGTGGCGGACGATCTGATCAGCTGATGAGTTCCTGCACTTTTCCCATTGCTTCAACCGCAGCCCTGCCCCCTCGCGGTGCAGGGCTGCCTCTCAACCAAGGATTCTTCGTCGAGTCGCTCTATAGCTTCGATATGACTGTTACAGAACTCAAAAAGCAATCGAGTGTGCCAGGGGCGCTGCAACGATCCGGCATCTACTATGGCTGGATTGCGATGGCCGCCGGCACCGTTGGCGTGGTGATGAGCGTGCCCGGGCAAACCATGGGCGTCAGCGTTTATACAGACCATTTACTTCAGGGACTCTCAATCAGCCGAATCCAACTGAGCATAGCCTATATGCTCGGAACCCTGGCATCGGCGCTTCTGCTTCCGATGGTCGGTCGCCTGCTCGATCATCTGGGGGCGAGACTCCTTGGAGTGGTTGCTTCAATCGGTCTCGCGCTGTCCCTTGTATTTCTCGCCGGCTCTCCCTCTCTGCTATCCAGGATTACGGCCCAGACACGCTGGGACCCTGAATGGGTGGGCCTGGCTCTGGCCTTCGTGGGCTTCCTGGGAATTCGGCATTTTGGCCAGGGCCAACTCACCATGACATCTCGAACCATGATCGGACGTTGGTTCGAAAGACGCCGTGGATTCGTCTTCGGTTTGAGCGGACTGTTTGTTGCGTTTGGCTTTGGTATCGCGCCGCTCGTGCTCAATCATCTGATTGACAGGTTTCATTGGCGGACTTCGCTTCTCATAATTGCGGGAGCCCTTGTTCTGATGGCGGGCTTTGTGTGGCTGACCTTTCGCAATTCTCCCGAGGAGTGCGGACTTGAGATCGATGGCGGACTCGCCAAGAAACTTGAACTGTCGCCTGTTCTAGAAATTCCGAGCCTCACCGCTCCTCAAGCAGCCAGAACATCTGCATTCTGGATTTTCAACTTTGGGCTGCTTGGACAGGCATTGATTTCTACCGCAATCACCTTTCACATGGGCCGACTTGCCCAACTGAATGGAATGTCTACCGCGAAGGCCTTCAGCGTCTTTCTGCCAGTAGCCGCTCTTTCCACGACGTGCGATCTACTCGGCGGCCTTCTGAGCGATCGGATACCGCTCAAATATCTGCTTGCCACAATGCAATTGGGCATGTGTCTGGGACTGCTGGGAATGCAGGCGTATGGAACGACGAGTGGATTTGCGCTGACTGCAGTTGGGCTTGGGGTTTCAAACGGCCTCTACTCGCTGCTGTCTGGCGCTGCATGGCCGCGACTCTTCGGCAGAAGGCACTTGGGCGCCATCGCCGGCCTCAGTATGGGATGGATCGTCGCCGGCAGCGCCGTTGGCCCCTTTCTCTTCAGTCTGGGGTTGGCCGCAAAGGGCAATTTCCATGCCGTGCTGTACCTAAGCCTGCTGCTTCCGGCAATCATCTTCTTCGCTTCGTTCTTTGCGAATGCGCCGTTGCGAGTCGCCATCCGCGCGGACAACTCGAACACCCCGCAGATCACTCTCGCCTCAAGGAGTCACGTGTGAACTCAACAGAACAACTGAATGTCCACTTAGAACCTGACGCGCCTACCCCCGAAGAAGCGGACACTTTGGACAGCAGCGTCTCCGCGGCAGAGCAGGAAGAGCGCGCCACTCTGGCACGAGTGAAGGCGAAGCTCTATCGAGCGATTGAAGAAATCGACGCGAGAGTTAACAGGTATGTCAAGGATGTTCGGGAACAAAAAGCGTACCTCACGGAACACAAAGCGGGCATGGATCACGTCGAGAAGGTGTCCACCCGGCAGTCCATTCAGCAGACGATCATGAGTGGCGAAAAGTTTGCCGAATACCGGGCCAGGCTGCAGAAACTGCGCTCCTCACCCTATTTCGGGCGCGTGGATTTTATCCCGGAGGGCAAGCCGCAGCCAGAGAAGATTTATGTCGGAATCCATCACTTTCGCGACGAAGAGGGTGACGCAAATCTGATCTACGATTGGCGCGCCCCCATTTCCACCATCTTTTACGATCACGAAACCGGTCCGGTCCATTACGAGTCGCCATCAGGGCAAGTTCGTGGCGAGATGCCGCTAAAGCGCCAGTTCCGCATTCGCAATGGCCAGATGGAACTCATGCTCGAGAGCTCCGTTCACATTGTTGACGATGTGCTTCAAAAGGAACTCAGCAGCGCTTCTGACGATGGAATGAAGAATATCGTAGCGACCATCCAGCGTGATCAAAACGCCATTGTCCGCAACGAAGACGCGCACGTGCTTATCATTCAAGGGGTTGCAGGATCTGGAAAAACTTCGATCGCGCTGCACCGCATTGCGTTCCTACTTTACCGTTTTAAGGAGACGCTGAAATCCCAGGACATTCTCATCATCTCTCCCAATCGAGTCTTTGCAGACTACATCTCCAATGTGCTGCCGGAACTGGGAGAAGAATCCGTCAGTGAAATAGGAATGGAGACCCTGGCCAATGAGCTTCTGGACTACAAATACAGCTTCCAGACATTCTTCGAACAGACCGCCCTCCTGCTGGAAAAGAACGACGAGGAAATGAAACGACGCATTCGCGTCAAAGCTTCACCGGAGTTTCTGCAACAGCTCAATGCTTATGCTGAAGTAGTGGAGAAGCAGTCATTTTCCGCAGGAGACTTGTACGTCGGATCACGGCCGGTCCCCGCGTGGTTCATCGAGGAAAGTTTCAAAAAGCAACGGGGTCTCCCGCCCGCGGAGCAGATGCGCCGCGTCGTCAGTGCCATCGAACAGAATGTCGGAATCTACTACAACTACGACATCAGCACTCAGGAACGCACAGCACTGCGCGATGCGGTCAAAAAGATGGCCCGTCGGCCAACTCTGCGCGCAATTTACCGGAGCCTGTTCGAATGGATGGGAGCCCCGGAGCTTTTCAAGCTGGCTCCTGGCGGAAAACTGGAGTATGCCGATGTCTTTCCTTTGATTTATCTGAAGATGCGCCTGGAGGGCCTTGATACTCCCCGCCGCAGCGTCAAGCATCTGCTGATCGACGAGATGCAGGATTACACTCCGGTGCAATACGCGGTGATTGCACGGCTCTTCAACTGCAAGAAGACGATCCTCGGCGATGCAATGCAATCGGTGAACCCCTACAGCGCTTCGACGGCCGAAACCATTCAGCGCACGCTCAGCAACGCCACCTGCGTGAAGCTCACCCGAAGCTACCGCTCCAGCTTCGAGATCATGCAGTTTGCGCAGCGCATCAGCCCAAATCCGGAACTCATTCCCATTGCCCGACACGGCGAGGCTCCACAGGTGATCCAATGCAGAAACAGGGCTGATGAGACTACGCAGATCTGCAACTGGATAGCTGCGTTCTCCAAGTCTCACTACAACACAATGGGCATCATCTGTAGAACCCAGAAGCAGGCGCAGGCACTCTTTCAATCCATTGCTGCTGCGGGTCTTGATGCAGAACTGTTGAGCGCAGAAAGCGCCTCCTTCTCTCGCGGAGTTGTCGTGTGCACGGCACACATGGCCAAGGGCCTCGAATTTGATCAGGTAATTGTGCCGGATGTGAGCGAAAAGAACTACAGCACAGAAATGGATCGTAATATGCTCTACGTGGCATGCACCCGGGCAATGCATCGGCTTGCCATTACCTACACAGGTAAGTTGGCAGAATTTATCTCATCTTCCGAGCAACTGCCCGAGCCCATCGCCTCCAGGCGCAGGTGAGTGTCGTCGCCGCAACGCCCACGTTCAAGCCTGCGGCACTCCAGCAAGTTCGTGTCGTATGTGAAGGATCTGGCGGTGAACTACTTTACCCCGCCGCGTACACTCCCGACCGCCGAAAGCAGAAATCGCGACGCGAAGAGTGATTTTTCAGCATTGTGCTTAGAAGTCCACATGCCCGCGGACAGCGAACACCCAGACGGGACCGCGGTCGCGATTGTAGCCTGGATTATCAATATGCTGGACGTCGAGCGCGTAATAGAGACCCCGCCAGGCACGCAAGTTGTAGTAGCTTTCTACTATATTTTCGCGTCCATAGTTCAGCCGCCCGTCGCCCAGGATGAATCCAAGACCACCGAGCGCCAGATAACGCTGGTGATCTTTTTTGATGGCATTGCTGACAAAGGCAAAGCCAATCTTGTCTGTCGGCCGTCCCCACTGCGCACCGTTGTAATCCCCGCCCACTTCGACCGTCTGCCCCACTTCGGTGTAGGCAAAGGACTCATGCTTGTCAGGGTTCCAGCCGAAACGGCTGAAGACCCGAAAATGATCTGTGATGTCCTGCTCGTCATTCCAGCCGAAACCATATTTCACCGCGCTGAAATGTTCTGTGTAGGTAATCTCAGGAGTGGGCGTGAGTCCGGAGAGGTAATCCTGCACAGACTGGCGGTAATCGCCCATGTGCGCATGATTTGCATAAGCGAGAAAGCGCGACACGCCATGCCGTCCACGAATCAACGAATGATTCCAATCAAATTCCCAGTCCTGTCCGTTAGCCCGGCTGAAGGCCCAGTCCAGATTCTCGCCATTGGCAACCGTCGGCATCGCAAAGATGCCGTAGCGAAAAGTCCAGCCTGGCGAGTCGTACTCGATGATCCCGCCCACGGTATAGCCGCGCGTATCGGCGGCATAATCCCACGCGCCATTGTTATCCACGGTCCAGTTCATAAACTGCAGATGGCTGTCACTGCCCACCTCGTTGCTGTCGAACTGGTCGGGCAGGCTCATCTTGCCGACGCGAATCTCCAGGCGGCGCGCCGGAACCTTGGTCGCTAAATCAAAAGGATCGCGATCCTTATGCACCATTTTGCTTGTGAGCCCTATGATCTGCAGAATCTCGCCGCGCGCCAGATAGGGAGCGGAGCCAAGGTTGGGATTGCGTACTACATCCAGATTCGTGAAGCCTGCCAAACCGAGCGCTTCGCTGAGTCCGCGGCCACCCGAGGATTCCACATCCACAATGAAGTCGGTCTCATTGCGAGAGTTGAAATGCCAGGCATAGCCGGTATAAAGCGTGCCTAGCAGCGAAGTTTTGTACTCTCCCGGCGCAGTGAAGCTATTGGGGCCGCTGTACGGGGAGTGGAACGCTCCATGTACCTGAAAAATGATGTTTGCTTGCCCGGCAATGAGCCACGGCACATTGTCCGGATGCGGAAACATGGTGATAACCGGCGCCGGAGTATTGCCTGCATCTGACTGCTGCTGGCCGCTCTCTTGCGTGCCGGCAGAAACACCTTGCACCTTCAGGCGCAGGGCTTGGTACTGAACCTGCGGCGCGTTAGGCAGATTTGCTGGGGTTTCACGGGAAGGTGAGGCCAACCGGCTTTGCGCGCTGCAAAGACAGGCAAATAACAGCGGAATAAGAATGAAAAAGCGCAAAATAGCCTCCAAGCGCTTCAGGGCACACTGCGGCATACACCTTTTGCGCCTTGAGCCGCCAGGCAAGATCAAGCGTAAGACAGGGTGATTTATAGTTTGTGAATCATACCGGCAAGTTCAAGCGTGCGGTAGATCAGCATAAGTGTCATCAGGATGAGATAACCTCGCAGTACAAACAGCGAAATGCGAACGCTTGAGGTCATGGCAATAGGGCCTAGTCCTTCGTGGGTGCATTTTTCTTCGGGAGCGTCGTTGAGCGGATGAATCACGCGGAAGATCTCCGGATTGTATGAATTCTGCATGGTTGCCATAAATCACCTCGAGCCCTCAGGCAAATAATTTGGGTAGCATGACCTGAGCTGCCAGCAGCAGCGACAGGGCAAAGAGAACGACGATGATCGTCCAGTTAATCCAGTTGTTCCATGGACGATTGACCCAGCGATCGCCAAGTAGGGCGCGATCGTTGAGCAAGAGTTGGAGGAAGATAATCGCGGACGGAAGAATGAGCCCTGCAAACACCTGCACGCTGATGATGACCAGTTGCAGCGGCATGTGCGGGATCAGAACGATACCTGCAGCAAGGCCAACAGAGCCGATGTACACCGAGTAGAACCCCGGAGCCTCCCAGATCTTCTTGTGCAGTGAATGGGGCCAGCCGCGCACTTCTCCATAGGCCCATGCGCTGGCAAGGGAGATCGCCGTCGTCCCGAGCACCGCGGCATTCACCATCAGGAGCAGAATGCCATTGCGCACGAAGTGGCCGGCCAGAGGTGCCAGCGCATCTGCCATCTGTGCTGGGTCCTGGAAATGGATTCCGTGCTGATAGCCGTAGTTGCCGATGATCATCATGGCGCCCGCAACAAGAACGGTAAATGTAGCGCCGATCAAGGTGTCGAGTCGCGCCCACTTCAGGTCCGCGAAGCGTAGGCGTTTCTCAGCCACGCAACTCTGCTGAAAAAAGAGCTGCCACGGTGCAATCGTTGTGCCCACGATGGCGATGATCAGGAAGACGAGGTCACTTGTGATTCTGCCCGGAGGGAAATTGGGCACAACACTGTTGTACGCGATGGCGCTCCAATGAGGATGCAGCATGGCCGTGAGCACAAACCATGTCACGTCGAGCAGGCAGAGCACGATCACTGTCCGCTCCCATCGCAGGTAGCTGCCTGTGACGACCATTAAAATGAGGCCCACAGCAGAGACCGGTACAGCAATCCACGGAGAGATGCCCATCGCGCTAAGCGCCAGGGAGATTGCGGCGAACTCAGTGATCAGCGTCAGGAAATTGACCACGAGTAGGTCAACGAGAGAGAATCGGCCCCACCATTTGCCAAAACGCTCGTAGATCATGGCCGCGTGCCCTTTGCCCGTCGCAATGCCCAGCCGGGCGACCATTTCCTGGATGAAATAGGTAATCGGCAGCAGCAGAACCAGAATCCAGAGCAGGTGGAGACCGTATTGGCCTCCCGCCTGGACGTAGGTGGATACGGCTCCGGCGTCGTTGTCCGCTTCCATGACGATCAGGCCGGGGCCGAAGACCATGAGGAAAGTCAGCAGGCTCTGTTGCCAGCGCCTGCGCACAACAATGCCGGGCTTCTCCTCGGGATCCACCACCAGAACATTTGCGTTGAGTGGATTCACGTTCGCTCCTATGTCCGGTTTGAAATCACGCACAAAGCCGGCAAGTTTCCGGCTCTTCTGCTCCGGTAGCAACGAGATCAACGCAGGACAGCGCATTCGATGTCCATTGGCAAACCAGAGGCTGGGCCGGGCTTCCGGTCATGATCCAGACACACGACAAGGGAGCTACCCTGCGCATAGGAAAAGAGAGAATGGTTTTGGTCATAACGTCCTCCTTCCGGCACAGAGCATCCTCAAGGCATGCGGACCGACACACAAGTCCGCGCTCGAGGCGCGAGTTGGCCAGACTTTGGTCTTAGGAGGGTGGGTAGGAGCCGCCGGCTATTCTTGCTTTCCGGCGGTTTCTGCTCACTCGCTCAAACAGGGTCATACACTGTAAGAAGTGAGCAGGCGATCAGTTGGATCTAATCGCGGGCCTCACTGTCACAGCGCAGGCAAGCACTCCGGTAGTGCAGACCCAGTCGCTCTGATGGCAGAGCGACGGAGTTGTTGCTTCGCGGAGGTTCTAACGCAGTTTCAGTTCTCATAAGTTTGGTTGGGTACTCCCATTTCCCCGGAGTATCGCTTTGAGTCTTATACCATACCCCCATGGGATATAGTCAAGAGAAAATTAACACAAAAGAAGGACATCCGAACATGCCAATCGATTCGCGGGAACAGCAGAAGCTCATTGCTCGCATTCGCAGGATTCGAGGTCAGGTAGACGCCATTGAACGAGCCCTCACCGACAAGGGGCATTGTGCCGATATCCTGATGCTGCTGGCGAATGTGCGCGGCGGCATCAACGGCCTGATGGCCGAGGTGCTTGAGGACCACATCCGTTTACACATGATGTCGCCAG
>Ga0207433_10012406_pt1 | contig 12746 bp, 9 predicted proteins | sample YelNatPaOPGAMG01_FD_187559 | JGI IMG/M metagenome (GOLD analysis project Ga0207433, IMG submission 187559) | Hot spring thermophilic microbial communities from Obsidian Pool, Yellowstone National Park, USA - OP-RAMG-01 (SPAdes) (version 3) | ecosystem: Environmental > Aquatic > Thermal springs >... | reverse complement strand
TGGCGTGATAAATTTTTTCTTTCGTTTTGGAGTATTGAACGTTGCGCACGGAAATTTTGTTGCTCAGCTCTTTTAGCGATATCTTTTTTTGGAGGGATATTTTTTCCAGCAGTTGCTCCAAAAATGAGCGCAAAGACGTTTTAAGCGTTTTGTCGGGCACGGCGGAAACCAGGCGGTAAGCCAGCAATAACGAGGTTAAGCTTTCTTCATCCAGCCAGAAGCCGGGCAGTTCATAGGTGTTGTCCGCGTAAGCAAAGCCTCGCTTTTCAGGCAGATAAACCAGCGGCGCTCCCATTCTGTCGCGCATGAATTCAATGTCGCGCTGGGCGGTTTTTCGGGTGATTTCAAATCGCTCCGCCAGTGTTTTTGTGTTGGGATAGTTACCTTTCTTGATTTGGTTTTGAAACCAGAGAAATCGTTCGTAAATGATTTTTGAAGACATGCCGCCTCCGTTGGAGAAATGAATAAAAAATGTGAAGCGGGGAATATAATTTTTTTTTATTTATCAGTTTTCGCGGCCTATTTCCAGCGCGCCGGCGTTATTTTTGATGAATGGTTTTTTTTGAATTATGACGCCACCAAGAATGCAGAAAGAAAAAGGCGGGCAAATATCGCCCGCCTTTTCTAAAGTGGTTATGTTGTTTGTTAACACTTGCAACCGCTTCCTTTGGCGCTTGCGTTTACTTTTTTCCTTACCTCCGGGTGACGCGCCAATGCTTCCGATTAGAAGCGGTTCTCCACCTTAAAACGAGTAGCTTTGGCATCCTGAATATTTTCAAACCGCTTAAAAATCCTGCCTGTTTAGGGCACTTCTAATGGAAACTGGAACTCTCAACCAAAAGTTGCTTTCTTTATAAACTATTTTGCCCAAAAAGCAAGAAAAAAATCAATATATGGTGTTTTTTTTTCGCATGGCCACAATAAGTAGTATTCCTCCGAATCGCCGGTCTTTTTTCAGCATACCGCTTATTTTTTGATGATTTAGGACGGATTTCCTTTTCTTTTTTGAGCGTTGATGTATAAGGAAACAAAAATCCACGGAGGGTGCCAATGGATGAGATGCTTAAAAAGGCCCTGCTGAAACAAGTGGCCGATGAGCCTTTCGCGAAGAAATTCGGTTTGCGGCTTATCGCCGTCGCCGCAGGTTACGCGAAAGTGGAAATGGACTTTACGCCGGACATGGAAAATATCTTCGGGATGGCGCACGGCGGCGCGTTGTTCGCGCTGATGGACGAGGCGTTTGAGGTGGCGTCCAATTCTAACGGAACCATGGCGGTCGCGCTGAACATGAATGTAAATTATCTGGCCGCTCCGGAAAAAGGCGCCCGGCTGACCGCTGAAGCGAAAGAAATCAACAAAACAAAAAAGACGGCCGCCTATGACATCACGGTCAGAGACGAACAAGGCAGACTGATCGCGGCCTGTCAGTCGCTTGTATATCGGATGGAAAAGCCCCTGCCGTTTTTGTAAGGCCGTTTCGTTGGATTTTCCAATCGGCCTTCATCCTTCGGCGGCTCGCGCCAAAACAAAAAGGCAGGGCGGTGATCGCTCCTGCCTTTTTTTCTGCTTTTCGTTTTATCTCATGCCCAGCAGCTTGCGGGCGACAACCACGCGCTGAATTTCGTTGGTGCCTTCGTAGATTTGACAAATCTTCGCGTCACGCATATGGCGCTCCGCCGGATATTCCTTGGTGTAACCGTAACCGCCGAAAATCTGCACGCATTCGATGGCCGCTTTCATGGCCACGTCCGAAGCAAAGTATTTGGACATCGCCGACTGCATTTCAAAATCCATTCCCTGATCTTCCATCCAAGCGGCTCTCAGCAGAAGGAGTTCCGCGGCGTCCAGTTCGGTGGCCATATCCGCCAGTTTGAATTGAATCGCCTGATTGGAGGCGATGGGTTTGCCGAACTGAACCCTTTCTTTTGCATAAGCGATGGCGTCTTCCAGGCAGGCGCGGCCGATGCCGCAGGCCTGCGCGCCGATGCCGATGCGTCCGGCGTTAAGTCCGGCCATCATCTGCTGGAATCCCTGACCGGGTTTGCCCAGGAGGTTTTCCGCCGGCACTTCGGCGTCTTCAAAAACCAGTTCCGCGGTTCCGGATGCCAAAATGCCCATTTTCTCTTCGATCTTGCCCACTCTGAAGCCCGGGGTTTCCTTGAGGTCAACAATCAGGTTGATGACGCCCTTGTAGCCCTTGGAGGGGTCGGTGGTGGCCGCCAGAACGCAGTAGCGGGCGACGTTGCCGTTGGTAATGAAGGTTTTGGTTCCATTGACGATGTATTTGTCGCCCTTGAGTTCCGCCCGGCAGCGCAGCGCGGCAGCGTCGGATCCGGCGCCGGCTTCGGTCAGCGCGTAGCAGCCTTCGACTTGGCCGCCGGCCACCGGCGCAAGGAATTTCAGTTTTTGTTCATGGGTGCCGAAGGTTTTGACCGGATGGCCGTAAAGCGTGTTGTTGACCGACACGATCACGCCGCAGCTGGCGCAGGCCTTGGAAATTTCTATCATGGCCAACACGTAGGTCACGTTGTCCATGCCGGCGCCGCCGTATTCCGTGGGAACGGCCACACCCATGATGCCCATTTCGCCGAGCTTGCGGCAAATCTCTTCGGGATGACGGTGCGTGCGGTCGAGTTCCGCGGCAATGGGTTTGATTTCCGTTTCGGCAAACTTCCGAACCATATCCCGAACCATTAATTGCTCTTCTTTGAGTGCAAAATTCATTGATCCTCTCCTGTTAAGTTATTTTGTATCAGCTTTAACTTTCAACCGGGGGCAAAAGTTTTTGCTGAATTGTCCTTTATCAAACCGCTGAAAGACGCATCGGCATGCCCCGCATCAAGCGGTGCTTTTTCTTACCGAAATAAGACCCGACTGTCAAACCGATATTTTATTCGGAGAAAATTTTTTTGGATTCCGGCGCGGCGCCCAAAAGGAGCATGCCGGGACATACGTTTTAATCGTCGAAATGATTATTGCTTTTTCTGCACTTTAATTCGGCGAGCTTGCCTTTGTTCCAACTGGATGTTTTACTGAAATATTTGGTCAGGCGGGCGATGTTTTCTACTTCTTCCGAACCACAGAAAACACACTTTTCCTTCATGCCTCTGGCGGTTTTTTCGCAAGCGCGGCAAAAAGTGAATTCGGGGTTGAAATCAAGCTGGCGGTTGTGGGTCTCGGAAAACACGCGGCGGATCAACCGGATGAGTTTTTCCGTCTCCGGAGCGGTCTCCCCCAGCTGGATGTGGGTCAGCACCTCGCCCTCTAAATACTTGTGGAACAGACCTTCCTTCTCCGCTCTTTGCAGCGGCGATACGTCAGCGGCAACATTTAAATGAGCTGAATTGGTGTAATAAACGCCGCCCTCCGCGATATCGCCCTTCACGAAACGGCCGGCCGTCGGAGAAAAAAACCGCAAATCCAGACGGGCGAAACGATAAGCGGTCGTTTCGGCCAGCGATTGTCCCAGTAAAATTTTGATTCTCATCGCGTCGCTTAGACGCTGCGCCTTTTTCTTTAAATACTTGACGATTTTCAAGCCGAATTCCAGGGCCTCCCGCGATTCGTGCAGCTGGCTGCCGGCATGGATTTGCGCCAGCTCATTCAAACCGACAAAACCGATGACATAGCTGCCCAAATTCAACCGCAGGAACGGGAAACCGTCATGATTCATGGCCAAAACGGCCAGAGGGCCGTCCTCCGCGTAGGAAAGAAGTTTTTCCAAAAAATCTTTTTTCTGAACATGGGCCTGCGCGGCTTTTTGCATGAATTCGTCGAGAAGGGAAAATAATTTTTGATCGTCGCCCTCGGCCTTGTAGCCGATCCGGGGCAGATTCAGCGTGACGTTTTGAATGACGGCGTCACGTGCCAGCCAGGGGGCGCCGGCTTCCTCGCGCGACGCGTCGGGAACATCAACGGTCTTACGGTCAAACACAAAGCAGATGTTTCCCTTAAGGCCGGCCACCGCGCAGGCGTAATGTAGAAATTCCCGGGCAGGATCCGATTGCCAGATGCTGTCGCTGACGTGCAGAAGCGGCCGCGGCAGAATAAAAGGCTTGCCCTTGGCATCGCCTTTTTCAAAGACTTCCATAATCGCCCAAGCCAACCGCCGCGCGTCCTTTATATAGTCGCCGAAGGTCCGCCCCATCGGTTTTCCCCCCGGTCCGACGGCCGGAAGATCGGCCCACGTTGAGGGCATGTCGTAATAAAGATGAATATCCGTGTAAAGCGCCTGTCCGCCGCGGGTCGCCGCCAGCTGTGAAAATTCATAAACGAGCATCTGGGCGAACTGCTTCACCTCCCGGTCCGTCATGGACGCCAGGTAAGGCGCAAAAGAAATATTCACCGCGTCCCAGCCGATCGTGCCGGCGAAATGCCCCTGCAGGACGGCGCTGAAACGCACCATGTGCAACAGCAGCACTTCGGCGTATCGCGCGGGATTGGCGGAATTGATCGCCTGCGGCAGATTCAACCCGAACCGTTTGAGATATTCCAGCGACAGGCAGCAGCTGTAGGGACGATCAACATAGCCCAAGGCGTGAATATGCAAATCACCTCCCACATGCGCTTCGCCGATGTCACCAGAAAAAACATCATACAGGGAAAGTTCCCGCTTGATGCCTTCCGCAAAAATCAAATTGGTTCCTTCCGGGGAATGGGGGATATTGGCGTCCTGTTTGTTCTGATGCAGGATGAGCTGCCGGACGTCATAAAGCGGAAATCCCAAGCGGCCGTGCAGCCGACGTTCTTTTTCCAGCCCCCGTTCGATGAGCCGAACATTGACCATCTCGCGGATGAGCGCCGTGGTCGTCACGCCAATGCCCGCCGTGATGATCTGCTTTTCCACTTCCCTCGATATTTCGACGGCCAGCGTCTCGTCAATGTCGGCTTCCCGGATCAGGGCGTCAACGATGCGCTGACGGTTCCAAGGCGTGACCTCTTCCGCGGACGTGCGGACAAAAAGGGTCAAATCTGTCGTTTCGGAAATTTCGACCATCTCAGACATTCGTCGGTATTGATTTTTCGGCTCCCGCCAAAGCCTTTTCCGCAGCCGCGGACAAAACATCATCGTAATCGTGATTCAGTGAAAAAACGCGGAAATGCATGACGCGCGCAGGGATGAAACGGTAAATATCCAGAAGCGGTTCCGGGGAGGTCTTCTGTGTCATGGGATTGAAAATATTCACGCGCTTTTCCCGTTCCGTAATGGGGTTAAGCGGGCGCGGATCTTGGGTGGCCAAATCCACCTTCAAGGGAAGCTGCCGGAGCCGGTTCGGCAGATAAGCTCTGATTCTTTTTTCATAATCCTCCGCCTTCGCAAATCCCACGCCGCGCTGCATTTGATCGAGGGAAATTTCCGCCACAAAGGACATCTTCCATTTCACCTCCCGGGCGTGTAGGCGCTGCCATTCCCTCCCCAACTGAAGCTTTTTTTCGTCTTTCGCTTCCCGCCAGCTCTGCACGTGATTGAACAGCGTCCATTCATCGCATTTCAGATACGCGTCCAGATGGTGCAGCGGATTGCCCGGAAAAATAAAATTCATGGTGTCGTGAAAGATTTCCTGCAGATGTAAATCCAGACCTCGCGTCGTGCGGTGGAAATAAACGTTCGTGTAGAGATTCAGCCGGGCGTTGAGAAACCGCGCCAGCGCGGAAATACCCGACTGATGGAGCGTCAGTCCGGCTTTGGTAAAAAAGGTGTAGTAACGCAGACGCGGAATATCCACCATGTCCAGGGAAAAACCGGTCATATAGGCGTCGCGCTGAACATAATCCAGATTATCCACCGTGTACACGCCGGAAAAAAGCTGTCTGAGCATCTGGAGCCATCGCGGCTGCCGGGCGTTTTCCCGCTCGTCCGGAATTCTGATTAAGAAAGCCACTTGCTCGGCGCTGATTTTTTCGCCGCGCGCGAATCCGCCGGAAGGACTGCGCCGGATGCGCCCGATATCACCGCCCAGTTTCTGCGTGATAATTTTTTGCCCGACAATCTCGTGCGTCAGATGCCAGCGGCTCAAAAAATGATCATCGAAAAAATGGCCGTAAGGGCCATGGCCGACATCGTGCAGCAGACCGGCCAGCCGCAGGAGTTCCTCCACGTAGTTCGGCGAAGGCGCATCGGAACAGACAGACGCCAGACTGGGGTAAACGCTCTTGGCGAATTCACCGGCCACGTGCATCGTGCCTAAAGAATGCTGGAAACGGGAATGCTCGGCCGCCGGATAGACCCAGCGCGCGCTCTGCAGTTGGTAGATGCGCCTCAATCGCTGCATCCACGGCGAATCAATCAGGGTCTGTTCCGTTGTTTCGCCGGCGGCTTGACTCTCCGGCACGGTGAAAAGAATATACTGATGAATCGGATCGGCAATCAACGCCATGCCGTTATATTTGTCCTGATAGATGGGCGCGCTTTTTTTCATGGCTGCTTCTGTATAATATCCGGCATAAAAAAGCAATTCCAATCCTGGATTTGTGCTTGACTATCGGGGAGGCCTCGCCTATGATTTTTAAAAATCCATATCCCCAAAAGGAGCCGATAGACTATGGGAACAAATAATGTGGTTTTCCTCGAGGTCATCGAATGGTTTGACGAATCGGGCAAAGAAATCGTCCACAGAATTCCCGAAAAGGGCTCCGGTGAAATCAAATTCGGCGCCCAGCTGACGGTGCGGGAAAGCCAAAGTGCCGTCTTCTTCTATAACGGCAAAGCCTACGACGCCTTTGGGCCGGGACGTCACACGTTGAAAACGGCCAATATCCCGCTTTTGACCAAAGTGCTGGCCATTCCCTGGGGGATGACCAGCCCGCTGCGCGCCGAGGTTTATTTCATCAACATGAAGGTTTTCCCCAACCTCAAATGGGGGACGCGCGACCCCGTCGCTTTCCGCGACCGCGAACTGGGTCTCATCCGCCTGCGCGCGTTCGGCGTCTTCAATATCCGCGTCATTCAACCGCTCCTGTTGGTCAATACGCTTGTCGGAACCCAGGGCATTTTCACGACGGAAGAAATCGAGGAATACATCAACCGGGTGATCGTGTCGCGTTTCAATGATTACATGGGCGACAAAGTCGACACGATTTTTAACCTGCCGGGAAAATACAACGAATTTTCCGACGGCCTGAAGGCGCTGCTGCAAGAAGATTTGAGCAAATTCGGCATCGCGCTCACGGAACTCTACATCAATTCCATCACGCCGCCGCCGGAAGTCCAGAAAGCCATCGACGACAAAAGCCGTCTGGGCGTATTCGACGACCTCAATAAACTGCTGAAAATGAAAGCGGCGATGGCCATGGAAACCGCAGCGCAGGCGCCTTCGGAAGCGGGCGCAGGCATGGGGCTGGGCGTGGGATTGATGATGCCCGGCATGCTGATGGAAGCCTTCCGGGGAACAGCCGCGCCGGCGGCCGCGGAGGCTTACGCTTGTCCGGAATGTCATCAGCCCATTCCGCGAGAGGCGCGATTCTGCCCGGCCTGCGGCCATCAAATTCTCATTATCAACAAATGCCCGCACTGCGGAAAAAATCTGCCGGTCAACGCCAAATTCTGCTCAAACTGCGGTGCCCCGGTCACGTTAAAGCCCGCCGGCAAGGTCTGCGCCAAGTGCGGCTTCGAAAATTTACCGGATTCCCTTTATTGCAATCAGTGCGGTGAACGACTCTAACTTTCAGATAGAACAGCAATGTCCTCAATGCGGCGCGCCGATTATCCTCGACGAATCCGACCGCATTCTTGCGTGCCAATTCTGCCGGACACGCGTTTATCTGGCGACGGAAGACCACTTTCGCCTTTATCTACCGCCGCAAAAAGACATCGCCGAAGATATTTTTTTCGTTCCTTACTGGCGGGTTAAAGGACTTTCCTACACGATCAGGCCATTTGATATCGCCTATAAATATTTCGACACCAATACTCTCGCCCTCGAGTCGCAGCTGCTTCCCCATTCATTGGGGCTGAGGCCGCAGGCGATGAAACTGAAGTTCGTGGGCGACTCCAGCCAAACAGGACGATTCATCGCTTCCTCGCACCAAAGCACGGCAAGCGTGCTGGAAAAATATCAAAACTTCACGGGGGGAAAAGATGACCGGGAAATATTCATCGGCGAAACGAAAAGCTTGATTTACACGCCTGTTTATTTCGCCCATGATCAACTCTATGACGCGATTTTGAAAAAACCTCTCTTGAATCAGTCGGCGTCGGCGCAAATCCGGATTTTTTTTGAGGAAAGCATGCCAGAAAAATGGCACGTGGAGTTTATTCCCCTGCTTTGCCCGAACTGCGGAGCGGATCTACCGGGTGAAAAAGACGCCCTGATCCTTTTCTGCAACAATTGTCATACCGCATGGAATCCATCGGAACGCAATTTCCCACGAGTGAATTATTTCACATGGCACGAACAGGGAGATGATGTCATTTATATTCCTTTCTGGCAGATGCAAGTGAAAACAACGGGGATTGCGCTGGAAACTTATGCCGACTTGATTCGGGTGGCCAACCTGCCCAAAGCGCCGGCGGAAATCTGGAATCGCATTCCTTTTTATTTTCAGATCCCCGCTTTCAAGGTCCATCCTTTGCTCTTTCTCCGGTGGTGCAGGCAAATGACGGCCCAGCCGGCGCCCGCCGATTTAAGCGACGTTTTGCCCATGAAAAATATTTACCCCGTGACGCTTCCGATATCGGAAGCGTTGGATAGTTCTCTAATCACTCTCGCCAGCTTAATGACCGACAAAAGACACCTTCAAGAAACCACGGCATCTCTTCAATTGGAACTGAAAGATTACGCGATCGTCCTTCATCCCTTCCGCGTCACGGCGCGGGAACTGATTCACGCCAAGCTGGGATTCAGTATGGATATCACCTCTCTTCATCTGGGCGCCTACTTGTAGATGCTCCATCCCATCGTTTCCGCGGCAGAGATGAAATCCAATGCTGTTTATCAGAATTTCTTTCTGTATAAAGATATTTTACTTTTATTTTCCGGATACGCCTGGAATTTTTCATCCAGCGTGCTGATGCTCTCTTGGGAAAATACCATTTCCATGAATGCGAAAAATTTCCGCTTGAATTCATCCCAGCTGCGCACTCTCAGGGAATGTCTTAAAAGAAACATCGGGCGGCTGTGGTACAGCACATAGGCCTTCTTGGCCATGGCGTCGATTTCCGCGTTGGTCAATTGCGTCCATGGCCGGGGTAGGGGCTTGTCCGGTACTTTGCCCAGGATAAACTCGCGCCAATAGTCGAATCCCGAATCCTGAACCATCTGGCGCCAGTAGGGAGTAAGCGGCTTGGCCGTGAGTTTCGAAAACTGAACGTAATCCAGATCAAGCGACCGGGCGAATTTTAATGTCTGGTTGAACGTCTCACGTGTTTCGCCCGGCGCGCCGACCAGAAAAAATCCCAGAGGCCTGATGCCGACGCCTTTCGTCGCTTCAATGGTGTCGCGAATTTGCCGCAACGTGATGCCTTTGTTGAGGCGATCGAGAATTTCCTGAACGCCGGATTCAATGCCGTAATAGATCCGCCCGCAGCCGGCCGCTTTCATTTTGCGCAGCAGCGTTTCATCGACCGCGTCGATTCGCGTGCGGCATGCCCACGTGATATCAAACTTTCTCTGTATGATTCCGTCACAAATCGCTTCAACCCGCTTGCGGTTGATGCAAAATTCATAATCAAAAAAATCAATATCGCGGATGTTGTATTTCGTGTAGCATTCCTCTATTTCTCGCAGAACGGTTTCCGGACCGCGTGCATTGTAAGGTGTGCGGCCGGCCTCGCAGAAAAGACATCCCTGCGGGCATCCTTTGCTGGTCACCATCACGGTAAAGTTTTTTCTTTCTGTGGGAAATTCCGCATAAAGTTCATTGGGCAGCAGATGACGCGCCGGGTGGGGATAGAGCTCAAAATCCGGATCCTCGCCGTAGGGCGTCATTTTGATTTCTCCTTTTTCCTTGTAAATCAGTCCCGGCACATCGGCAAACCGTCTTGCTCCTTCCAACTCCTCCAACAGCCTCGGCACGGTATGAAACGCGCTGTTGAAACAGCCGAAGTCCGGACCTTCGACCGTGAGCGATTCCACCGGGTAAACCCTTAAATTGTATCCCCCGATAATGACCGGCACTTTCAGATTTTTTTTGAGGAAGCGGATCCATTCCAGCGTTTCATTGAACATGTAAGTTGTCATCATAAAACCGATGATGTCCGGCTTCCAATGACGCAGGCGGTCCAGGACGTCCTCCTTGCTGAGCTGCAGCGTGCGGGCGTCAACGATGAGCGTTTCGTGCCCCGCCCGCTCGGCAATGGCGCAGACCCAAGCCAGCGAAAGGGGAGGGAACAACCCGAAATATTTCTGGACAATCCTTAAGTTTTCCTCGTGGAGTTTATACTTGAATGGATTGAATACACACGCCAACCGCATCGGTTTCGACTAACTCCTTTTGTCGCTCGTATAGCACGCCGCAAGCTCAATCACAACCGTTCCTCGCCGGAATTCGCCGCCCAAATCCTCAAGGCCCCGTTTCCCCGTTTCCCGGATTTGCGTCAAACAGGACCTTCACAAACGGCTGCACAAAGAACAAACCCAGCAACACGGGCAGGATGCCGTCGATGAACGTCGTCATGAGCCCGGCCGCGAAGAGTTTTTCCGCCGGCGCCTGACCCGAAAAAAGAAAAATTATGGCGGATTCCCTCACGCCCAAACCCCAGTAGGTGAAAGGCAGGTAAACGGCCATGACGGTCAGGGAACCGAACAACAGCAAAGCCGCCGCGGAAACATTCACGTCCAGAGATTTCAATAAAGCGTAAATAATCAGCAGTTTGAAACCTTCAACGCCCAGGGAATAAAGCATCATGTTGCGCGTTTGTTCCGGGCGACGCGTCTGCGCCAAAAAATTTTCCTCCTCGCCGGAAAATTTTTTGAATTTGCCGATCCACTGGATGAACAGAGAAACCATCTGATTCAAATTCAACGGCAAGGCAAGCATCAGCGCGGCAAACAATAAAAAAAGGAAAAAAATCTTCCGATGGATGTCGGGGAAATAAAAAATCCCTCCGGCGGAATAAAAAAATAACAGAACAATCAAACTAAAGGGATAGCCAATCACTATCGAAAAAAAACCTCCCGGATAGGAAAGATCATGCTTTCTTTTCATATAGGCGGCGATGGCCAGTTCGCCGATTTTCAGGGGGAAAATACCCTTGATCGGATTGCATCCCATTCTGATGAGTACGGCTTCAAAAAAAGAAATCCGCTTTCCCATCGCATGGGCGATTTCCCGGTATCTTGCCGAAGAAAACAACATATGCGCCAACAGGGAAAACAAAACGGCGGCCGTGACGTATCGGATGTCGGCCCGGCTCAGCCCAAGCAACACTTCGGACACCTTGACCTTCGAAACAATCACGACAAAAAGGATGAGCGTCAGCAGCCAAGACAAGACAAATCGAAACACCGTCTTGCCGCGCGAGACGCCTGCGAGATTTAAATGATCGGAATTGGCGGATTTCATTTGTTTTGCTTCTATAGGCTTGAGAGTATAAAAAGCTCCGGGAATTTGTCAATTGAAATTAATGAAAAAACTGCTGAACTCCTTGGGCAGATGTGCTAGGGATACTATCGGCAACATCGTCTTTCATGAACTATGATAAAAATCAGTCCCCGGAAAAAAATCGTCACAGTTTGCGTCGTTTTGACCCTCTTGTGCATCGCTGTTTTCGGACAAACGATTTGGTTCGACTTCATCAAATTTGACGACCCCGCCTACGTCACCGAGAACACGCGGGTTCAATCTCCTTTAACGCCGGAGGGATTGAAATGGTTGTTTCTCAACACGGAGGCCGGGTACTGGCATCCCCTCACCTGGCTGTCTTTCATGATGGATTTTCAGTTTTTCGGCTTGAATCCCGGCGGCTATCACCTGACCAATCTGCTGCTCCATCTTTTGAACACCTTGCTTTTGTTTTGGCTTTTTCATCGCATGACCAAGGAAATCTGGCTCAGCGCCCTGATCGCCGCCTTTTTCGCCCTGCACCCCCTCCACGTGGAGACGGTCGCCTGGATCTCCAAACGCAAAGATCTTCTGAGCGCTTTTTTCTGGATACTCAGTCTTTGCGCCTATGTGGCTTACACGGAAAAGCCGAGTGCGAAAAAATACCTGCTCGCCATGCTTTTTTTCGGGCTGGCCCTGATGAGCAAGCCGATGGCGATCACCCTGCCCGTGGTGATGATCATTCTGGATTTTTGGCCGCTTCGGCGTTTCTCGTCGCGAAAGGATATTACTTGGCGGTTGCTGGAAAAATCACCTTTTTTTCTGATGGCGGCCGTTTTTGCGTTGATCACCGTTTACATCCGCTACCCGGGGGAAAACCCCTTCGTCGACACCATTCCTTTTTCTTACAGGATCGCCAACGTTCCCGTGGCTTTGGTTACGTATTTGAAGAAAACTTTTCTGCCTTACGATTTGGCGGTTTTCTACCCTTTCCCCCCTGAGATTCCCGTGAATCAGGTCATCATCGCGTCGGCGGTCCTGATCGCGATCAGCGTTGCGGTTGTCCTTGGGGCGAAAAAGATGCCCTTTTTGCTTGCGGGCTGGTTGTGGTATGCGGTCACTCTCCTGCCGGTGCTCGGTATCATTCAGGTCAGTGAACGGTCGCTCTCCGACAACTACACCTATCTGCCTCTCATCGGAATTACGGTGATGCTGGTCTGGGGCGTCGACTCTCTGTCGTCGATCCAAGCTCTGCAAAAGAGATT
>Ga0207433_10012400_pt1 | contig 12750 bp, 8 predicted proteins | sample YelNatPaOPGAMG01_FD_187559 | JGI IMG/M metagenome (GOLD analysis project Ga0207433, IMG submission 187559) | Hot spring thermophilic microbial communities from Obsidian Pool, Yellowstone National Park, USA - OP-RAMG-01 (SPAdes) (version 3) | ecosystem: Environmental > Aquatic > Thermal springs >... | reverse complement strand
GCGAGATGTCTGGCCTGCGGCATTGACAGCCGGTGTTGCGTTCGCCATTCCGCAGTTTCTTGTCTCGAACTTTCACGGGCCGTGGCTGGTGGACGTGATTGCATCTGTGTGTTCAATGGGCGCGGTAGCGTTGCTGCTTCTCTATTGGAAACCGGCGACCGCTGGCCGACATGCGTCGGACGGTCTTCAAACTGATCCGCCGAAGCTTCCTCCGCGGCCAAAAGGCAGCGATGTAATTCGGGCGTGGATGCCATGGATCGTTTTGAGTGCTTTTCTGTTTTTCTGGGGGTTGCCGGGAGTGAAAACTTTCCTGAACGGCGAACGCACTGTTATCGCCGCCGGTGGCCGGACGCAGATTGAATACGCCATGACGAGAATAGATATGCCGGTTCCCCGATTGCATCTTGTGGTGCAACGCACGCCGCCGGTCGCTCCAGCCGATGCGCCTCCCGAGAAGGCCGTTTATTCGTTCAACTGGCTTTCGGCATCCGGCACCGGCATCCTGTTCGCCGCTGTTTTATCAGGATGTCTGATGGGGCTGACGCCGCAGCAAATGCTCCGTGTTTATTGGAGAACAATTGTTCGTGTCCGGTTCAGCCTTCTGACCATCATGGGCATGCTGGCGATTGGGTACGTCACAAAATACTCCGGCACGGATGCGACATTGGGCCTCGCACTGGCGCGGACCGGAGAGTGGTACCCGTTTTTCGGCACGTTGCTCGGCTGGCTTGGCGTTGCGCTCACCGGTTCTGACACTGCATCGAATGTCCTGTTTGGCGGGCTTCAAAAAATCACGGCTGAACAAACCCAACTCAGTCCGGTGCTGATGTGCTCGGCAAACAGCTCGGGCGGTGTCATGGGCAAAATGATCGATGCTCAGAGCATTGTTGTTGCCAGCACGGCGACCAACTATTTCGGCGGTGAAGGGGCGATCTTGCGGTACGTCTTTTTCCATAGCATTGCGTTGGCCTGTCTTGTGGGCGTGCTTGTTTACCTTCAAGCGCGCGTCGAGCCGTTCATGTCAATGGTCGTACGCTGAAGTCCCGCGATTGAGGATCATTTTCGGTGACAAGGGGACAGGCTCGCTGTTGGAGTCGGTCGAGTTTTGGCGTCAAAGTTGGAAGGTGAAACGGTCAACGGTCAACTCGATGTTCAACGCAAAAGGCAAAACGCGCAACGTTTAAAGCGGAACATTCAACGGTCAAATGGTGACAGGCGGGATGAAGGGGCCAGAGACGGTGAAGCCAAATGTCTTGAAGAATCCGCGAAGTTGGTTCCTGTTGACCGTCTGCTGAGAGGGGGTGCGCTGTCATTCGGCCCGGACTTCGTCGTTGAGCCGGGCTTCGCCGGTAAGGATGTCTGCAGCAACGAAGCTGCCGCGGGCGAATGCGCTGGTTCTTGCCTCGGCGACGCGCTGGCCGTTTCGAAAAATGGCGAGCCGTTGCCCGGGCTTTGGCACCGGGTTGAAGGAGAAATCGGCGACGATGAACAGGCTTTGGGTGTTGACCAGCACAACGATGCCGCGCGACTCGGTTATGGGGACAAGTGGAAGCGTTGGTTCGGGTTGCGTGCGCGTTGGTGTTGGCCGTGCTGCAGTGGATTTCTGACGGGGTTGCCGGGTGACCTTGCCCGGGGAATTCTTGTTGAGCTTTTGCACCGGCCATGTGGTTCTGGGGAGTGCGCTTGCGCCGGAAGCCCGGTCTGTTGATCGGCATGCGGTCATGAAAATGAGCATTGCCAGAGCACAAACTGTGGCGACCGCAACCGAACCGCCACTGCTAAACCGGGTCCAACGCATCCGGTTTTGCTTTATGTCAGAAAAGAGTAAACCACGAGCAGTTTCAGGCGCCGATGAGGGTGATTGATAACCTGTGTCGTGAATACTGTGAGTCATGGTTGATTTCCGCGGCTTGTCAGTTGGCATCGTCGAGTTTCAGTCTTTTGCGCGCAAGTTCGAGGCGACTGTTCCAATCCGCCCATGCAGGTTCCCATTGATCACCTGCGAACTGGTTTGTTGCGCGTGGGCGCAGTTCTTCGAGAGCGCGTATTTGGTTGATGGCAGCACTGATTTCGTTCCACTTGAGATATGCTTCGATGAGACAAAGTCGGTTGTCAGGGTAATCGGGTGATTGTTTGACAGCATGTTCGAGGTGGCGGCGTGCTTTGCGGCGGTCGCCAATGCTGACCGGCCATCCGGGGGCTTGAAGATAAAGGAGGCCGAGCGAACGATCTGGCCCGGCGTAATCGAAGCCGACGTCCAGCTCGAGCGCGCGTTTGAACGCGTGTTCCATTTCTTCGACAGTGTGCAGGGCTTCGATGGTTTGTGTTCGGGCGAGTTGCCCGAGGTTCAGGCCGAGGTAATAACTGGCTTGGGCGAGGGACGGATGGCGGTTTATCAATTGGCGGCTGACTGCGATGCCTTCTTTGGCGATTTGGGCTCTTTGAGTGTTGTTGGTGGCGTATTCGGCCAGATCGAAACATGCGCGTGCGAACTGCCACGCTGCATCCGGATTTGCCGGTTCGGCATCGAGCCGGGTTTTTGCTTCTTCGTATGAACGCCGGGCGCGGGCGGCGAATTTGTCCGAGGCAGGAAGATTCGACTTTTCATTCCAACCGCTCTCGCCCGCCGACGCCCCGGTCGAACAGAGTAAGAATGCGAGGACAAGGGCGGTGCCGATCCGCAAAAGCCGCTGGTGAGCGGCCTGGCTTTGGTTGTATGAACAAATGCGATTTGCCATTGACGCTTGGTGCTGTATAGTGCGCCGGTGAAATTTAGAGTGAAACAGTGGCTGATGGCAATTGCTGTGGTGTGCGTTGTGATGTTTGCCGGCGGCTGTGGCGGTGTTGATGCGACAGGCAGTGTATCGCCGCTGATGTTCATCAAGAACGGGCAGGGCGTGCCGGAGACGATTGCTTTTGTTGATGGCGGGTGTTTTGCCGGAGGTGGACCCGGGCGGGCGAGGTAACCTGGCGTATGCGATTTCCGTTTGCGTTGTCGGCAAAGATCGCCGGCCACATACTGAAACACAAACTGTTGGGGACGGAAAAGTTCGCCCTTGTGCTTCAGCTTGAACCGTTGCACGCGTGCAACCTTGCTTGCACCGGTTGTGGTCGGATCAGGGAATACTCGACGAGTCTGAAGGAGCAGGTGCCTTTGGAGAAGTGCCTTGCTGTGGCGCGGGAGTGTGATGCGCCGATGGTGTCGATCTGCGGCGGTGAACCGTTGTTGTACAGCCGGATTGAGGAGCTGGTTGATGGATTGTTGAAGCAGGGGCGCATTGTCTATATATGTACGAACGGGCTGTTGATGCGGCGGAAGCTGACCGATTATTTGGCTTCCATCTATGAACCGGCGCTCGATTCGGTGGTGACGCGGTTGGTTGACGAAAAACTGTTGCCCGAGCGGGATGCCGAAGCTGTGCGGAAAGGCGAACGCAAGGTTGGAACTGTCATAAGACCGACGAAATGGCTGTACTGGAATTTGCACCTTGACGGTCTCGAAGCAACGCATGACGCCGTTGTCGAACGAACCGGCGTGTTCAGAGAAAGCATTCGCGCGATCAAGATGGCGAAAATTCTCGGGTTCCAGGTCGCCACCAACACAACGGTTTACCGGCAAACGGACCCGCGGGAAATCGAGGACATGTTCAAGTTCCTTTCGTGGCTCGGCGTGGACGGTCACACAATCTCCCCGGGCTATGACTATGACGCCGCAAAAAAGGACATGATGGCCCGACTCGGTCGGAAACCGGAGGAGTTTTTTCTTACAAGGGCCATGACGCATGAAAAGTTTGCCAACATCCTCGATTGGGGAAAGAGATTTGTGATTTACGGGACGCCCGTGTACCAGGAATTTCTTGCCGGCAAACGTGAATTGCGATGCTCGGCATGGGCGATCCCAACTTATAACATAATGGGATGGAAAGCGCCGTGTTACCTGATCACTGACGCACATTACGCCGGCTATCAGGAGATGTTGGACAAAGTCGATTGGGACCGATACGGGCGGGTCAATGGCAAGGTACTCGACGCGCGGTGCGAGAATTGCATGGTGCATTGCGGGTTCGATCCGAGCGGTGCCCTTGGCACAGATTACCGACCGGGAGATCATTGGAAGAATTTCAAATACAATTTCGGCCCGAGACCGCCGCGGTTCGAGCGCGGTCATGAGATAAATGCGTTCAATGGCAACGGCGCGGCAACGAAAACTTTGATCGCTGGAGAAATCGAAAAATGAGCAGGGCGTTGTTTTTGTGTCCACCCAGTTTTGAAGGGTTTGACGGAGGCGCAGGTTCCCGTTACCAGGCAAGGCGTGAGGTGACGAGTTTTTGGTATCCGACCTGGCTTGCGCAGCCGGCTGCGATGGTGTCGGACTCAAAGCTCCTTGATTGTCCGCCGCATAACATTGGTGTGGAAGAGTGTTTGAAGGTGGCGCAGGACTTCGATCACGTCATAATTCACACTTCGACGCCCTCGTTGCGGAATGACTGTCGGATTGCGGAAGCGATCAAGCAGCAACGTCCGGGGACATTGGTCGGTTTTGTGGGGCCGCATGCGTCGGTGTTGCCGACAGAAACCCTCGAGTCGTCGCGGGCGATAGACTGGGTGGCACGAAAAGAATTCGATTTCACGTGCAAAGAGGTCGTCGAAGGTGTGCCGCTTGACAAGGTGGCGGGGCTGTCGTTCAGGGACAAGGAGGGTCGGATTCACCACAACCCGGACCGCCAGTTGATAGCCGACCTTGATGTGCTGCCGTGGGTTGGCGACGTGTACAAGCGCGATTTGCAGATCGAAAGATATTACATCGGGTATTTGCTGCATCCTTATGTGAGTTTGTACACGGGACGAGGTTGTCCGGCAAGGTGCACGTTCTGTTTGTGGCCACAGACAATCGGTGGAAACAGGTATCGCGTCCGATCTGCCGACAACGTCGCGCGCGAGATGGCCCACATGAAAGAGCTGTTCCCGCAGGTGAAAGAATTCTTTTTTGACGACGACACTTTCACGGCAAATCTGCCCCGGGCGAGGGAGATTGCAAAGAAACTTGCGCCGCTCGGTTTAACATGGTCATGCAACAGCCGGGCTAACCTCGATTACGATACAATACGCGAGCTGCAGAGCGGTGGGCTCAGATTACTGTTGGTTGGGTTCGAGAGCGGAAACGAACAGATACTGAAGAACATCAGAAAAGGCGTCACCAAAGACCAAATGCGGAGGTTTACGGAAGCGTGCAAGAAAGCGGGCGTGCTTGTCCACGGAACATTCGTGCTGGGGTTGCCGGTGGAAACTCGCGAGACGATCGAGGAAACAATCCGGTTTGCGCAGGACCTGGATGTGTTCAGCATCCAGGTGAGCCTTGCGGCGCCTTATCCGGGTACCGAGTTGTATGAACAGGCCAAACAGAATGGATGGTTCGCGCGCAAGGATAACACCAGGATCGTGCGTGACACCGGTTTTCAAGATTCAACGCTCGAGTACCCCGGACTGAGCAAAGAAGAAATATTCGAAGCCGTCGAGCGGTTTTATCATCGGTGGTATTTCCGCCCCCGCCCGATCCTGCGGATTATCAAGACAATGCTCGAGGACAAGGAGGTGTGTTTCAGACGTCTGCGTGAGGGATACGAGTTTTTCAAGAGCATGGCTCAACGAAGGCGGGAAATCGAGGCAAGTACATAGCCGATCTAACGGGTCGGTCAGCCCGGAAATGCCACCCGCACACCCACCGAAGACATACAGAGCTTCACTCCGATGAGGTTCCCGGGTTCGCGGGGCGAGCAATGCTTCCGGACAAGCCGCACCACGGCACAGCCGCGCTTCGTTTCTATCCGACATGGCATGGGCTTTCAGCCCTTATTGTACCTCTCCTGGGCGCGCTTTGCCTTGAGTGTTGTCCGGGGCTGGTGTGCAGCGGACCTTTGGCCATTGCCGTCATTGCTCAGTGACCCAAGCGCCAACGGCGCGAACCCATACAATCACGATCGGCGGCCTTTGAAGTATTACATTCGATAATGTGCGCGGGACCGAATATGGCGACAGACACGATGTCGCGTACGCCGATCAGGAACGTTCAACGTCTAACTTTCAACGCTCAACTTTCAAAGGGGTGACCGAAATGGCGCATGATGGGCGGGATATGGGGACAGACACGGAATTTGGGTGACCGGACTTTTGGCCCGGTGGACGTGACCAAGAGCCGGCTGGACGGTCCAAGCCGGCCGGGCGCCCACATATGGGGACAGACACGGTGTCCGGTGTACCGATCAGGAACGTTTAACGTCCAACGTCCAACTCTCAACGTTCAATGGGGTGACCGAAAGGGAGCATGGTGGGGCGGGATATGGTGACAGACACGATGTCCGGTATATGGATCAGGAACGTTCAACGTCCAACGCTGAACGCTCAACTTTCAAAGGGGTGACCGAAATGGCGCATGATGGGCGGGATATGGGGACAGACACGGAATTTGGGTGACCGGACTTTTGGCCCGGTGGACGTGACCAAGAACCGGCTGGACGGTCCAAGCCGGCTGTGGTGCACGGATATGGGGACAGACACGATGTCCGGTATAAAGAGCCGGCCGGACGGTCTAAGCCGGGTGTGGCACCCAGATATGGGGACAGACACGCGATTTGGGCGACCAACTTTTAACGCGGTGACGGAAAGGGCGCATGATGGGCGGGATATGGGGACAGACACGATGTCCGGTATATGGATCAGGAACGTTCAACGTCCAACGTTCAACTCTCAACGCTCAAAGGCGTGACCGAAAAGGCGCATGGTGGGCGGGATATGGGGACAGACACGATGTCCGGTATATGGATCAGGAACGTTCAACGTCCAACGTTCAACTCTCAACGCTCAAAGGCGTGACCGAAAGGGCGCATGGTGGGCGGGATATGGGGACAGACACGAAATTTGGGCGACTGAACGTTTGACCCGGCGGAGCTGAGCAAGCGCGGGTCGGACGGTCTTGGCCGGCTGCGGCACCCGGATATGGGGACAGACACGATGTCCGGTATACCAATCAGGAACGCTCAACGCGAAACGTTCAACTCGCAACTTTCAACGCGGTGACCGAAAGGACGCATGGTGGCCGGGACATGTGGACAGACACGGTGTTTGGCCGCCTGCAGAGCGAATAGAGGGACAGGCAGGATATTTGGCCCGGGCGTCCGGATTTTCGACACATCGGGACGGACCCAGCGACCGGTCGGATGGTCCAAGCGGGCTGCGGCACCCAGATATGGGGACAGACACGATGTCCGATATACCGATCGGGAACGTTCAACGTCAAACGTTCAACGCTCAACTTTCAAAGGGTTGACCGAAAGGGCGCATGGTGGGCGGGATATGGGGACAGACACCATGCTTCGGTATACCGATCGGGAACGTTCAACGTCCAACGTTCAACGCTCAACTTTCAAAGGGTTGACCGAAAGGGCACATGGTGGGCGGGATATGGGGGCAGGCCCGATGTTTGGACGACCGGACTTTTGGCCCGGTGAACCTGTACAAGCGCGGGTCGGACGGTCCAGGCCGGCTGCGGTGCCGAGATAAGGGGACAGACACGGAGTTGAGGCGACCGGGCTTTTGTTCCGGTGAACCTGAGCAAGCGCCGGTCGGGAGGTCCAGGCCGGTTCTGGCGCCCAGATATGGGGACAGACACGATGTCCGGTATATTGCCCTCTCCCAGGGGGAGAGGGAATCCTGGGCAACGGGCTGGGTTGGTCAAGTCGTTGTTGCAATAACCACGGCTGGGCCGGACTTCGTCCGCAGTTGCATGAATTGAGCCGTGATCATTGATGACCAAGCCAGACGCGGTGAGATGGGCGACAGCGGGGAGCATCTGGGACCGGGATTATGTTTTCCCTCTCCCGCGGGGACAGGCACAGAGTTGATTTTAGGGGATGGTTCGAGACTGTTGTCTTGAAGCTGTTCGGGCATTGATTCCAATCTCACCCCCTCCGTGGGCGACGAAGTCGCCTCAGATATTTCCCAGCCCGGCGGCGCAGAGATTTCTGGTCAACGGGCGAATGCACCGCGTCTTTGCGCGTCAAGCAACTTTGGTTCCGGCTCCGCCGGGCTGGGAAATATGCGCACTAAAGGCGAGCCAGCTCGCGTCTGCGTTGTCTGAAACTTAGCGAGTGTGTGTAGCCGCAGCTTTTTGCAAGGGCGACTGCACTTGAGAAGTCTGCGCCGACTTCGTCAGGGGCGTGCGCATCCGAACCGAAAGTGATTGGGATGTTTAGTTTGAATGCGGCATCGAGGATTGGGCGGCTCGGGTAGATTTCGCGGCACTGTTTGCGCAGGCCGGCCGTGTTGATTTCAATGGCCGCGTTTGCGCCGGCGGCAGTCGAAAGGAACTTGTGCACCTGTGGCATGAAATCGGTTTCAGGAACAAACCCGAATTTCTTGCAGAGATCAACGTGGCCTATTATGTCGAACAGGCCTGAACCGGCGGCCTCGGTGAGGCGATCGAAGTACGCTGCCCAAACCTCGGCAGGGTTTCGATCTTGCCATGTGCCGATTTTGGCGGGGTTGTCGATGTCCCAGCCGGCTTCGACGTAGTGCACCGAGCCGATCAAGTAATCCCAGTCGTACCTGTGGGCAAGATCGCGAATCCAATCCTCGTGGCCGGGCAGAAAATCGATTTCGAGTCCGAGCGCAATACGAACGGCCGGGAAATCCTTTCGCGCGCGCATGACGAGTTCGACGTACTCGTCCAGTTCGGACAACCGCATTCGCCAGTCATCGAACCCGTCAGTTGGCATCGGGCTGTGATCCGAGAACCCGATTTCGGTGAGGCCGATTGCAATTGCTCTGGCTGCGTACTGTGCGGGCTCGCCTGTGGCGTGCCGACACAGTCGGGTGTGCATGTGATAATCCGCAGGTAAAGGCATGGCTGCGCCAGTAAATGCTGTCACGGTATGGTTTGGCAAGGAGAAGATTCGGAGCGCGGGCTGATGTCCTCGACTCGTCGCAGCCGCAATCAAATGCTCAGCTCGTCACAACCGCGCTGGTTGAAGGAATGCAGTTGTGTCCTGTCGGGCTGAAATCCGCTGACTTGCGCTGCGGCTGCAGAGATCACTCGAGGATGGGTTCGGAGCGGGGGCCATGAGTCGTGGAGCTTTTGTGAGTTTCTGAGTTCCAGAGTTTCGGCGTGGCTGGTAAAAGGAGATTCATGAGACATGAATTGATGCGGTTGGTCGGCGGGGTGTGTTTGGGTGTTGTTCTGGTGTGCGGAGGAGAACCTGAAGCCGTCTCGCCGGTTGTTTTGATGAACGAGCATTTCCGCTATGTGATCTCCGGGGACGCGCGGAACCTCGAGTTCAAGGCATTGGCGACCGACAAAGATTATTTGCGGGCCAAAGGGGAGTCGCGTTGTGCGATGGTTAAATGCGGCGCAAAGATGTTCGAGGCGACAGCGGCGCGGATGGAGGGCGACCGGCTGTTTTTGCAGTTTGGCAGCCCTGATGTTGGGGCGTGTCTGAGGGTGGAATCGAAACCGTGGGGTGTTGTATTGACGGTTGAATCGGTACAGGGCGCGGTCGATTTACTGAGTTTTGTTGACGTCCCGCTGTCGTTAACCGGACATCCGGTCGAGCCTTTTGGCGCGTGCGCATTGTCGCTGAACCTCATAACCAGGGTCGATCGTTTGCCGGTGTTGCAGGATCACCTGTGTGCATCGGCCGACAAACGATTTGGTTTGGCAGGGGCGAAAGTCGCGTTGGTGGCCGGTCCAACCGATTCGATTCTGCGGCTGGCGCAAGATGCGATTGCAAACGCGAGTGAATTGCCGGTGTGCCGCGTCGCGGGGCCGTGGGCGGGGGAGATTCCTTTCAACCGCGGCTCTTACCTGTTCAACTTTGGCTCGTTGACGGAAACCAACGTTGAAGACTGGATCGAGATGGTGCGGCGAGTGGGGTTCAACCAGATTGACAACCACGGGGGTGGCGCATTTTTTCGGTTTGGCGACTTCGAGTTGAACCGGGACAAGTGGCCCGAAGGATGGGAGTCGTTTCGGCGAATTGTGTCGCGGCTGCACGAGGCCGGCATCGGTTCGATTTTCCACACTTACGCGTTTTTCATCGACAAGCGGTCAAGGTACGTAACTCCCGTGCCTGACGCGCGGTTGGATGCGTTTCGGACGTTCACATTGGCCGAGCCCATTTCTGCAGACACAACCGAGATTGTTGTCAACGAATCAACGGCGGACATGAGCACTGTAACAGGGTTTTTTGAGCACAACAGTGTGGTGCTGCACATTGACGATGAGCTGGTGACATTTGGCGGTTTCAGCAAGCAACCGCCATGGCGTTTCACGAACGTAAAACGTGGAGCACACGGGACCACTGCATCGGCACACAATCGCGGCGCAAGGGCGCGCCATTTGAAGGAGTGCTTCGGGCTTTTCGTGCCGAATGTGGAAACATCGCTGTTCGAGGAGATTGCTGCGAATCACGCAGAGATTGTGAACCGGTGCGGGTTCGATGGGATATACCTTGACGCAATAGATGGGAGCTCGATATTGCGAGGACCGGACGACTGTTGGTATTGGGCGGGGAAATTCGTGACGGATATTCAGAAGCGCCTGAAAAGGCCTGTGGGCATGGAAATGAGCGCGATGTGGCATCATTTCTGGCAGTACAGGACAAGGTGGCAGGCGTGGGATTACCCACAACGCGGACACAAACGTTTTGTTGATCTGCATGCGGATTCCGTAAACGGAGGGCTGATGTTGCCGCTGCACTTTGGCTGGTGGGGCTTTCAATCGTTTGATCCGCCGCAAATCGAGCCGACTTACCCCGACGTTATGGAGCACCTTGGGGCCCGATTGATCGGGTGGGACGCGGGCATTTCACTGACGGCTCCGTTGGATCGCGAGACGCTTCAGCGAAAACCGTTGTTCGGACGTGCGGCGGAGATACTGCGAACGTGCGAGGAATTGCGCCGAAGCAATGCATTCGATGCTGCGGCACGCATGCGACTCAGGAATCCCGGCAGGGAATTTGCAATGGCAAGAAAGAATGACGGAAAGGTTGAATTTCGCGAGGTTTGTTCGTCCACGCATACGGTTTCAGCGGACGAGCCATGGTCGGCGGAATGGGTGGCAACAAACTCGTTCTCAGCACAGCCGGTCAGCGTGCGGATCGAAGTACTGAGTTCAGCCGGACGAGTTGACGAAGGTAAGAGCGTGTTGCTTGCCGATCTTGCCGGGAGTGACGCCGGGCCATGGACTGCTGCGAACGCACGCGGGGTGAGGTTTGCGATCGAAGGTCAGGGAGACACGCACAGACTTGCGACAATCGTTGCGACAAACTGCGGTGAAGTGCCGAGAAATGCCGCGTGGGCACGACTTGAAAAACGGTTTGACCCGCCGCTCAACGCTGCAGACCAGAAAGCGTTGAGGTTCGAAGTCGAAAGTGATGGTTCCGGGGCGTTGCTTGCAGTCCGGATGGAGAGCCCCAAACACATGTGCTACGGGGCGATTGCCGACCGGTATCTGATGTTGGACTTCAAAGGAAGGCGTAATGTTGCGTTGGTGGAGACGGAGTCCGAAAGATGGAGCGATTTTGTCTGGCAGGATGGCAAGCACGCATACAATGTCTATCGTGAAACAATCAATTTCGGCGCAATCGAATCGGTCAGCATCTGGCTTCAGAATCTGCCAGCCAATCAAGACACCCGTGTGCGACTTGGGCCGGTCCACGGGGTTCCACTGCTGCAGACGTCTGTGAGTAACCTGCGGTTTAGTGTGAATGGTCAGACAGTTCTGTTCCCGGTACAGATCAAGTCTGGCAGTTGGATCGAGGCCGGTGGCTCCGGAGATTTCACCGTGTATGGACCAAACGGCGAAACGCTTGGAAAGACGGTTCTGCAGGGCGAATGGCCATGGCTCCGCAGCGGCGTGAATCAACTGCGGTTGACGTGCGAGTCAGGCGCCGGTGCCGCAGCGCGCGTGCGTGTGCGACTGTTGGCGCTTGGTGATGCGCTGTAGTGGTGGACGGCTGACAGTGGTCGGCAACTCGATTGGGCTGGCACTTTCTGGCGATTTTCAAGCACGCCTTACCGGACCAAGACCCCAACACTTAATTTCGGTGAGGTTTCCGGGGTAGGGAGAATCGTAAAGACAGTTGGAACGGGATTTTCATTTTCCGTTCCACTGGAGTCGCCAACCGGCGAAATTTGGGCAAGTCTCCCAATCGGACGATATGCGATCGTCTTGTCGGCCAACTTCAATGCGAGAGTGTTTGGCATCATCCCAGAGCAACGCGACTACTCAGGAGAAGTAACCATCCAAGTCGAAAGTGTGCGGGGAATCGTGGCGCGCGGAACGAACCTTAACTACCTTGTCTTTTCGTTGAGCAGGGAGGAAGCAAGCGAGGTTAGAGTGAAGTTCACCGTTCAGAAAGGACAGGAAAAAGAGCGGTTGATACTGCACCTTGCACGCGGCTTTTGATTGAGCAGGCGAAGCAACGGAGGTCCTCACGTTGCCAGAGTCTGGGATCGACACCCCGGACGGTGTCTTAAACAAACAGTGGTAAGGATAGTGCGCGGCTGTGTCACAGCCCTTGCCTTCGATCTCTGCCGCAGGCCGATTGCAACCCGTGACCGACAGTCCGTACTCAGCGCGGCGCAGCCGCAACCAAATGTTCGAGGCGTAACAATGGCTCTGGTTGCAGGAATACCGCTGTGTCGCGCCGCGCTGAAAGGGGCGACTTCGTCGCCCACGGGGGGAGATGCGAGTCG
>Ga0207433_10012398_pt1 | contig 12750 bp, 17 predicted proteins | sample YelNatPaOPGAMG01_FD_187559 | JGI IMG/M metagenome (GOLD analysis project Ga0207433, IMG submission 187559) | Hot spring thermophilic microbial communities from Obsidian Pool, Yellowstone National Park, USA - OP-RAMG-01 (SPAdes) (version 3) | ecosystem: Environmental > Aquatic > Thermal springs... | reverse complement strand
TTATTTATGACAAAGTATGGGAGCCTCGCTCCTGTAGTTTCTAATATGTTTTTACAAAAAATAAATAATCAATGGGACCAGTATTAGGATTATAATTATTATGGAGAGGCAAGATGATTTCAAGAATTAATGTATATGGACTAGTTAGAATAAGAAAGTGGGACCTTAGCGGTGGACAGAAAAAGCTTATAGGATACTGGGAGAAGAGAAATAAGCTTACAAACCAGTTTCTTGAAGATATGGTAGATAACATAATCAACCCAGCAAATTATAAAGCAGGTAGCAGGGATTATACAATGGTAGGAGAGGTGCGAGTTTATGGCGATGCTTCCCCGTATATTCCTTCTACTCCTCAAAAGACAGATACAGTGGCCGTATTCGGTCAACATAGCTATATATCTAAAAGTAAAGCTAGTAATACCTTAACAACAGCAGATCCTTTAACTGGATATGCCCAAACCTCTTTTTCTATAGATGAGGGTGACTTGCTTAATGGGCAAGACCAATATTATCTTATGGAAATGGGGTTATTTTGTAAGGCATCAGATAGGCTTTGGGCCAGGGTTATATTACCGTCAGATGCGACCAATAGACCTGGTTTATTTAAGAATGGAACATTGAGTGCTTTTGATTTTGATTGGATAATTATCTTTGACATTAAATAGGGAGTAGGCGATGAGTATTGTAAATTTTAAGAATAATCCGTTTAATAATTCAAATTACAGTGATGCTGAGAAAAATGGAGATGTAGGTTCCATCAATCCTTTAGTGGATGGTGAACCCCGGACAGCGGAGATACTTAATAGACCTTCTAATTTTGATTGGGGCAGAACGGAGGTACTTAAGGAATCGGTGGAAGCCTTGTGGGCCGAGCTTCTTGTTAGAAAATTTAGTGTCGAGGCAATAGCAAGGCTATGGACTGGGTATTATTATAATAATAATGGTACAGAAACTTTTGTACCTGGTAAAATACTGATACCGGCCAATACTTCTCTGAAGATAATTGGGTATGCTCTGCCACAGTGGGGAGAGCTATCTGGGAGTACTGAATATTACCAATATCCCGTTATAGGAATATTGTTTGACAAAAGCAAAGGTGCTTATATAACCATTAGATTTAGGCATAATGCAACTTCTCCTATTTTAGAGGAATACAGAGCAGATGCTTCTAATACTGGTATTAAAAATGGGCATGAAATTATATTTAAGATGGTTCTTGGTCCCAATTCCCAAACCAATTCAGTGGAAGTAACAAATGTTTCTATCAATGATAAATATGCTGTATTTACTTTATCATTAAAAGATGGTGCTAATATAAAACCATCTGATATAGCATCAGCATTAAACAATTCCACATCTGCGTCTCCATATATAGCGGGCATATTTAGTAGTGACGGTAGTCTCACTAATGGTGTTATAGCATCATCTCTGGTTGGTACTATTAAAAGCGGAGAAACTATAGCAAGTTACGATAGTATTCCAGATACTGACTCGTCTGTCCATTTCTACAATAGAGCTCCTGTTTCTAGATATGAAATAGATATACCGGCGAGTGTGTTGTCCAACTTTTTCTCGGATAAAACGATGTCGCCAGGCGATGTTTTATTCGTATCTATTCCACAAAATAATAATATTCCGAGGGATGGTTCTATACTAAGAGAAGTGCAGAATAGACAGCACATAGGGCAATATACTACTGTTACGGTTAATGATTTATTAATTTATTCTAGAAGTCTTAATAATTACAATGTTACGAAGCTTTCCCCCACCAACCATCTTTTAATTCCTATTGTTAGGATAAATGCTCCATATGCCGATAACTATAACCAAATAGAAACTATTAGTAATGGTGGTAGTAATGAGGAAATTTTAAGGAATAAGTTATTTTATGCCGAATTTATAGATGGAGTTAAGGTATATCCAGGAAAGTGGCATTATGATATTAATGAGGAAGATGAGGGGGCGCTTTCATTTATGAATTTTCAATGTCCTCTTACTTCATATCATAAGGAAGATTTACAGCTTATCAATCTTGGTAGCGGCGAATCTTTTGGAGATGGTAGTTCCTATGGGAATTCATATATTCGTTTAGCAAGTAACAATAATTATTATTATGAAAATAAAGATTATCTATTAGTCAGAGGAGTTAGCAACAATATAGCTACCATAATTAAGATAAATGGGGAATTAGCAAATAGCGATACCGCATATTTTACTTTTGCAAAAGTTTTACAAATAGAAAGTGGTAAAATAAAGGCTATAGGGACTCAAGAAGTGACCAATCCATCGACTGTAACCGTTAGTAGTAGTAAAATTCCACATTGGAATAATGGCGAGACACTACTTAAAGCATTAGAGAGAATAGAAGAGCATAGACTTATCGGAACACAATATGGACATGCGAATAATACAGTTCCAGGCGCTGCGATCAAAGATCACGAAATAACCGCGAATAAAATAAGTAGTAGCAACGATACGTGGATATTCAATGGAGAGCTGAAAGCCGAATGTAGCGTATCCAAGACCTATCCGCCTATTAAACTAGGGAATACCTATTGGAATAGTAGCGATATACCGGGCTCGTTGGGAAATTTCGCTATTAGTCTTATAGGCCCAGCATTATTGGGCATAGAAAGTTTTGCTGACGGAGTTAATAAAGTTGGCGGCTTAGCTATAAGAATGCCGTTTTCTTGTAGTAGTAATTATATTGGGTATATAGTTCGATTTGATAGTATTACAACTTCAATGTTACCTTGTGAATCAACAAATGGCGATAAAGCAGTAGGGATTGCGTTAAACGGCGGTGTTTCTAGTATACCTCTTTTAGTATATGGGGTTTGTTATGTTAAGGTCGATTCGAGTGCGACATTTACTACTGCTGGTACATTATTAACTATTGGTAGTACTAGCGGATGCGTCAAAGAAGTTGGTACCTCTACCTTTACAGTCGGCATAGCATTGAGTGCACCAAGTAACGGTTTCGTATATATGTTATATTGGGGATATAGGAAGACATAATGAAACGTATAGCTTTTGACTTTGACGATACAATAGTCCACGATGGTACGGATAAACCGATATCTAATGAAATGATAGAGTTTATCAAGCAGCTCAAATCTCATAAGGATTTTCAACTCATTATCGAAACAGCCAACCCAGATCTCGAACATGTCTACACTACACTCAAGAAACTGGGAATAGAACCAGACATAGTCACCAACACTAAGCAAAGTGTAGATATTCGTATAGATGATCGGTGTATTAGGTTTAATGGAGATGTAGAACAGCTCAAAAGGGATATAATAAACTTTAAGCACTGGAAGTTGTAATGCAGCTTAAACTTTATACATATAAAAGGTTTATCGGAGATAATAATCTGTTGGCAGTTAGGTTATCTGGACCATCAGGCATTTGTAATATCTTTAAGACCAGGATAACCCGGCAAATATTGTTTTATACTACTCCCGGCTATAACATAAATATATATTTGCCACAGGAAGAGGATATATACAAAACAAACTATAGTGGGACACTAGATGAAGATACAGCTATAAGATTCAAGATGACATCTACCAACAGGACAACATTCGTCCAGTCAATGGAAGTGTATGAATCTTGTTATATACCTGACTCAATATATGCTGTATCTTCGACGACGCTTAAACCCATTAAGTCTAATGTGCTTTATAGTGTTAATGAGGTATTTCAGTCTTCTGATATAAACAAGATGGTTAAGATAAGTGACCTTAAAAACAATACTTTCTATTCTAATCTTGCTATCCCATATGGGGATACAGAGGATAGCTATGTCTCTATAATGAATGACTTTTCTTTTAAGATTATAAGGTTTATTGATAGTAGAAGGGTTATAATTGACCCAGAACTACCCTGTAATTCGGCAGAACCATTAACTATAACCATTAATAGAGGCACAAACGATAATCCTACACTAGTTAGTTATGAAGTCTCAATACAGAGTTCTATATATGACAATAATACTTATACTCCAATTACAGTTAAAGATGTATATTATGGGTTAAAAGATAGATTTATTGCTCTTAATCTTACTTATTATCAAATGTTGGGATTAAAATACGAAATAGAGGATGCTTTATCTAAATATGTAGAAAACTTAAGGAAGATATCTGGCAGTAGCTACGAGGTAAGTATCTATGATGTCTAAAACTTTGTTTAAGGTTGGCTTTCTTATTAAGATGGCCTATGTGGAGCGGGAAGGTGGAAAATGGTATGTATTTTCCCATAAAGGTAAAAAGTTATCGAGAGGATATGATACAAGGGAAGAGGCCATTAAACGATTGCGGCAGATAGAATATTTTAAGCACCATAAGGGAGAATAGTATGGCAGTTGGGTTGAAGGTGACATTTGTGATAGAAATTAACCAAAATGGCGATTACCAATTAACGGCAACCGCTTCCGATCCTGTGGAGGGTATGCCTACATCTATTTTTTTGTATAAAGTAGACTATACCCCAGTTGGGGTTTGTAATATTGGCGATATGTATAGATATCCCACCAGTAGAGATGAAACTAAGCCGTTTTATAGATTGACTTCTATAACATTTACTAATTCTGATCCATTGGTCATATCTAATATAAAAACGAATATGATAGCTGATATACAGCAATTGGTTAATGACTACTCTGCAGCTAAAGATATAGTTGGGACAGAAGTGAGAACGTTTAGTGCATAAAAGGATTAAAAATGCTTGATCTTACTATTATAAATCCAGATCTTGTCTTGGATACCAGCACGATAGTGGATGGTTCTATCCGTAAATTTAAGGTACATAGGGAGGGCTATAATACAACTGAGGCTGGGGAGGTTTTATTCGTTTTATCTGTTGAGGTAACAGATAAAGGAAGTCTATCCTCTGACAAGATATTTATAGTAGATGAAGATGGGAACTTCGTAAAAGTAGCCACTCTGGCTGAATTATCCAACGGTGTTCAGGGTTCATATAAGTTACAAAATTATATTATTATAAAGGCTAAGTCATTAGACGAAGTTAATTCGATTTGGGACTCCATAGATAAACAATTGTCGGACTTAGCCAGTGAACTCACAAGCTTTTATGAAAAGTTTGTGGAAAATGACTATCAGGAATACCCAAGGCCCTCAGGTACTGATGAACCCACGGAGTATTATAATAATTATCTTGCTGCCAAGCAGGCCTGGCAAGATTTAGTAAGTAAGAGGGATAAGGCGCTATCTGAATATAATATACTGCAGACCAAGATAGCACCGTTGGATAGTACTATTACTCCATTGTTGCAAAATCTTAATACTACTATAGATACTAAAAAAAGTGCTATAGCCAATTCTGCGGTAGGGACGCAGCTAACGGCTTTTGGGAAACTCCTAAGTGAATTACAATCTAATGATAATGCCATATCTGCTAAGATACTTATGTCTATCAATCCCAAAATCCAATATATTATAAGTGACCTTCAGAATTCCGGTTTTAGCGGAGCTCTTAATGCGGCAAAAGAGATACAGGATCTCGTTAATATTGTATACAACTATGTTAGCAGTAATTTAAGTATTTATAATAATTACTTCGTATCTAATGGTGAGATTTTATCTTATGGGGGCATAACTGAGGCACTAAATGAAATCCAAAATATCTCAGCTGCTATATCTGATATAGATGCTAGGGTTAAGAATTTGATGGCAGTGGTTATGGCTGTTCTTGATGGGTATAAAAGAGATGCCCAGAAAAAGCTCGCTGAGATTCAGGATTATAATGTGAAAATAGACCAGGCGCTTAAAGTTAAGAATGAGGCTATGGCAAGGTTACTGGAAAAATTTCCAGATTTTGATAGAAGCTTATTATAATTTTAATGGAGAAGGACCATGAGAGGCAATTATAGAGATATAAACAACGATCCAGAACGCAAGATTCTGAAAGAGATTCTGAACACTTATGAAGGAATTGATGAGTCTCTTATCAAGATCTCGTCTGATAAAGAGACTTTGTATGCTGATCCCGAAATGAAAATGTTCCCATTATCTTCTAAAGAATCTGTTTATACAACTTATTTATATGCCAAGTATCAGGGCCTATCTAACATAGAAAAAATGGCCGCCTCTATTTTGGAAGATATATATGGGATTGATGTATCTGGCATTAAAGTCAAAAAAGAAAAGTCTCTCGAGAAGAAGGCTGATATTCATCCACTGAAAGATCCCTTCTTTAAGTACAGGAAGTATAAAACAAAGGTAGCCTCAGTATTGGCACACACTGATATTCCTGAGTATGTCAAAATCATACCAGAGAAGCTTAAATATAATCTCGAGCTTAGAAAGGTTGCCTGTGACAGATATGGTTCCAGACCGCAGGAGGGTGACAAGTATCTTAAGATAGCCAGCAGAGTTAACGAGTTTAAGGACAAATGCCTGACATCGGAGCAAATGGCCAAGATATGTGATTATATAGAAATTGTGGATAAGAAGGCTGGTCTCACAAAAGAATATGAAAAAAGAATACCCAATCCTCTTTTTATGGTATTAGATTGTATTGAGCCAACTACCCCGCCTATTAAGATAGCAGGTTTTCACATAGATATTAAAAAAATGACATCCATCCCGCTAGATATATATGAATCAATTCTGGGAGAAGAGTTCGTCAAAAGGATAGTAGGCAAAGATGGGGAGATAGATCCTGATAAATTAGTAGAGAATCTAAATATGTTAACCCCGGCTCAGGAAGGCGATCTTCTAAAGGGGCTTAAGAAGCTTAACTACTTATAATGGAAACCATTAAGTTGTCTGACGATATAACTGCATTCAAGCTACTAACTATACTCAAAGAAGAGTTAGGAGAAGACAAACTAGTAGATATAGATTGTGTCCATTATAACCTTGAAGCTAAAGGTATAGATTTAGAACCAAAGGATATGGTTAGTGCTGTTGTTGCCTTTTATAACAATCCAATGCCATTCTATACCAATTGGGAGGCGTTTGATAAGTTTGTAGCTGCGTTTTGTCACTATGATGTCAATCCTGACACTATCCATAAGAATAATATGTTCGAGGTTGTTAGAGCAATACTTGATGCTAAAAAAATAGTAGACACTTATATTAAGACTGACATAAAGTTTAATAGTGAGGTATTAACCTATATAGCTGCTATTGCTCATGATGAAGGGCTAGTAGTATGTCCACCGGAGATAGCTTATACCGGTTTACAGGAATATATGGATCGGGTTAATTATAATATTACCTCAGACATAAAGGATAAAATAACGAAGATATATAATGATTTATTGGAGGTTTATAACGCCCCAAATCTTGCAAAAGTACTCGATAAAGATACGGATGATTTTATCATAGAAAACGCCCTTAAACTTCTCTCCATTACTTTATACACTAAAAAATATAATTAGCGGTGAACCGGTCTCACCATCCCCCGTGGCGAAACCGGTTTCGCTAATTTGTCTATCGAAGATTTGTCCCTCACAAACCCCCGATAGGCGGACCTTAAAGTATAGGAGGACGCATCGCCCTCCCTAGTTGTTATTAATAATCATAAAAATAGCTTATGTATTGTTGGTTGGCCTTGTAAGGGCTATCCACCTTATAGGTATTATATTTGTACGTATTGTTTGAATAATAGACTCCATTTTCTATTGTCCAGGAGTCTATCTTATAGATTTCTACTACCTTGTCCGATTTTAGCACCGCAACTTTTTCGTCAAGGTATTGCAGTACTTCTGTGTTTCCCACATGGGCAGCAAACATTGCTATTACTCTTGTATCAGATACGGGTCCACGAGGGACTATTTTATGTATAGTGATAAGATCCATTAGCATTTTACTCCAGGCAGAGTAACCACCATTATGTATAAGTACTGCATCCGCTTCGCCTTCTAATTCTGGATCAGCAGTAGGAGTTATAGGGAATGGATGACACAAGAAAGGGTTAACTCCTCCAACTGAGGCTAATCTAAAATGGATAAGTTGCGGCAATTCTTTTTCTTGTGAAATTTTGTATATTTCGTCTGCTCCTATATTCTTTTTCCAGCGTACCTTACCATTCTCGACCCACGCTATGCCACCCCCGTCACGATTAGATGCTTCGCTATTTTTTAGTTGTTCTAGTGTTGGCTTGTTGCTGTCACAAACTATTGCTATACACATGCCTTTCCTCCCGTTACTGGAATCGATTTAGTTATAATTGCTTTTTCTTTCTTCTCTTGATTTTTATATAACTTATCTAAATAATCGCAATATGTCTTGATTAATTCCTCAACTGCAGCGAGAGCCGTCTCCACTCTCGTGAACATTGGGAACAATCTACATTCTATTGTATTATGAACTTTATATGAAAAGTTTAGTTGTGTATATCTATGATAGTTACCTTTCATTTCTTTACATTGATAATCTGGGATAAACACTTTTGCAGCGAATCTATTTCTCCCACTTAGTCTGTACATTAATCTTTCTTTGTCGTTTGAATGTTTATCAAACTCATATGTATTAGCGAAATTTTTCATTCTTTCTAGAAAAAACTTATAAAACTCTTCTTCCATTAAATTATTATAATGCCGAATTGATTTAAATGATACATGGATATGGAACCCACAGGTCTCATTGATTGCCACAGGGTAATATTTTATTATCCATTTTTTTAAGTCATCTAATTGTGAATATGGAAGTCGTGGAACTAACTCGCGACCCAATAGTCCTCCAGCTCTTTCTACTGGCGTATTTTCATCAAGGACGCCGAAAGCTATATTAGTTTCTTCTTTTCGTATTGTTTTATTATTATAGGTTGTGATTTCAATCCCTTTGTTTGTATGTATTGAGCCATCTTCTTTTACTTTTACATCATCCGGTTCTTCAGTCAGGAGATCCTCTATAGATCTCTTTAGATAGATTCCTTCTAATTCTACTGCAATTTTGTCAATATATTGGAATGACATCGTGCTCTCCTTATGTTGTTTCTATCATCATTCTTATCGTTTTTCTATATTCTTCTCCATAGGTGTTATATAAGAACTTTGCGACTCTTTCTAGCTCGGAAGTCCAGGCATTTATCTCTTTCTTTGTAATTAACGTCTCTGATAGAGAGACATACCATCTGACCCCATTTCCGAGTTGAGTATCCAAGAGAGGTATTAGATTAGGTGTGTTATCCGCCAATACAATATTGTTTTTAGCTTCTATAGTGAATGAGCTTCCCCATCCATATATTTTCCTTAAGATTTTGTGTACTAGACGTTCATCCCAGTATACATTATGTTCACCAACACTAGTTGTATTATTTTTGAATATATTTTTGGTTATTCTCGCTATTTCTTCTGATTTTAAGTATATAATGTATTTTTCGTCATTCTTTACGATTTCAACATACAGTAATTCTTTGGGGGATCTTACTTCCTCTGTTGTTACTGTTGGCATATCTTACCTCCTTAAAAAATACCTACTCCAATTGAACAATATTTGTTGCTATATCACTTACTTCTCTCAGCCTATCTTTTATGATCTCAATTATACTTATATTTTCGGCATCCATGTTCTTTTTTATGTCATATATGATTTTTTTTACTCTGTTTTCCATCTCATCAAGATCAATATCACTTGGTAATTCTAATACCACTTCCATCTCATCATTTATTACATAATGATAACCATACGTAATTACGCCCTCACTACAAGAGGATATTTCTTCTCTAGTGATTATTCTGGCTGGATCTATATCTAATACATAACTAAGAAGTGCCCATCCCTCCGTAAACGTCCTAATAATACCATCGGGTAATACAAAAAATGGTATTCTGCTGTCCCCTCGATTGCTAATGCCCAAGATAAAATTCTTCATTTCCACCTCCTTGTGTTAAAAGATTACTATAGACGCCGGAGATGGAAAACTAGATAGAAAACTAATTTGAATTCTTTTTAGAATCGTTTTTGCGGTCTTCTTGAGACGAAAATATCGGTCCTAGTATATTCATCTTAGACAAGTATTGAGTGGCTTTCAATCCGACATATGCCGTAGTAGCGGCCCCTAGAATTGCTCCAGCAATGAACAACCCTGTTGAAGAATTTGACGGCGGAACAAACTTCTTACCCATCCTTCTTCCTTTCTCCGCACATAGGTGCGGTGTCTTGCCGCACCCCAGGATGAGTACTATTAATTTATAACATATTTTTTCTTGACATTATATCAATTTATTATTATTATTATTAAGAGAAGGAGGTTTACAATGCCTAAGAATCGAATGTTTAGACCAAGGTATACAAAAGAATCAATGCAAAAGCTTGGACGAATTGTAGAAGTTATGGTCAATTACCGTAATAAAATTACTGACATCAAACTGAGTTCTCAGCCTGAAGCCCCCGAATTGTTGTTTAATAAATATGCTGACTTAGCAGCAATGAAGTCTTGTATCGCTGAAATAGAGGATATATTACAGGGAGAATGACATATGATTAAAGTCAATAAATCAGTCAATAGACAAGAAGAGAGGAAGTTACTTCTAGAATACAAACTACACAATAATATAGAAGCCAGGAACAAACTTATCGAGGCCCATCAGAAGTTTATATACAATGAGGCTTTTAGATACTACAAGATGTATGTCGCCTACACTAATAACAGCTCTATCTATGAATTAGATGACTTTATAATGGAAGCCAATAGGGCCTTGATAAGAGCTATAGATGCCTTTGATATTAAGAGATCAACCAGACTGCTAACATACGCTGGACACTGGATTAAAGCTTATCTTTTTAAGATGGTTTATGGTGACGAGCACCAAGAAAACGATATTGATGTAGACACTGTAGAGGTAGAAGGTGAACCAGCGCTAGACCTTATTACTATTAAGATTAAGCTAAAAGAAGTCAGGAAAATACTTTCCCCGGTTGAATTCTTTGTTATTAGCAGTTTTATGGGGCTCACTGATATTAAGCCTTCTTGCCTACACCGTTACCTCTGCAGGAAGCAACAATGTGTATATTATATTAAGAGGAAGGCTAAACAGAAGATGCTCACAGTATTTACGCCTGCAGAATTATCTGCCCTTCTGTCGCTGTACTAATCTCACCTAACAACGATAGCCCGTTTGGGAGCGAGTGATCACCCGTTACCATCTTAATCCCTATCCACGCAAAGGCGACTGCGTGTAACAAGTCATCCATTTTTCCTTTCACTCTTTTCCATACTTTTCTCCCGCTCTCCTGGGTTTCAACATGCTCGTTTAATATCTCTTCTATGAGTTGGTTAGATTCTACCGGGAGGAATATTTTTTTCTGAAGGAGTTGGATCATTATGGCATCAAATATGGCTGTTTTGTTGGCTACATATTTATCACCAGAACGGGCCAGTATTTTATTTGGTGTGCCCCACTGAACCGGGGAAAAGACTATATTATTGGCTGCACATATTTTAAATAACTGTGTGTTCTGTACTAATCCTCCACCAGCATCGGCAAATACTACAGAGGGCTTAACTGTATTAATAACTCTTACAATTTCATCTACATCCTCTATCGGGTTGGAGGTTAGTTTTTTATAGTAAGCAATACCATATCCACTATTGTATGGTATCATTATTGCAATGGCTGTTTGTGATTGTATATCTTTATCAAGCTTGTGTGTATAATCGCTACCTCCCCAATCTATCCCCAGGGCTATGAAATTAGACTTAATAGATTCGAGCCCAGTATGGGGGATGATCTGCAATGGGATAAGGTCTTTTCTTTCTATGATTCTGGTGCCTTTACCGTGAGATACTCCTAGGACTTCGTTATAGAATTTACTCTCGGTCCAGTCTTGCCTTTCCATCAGGTTGAGGATTTGTGTTTTCCACTTCTGCCTGTTGAGTTCTTCATTTTTGCTTATTACGATTGCCGTTCTGGCTATATGGAATCCCTTAATTACCCCTGATGGATTTAGAGGTATAAATTTACCTTCCAATGGGTTTAGTGGCCCGCCGCACTTAGTACAAATGGGACCATTTAGTCCTATAGTCTTAGTAGATATAAACATGTTGTAGGTATTGCACTTATTGCACTTAACCATCCATTCGTGTTGTGTACTTTCACTCCATAATGATTCTATATCATTGTCAAGTGATTTTGGGGTGCCACAATAAACCATTTCATTCCGCAGAGCCTGGAAGGTACAAGCCTCTATAACTGGACCAACAGTTTTGACGTCTATATCCTGGATCTCATCCATAACTATCCTATCAAATGTATATGACCTAACCCTGTCTGGATCATCCTGAGCATAACTAAATAGTACATATGCCTCATTGTCGAATAACTTGAAAAACACGTTATCAGTTCCAGCCTTATTACTGGGGGTATAGAAGTTAGGCCATAATAACTTAGACGACTTAAGCATGGACTTAAATTTGATGATAGAAAACGCCTTTGCCTGTGATTGTAAGGGTGTTAGATATAATTGATTATACTTTTCAAATTTGGCATCCAGAATCATAGCCATATTGATTGTCATGCTTTTACCGGTTTGCCTTCCCCATTTTATTAATATTGAAGGTGACCAATCCAGGTCTAGGAGATATTTACTATGTGGATAGAGATCAAATGATATTGAAGATTGTCTGTACTTCAGGAAGAGCTCAGCCTGTTCGCTGCGAGTTAGGTAAGCAACTTCTTTATTTCCGTCCATAACTCCGAGTCTACTAAATTGCCCCTAAAAATGGGCTTTATTAGTTCTTTATATAGGTCAATCTCCCTAGGCGAAAAGATCGGAA
>Ga0207433_10012395_pt1 | contig 12754 bp, 15 predicted proteins | sample YelNatPaOPGAMG01_FD_187559 | JGI IMG/M metagenome (GOLD analysis project Ga0207433, IMG submission 187559) | Hot spring thermophilic microbial communities from Obsidian Pool, Yellowstone National Park, USA - OP-RAMG-01 (SPAdes) (version 3) | ecosystem: Environmental > Aquatic > Thermal springs... | reverse complement strand
AGAAGTGGTGTCTGAAGAATGTTAAAACGCAGTTAGCCTGTAGGTTTCGTAGTGTTTGCTGTTGGACTGTGTGGTTTCCGTGGCATCGGCGACGGATACTACAGCAATATTTAAATATTTTTATCGTATTTATTCATAAAAAACCTTCATGAACGAAGTAAAAGTTGAAGTAATCGGGCCAGACCCACCGTGTGCTCGATGCCAAGCTGCTCGAAAAGTTGCAGAGAAAGTGGCGGAAAAACTGAAAGCTTCAGGCATCAACGTAACAGTCGCGAAGGCAAACGCGATGTCAAAGGATGTAGTGTCCAAGTACGGCGTGCTCGTTTCACCTGCAGTAGCCATAAACGGCGTCGTAAAAATCATGGGTAGAATACCGGGCGAAGCTGAAATTGAAAAACTTGTAAAGGATGCTGTTGAGAAGCGTGTGTAGCCTTTGAGTTTCAAGAAACCGCTTAAAACTGCAATCTTACTGCTTTTTGTCTTCGCAGTCGTTGGTTTACTAATATACAGTCGAATAATGGCGTACTCGCTTGCACCCACAATGAAGCCAGCGGACTTTCATGGCTTAGCCGTATGGGAGATCCCATTAGCATACTTGGCGGATTACTTTAGCCACGGCTGGATTTGCCTTTTGTTCGCTTTCACCGTGGCTGGGATAATCTACGAGTTTGTGCCAAAAGATGTTGTCATGAAATACATGAGTAGCGGAAGAGCCTCAGGTTATGCGCTTGCTTTGATAATTGCGCCTTTCTTAACAGTGTGTTCATGTACGATGGTCCCCTTGTTCGCAGGCGTTCTCTACGCAGGTTCAGGCATAGGACCAGCAATTACTTTTCTGTTGATGGCCCCTGCAGCCAACATACTGTCGATTCTGCTTACTGGTGAAATGATCTCGTGGGAAGTCGCCGGAGTGCGGATACTCGCCTCCGTCGCCGTTGCCCTTACTGCGGGAATAATCATCTCTAAGACACCGTGGGGTAAAGCGATCGAACGGGAACACCAGCAAAACAGTGCAGACACACGGGGCACCGTTGAAATCGTCAAGCCGCCTCTAGACGAGAGGCTCACAGCTTCACTTAAATTCGCAGCGTACTTGGCAAAGCAGATCCTGCCGTACTTCCTGCTCGGGCTCGTCGCCGTAAGCTACGTGGAAGCCTACCTTCCAGAAGACATCGTCGGTACATACCTAACAGGCGTAACAGGCATCCTCTTGGCTTCCATCATAGGCGGACCTTTATACACGCCTACACTCGTCGAAATCGTGCTAGGACGAGGGTTGCTGGAGCTCGGTATGTCCAAAGGCGCGTTGCTCAGCTGGCTTATGGGTCAACCATACGACGTTGCCAACGCACTTGCAGTTTCACGGATAGCAAAGTGGAAAGTCGTACTCACATACATGTTGATCGCTTGGGCGGGCAGCGTGTTCTTCGGGCTTCTTTACGGTGCGCTGATAGGCTCACTGTAAAAGCTGAACGTGTAGGACGGGAAAGCATACGACCGCCATGAGTGGTTCATGGTTTCCTGTGATCTACGACGACAAATGCGACGGCTGCGTCAAAATTGGAAAGCCGCGTTGTGTGGAGTACTGCCAAAACGGCGTCTTCGCGTTTCAAAACGGAAAAGCTGTTGTCGCACACCCTGAAAAATGCGTAAACGGATGCGTTGCATGCGAAAACGTGTGTCACGCAAAGGCTATTAGTTTTCCGCAGCAAACAAGACCCTTCAAGCCAGTCGTCTCTGAAGATAAAGGTTTGCTGCACAAAACCGTATGCATCAAATGCGGCAAAACTTTTTGGACGAACAGGGACATCGACATCTGCATCGACTGTGAAGACAAAAAGCTTTAGCGTAAACTCGCATTGCCGGAGCCAAAATGCCACGCTTGGCACCGCTTTTTTCAGGGAAATCCTGAAAACGCTTTGGAACTCTGCCCTGGCTTTGGCGATGAGAGATGGCAGCGAACGTGTCGTTATTCAGTCACTGTTGCCCTGCATCGCGTTCGTAGGTGGTTGAAGCCTTTTTTCTCGGTCACTTTTGGAGCTGTACGAAATGAAGACGCGTGCGATGAAGGGCACTATAAGTCCGCAGAGCACACGGGTGAAAAGGGTGAGAAATACTGTGGCGCTTTTCAATTCGCCGAGCTGAATGGAATACTGGTCTGCATACGTGACGATGGCTGCGCCGATCACTGCCGCAGTAACCGCGGACAAAGCCATTCGTTTGTACTCTGTTGAACGCTTGTTCAGCGCGCCTGTCACGTAGCCTATTAGCATGGCGCTTACCACGACGCCGAGAAGACTGACGTCGCCTCTGCCTTGAACCGCGTAGACTTGATCAGAAAAATAAAGCGCATACAAACTGCCCAAAAGGAAGCCGGAGCATCCGCCGGCCCATCGGTTCCATAAGAGTCCGAAAAGCATCGGGACGCTAACTACAACTATGGCTTCAAGCAGTGTGTATTTCAAGCCGACGAAGGAAGTTGCTGGCGACATTCCCACGGCCATTATTAGTAACGCGACGACCGTGGGTGCAACAACGCTGTAGACAAGGTCTTTTATTCCAAGCTTCAACGGGCTTGTAGACATGTGTGCGCACACGGCTTTTTAGCCGCTGAATGTTTTCACAGCTATTTAAAGCTTCGCCCAAAACAATAGATTTAAATTCTTAAATACGTAATACCTCACCAACGTGAAAACAATGAGCACCGAAAACAAGAAAGAACAAGAAGCAGAATGCCCTCACGAATGGAAACCCGTTGAAACCACGCACCACGGCAGCACGCTGCTCCTCAAATGCTCAAAATGCGGAAAAACAAAGGAAATCGAACTCTTCCCCTAACCAGCAAGTCTAGAAACGTGCTTAAACACGGCAGGAGTCCAAGCCAGGCGCGCGTACTATTCGCATTTGTCGAAAACACTGAAAGAAACAGAAGGCCGAAGCCTTTACCGATCATTAAGACAAACGCGTCCTCACAGCACAAGACGCAGGCGCACAGCCAGCAACCGACGGAAACCCCGTAGCAGTTCAATCAACGAAAGAAAAAGGCATAGACCTCTCACGAAGCAAACCCGAATGTCTCACTGCGGAAATGCTCCAGGAAGCTGACGCCATAATCGTCTTGGGCTGCAGTCCATGAGGTTTCCGTCCTACCTCTCTTCTCAACAAAGTAGCAGAGTGAACGACCCAAAAGGGAAACCCATCGAAAAGGTAAGGGCAAACCGAGATGAGATAACGCAGAGTCAAGAAGGTTGTCCATGAGCTACAATCAACTGCCCTGAAACAGGGCATCATGGGCTGACAAACCTTTGTGGCTGGTCTGCTTCACCCTTTCGACAGCGTTAAGCGGATCTCGTCTCACATGCAGATCCTACTCGTCCATTCTGGCTTCTTTAGACAGGTCTCATGCAACCAAGCTTACGCGTATTCAATTTTGAGAATGCCTCTCCGTTGTTATTCAACTTCTCTCAGATGCAGCTTCCTCGTCTGTCTGAAGCGCTTTTTGTCTTCGAAACGATTTTCAGCTGATTTGAATGCGCAGGTCGTTGTTTGCGCTGTCCTATGAGGCTGGTGATGGAGAAAATTATTTAAGCAGTCTTGACGAAGTAGATGCTTCAGGGACAAATGATGCGTACGGACTATGCGTTGTATGCGTTAGCAGTCGTGTTCTTCGCGATAACGGCTGCTTCCATGCTTCTGCTGATGGAGACTTCTGAAAGGAACGTCTGGGTGGTTTCAACAGTTGTGTTGGGCCTTCTGATGCTTGCTTTGGGCTACTATCAGAAACCGAAAGCTCGAAGCGTCGCTGTCACAGCTACTCCTATGACCGCGGAGCAAGCTGTTTCGCAGCCCGCTGTTGAAGCGGGTTCAACGATGCAGGAAACAGTTCAGGTCACAACAGCCGAAGAAAGCGTTCAAGCTCCTGTAAACGTTTCTGCGCCGGCGCCGACGAAAAGTGTGGAAGCCGCCGCGGAAGGTCAGGGCAAAGTTAGCTCATTGCAGATAACTGAGGTTAAGGGCATAGGCGAAAAAAGGGCTGCACAGCTTCGAAGTCTGGGGATTAACACCATCCAGGACTTAGCAAACGTAGCGCCGGCTGAAATCGCCGGTAAGCTTGGCGTCTCTCAGAAGCTTGTTGAAAAATGGGTTGAACGGGCCAAGGAGCTTTCGAAGACTGAATAACGTGACGCCGTCGACCTTCAGGGCAGAAGCCTTACTATGCTCCTTTTTTCCAAACGTTTAAGCGCGTTGATGACTTCGCTGTCTTTAGCGTTCACGCTTTGCGTTATGTCCTTGACAGATGTGCTTCGACTTCCTACATGCGTCCAGCGTTGGTGAAGTCTCACCACGATTGCGCGTTCAAGTTTCCCGCAGCGCCACGTGGTATTCCTTACGAGAACAACAAACTTGAAAAACGGTTTCCTTGAAGAGTCCCTGTTATGCATGCTTTGGCACTCTGGTAACCCTTAATCGGTTTTCAGTTTTTAAGCCTTTATGTACGCGTTTTCAGCGGGCAACAATTCGGTTTTTCCACGGCTTTGCGAAGGCCTGGCGCCTGCTAACTTAGGGTGAAGTTCAACAAGCTGCTGGGCTGCAAACCCAAGTATAAACCTTAGCCAGAGCGTGACGAACCTTGAAAGCAGTGTGGCCGTAGCAGCTACGTCTGCAGGGACTCCTAGTCCCACGTAAAGCGTGGTTAACGTGATTTCCGGGAGTCCAACCTCGAAGGGGACCCCGACAGGTATGGATTTAACGGCAACTAGGATGGCGTTGCTTACGAGTATAAGCCCCCAGGAAACGGGGTTTCTGAGGGAAGCAAAAACGATGTATGGAATACTCATGCTGCAGAACCAGCTTAACAGCAGTAGAAACAGCGAAACCGCCAGCGGCTTTGGCTTTCGCGCATACTCGTGCATGGAGTTATGAAAGGCTCTTGTGGTTTTGACGGCTTCATCCTTTATGGCTTCAATATTCCAGCGACCACGTGATACAAACTTTACCAGCCGCATCAACAAGTGAACCGCTTTTAAGCCTAAGCCCTCGTTGAAGGCTAAGACAAGTAACGCGATTAGAAAAGCCGCAATTATCAGTGTACAAATGAGGATCAGAATCACGGCAGTGCCGCCGTATGCGCCTTCTGAGAAAAGAAGTCCCAAGCCTAAAAGCAAGACGGCAACGTTGATCGACATGCCAAAGAGTCTGTGCATGACTAGTGAAGCCACAACTTTCCCGCTTGTGCCATTCTGCTCTCGCGTTACCAAGTAAACCCGGCAGACCTCTCCAGTTACGGATTCTCCAGGTATCAAGATGTCCGTGAAAAGTCCGTAGTAGACAAAAAGGCATGCTTTTATCGTCGAAAGTTTGACTTCGAGCGCCTGCAGAAGAACCCGCCATGAGATAGCAAAGAACAGAACTTCTACTATACTTACAAGTATTGAAAAAGCGTAAAGCACGGGGTCGCCCGTCTTTACTACATCGAAGATGGCGGCAACATCGACGTGGAAAAGGTAAATGTAGAGGAAGAAAGCAGCCAAACCTATAAGAGGCATGAGCAGCTTTTTCCGCGTCGTCAACTGCGGTAGCGAAGTCATGTGTTTCTCAGTCATCCGTTAAAGCGTAGACATGCTTTTCCATATTATATGCTTTGTCGGCTACACAATGCATCTTCGTTTGCAAGTTTGCCTTGGTGCGCAGGAACAATCGATTTACGCATACATGTAACGTGCCTCCCGCCTTTGAGGCATAGGTGACGACGTTTCTTGATGGGTTTGGCTGTGTTGTTCTCGTTGTTTGGAATGAATGAATGATGGTTATCTCGTGGACGCGGAGTTTCACGTCTTATTTGTAGATGTTGAGTTGGGAAATGATTAATAAAGAGGAGGTTCTTTTTAGATGCAAATTTGATGGAGGAATACGGTTGGCAAGCAATGTTCTCGTTGAGAATGTGATGTCAAGGAATTACAGGGTTGTCCGCATGGACACTTCAGCGCAGGAAGTTGTGGCAACTATGAACAAGTATGACGTTGACTTCGTGATTGTGGTTCAAAGCGGGCGGCCAGTTGGCATGATAACTGCGCGTGACGTGCTTGTCAGGTTGGTTGAGCAATGCTTGGCACCTAGGGCGGTGACGGCGAGGGAGATTCTCACAAGCCCGCTTGTGACGATCAACAGGACGGCGACTGTCGAGGAGGCAGTTCAGTTGATGAAGCGTTGGCGAATTAAGAAGTTGCCTGTCGTTGAAGAAGATTTGCTGGTCGGCGTCGTAACCGACGTTGACATCGCCTTCAAGGTTCCGACGATGTTGTCGGCTGTGGAGGAACTGTGCCGCCCAACACGCTGAGCCATCGGGACCAGCGTGCAGTTCTTAAGGTCTGCCTTTTGAAGGCGCACGTTTACGCGTCTGCGTTTTTACGCTGGGTGCTGAAGCGATTTCCCAATTTTTCTTTCGAGGCAGGCTTTTACGAAGCCATAGTATTCGGGTGAAGGACGGTTAGGACGACTTTTGAATTCGCCGTGGAACTGTGAGGCTAAGAAAAAGCTGTGCCCTGGGAGCTCGAGGATTTCCATTCTTCTTCCGTCAGGGCTTTTTCCTGAGAAGACAAGACCGTTTTTCTCGAGCTGTTCCAAGTATTCAAGGTTGACTTCGAACCTGTGTCTGTGGCGCTCGTACGCTTCCTGCGTCCCGTAGAGCGCGTGGGCCAAGGTGCCTGGTGAAATGATTATTTTGTGTGCGCCAAGCCTCATAGTGGCGCCTTTTGCTTCGACCTGCCGTTGTTCAGGCATTAACGCGATGACGGGATGCGGCGAGTCAGGGTTTATTTCTGTGCTGTTTGCGTCCTTAAGTCCGCAGACGTGCCTCGCGAACTCGACCACTGCTAGTTGAAACCCGTAGCAAATGCCGAGGAAAGGCACGTTGTTTTCGCGGGCAAACTTTATCGCAGCCATCTTGCCCTCAGTGCCTCTTGGACCGAAACCGTAGGGTACGAAGATGCCGTCGAAGGCTTTAAGTTCGTCGAGGCATTTCGGGTCTTTTTCAAGTTTTTCCGCCTCTATGTACGTGATGCACACACGTGTGCGACATGCTGCGCCCCCGTGTCTTAAGGCCTCGTTCATGCTTACATAGCTGTCGGTTAATCCGGCGTATTTGCCCACTAGCACAATGCGCACCTCGTGTTCAGGGTTCAAAAGTGCATCTACGAACTGTTGATACTCCCCCAAGTCTTTGACTTGGCAGTTATAGCCGAACCTTCTGCATATGAATTCACCCATACCCTGCTTGTCCAGGATAAGAGGCACCTCGTAAACTGATTGCGCGTTGTACGAGCAGAAGACAGCGTCTTCTGGAATTGTGCCGAAGAGTGCGATCTTGCGTAGGGCTTCAGCGTCAATCATGCGGGGGCTTCGGGCTACGATCACGTCGGGCTGAATGCCGATTCTTCGAAGTTCGTTAACGCTGTGCTGCAGTGGTTTAGTTTTGAATTCTTCCGTGACATCTAATATTGGGACAAGGGCTACATGCACGTAGAGCGTGTTTTCAAACCCTTCTTCCAGACGCATCTGGCGTATTGCTTCCAGAAAGGGCAAGCCTTCAATGTCGCCGACTGTTCCCCCGACTTCGGTGAGGACGATGTCAGCGGCTGAGGCTTTCGCGACAGCTCGAATACGGGCTTTGATTTCGTTTGTGATGTGGGGAACTATTTGTACGCAGCGGCCGAGGAAGTCTCCTCGGCGTTCCTTCTCTATTACTGACTTGTAGACGAGACCTGTGGTTATGTTGTTTTCTTTCTTGAGGTTTAAGTCGAGGAAACGTTCATACCAGCCTAAGTCAAGGTCTGTTTCGCCGCCGTCGTCGGTTACGAAGACTTCCCCATGCATGTAGGGGTTCATAGTGCCTGCATCAACATTTACGTACGGGTCGATTTTGATGACGGTGACCTTAAACCCGCGGGCCTGAAGCATTTTACCGACTGAAGAGGTGAGGATGCCTTTACCTACAGAACTCAGTACGCCGCCTGTTACAAAAACGTACTTGGTCACGAGTTTTCACCGCAATAACCTACCCTTTTCGGCGAGAGTTAATATAACTCTTTTGTGCCGTATATGATGCGTGGCAAAGCAGGTTTTCAATGGAAAGTATGTTGTAAAAAACTGCGTATCTGCCAACTGCAAAGCAGCACGCTGTGGTTGTCGTGAATTGTTTGTCTTGGTGTTATGGCAAAATATTTTAACCCATTGGTGGATTGGAATAATTGAGGTATCGTGAAATGCCGCGGGCCTATGTTCTCATAAACGTGGAGTCGGGTTCAGAGGACGAAGTGATCCGTGAATTGAACAAGATTGAAGGCGTTGAAGAAGCGTTGTTCTCGTACGGTGTCTACGACATCATAAGCAAAGTCAAAGCCGACTCGATGGAGAAGTTGAAGGACCTCGTTACCTATAAGATTCGAATGATCAGCAAAGTGCGGTCTACGCTGACATTGATAATGATGGAAGAATGAATGTTCCGTTGAGGTTCGCATGTACTGCAGCTGCATGTTCTGCAGTCTCTTTTCACTTTTTTGTTTTTGTGCTATCTTTCTTTTTTGCGGCTTTATGCCTTTGCATCTCAGGTTTTGATGTTGCTTCCATGTGGAACATGTGGTTAATGAACGAGTTTTTCGCGGATGCTTGTTTTTAGTCGTACTTTTTGATTTTGATCATGCGTTTGTAATGTTTTAGGTCTTGGGCTACGTCTTTCAGTAGTCGGAGTTCTTCCATTGTTTTTTCGAATTTAGCTTTTTCTTCGTTAAACTTTTTGATGAGCGCTGCATGTTTGTCCATGATGTGCGGCCTCGTTGGTGTGGGGGGTTTCATTGTGTGTTGGCGTTGCCGTTCAGCCAATCCGTCATCGAGGAGAAAGGAGAAGGCTTCGAAAACGGAAAATTCTGTGGCTGGTTTGGCTTTGCCTTCAACCTCCTTTACCCCGCACCTTGCGTATAGCAAGACTTAAGATACGTTACGAGTTATAAAAGCCTTACGCATCACAAATAAAAACGCCGAACACACAACTGAAACACGGAAAACCTTAGCCTATAACGAGAAAACCTTCAAGTATACGTTTCTCCGACACTTCAAGCTGCTTCCCAAGCCAGGTTCTTAGCAATGCCACAATCTTCGGCAAGTCGCCGCTGTAAGTTACAATCTGACTGTCTTTAATTGCGTCAACCTGGAACGTTTGCTCCGCTTCCTTGTACATGAACGACAACGTCTGCGCCTGAAACGCTAAAGTCTGGAAGTCTTCCCACTGCTTGCAGCGAAGTATAACTGGCGGTCCATGCATCACCGGCGCAACCACAGGCACAGTCGGTTGAGCCGCCTCAGTCTTCAGCGCTTTCGGCGCAGCCTCGCGTTGAGGTGAGGAGAGATACTCGATTAACCCTGTAATCTCGTTCTGTAAGCCGGCGATTTTTTGTTCAACCTTCTCGACCTTCGCGGTTAATTCTCCAGCCTCGCCAAGGCGTTCCGCCACGGTGCCCAACTCATTTATGAGCCTGTCAAGGTCCTTCTCGTGCTCTTTGAGCACATTAACTATGAAATCCAAAGCTTCGAGGGCTTCATCTTTTGACGGCGGCTTCTTAGACATTCCTCAACCACATTCCTGAAGTATTGAGTAAGTGACACAATAAATAAACATAGCGAATCCCTAAGACGTATCGCAACGGCGACATAAGAATACGGATTTCGAATACTTCTGATGGAAAAAATCCGCCTAAAGCGTTTACTACTATGCGAAATGCATTTTCAGTTCAACCGTTTTTCTTTTCGGGCTAAAAGCTTGCTATACCCTTCTTCTCTGCAGGGTCATACCACTTCCACAGCTCTTCTGCGGCTTCTTCAGACAAGCCTGAAGAAGCGATAAGCTTCTTAAACACTTGTTTGTCTTTTTTGCCCAAGCCGTAACCACGCTTTACATTAAAAACACTAAGTTGACAAAATAAACGTTCTGGATTCTAAGTAAACTTTTGTAGCAGTGTTCAACAAGTATACAGTTTGCTCATACTTGATGAAAACGGTGAACTTGACCCAGACGGGCTTCTTTAATGCGTCTACGACTATCCCATCCTCGTGATGATTCAGTGTCACCTACAGGCTAAAGAGCAGGGATGGCAGGATAGAAGTGTAGCTGTTCCGCTGCATACAGCTTTGAAGACGTCATTGCAACTAACTTTTTCATCATCCTGCCAACGATTATGACGAGACTCACAAGTTGAGACCGTTAGGATATTCCCTAAAATTTTGAACTACCGTTGAGCCGTGGAGAGGTCGCCAAACCCACGCATCGTGAGATTTTTGTTCTTACACGCATGATAAAAGATCAAATAGTCCTGAGAAAGCACAAGCTTTAAACTATGTACGAAACTATACCCTTTCTAGGTATGAAACCAGATGTGTCGCGTTTGAAAAAGTCAGTACTGTTAAAGTTTCCAGGCGTTTGCGGCATTTTGGCGTCAGCTATCGCTTTCTGCTGCATTTTTCTGGCCATCGCCTCCTACCATGAATTCGAATGGACGAGCAACGCCCTCAGCGACTTAGGTGTGGTTCCAGGCTTCACTATGAATGTTTTCAATTTCGGCCTAATCTCGAGTGGTGTTCTATGCCTCATTTTCACATTAGGCTTGTACGTGTTTTTCAGCCGAAACACGCTTGGCAAGATAGGCGTAATGCTTTTCGGCTTAGCCTGTCTTGCGCTTGTCGCAATCGGTCTTTTTCCTGAAAACGTCCATCCGAACCATTTTGTAGCTTCTGTCGCTTTCTTTGTTTGCCTGCCATTAGCATTGCTAGTCTTGGTCCCTGCTTTATGGCAGATGCGCCGCGCAAGCTTCAGCCTTTTCACATTAGTGGTCGCGCTTGTTGCAGCTTTTCCGTGGCTACTTTTATCAGTTCAACGCTACGTCGAAGGTGTTGCAGTGCCAGAAATGATTTCCGCCGTTGCGGGAGCTGCGTGGGCGGTAGTTTTTGCTGTTAAACTTTTCAAAGGGTCCGAGTAAGGGTTTACACCACATGATCGCTTAATGCATGCGCTAACTGAACTTTTACCGTCGTTGTGAATGTTCAAATTGTTTGCTGTTTATCCATTTTGCCAATTTTTCATATACTTGCGAGCAGCAAGCAACTTCATAATCAACTTGGTAGCCGCATCCTTCTGCATATTTCACGGCTTCTCTGGCGGGAAATGCGACGGCGTCGACGCCTGCTTTCAAAGCAAGCACGTCTGTTTCACTACGATGTTTTCCTTTTGGGCGCATGCAACCTAAAGCAATGGGCAAACCGTTGAAAAGACAACGTGCTATGCTGATTACGCGTGCTATTTCAATGGGTTTCGGCGGTTCAGTTTGCGCCATAGATGTACCAGGTATTGGCATGAAGGCTATGACTACAAGGGCTGAGGGCTTGAACTTGGCAACCATGTTCAATGCTTGGAGTTCACCTTTGAGTTTACCGTTGTGGAGACCGACGATGATATGTGGGACAAAGGTTAGCCCAGCAGTTTGCAGCGCGTCAAGTGCTTCTTCGTAATCTCTCGTTGTGCATTCTAAACCGCAGATCTCATGTATGGTTTCATCTGCCCCAACTATATCTATTAAAGCGGTTTTTACGCCGGCGTCCTTGAGTTTTTCAGCAGTTGTGAAGTCGACGAGTCCTGTGTGGACGAGAATTTTCAAGTTGAGTTGTTTCGTAACTCTTTTAATGATGGGTATAAACTTGTCAATCGGAACTTTGCCGTCTGCTTGGCAGCCACCGCTTATGAGGCATCCGCTCGCGCCTTTCTGTTTCAGTTTTTCACAGAGGTTATACAGTTGGGTAGGAGTTTCAGCGGGCAACATTGTTTTCAAGACTTTTGCCTCGCAATGTTTGCAGCGTAATGCGCAACGCTTGCCAGTTATGGACAATGTGGGAAACGCATCTGGCTTGCCGTGGTGCCCCTGCACGCTGAAGCCTGGAATGTAAAAAGTAACGTGTCTACGTTTTGAATTTACTGCATTGGTGTTAAGAAATGAGAGCAACGGCTTTTCGCTCATTGCCCAAAGAGTTTCAGCCGAAGGCGTTTGCATACGTTTTCATGCAAAGTCTGCTGCAAAGCCGCTTAAGGTCTTTTTGTTTCACATTCTAAGCCTATATGCGACGTTTGGCCGCGTCTACTGGTGCCTGTAGGGCTTCTTTTACGGCTACAACATGCTCTTGAAGCTTTTCAAGCCGTTTTGCCAGGTTGAAGGTGCGGTTGATGGCGTGTCCTCGCTCTGTAAGCGCGAAGCATATTTTGTTTTTCGAACGACATTGCTGAGCAAGCCCATTTCTTACAAGGAACTCCAAAAGTTTGCTCAGCACTACACAATCAATATCACATTCAAAGGCTATATTGTCCACGGTCTGAGGCTTTCTCGACAGCGCGGCCAATATTGCCTCATAAAGCTCAAGTTTTGACCTGTGCATGCAACCACATGTTTCTTTTAACGCAAGGTCCATTCTTAAAGAACTTGTGAATTCTGAATAATGACCCTAAAGCTTGTTGCACGCTTGTCAAGTCGTCAACTGTTTCGAAATCTACTATGCGCTGTGAGGGAAAGCGCCCTTCAAAACGTCATTCAATTAAAGTAAAATTTTCTTCCGCAGGAGCATGTAGGATGCGCGTGATTCATTACGTACACGTTTTCTTCAGCATCCGACAAGTTTTTATTAGCGTTTGAGGCTTACTCCGAGCCGTTGAAGGATTGGACAC
>Ga0207433_10012392_pt1 | contig 12755 bp, 9 predicted proteins | sample YelNatPaOPGAMG01_FD_187559 | JGI IMG/M metagenome (GOLD analysis project Ga0207433, IMG submission 187559) | Hot spring thermophilic microbial communities from Obsidian Pool, Yellowstone National Park, USA - OP-RAMG-01 (SPAdes) (version 3) | ecosystem: Environmental > Aquatic > Thermal springs >... | reverse complement strand
CCACAGGTTATATAATATTGAGAAAATTTATTTCTTTTGATAAAGTTTTTTTTCCAAAAATAAATCTAAATTTCTTAAGAGAAAGTTATATTTTTGCTTTAGGAACTATCTCAGGAAATATAATACTGCAAACAGATGTGGTCATCTTAAAATTTTTGAAAGGTGATATCCCAACTGGATATTATGGAGTAGCAGTTTCATTTTTTTCAGGATTGTTGTTTTTAACAGCAAACTTCAGTAATGCAGTTTATCCTGTTTTCAGTAGATTGTTTAAAGAATCAAAAGAGGACCTTGCAAAATATTTTAATAAGACATTTGAGATTTTTTTTATTTTGATTCTTCCTTTATCAATTGGCGGTAGTATTCTTTCTGAAAAAATTATAAACTTTTTTTACGGTAAGAATTATTTACCTGCAGTAAAAAGTTTCGTTATAATCTTATGGGCAGTTTTTTTAGTTGGCATAGGCACATTTTTTGGCACATTTTTAAGAGCAACTGACAGACAATCTGTTTTATTAAAGATAAATATAATTGGTATAATTTTTAATATTTTATCCAGCATTATTTTTATCTATTATTTGAGTCACAATGGAGCAGGTTTATCAAGGGCTTTAACTCTTTTGTTTTTGGCTGTGTCTTATTATCTTGTTATAGTTAAGGACGAAAATTATACTAGGATATTTGGATATTTAATTAAACCTGCCATTTCTGGTTTATTGATGGGAATAATTGTCTTTCTTTTGAAAAATACTTTCAATATTTTTTTACTGACATTTATAGGAGCGTTATCTTATTTTATTTTCTTAATTTTGTTAAGAGGGTTCTCCAAAGAAGAATACAATATAGTCATATCATTTTTTAAGAAAGTTTATTCTATATAAGGAGAGGACTATGAGATTACATATTCATCCATTATTAGAAGAATATTATACACCTAAGTATAAATTTATTGGATTTTTATTTAAACTTTTTCCTGTATTGGACAGATTTTTTCAAAAATTTCCTGAAAAAATAAAAAATATAATATATAACTGGAATGCCTATGTCAATGAAAGAACAGTTGAAGTACCTTTTGTTCTGTTAAATATAGGGCCTGAAAAAGAGAAAATTTTGGATGTAGGATGTTCAAGAAGTGTTTTAAGTATCCTTATGGCAGAGCAGGGGCATAATGTCTGGGGTATAGATATAAACGATTATGGTCTTAATGACCTGCCTTTTACTTTTATAAAAGGGGATATCTGTAAAACTGATTTTCAAGACAATTTTTTTGACTGTGTGGTTGCTGTTTCTACAATAGAACATATAGGAATTGGTGCTTATGGTGATTCACCAGATGAAAATAAAGAAAAACTTGCTATAAAAGAAATTTTTAGAATATTAAAACCTTCTGGAAAATTCATAGTAACTTTACCCTATGGTAAAAAATCTATTGGTAAAGATTTAAGAATATATGATGAACAGAGTTTAAATTCATTACTTGAACAATTTAAGATAGAGAAAATTAAATATTATGTTAAAAAAGGTAATGCATGGATTGAGTGTAATAAAGAAGATGCAAAAAATGAAGAATGGAATGAGAAAAATAGAAATAATGCAGTTGTTCTTGTTGTTGCAAGAAAATAACTATGAAAATAACAATTGATTGCACTTGCTTATTGATGAAGGCAGAAGCTGGCATATCAAAGTATACTAAAAACTTGATAAATGCTCTGTCTGAAATTGACAAAAAAAATGAATATACTTTGTTTTTTTATACATCCTCAAAAGAAAGAAGAAGAATTTTCTCAGAGAAAAAGTGTGCCTTTATTAAAGAGAATTTCAGGGATAGAACATTAATCATTCCACAGTATGGTTTTGAAATTTTATGGAATAAAATTGGTCTAAAATTCCCTCCGATAGAGTTTTTTTCAGGTAAAGCAGATGTTTTTCACTCCCCCGGATATCGTGTGCCATTGACTAAAAAAGCAAAACTTATTACAACAATACATGATTTAACAAGATTAAAAATAAAAGAAATTTTACCACGGTGGATAGTTGAGCATTTCCTCTCAATAGTAAGACCAGCAGTCAGTCGCTCGGATAAAATTATTGCAATTTCTGAAAGCACAAAAAAAGATTTAGTTGAAATATTTAATATCCCCCCTGAAAAGATTAAGGTTATTTATTATGGTATAAGCCAGAATTTTCATCCGATAGATGATAAAGAGAAAATAGAAGAAATCTTAAAAAAATACAATATTTCTAAACCATATTTGTTGTGTGTGGCAACATCTCTTGGGAAAAACAAAAACTTAGAAACACTTATAAGGTCTTTTAAAGTTTTGAAAGATAAGTATAAAGTGAATCACAAACTTGTAATTGCAGGAAGAAAAAGTGAAGAATATGAGGTCTTATACAAATTGGCCTGTGATTTAAAAGTTGAAGAAGATGTTATTTTTACTGACTATGTTCCTGAAGATGATTTGGTTTATGTTTACAACGGTACAGAATTATTTGTTTTTTTGTCCTTATATGAAGGTTTTGGACTGCCACCTTTAGAAGCAATGTCCTGTGGTTTACCGGTTATTGTTGCAAATACATCTTCATTGCCAGAAGTGGTTGGTGATGCAGGGATTTTAGTTGAACCTTACAATCTGGAACAGATATCAGAATCAATCTACAAAGTAATTTCTGATAAAACCCTGAAAAACAATTTGATTCAGAAGAGTTTAGAAAGGTCAAAAAAGTTTTCATGGAAAAAATGTGCTGAAGAGACATTAGAGCAATATAAAAATTTATAATCAGAGGTAGTATAGTTTATGCATAGTCATATAGATTCCTATGCAAAAAAAGTATAAAATTCTTTACATTGATACACCACTTGACCCGCCCGGTGGGGGGCAATTTAGTTTACTGTTACTTCTTAGATATCTAAACAAAGAAAAATTTGAACCACTTGTTTTCATACCAGAAGAAAAAAAATTTGCAGAGATTTTAAAGCAAAATAATATCAAATATAAAGTTGTAAAAAATTTTGGGCTTTTTTTTGAAATTAAGAAATACAGACCTTCAATTGTTCATTGCAATGCTCCTGTTAGAAAATACACATTTATATCTGCAACAATGGCAAAAATATTTGAAATTCCTTTTATCTGGCATAACAGAGTAGTAGATTTTGCTGGCTGGAGAGAAAAATTGATATTTGATTTTTCCGACAGAGTAATAGTCACTTCTGAAGCAGTTAAAAAGAAATTTCTTGGATTCAAAAATCAGAATAAAATTGTAAAAATTTACAATGGTGTAGATACAGAAAGGTTTAAGCCAGGTATTAACACTGAAAAAATAAAAAAAGAATTCAATATTTCAGATGAAGGAAATATTTTCGGATGTATTGCAAGGTTTGATAAATGGAAAGGACTTGAATATTTTGTTGATATGGCAAAAATAATTGTAGAAAAAATACCGGAGAGTAAATTTTTTCTTGTAGGTGACGGAGTTGAAAGAGAAAATCTTGAATTAAAAATTAAAAAACTTGACCTTGAGGACAGATTTTTTTTAACTGGTTTTAGAGAAAACATTGAAGAATTTATATCAGTTTTTGATGTTTTAGTAATTCCTACTTCTGAAGAAGAACCATTTGGCAGAACAGCAATTGAAGCAATGGCTTGTGAAAAACCAGTTGTAGCAACAAAATCAGGTGGACTTGTTGAGATAATTGACAATGGAATTACAGGGTTTCTTGTTGAACCAAAATCAGGTCAGGCACTTGCTGACGCCTGTTTGTGGTTAGCGCAGAACAAAGAAAAAGCAATAGAAATGGGAAAAAGGGCAAGGGAAACAGTAGAAAAAATTTTTTCTGCTGAGCAATATGCTAAAAATATAGAGAAAATTTATGAAAAATTTATCAGTAGAATGTAATGTTTGTTCAGGAAGAAATTTCAAAATTATTCAAGAGGGCCAGATGCCTTATAAAATTCTTGAATGTTTGAATTGCGGGCTTGTATTTGTTGAACCACAACCACAGCGCACAGATTTGAGCAGTCATTATAATAATAATTATTTTCAACCATGGACAATTTCTGATATAAAAAATCGTCGTGAGAAAATTTTCAAAAAGCGATGGGAAAAAGTAAAATCATATATAAAGCAAAAAGGAACTTTGCTGGATATTGGTTGCGGGTGTGGTGAATTTCTGTCTTTTGCAAAAAAAGATGGGTGGTCCGTCTATGGGACTGAAATTTCGCCTTTCGCGTCTGAATATATTTCAAAAACATATAAAATTGATATATCAATTGGCAATTTAGAAGACATTTCTTACCCTTCTGGTTTTTTTGATGTAATTACTATCTGGCATGTTCTTGAACATCTTACTAACCCAAGAAAGACACTTCAAGAAGTTTCAAGAATTATTAAGAAGAACGGTTTATTGGTTATAGCGGTGCCAAATTTTAGAAATTATATTTACAGGTTTATTTACAAAATAATCAAAAGAAAAGATGTAGAAATTTTTGAACCTGATATGAGGGAATTACATCTTTATCATTTTAATCAGTCAAATATAAAAATTTTGTTGAATAGAGTAGGGTTTGAAATAATAAATGAAACAGTTGATTTAGGAATGACTGATTTTAGAATTAAACTTTTAAATATTTTTGCATTGCTTATTTTTAATTTAACAGGTGTTAATTACGGGACAGCAATTGAAATTGTTGCAAGAAAACAATGAGAATAGGAATTGATGGTAGAGAAATAAGACATTATTTAACAGGACTTGGTCGTGTGGTATTGGATTTATTAAGATATTCAGAAAATTATTCTGAATTTGAGTTTTTTCTTTTCGGTAACCAATATACTGATTTTAGTAAGATACCAAGAAATGTTAAAACTTATATGATAGAAGAAAATATAACTTTTTTATGGGACCAGATAGTTCTTAATAACTTAATAAAAGAACATAAAATTGACCTGTTTTTTTCTCCGTATTATAAAGTTCCATTGATGTGTAAAATTCCTATGATAATGTCAGTACACGATATTACCTACTTAATAGTTGAGCCATACAAAAAAAGATTAAAAAATAAATTTTTTATTAAAAACTTTATTAAAATAGCATCAAAAAAAGTTAAGAATATTGTTACTTGTTCAAATTATACAAAAAATGATTTGATAAATTTGTTAAAAATTAAAGAAGAAAAAATTGTAGTTGTGTATGATTCTATTTCAGAAAGATTTTCCCCAAGAAGTGAGAAAGAAATTTGTGAATTTAAGAAGAAATATAACATCAACAAAAAATATATTCTTTATGTAGGTAATTCAAACCCGCATAAAAATCTTAGTCGACTTATAACCGCATATAATAATTTACCTGAAAAAATAAAGGAAGAATATTTTTTAGTTCTTGCAGGAGTGGGTAAAAAATTTTTAATTAAAGATGATAAAATTTTAGCAATACCTTTTGTTTCTGAAGATGACCTGCCAGCGTTGTATAGTGGTGCTACTATTTTTGTCTTCCCATCTTTATATGAAGGTTTTGGTTTACCACCTGCAGAAGCAATGGCATGCGGATGTCCTGTAGTAAGTTCAAATGTTTCTTCTATGCCAGAGGTTCTTGGAGATGCTTGTTTGTATTTTAATCCATACAATGTTAATGAAATAGGTTCTACAATTCAAATGTTAATTGAGAATAAGTACCTGCAGTATGAATTGCGACAAAAAGGTTTAAACAGAGTAAAGATTTTTACCCCCGAAAATATGATTAAAAATTTATTAAATATTTTCAGCTTATAAATTTATTATGTGTGGAATTTGCGGATTTACTGGATTTAAAGATGATGAATTATTACACCGGATGACAGATGTTATTAAACATCGCGGTCCTGACGGTGAAGGATATTATACATCTGATGAAGTAAATTTAGGTGTGCGTCGTCTTGCAATTATAGATTTAAAAACTGGAGACCAGCCAATATATAACGAAGACAAATCAATAGTTGTTATATTTAACGGAGAAATTTACAATTATCTTGAATTGCGGAAGCAACTTGAATCAAAAGGTCACAGGTTTTATACAAATACTGATACAGAAGTGATAGTTCATCTATACGAAGAATATAAAGAAAATTGTGTTCAATATCTTTGTGGAATGTTTGCCTTTGCTATATGGGATAGCAAAGAGAAGCAACTTTTTTTAGCCCGTGATAGATTGGGAATAAAACCGCTTTTTTATTCTCAGATTAATGGAAGTTTAATTTTTTCTTCAGAAATTAAATCAATTTTGGAATGTAAAAAAGTTTCAAAAGATATAAATCTGAATGCACTTGACCAGTATTTGACCTTTTTATACATACCATCACCTTTAACAATCTTTAAAGAAATTTTTCAACTGCCACCTGCCAGTTATTTAATTTATAAGAACAAAGATCTAAAAATCTATAAATATTGGGATTTAATTTTTGATAAGACAAGTTATTCAGAAGATTTTTATATTCAAAATTTAGATGGTTTACTTGAAGAAGTTATTAAACAGCACTTAATAAGTGATGTGCCAATAGGCATTTTTTTGTCTGGTGGAATTGATTCATCAACAATTTCTGTCTATGCTTCAAAAATTGTTCAGAGTCAACTTAATGCTTTTACAATAGGTTATTTGTCTTCTGATAAAGAATATAATGAATTAAACAAGGCAAGTTTAGTTTCAAAGAAATTAGGTCTTAACTATTTTGAATATATTGTGAATCCAGATTCAGCGATTTCATTGTTGCCAGATTTGATTAAATATTTTGACCAACCGTTTGCTGATTCTTCTTCAATAGTCACTTATCTTATATCAAAGTTAAGTTCAGAAAAACTAACTGTTGCATTAACAGGCATTGGTGGTGATGAACTTTTTTGTGGATATCCCAGATATCAAGGCATGGAGATAGCAAGTTTTCTGCCAAAATTTCGTATATCAGAAAGAATTATCAATTGGTTGCCAGAAAGTTATACTGCAGAAAATAAAATCGGCCGTTTCAAAAGATTTCTATATGGTTTGAATTTTTCAACAATAGATAGATATATATCTTTTGTATCATATTTACAAGTTAGAGATAAACTACAATACTATACTGATGAATTTAGGTCTGAAGTGAATATAGAGATGACCCCGCATAGATATTTTTTTAAATTGACTGAAAAAGAGTCATTATTAGACAGAATAATGTATACTGATATAAACACATATCTTGTTGATGAACTGCTATGCTTGGCTGATAGAATGAGTATGGCAAATTCAATTGAATTAAGGGTACCATTTTGTGACCACAGAATTGTTGAATTCGTTGCAGGCATACCAACATATTTAAGGTTGAAAAGATTTTCTTTAAAGTATTTGTTAAAGAAACTTCTAAAAAAATATTTGCCGGAAGAGATTATTGGCCAGAAAAAAATGGGCTTTATGGTACCACTTGCACGATGGCTTAGAGATATATTTAATTTTCAGGTTGAAGATTTCATAAGGAAAAAAGAATATAGTGATTATTTGAACTATGAATTTATTAGAAAAATGTGGGATGCCCATATAACATATAAAAAGAATTATTCAGACCAAATTTGGAGTTTGTTAGTGCTTGACAGATGGAAAAATACTTATAATATTGAGTTACCAAAGTTAAAAGAAAGATATAAGCCAAAAACTAAGAAGTTAAAAATTTTAATGGTCTCAGATATTATATTTGAAGATGTGGAAGGTGGTTCAGGTAGAATGGTGACTGAGATTTCTAATGAACTTGCAAAAAGAGGCCATATTGTTTTTAATCTCACAAGACAAAAGAAAGGGTTTTTGCCATATCAGAGAATAAATTCTCGTGAAGTATATAGATATAGAATATATCCTGAAAATTTGGTTAAGTCCGCTTGGGTTTCATATTTTGATGTTAAAAATATTATTAACAAGATTTTAGAAAATAATAGTATTGATATTATAAACTATCATCATCCACTATCTGGTTTTATTGTCAGGAATATTAAAAAAATAAGAAATATACCTCAGGTATATAATTTTTATTCTCCATGGCATGTAGAATATGAAATAAGAGCAAAGTATGCAAATTCTCCAAAATTATCTGTTGAAATGGGTTCTTACATAAGAAGAAAAATAGAAAAAAATGTTTTAAGTTCATGTGAGAAAATTATTTTATTGAGTGAATATACTATAGAGTTAATAAAAGAATATCATAAAATGTCAGATGACAAGATTATCTTGATAAAAGGTGGAGTTGACATAGAAAGATTTTGTCCTGCTGAAGACAAGTTTGCAGTAAGGTCTGAACTTAATTTGCCGTTGGATAAGAAAATATTGCTAACAGTTCGGAATTTAGTCCCAAGGATGGGGTTAGAGAATTTACTTTGTGCTTTTAGTGAAGTATTAAAAGATGACAAGAATATATTTTTGGTAATTGGTGGGGCAGGTTATTTGGAAAAAAAACTTAAAGAATTGGCAAATGACCTGAGAATAAATAATTTTGTTAATTTCGCAGGTTTTATTCCGGATGAGCTTTTACCAAAATATTATCAATCAGCTGATTTATTCATTCTACCTACATACGCTCTTGAGGGGTTTGGGCTTGTTACAATAGAAGCACTTTCCTGTGGATTACCTGTTCTTGGAACACCTGTTGGTGGGACAGTAGAAATTTTATCAAAATTGGATTTATTGTTTGATTCAAATTCTAAAGACGCGATGGTTAGAAAAATAAAAGAGTTTCTTAGATTGGATAAAAAAGAAGTTGAAAATTTAAGCAATAAATGCAGACAATATGTGGTTGAGAACTACTCGTGGGATAAAATTATTGATAAAATTGAAGAAATATTTTACAGTTTGAAAAGGAGAAAAGATGGATATCGGTAGAAATAAATATGAGTTTGTTTTGTGTAATATCTGTAATTCAAATGATACAATTACACTTTTTGAATACGAATTGGGAAGAGTTGTCCGTTGCAAAAAATGTGGTTTGATATATAAAAATCCAAGATTGACAGAAGATGAATTTAATAAAATTCTGGAATCTGCTCCCCAGCAAATTAATGTGGATGTTTGTTCATCAAAAGAAGAATTGTTCTCTAATTTTTTGAAAAAAATTGAAAAAATAAAAAATAAAGGTAAAATACTGGATGTTGGTTGTGGCAGTGGTTATTTTCTTAAACTTGCAAAGGATTTGGGATGGGAAGTTTATGGCACTGAAGTAAATCCTCATCTTATTAAGTTTGCAAAGGATGAGTTTGGAATAAATATTGAGAAGAAAACACTTAAAGATTTTGAAGAGGAAAAGTTTGATGTTGTTACAATGCTTGAAGTAATTGATTTACTGAGAAATCCAAAGGAAGAACTAAAAGAAGTAAGAAGAATTCTTAAAAAAGATGGGCTTGTTTTTATTCGTGTGAATAATGGATTATGGCATTGCAATCTGGAAAGGTTTAGAAAATATTTTTCTTTTTTAGGTCTTTATCCGTCTGTATTACATTTGTATTCTTTTACACCAAGGACATTAAAGAGGATATTGCAGGAAGTTGGTTTTAAAGATATAAATATCTCAGTTTCAGAACTTACAAAGGGTGACCCTTATAAAACAGGTGGATGGCTTGGTAAAACTTTTGTAAGTTTAGTAAAATCCATCATTTATATTTTTTCAAAGATTTTATATTTTCTATCTTTTTCAAAAATATGTCTTTCTACATCAATAGTTGCTTATGCAAAAAAAGATTAAAGTAATTCATATCATTACAAGATTAGATAAAGGTGGTTCAGCAGAAAATGTTCTTATAACCTGTAAGGAATTAGATAAAAATAAGTATGACACAATTTTAGTTTATGGTTTAAGTCAGGGAATAAGTTGCCAGTTACCAGTTAGAAATTATAAGGTTGATGAACTAGTAAGAGAAATCTCGCCATTAAAAGATGTGGTCGCTTTTTGGAAAATTTATAAAATTATAAAAAATGAAAAGCCAGAAATTGTGCACACGCATTCTTCAAAAGCAGGATTTCTTGGTCGCTGGGCTGCATGGTTATCACGAATCACAAGTTACAAGTTACAAGCTACAAAAGTCATTCATACTCCTCATGGTCATATCTTTTATGGTTATTACGGAAAACTTAAAACACTTTTATTTTTGTTCCTTGAGCGTCTTACTGCAAAAATTACTGATAGACTTATTGCACTTACAGAAGGCGAAAAAAAAGAGTCAATAAATTTTGGTGTGGGAAAACCAGACCAGTGGACAGTTATACATAGCGGGGTAAATCCCACTCAGCCCACCTTTTTCAAAGGGGGGAGCACTCTGGAAAAACTTTCAAAAGATGGATTTGTTATTAGCACTCAATCGCGCTTTTTCAAAGGCGGGAGCGCTCTTGATAATTTTTCAAATAACGGATTGGTCATAGGCACTGTGGCTCGTCTTGAGCCAGTCAAAGGTGTTAAATATTTTGTTGAAGCAATAAAAATTATACATAATATGCCTGATAAATCAGGCAACTACATTTTTTTGATTGTAGGCGATGGTTCGGAAAGAAAAATTTTAGAGAATAAAGTAGAAAAATACGGCCTAAAAGACAAAGTCATTTTTACAGGCATGCGAGAAGATGTTTTAGACCTAATTTCAACTATGGACATATATGTCCAGCCATCTCTCAATGAAGGTATGGGAAAAACACTTGCCCAGGCAATGTATCTTTCAAAACCAATAGTTGCAACAAATGTCCAGGGAATTCCAGATGTTGTTATTAACGGAGAAACAGGAATACTTGTTCAACCTGAAAGGCCTGACTTACTTGCATCCGCAATTGTAAAACTTATTGAAGACCAGGATTTGAGAAAAAAAATGGGCGAAAAAGGTTTTCAATATGCAATTGAAAAAGTTGACGGATATCCACGGTTCAGTATAGAAAGAATGATTTTTCTTCTTGAAAAATTATATGAGAGTTTATCTTAAAAAATTTTTATGGTTTTTTTTGATTTTCTCTGCACAGAATTTGTTTTGTTATAAAAAAGTCACCTGTATAATGCATATCCATTCTGTTTTTTCTTTTGGTGGAAAATTGACTATTGAGGAGATTGTTCAGAAGGCAAGACAAAAAAATATTGATGCAGTTGTTATTACAGACCACGACAATACAAGAGTAGAATATGGACTCTGGCCTCTTAGAAATCTTGTCAAAAAGACAGCAAATTTTAATTCAATATTTCAGATTGGAATAGAAAAATATTTGAATGAGATTTCGCGTGTGCAGGCGAAATATCCTGAAATTGTTTTAATATCCGGGGCGGAGTCAATTCCATTTTATTACTGGACTGGAAGCCCGTTCAAAAAAAACCTTGTTTTACATAACTGGCATAAGCATTTATTAATAATGGGTCTTAAAAATCCGAAAGATTATAGAAATTTACCTCTGGTTGGGAATAAATTTTATTATAAGATTGACTATTTTTCTTTCTGGCCTTTTGTTTTTCTTATTCTTGGTCTTTTCTTTATAAAAAAAAGATTAGGAATAATTCTTGTCTTTATTGGAATTATATTTTCAGGAGTAAATTTTCCATTTACAAAAACTGATTTTGACCAGTATCATGGAGACCAGAAAGAACCGCCATATCAAGCCCTTATTGATTATGTAAGTTCAAAAAATGGACTTGTCTTCTGGGCTCATCCTGAGGCGAGGAATTGGCAGAATATCACAAAAGTTGGTCCTATTTCAATGCAGACACTTCCATATCCTGAGTCATTATTAAAAACAAAAAATTATCACGGCTTTGCATATTTCTGGGAGAGCTCTCAAATTGTTGGCAAACCAGGCGGAATATGGGACAGAATTCTTAATGAATATTGTGATGGTTTAAGAGAAAAACCAATCTGGGCTGTTGCAGAACTTGACTATACTGACGACGGAGTTAATGGCACATATCTTGATATGTCAAAAAATATTCTTCTTGTAAATGATTTATCTTATGAAGAAGTAATAGAGGTACTAAAAAAAGGTAGATTTTATGCAGTTGCTAAATATAGGAAAGATAATCCTGAGCCAGTTCTTGAGGAATTTTCTATTGACGGAGCAAATTTTGGCGAAGAGATATCTGTTGACAGAATTCCTGTAAGAGTGTTTCTGAAGGTTGACACCAGCGATAAGCAAAAATATTTGGCAAGTATTGATATCATTGAAAGAGGTGAGGTTATAAAAAATATCAAAAAAGAAATTCCTTCTGAGATTGAATTTTATCTTGAACCACAGACAAAGTATAAAAAGACATATTTCAGGGTTGAAATAACAGTTGGGAATAGTTCAAAATTGGTTACTAATCCTGTTTTTCTAAATTTGACAAAACGGGATTAAACTTGTATAATGAATTTGTTAAAAAAATATTTTGTAGTTGCTCAATTTATTGAGCAGTTTTTTCTAGATAATATTTTTTATAAATCATCAACTATATTTTGCCCGATAAATCGGGCAACTACATAAGTGCGGCAAGTATGTGTGGGAGTAGAAGGCACCGCAAGGTGGTATCCGCTAAACACAATGGCGAGCGGTGCGACTACAAGCCTGACCCGTCTGCCTCGGGCACGGTAAATCAGGCAACCACAAGATTTTTCAAGATCTCATAATTATAGATATGATTTTATCAGTTCATCAGCCGCAGTATCTGCCATGGCTTGGGTTCTTTCACAAAATTGCAAAAAGTGATATATTTGTTTTTTTAGACGATGTTCAATACAAAAAAAGAGAATTTCAAAACCGCAACAAAATAAGAACA
>Ga0207433_10012390_pt1 | contig 12757 bp, 8 predicted proteins | sample YelNatPaOPGAMG01_FD_187559 | JGI IMG/M metagenome (GOLD analysis project Ga0207433, IMG submission 187559) | Hot spring thermophilic microbial communities from Obsidian Pool, Yellowstone National Park, USA - OP-RAMG-01 (SPAdes) (version 3) | ecosystem: Environmental > Aquatic > Thermal springs >... | reverse complement strand
CTTTCCGATTGATAGCCTTTATCTTGCGCGATATAGAGGCCTGCGTTTTTCTATAAACGCTTTGATTCCCTCGTAATAATCTTCCGTGCCCCTGAGATAGGTTTCCAGCGCGTCTTCAAGTTCCAGTCCCTGTTCAAGCGGGAGATTGCTGCCCTTGACCATGGCTTCCTTGGCTGCCCTGACTGCCAGTGGTGCGGCACTGCAGATGGCGTTTGCCCATTCCAGAGCAGTAGACATCAGTTCTTCTCTGGGAACCACCCGGTTGATCAGCCCGATGCGAAAAGCTTCGGTGGCAGTGATACTTTTACCGGTCAGTAATAGTTCGGCTGCGGCACACCATGGTATCATCCGGGGTAATCGCTGAGTCCCTCCCCAGTCCGGTATCAGCCCAAGGGTTACCTCGGGCATACCGAAACTGGCTTCTTCGCAGGCAATCCGAATATCACAGGCAAGCACCATCTCCAGTCCACCGCCCAGAGCCAGCCCATTGATCGCTGCAATCAGGGGCTTATCAATCTCCATGCCTTTCATCAGGGTTGGAGGTAATGGCTGGGAACGATCCTGGAACTGGTTAATCGCCAGCACACTGCGGATGTCTATGCCAGTGCAGAAAGCCTCCTGCCCGGCACCGGTGATGATGCCCGCCCAGAGCGACGGGTCACTGGAGAAATCCTGTAATGCATCGTGGAGTTCAGTCAGCGCTGGGATATCAAGGGCATTCATGACTTGAGGGCGATTGAGTGTGAAAATCGCAATTTTATCCTGCCTGACATAATCAATTGACATCAAATTCCCTCCCGGAGGCAATCTGGTTAAATCAGTCAAACTGGCTGATTAAAATCATCGCCATTGTAACAGCAGTCTGCCGGAAGCGTCAAGAAAATTTGTTTGTACACTTGTTCTAATGTTAAAATGAAAAGGCGTTTGGAGAGATAGGAGAAGATGCCTTTAGATTCGATCATTGTCAGGGGAGCAAGGGAACACAACTTAAAAAACATAGATGTCGTCATTCCAAGGGATAAATTGGTGGTGATCACCGGAGCATCGGGTTCCGGCAAGAGTTCGCTGGCTTTTGATACCATCTACGCCGAGGGTCAGCGGCGTTACGTGGAGTCGCTTTCAGCCTACGCCAGGCAATTTCTGGGCAGAATGGAAAAACCGGAGGTGGATTACATCGAGGGGCTGAGCCCGGCGATTGCCATTGACCAGAAGGGAGCCAGCCACAACCCCCGTTCTACCGTGGGCACCATCACCGAAATCTACGATTATCTGCGCCTGTTATTTGCCCGGGTGGGACATCCTCACTGTCCGAAATGTGGCCGAGAGATTTCCGTACAATCGGTTCAGCAGATCGTGGATGCTATCCAGAATATTCCTGCCGGCACCCGGATTATGATCATGGCGCCGCTGGTGAAAGACCGGAAGGGTGAATACCAGGCGGTTTTCAATGACCTGCGTAAAGCCGGCTATGCCAGGGTCAGGGTGGATAAGCAAATCTACGATCTATCTGAGGATCTGCAGCTCGATAAGAATAAAAAACACACAATCGAGGTAATTATTGACCGGATCATCACAGGGAAGAGCGGTAGCCAGAGCCGGATTGCTGACTCGGTTGAAACTGCTTTGAAGCTGGGTTCAGGAGTGATGCTGGTTTCAATCATTGAAGGCGAGGATATCCTTTTTTCGGAGCATTTCGCCTGCGTGTACTGTGGCATCAGCCTTGGTGAGATTGAGCCGCGGACATTCAGTTTTAATAGCCCCCATGGCGCTTGCCCTGAATGCACCGGACTCGGAGTTAAACTGGAAATAGATCCGGACCTGGTGATTCCGGATAAAAATCTTTCGATTGCTGAAGGTGCTATCAAGCCGTGGCAGTTCCAGAACTGGTATCTTTATACCCTTGAGGGTGTAGCTCAGCGCTATGGTTTCTCGCTCTATACCCCGGTCAAGAACTTCAGTGAACAGCAGCTTCGCGTCCTGCTTTATGGTGAGGGCGGCGAGGTGCACCAGTACAGGAGGTTCGGGCACGTGCGGGAATACCGTGATGGATTTGAAGGCGTTATTCCGCGTATGAACCGGCTTTACCGTGAGACTGAATCCGAAAATTCAAAGGCTGATATCGAACGCTATATGGTCGGAAGGCCCTGCACCGTTTGTCAGGGCAAACGTTTAAAACCGGAGGCACTGGCGGTGACCGTGGGTGACAAGAACATTATCGAGGTTGCCGGCCTCCCGGTAAACCAGGCACTGCAATGGATAGATCGGCTTCATCAGGGAGAGAAGCCGATCCTAAGTGAAAGAGAACAGATCATTGCTCACCAGATTATCAAGGAACTCAAAGCCCGTCTGGGTTTTTTACAGGACGTTGGTCTTGATTATCTAACACTGGACCGGCCGGCCGGTACTCTCAGCGGTGGAGAAGCCCAGAGGATCCGTCTGGCGACCCAGATCGGCAGCGGCTTGATGGGAGTTTTATATATTTGCGACGAACCGACTATCGGACTGCATCCGGCAGACGATTCACGGTTAATTGAGACCCTGAAGAGGTTAAGAGACCTGGGCAACACGATTCTGGTGGTAGAACACGATGAAGCGATGATGCGGGCAGCCGATTACATCATCGACATGGGACCGGGTGCTGGTGAGCACGGTGGTCAGGTGGTGGTTGCTGGTACACTGGAACAGGTAATGTCCTCCAGTGCTTCAATCACCGGGCAGTATCTGAGCGGCACACGCCGCATTCCCCTGCCACGCACCCGCCGCACTGGCAATGGAAATGAGATTATCATCAAGGGAGCACGCCAGAATAATCTGAAAAACATCGATGTGCGGATTCCTCTGGGTAAATTTGTCTGCATTACGGGCGTCTCTGGCAGTGGTAAAAGCACGCTGGTTGATGACATCCTTTACAAAAAGTTAGCCCAGATGCTCTACCATGCCCGCGAAATGCCCGGGAAATGCGATGCTATCCTGGGTGTCGAACACATCGACAAGGTGATTAACATCGATCAATCGCCAATCGGCAGGACGCCCAGGAGCAATCCGGCGACTTACACCGGTACGTTCGGGCCGATTCGTGAGCTTTTTGCCACAGTGCCCGAGGCCAGAATGAGGGGATATGGTCCGGGGCGGTTTTCCTTCAATGTGAAAGGCGGCAGGTGCGAAGCCTGCCGTGGTGAGGGTTTTATTGAGATAGAAATGCAGTTTTTACCGGATGTCTCGGTGCCGTGCGATGTTTGCCATGGCAGCCGCTATAATCGGGAAGCTCTGGAAATCAGGTTCAAGGGCAAGAATATCGCCGAGGTCCTCGATTTAACCGTGGAACAGGCACTGGATTTCTTTGAACATTTCCCGTCAATCCGGCGTAAGCTGGAGACTTTAAGAGATGTTGGACTCGGCTACATACATCTGGGACAGCCGGCACCGACTCTTTCGGGTGGCGAAGCGCAGCGGGTCAAGCTTGCGACGGAGCTATCAAGGCGTTCTACCGGCAAGACCCTTTATATACTGGATGAACCTACTACCGGGCTTTCGTTTGAGGATGTGGCTGCCCTTCTGAGAGTGCTGCAGAGGCTGGCCGATGCTGGTAACACCGTGATCGTGATCGAGCACAACCTGGATGTCATCAAAAACGCCGATTATATAATTGATCTGGGACCCGGAGCAGGTGACCGTGGCGGTAAGGTGGTAGCGACCGGCACGCCGGAAGAAATAGTCCGGAACAACGAATCGGCAACCGGTCAGTATCTGAAACGGATACTTGAGCATGATACACAGTGCGCATTGACGCCATAGCTTCCAGAGGTTATTATTCTTAAAGAGAAAACAGGGATTTAGAATATTTTCACAGGGGGCTGAAGCCCCTGTTTGTTTTCTCAGGAACTGAAATGCGCAGGGATGATAATCAGTCGGCAGAAGAATCCGGGAACGCGACCCGGATTCACGGTTCTGTATCAAAACAGCCCCGCCTGTTTTATGGCTACATCATCGTCATAGTCAGTTTTATTTTGATGATGTTCGGTTGGGGGATCTATTATATTTACGGCGTTTTCTTTGGCCCGCTGGAAGTCGAATTCCACTGGACCCGTGCGGTTACTTCCGGAGCTTTTTCTCTGAGCGTGTTAATCTCTGGTTTATCCGGGATAATCGCCGGCAGGCTCAGTGATAGAATTGGTCCCAGAGCGGTGATCATGTTCTGCGCGGTATTTTTAGCGCTCGGTTATAGCCTGATGTTTCTGGTGAAAGAGTTGTGGCAGTTCTATCTTTTCTACGGTCTGTTTATTGCAACAGGGGTCGGTGGATTCTGGGCTCCGCCGGTGTCCACTGTTGCACGGTGGTTTATCGGGCGCCGTGGTTTCATGACCGGTATTGTAAGCGGGGGAATCAGTTTTGGTACCCTTGTGCTTCCCCCGGCTGTGACCGCCCTGATTGCAGCATACGGCTGGAGGACTGCTTATTTGATTATTGGAATCGCGATTCTGGTTATCGTGATACTGCTAGTCCGCTTTTTAAGGCACAGCCCCGAGCGGGTCGGGTTAACTCCCTACACAAGTAAACCGGTCTCAAGAATCAACCCAAACCCGGTTGATACCGGTTTTTCCTTCAAAGAAGCCCTGCGGACACCACAATTCTGGATGGTGGCATTTATTTATCTGTGTTTTGGTGCTGCCCAGTTGACGGTCATGGTGCATATTGTGCCCCACGCGGTCGGGCTGGGATATTCTCCTATCAGCGCTGCCGTGGTGCTTTCAATTATCGGAGGAGTGAGCCTGCTGGGCAGAATTGTCCTTGGCAGCCTGGCAGACCATATGCGGGTAAAAATCTCCACGCTGGTCGGTCTTAGCATGCTGGCAGTTTCCCTGGTTTTTTTGCAGTTTTCACAAAACCTCTGGCAATTATACATTTTCGGGGTGATATTTGGTTTCGGCTATGGTGGACTATCCTGCCTCCAGTCTCTGATCGGGGCTGAGCTCTTTGGATTGGGCTCGCTGGGCGTTATCACGGCGGTTTTCAGTTTTTGTTTTGATATCGGCGGAGCTTCCGGTCCTGTACTGGCAGGTTATATTTATGATCTCAGTCGCGATTATCACTGGGCTTTTATGGTGATGATTTTTCTCATTTTGCTGGCTCTGATCATCGGCTTTTACTTAAAACCTCCCAGGAAGAATCGGATTGACTCCTCGACTAGCTGAATATAATATTTGATCCCTCAGGGGTTTTAACTACCTCGATCCGGACAGGGAAAGCATCCTTGAAATCTGCGATGTGCGTGATAACCAGAATTTTCTGGAAGTCATCCTGGATGGATGTAATTGCTTCCTTGATTTTTTCGATGCCGGTATTGTCCTGAGTGCCAAAGCCCTCGTCGATGATCAGAATGGGGAGTGGGGCACCAGCCCGGCGGGCAAGCAGTTTCGAAAGGGCAATCCGGATGGCAAAATCTATCCGGAAAGCTTCTCCTCCACTAAACATCTCGTAAGGTCTGGTATCCAGTTCATCTGATATCACTATATCCAGCGTTTCCCTGATACCGCCGGTTTTTTTCGGTTTTTGCAATTCAACCTTAACGTGCATCCGGTTATCGGTCATGCGGGAGAGCAGTTTGTTGGCTTCTGCTTCTATCTCGGGGATCGCCGTTTCTATCAACATTGCCTGAATACCGTTTTTACCAAATGCTCCGGTGAGTTCCTGGTAGATCTTCATCTGCTTTGCGAGTTCTTTTCCCTGGTTTTCCTTTTGCTGGTACTGATTTGACAGTTCGGCAAGCCTTTCCAGTTTGGCTCTGGCCGCACCGAGACTTTCCTGAAGGGATTTTTGCTTTGCGCTGATCTCCCGGTACGCCTTTTCTGTACTGGCCAGTTCATCGGCGACCCCTGTCAATTCCTGTATCTCATGGAGCAGTACCTCTTTTCTGCGGATGTCATTTTCCAGGTTCAGACTCAGAGTTCCGGCGGTCTTTAAGGCTTTCTCCTCCGCCTCTTTCTCATCAACAATCAGCCTCGCAGCGTCCTGGAGTTTCCGCCAGGCCTCTTCATGCTGTGCCATCGTCGTAATCCGGTTTTTGATCAGATCATGCTGGAGGGGGTCATAAGCGCACTCCCTGATTTGCTGCTCAATCGCGTTCAGGGTATTATACTCTTCAAGTGCAAAATCTCTGCGGGTGAGCTTTTCTTCAATCGCCGCCAGTTTGCTTTTTTCATCAGCCAGTTTTGTGCTGGCTTCGTTGATATCATTCAGGGTTTTTAATAGCCTGCCTTTCTGATTCTGGGCAGATTCCTTTTCTGCTTTCAGGCTCTTTTCGGCGGAGATAATCTCGTTCTCCAGTGCCCTTGTTTCTACTTGTTTTTTCTGGAGTTCTGCCCTGTTTTGATTTAAGGCCGCCATAAGGCGTGCTTTTTCTGCCAGATATCTAGATTCTATCCGCTTTTGCCCGTCTTCACCAAGAGGGGATTCGCAGAGGGGACAGGTTCCTCCCTTTTGCTGAGCAAGCAATTTTAGTTTTTCTTCGTTTTGCTCCATTTCCTGGGTTAAGCGGGTTTGCTCTGCCTGTAAGAAATGAATCCTTGCCTGGGCGAGCCTCAGGCTATCTTTTTTACCTTCGATACCGGCTTCTTTCTCAGCGAGTGAAAGGAGCAGGTTGTCAATCTGCCTGATTTGAGCCTGGATTTGCGGCAGTCTATCAACGGTCGTTTGCAGTTCACGGATCCTGTCCGCGGTTACTGCGTGGAGCTGGTTCAATTTCTCACTAGCTTTGACTATCGCCATTTCAAGTTTGTGTTTCGCCTGAGTCAAAGAGGTTATCTGGCGGTATTTCTGGTCGCATTCATCACATAGCCTCCGGTTTTCGAGAAGATTCCGGTAATTTTCTTCAATTTCGGAACGCCGGGCAAGCAGTTCTTCGTATACAATGATGCGGGAACGGTGCAGCGTGACCTGGTCCTGCCAGATCCGGTAATTGTGCTCGGTATCCCTGATACGTAATTCAAGCTCACTCAACTGGATGCGCCGGTTTTCCAGCAGTTCATTCTTCTTGCGTAGCAAGGAGAGGCTCTGTTCGATTTCATGGACGCGGCTATCAATCTGGAGTAAATCTTGTTTAACCTGTGCGTACTCCGCTTCGTAATATGGTCTCTTGTCCATTTCATCCTGCAGGTTCTTGATGCTTGAGTTAATGATGCTGAGCTGGTTTTCAATTTCTCTGACGTGCTCGCGGGCAATTTGTTCAAGTTCATCGTAAATCGAGAGCTGCAGGATATTGCCCAGAATCTCCTTGCGTTCTCCGGGTCTCTTCTTGGTAAACTCATCCGCTCTGCCCTGCTTTAAAAAGGCGCTGTTGATGAAGGTTTCGTAATCCATGTGGAGGATGCTGATAATTTTTCTTTGAGTCTGGTCAATTGAGTCATCTGTTAGAACCTTAAAGCCCTCGGGAGTGGCCAATTGGAATTCCAGGATTGACTGCCCTGAGCTTCTGGACGACCGGGGTCTGGAACGTTTACGGATAACCCGGTAGCGTTCCTGCCCCTGAGCAAAATCGAATTGCACCTCTGCCTCTGTTTGTCCGGTATGGATCAGTTCATCATCGCTGGATGCTCTGGTCCTGCCCCAGAGTGCCCAGGTCATGGCATCAATTAGGGCAGATTTACCGTTTCCGTTATTACCGCTGATGCAGGCGGTGTGGATACTTTCGAAACTAATCGGCGGGACATTGTCCCGGTAACACATGAAGTTGCGAAGTTTTAACTGAATCGGAATCATTGAATCAATCTCGCTGATCTGGTACGGTCAATTTATTTTAACATAATGGACTCCAGATGATGCAATTCAAGATAGGAGATTATTAAATTTGGATTCATTATTGGATACAGCAGGGGGTAATTGTTTATAATTGAAGCCAGAGACGCAAGGTTCAAAACATTATGAAAAATACAATTCGCGAAATCCTGATCACACTCGCGCTGGCAATCGTGATCTATCTAATCCTGCAGACCGTCAACCAGACCAGTGTGGTCAATCAGACCAGCATGCTACCCGGGCTGGAAGAAGGGCAGCGCTTGTTTGTGGTCAAGATACTCTACAGGTTCAAGGAACCTGCCAGGGGTGATATTATCGTCATACGTCCGCCGATCGATCCAGAAAAAGAATATGTTAAACGGCTGATAGGTCTGCCCGGAGATACCGTTGAAATCCGGGGTGGGGAAGTCTATCTCAATGGAGTTCTCTTAAATGAGCCGTACATCAAGGAACCGGTAAGATACAGCTTTGGACCTTACACGGTACCTCCTGGACAGTATTTCGTGCTGGGAGATAACCGGAATGTCAGCAATGATTCCCACAACGGCTGGACTGTTTCTCGCAGGGAAATTATCGGCAAGGTCTGGTGGCGCTACTGGCCGTTAAACAGGTTTGGGCTGGTCGGCAATTATCCTCTGGATAAACAGCTCGAGGCTGCCAGCGGGCAAGAAGAGCCTGTCTCGTAATTCAGGACTTCGCTAAAAACGGCACTTTTTGAGTTTCTCATTGGAAAGCGTTCAAAAAGACGGGGTATAATTGAAGAGTAATAATTTTCCGGTGGTTCCATGAAAGATTTCGTCAGGGAATTAATTTTTACAATCGGACTGGCAATTCTGATATTCCTCGTTTTGCAGACCACGATATTGAGCGCGATTGTGGATGGTTCAAGCATGGAGCCGGGACTCAGGAATGGTCAGAGACTGATTGTATTGAAGGTGGTCTACCTCTTTAAGGCACCTGAAAGAGGGGACATCGTCATCATCCATCCACCGGTTGAGCCTGAGACACGGTGGGTTAAGCGCATCATCGGTTTACCGGGCGATATAGTTGAAGTGAAAAATGGCAGCGTCTATGTGAACGGCGTCGCTCTGGAAGAACCCTATATCAAAAGTCCGCCCGCGTATACCATGAATCCCTTCAAGGTCCCGGAGGGAACCTATTTTGTACTGGGGGACAATCGTAATAACAGCACCGATTCTCACTTTGGCTGGACTGTACCCCGCAGAAGTATCGAAGGGGAAGTATGGCTGCGGATCTGGCCGTTTAGTGCGCTGGGGATCATCCATGGATATCCTTTAAGCCGGGAGCTGGAAAAGAGTGCCGCCACTCTTTTCCAGGGGCTTCGCGGGGTTATTTTTTAACTCGCACTGGCTAAAGCCCGCTGATCCTTCAGGTGCGACCGAACTCGAGTTCCAGTTTTTGCCGGGATATCTGTATCAGGGTGGGGCGTCCGTGGGGACAGGTATTGGGCAGGGTGGTTTGCTCAAGCTGTCTGATCATTTCACGCATCTCGCCATCGCTTAGCGGTTGACCGGCTCTGATTGCTCCGTGGCAGGCGATGGTGATGATCATCTGTTCCTGCCAGTTGCTGGCAGAGGTTTCCAATATTTCCTTTAAGACTGATTTCCAGTCGCTTTCCTTCAGTATCGCGGGGATGGTTCTGACCAGACAGGTGCGCTCGCCGAAAAATTCCAGCCAGAAGCCGGCGGTTCTCAGTTCAGCCAGATGGATTTCCAGAATTGCCATCTGCCCGGGCTCCAGATCAAAAGGTACCGGCTCAAGCAAGCCCTGAACTTCCACCATTGCAGAGGAGAAGTGCTTTTTCAGCTTTTCATACTGGATTCGTTCGTGGGCGGCATGCTGGTCAATCAGAAACAGACCATCCGGCCCTTCCGCTACAATGTAATTACAGGCAAATTGACCGATCACCCGCAGCAGTGGCAGTGAAATCAAAGGGGTGGTTTGAAGGGGTTTCTCCAGCGGGCTGCTTTTCGCGGGATGACTGGTATGATCGGCATCGGGGGATATTTGCAGAGGGGCAGCCGGTATGCTGAATATCTGTCTAATTTCCTGCATTTCGGGAACAGGAGCAGATTTGATCAGTGTTTGCCTGACGGCTTTTTGCAATATAGTAAAAACCAGTTTTTCATCCTGAAATTTGATCTCGGTTTTTGCTGGATGCACGTTCACATCTATCATCTCAGTTGGTATGGTAAGATTGATGATTGCCAGCGGGTGTTTCCCTTGCATTAAAAGTCCGTGATAAGCTTCCTCAACCGCAACGCTCAGCAGACGATTGCTGACCCAGCGCCGGTTGACCAGAAAGATCAGATGTTCACGGGTTGAGCGTGTTATTTCCGGCTTGCTGATATAGCCGGACACCCGCAGATTGCTTTGACCGGTGGAGGGCATCCCGAAGGAATCCGGGTGGATTTCCAGAAGGTTGCTAGCGATTTCCAGCCCGTAAACGGCGCTTATTGCATCATGCAATCTCCCATTCCCCGGGGTCTGCAATAGAGTGCGCGTATCCACAATCAGGGCAAATCTGACTTCCGGATAAGCCAGTGCGTAACGGCTGACCACTTCTGCAATGCGATTGTTTTCAGTTGCTTCCGATTTTAAAAATTTCAATCTTGCCGGGACCCTGCGGAAAAGATCGTGCACGGTAACCGTTGTGCCCGGCGACCGGGCGGCTGGTTCCCGGTGTATTATTTGGCCATCAACCAAACGGAGTCGAGTACCGGACGTTTCGTCGCGGGTACGGCTGAGCATTTCGACTTCTGCCACGGAAGCAATGCTGGGCAGTGCTTCTCCCCGAAAACCCAATGTGGCAATTCTGCTCAGGTCTGCCAGACCGGTGATTTTGCTGGTGGCGTGTCTTTCAAATGCCAGTTCAATTTCATTTCCGGGGATACCCGATCCGTCATCGGCTACCTCAATCAGACCAATTCCACCCCGGTTCGTGATAATCGTGATCTGTCTGGCGCCGGCATCCAGGGAATTTTCCAGCAGTTCTTTAACCACGGATGCCGGGCGTTCTACCACCTCCCCCGCGGCAATCTGAGAGATGGTTTTAGAGTCCAGAACGTGAATCGTCATAATGGCCTAACTATACACGTTAGCGTGTAAAATGTCAAGGCGAACTGGTTTATCTCAAACATTTCCAGAATTCGCGGTGGTATTTAATAACTTCATCCACTACCGCTTCGGTATCGGCAAAAGAGCGGTCTTTCTGGTAAATTTCGGGAATCGGCTCGGGTTCTTCCACAATAATAGGAAAATTAGCGATGCCGGCAAGAAGGGAAAGCCAGGCATAGGGCAATACGGTCCTGTTGTAGCCTGAGGCAATGAGGTCGATTTCTCTTCCCTGGCAGACGACCGCCATTTCCCTCACTTTATCCCCGATCATTCTGAAGCCGGCAATTGTCAATCCCAGGTAGGTCAATCCGTCGTTAAAATGCGGATCAGATCCACCGTTGCGGATGATGATCTGCGGTTTAAACTCTTCCGTTAGGGGCAGAACGATAGAATCGAAAACCAGGCGATAAGAATCGTCACCGGCGTAGAGTGGCAGAGGAATATTAACCGTGTGACCGCGAGCAGGACCTGAGCCAACTTCCTGAATAAAGCCAGTGCCCGGGTAGATGGTTTTTGGATCCTGGTGAATGTCAATATACAGGACCTTTTCATTGCTGCGGATGTATTCGGCCGTGCCGTTACCTGCGTGGGCATCAGTATCCAGAATCAGGATTCTTTCAAGATGGTAGTGGTTGATTAAATAATGTGCGGCGAAAGCCACGTCGTTATAAACGCAGAATCCTTCTCCGTACCTTCTGCGGGCATGATGCATGCCGCCGCCGATGGAGATGACTTTTTTGTAATCACCGTTCTGAATCAGATCGCAGGCGGCTTTAGCCTGTCCGATAATCAATCGGGCAGCTTCTTCGATTTTTCCAGGAATGCCAATTGGCTTGTTGTCGAGTGAGAGGTAGCGACTGAAGTTTTCATAATACGAGAGCCAGCCGGCGCTGGCGGCGTGGTAATATTCCTTGACGAAGTCGATATAATCCTTATCGCAAATCTCCAGAAGGTCCTGCTCGTCTGCCGGATCGGCGGCATGAAAGCGGTAATAATCGTCCTCCTTCAGCCGACTTTTCAAAAAGGGTGGGAACAATTCATATCTATCGCCGCGAAAAGGATGACCGGGACCGAAATCATATTCCTTAAGCTCCTCCCGGTACAGGATACCAACAGCCATTCACTTGCTCCTTTCTGCTGGAGATATTTACCGATGGGGCTGCCAGAAACCGTTCCTCATTAGCATACAATAATTTTCATGATTGTTAAAGATTGCGAGAGAAAATACCGTGAATGTATAATCTTCTTACAGGTTTGTGTCGAATAAAGAAATGTCACATTGTGATATTGCTTGACGCGGGTAAGGGTTTTTATTAGAATTAGGTTTGTGGGTGGTTAGCTCAGTTGGTTAGAGCACTGCGTTGACATCGCAGAGGTCATTGGTTCGAGCCCATTACCACCCACCATTTTAATTTAGCCAGAGTGCTATCAATATTCTCTTAAATCCGGCAATCCCCTTCTCACACGGTAATAGTACACCATTCAGCCATGATCAGCTTATTTATACTTATTGACCTGGCTTTTTACTTCCGATATCCAGAAGATAGTTTCTGAGAGCAAAGGTAGTTCTAAAGGTATTAAGTCACTGTTGTTGATAATTCATCTTAACCTTGTTGATTATTGGATGTCTTTTCAATCTGTTAACTCATCAATCCGGCAACTGCAAAAGTTCAGAAACATATTGGACTCTTTAGGAGGTGATGCAGAGGAGTCCAAGTGAAACAAATCTATATAGCACATTGTTACCAAAAGGCCTATATTCATTTCATGGAATATATAATTGATTATCTGGATCACCCCCAAAAATCCGTCATTGAACAAAGGCTGG
>Ga0207433_10012389_pt1 | contig 12759 bp, 8 predicted proteins | sample YelNatPaOPGAMG01_FD_187559 | JGI IMG/M metagenome (GOLD analysis project Ga0207433, IMG submission 187559) | Hot spring thermophilic microbial communities from Obsidian Pool, Yellowstone National Park, USA - OP-RAMG-01 (SPAdes) (version 3) | ecosystem: Environmental > Aquatic > Thermal springs >... | reverse complement strand
GCGGAAAGTTTTATATTGTCAAATCCCACAAGTGCAAAATCCCCTGGAATCTTCAATCCCCTTTTTTCACAGGCATCCATTATTCCAATTGCGAGAAGGTCATTAATCGCATAAATTGCAGTTGGCTTCTCTTTCATTGATAGAATTTTATCCATAAACCTTTCTGCTCCAGATATTTCTTCTCCACTCTCAACAAGTAGCTCTTTCCTGAATTCAACTCCAAATTCTTTCAGGGCTTTTTTATATCCCCTGAGCCGCAGGATATCATTGTCATTGCCTGCCAGCATAAAAGCGATGCGCCTGTGACCCAGCTCCAGCAAGTGCCTGGTAGCAAGGTATGCACCTTCAGACAGATCAGCCATTACATAACTTGCCTTTGTGCCTTTTATCCAGCCCAGTAAAACAAAAGGGAATTTTTCCCTCTGAAGTTCTAAGATTGCCTTGCAATTGGTATAGCTCTGGTGGTGATTTATGATAATTCCATCCACCCTCCCTGAAAAGTCAAGAATTGCATCTTCTTCTCTTGCCAGTTCTCCATCTGTAATGGAAAGAATCAACCTAAAGTTCCTGTGCCTCGCTGCCTCTTCAAAATATTCAATCACCTCAGCACAGAAAGGATTCTTGATATCCGGAATGATCAGCCCTATAAGACCTGTCCTGTTAATTGCAAGACTGCGGGCTATGATATTGGGCCTGTATTTTAATTTCTTTACTGTATCCAGGATTCTTTTTTTGGTCTGTTGGCTTATAAGGGGACTGTTCTGGAGGGCACGCGAAACAGTGGATTGGTGCACACCTACTCTATCTGCCACATCCTCAAGGGTCAGGCGATTATTAGGCATATTCTCCTCTTGCAAACGGTTGCATAAAATGAAAAATAAAAAAATTATTCAGAAATTAGAAATTTGAATTTCGCGGGAAAATTGAAATTCTTAAGTGCTACAAACTTATTGTAAGATGGCCCTGCAGTTTTAGAGCTTTATTACAGGCGCAAGGTGCAGGAGAACCGGTGATTGCCCCCTGTTCTTAAACCACTGAGCGGACAGACCCAGGCATAGTCAATCTGAATTTCCGGAGCTCCTGTTATTACATAACTGCCGCCAAAAGAAAGGTCAGAATAACTGTTTGTTCCTATCCCAAATCCAGCCCGGCAGGCAATAGTTCGCTCAAAGAGCCAGGATTCAAATCCAGAATGAACCTTGAGGTCATTTTTCATACCACCTATATGGTAGGTAGCATCAGAGGCAATTGTAATGTTCTCCATTATGGCGAGCTTTGGAATTCTGTATCCAACACCGGCCCTGATATAAAGTGGAGCTGGGTCGTATGCGTTTTTATAATCTGGGTTAAGAGCCAAATTGGTTGAGAACAGGTTCTGAATCATAAGTCCCAGGGAAATAGCATCGCTTAATTGATAGAGGGCTCCGAGGTCAGCACTGAAACCAATCTTGCTGTAGCCCTGGTCAAAAACAGGGTCTTTTTTCCCAGTAACATTGCCATAGTTATCCACACTGTTTTTCGTATATTCATCCTCTCCGTACGCATGCACAGGAATTTTAATGCTGGCACCAACAATAAGCCTTTCTACAAGCCACATTGCGTATGTGCCATAGAATGTGTTCTCATTGTACAGGGATTCGTTTTCAGTATAACCCGGACCGTTTAAAGACCTTCCTGTCCATGCTGCTCCTATTGCAGATTCTTCAGTGAGTTTCATTGCAAAGGCACCATAGAAATCAGAAATTCCACTCCCGTCAGTTAAACCCACCATCAGGGGAGCATACATAAAACAGAATTCCATACCTGTTATGTTCACCAGTCCTGCAGGATTATAATAAATGGCATTTACATCATTTGCAACACCTGTAAAGGCATGCCCCATTCCAGGTGGACGTGCACCAGCTCCGAGGTCCACAAATCCGCAATACGCCAGAGAAGATATTCCTGAAATAACAGATATTAAAACAATTACTGAATAGATTTTCCTCATCATCCCTCCTGAATTCACAATTCATACCATCTATTTTGCTTTTTAAACTGTGCACTTCAATCTCAAAAAGTATTATAGCACACTTTTAAATTTTTGTCAAGTTTTTTTTGCTCTATTATGATTTTTTTATAGAAAGGCTCAGTATTTGAAGGAAAGCCCTGCGAGATAACTTATACCTGTGTAGTTATAAACATAAACCTTTTCGTATTTGTTGTTTGAAGCGGAGAAATCGAATACTATGGAGCAGAAAATTGAACAGTAGTCCCATACCGGATAATTTATGTACCCGGTTATGTAGCTGGATTGAAGATTCATCATATCAACTCCGTAATTGCCATCTGCATCCTGGGCAGGTCTGAACAGATACACGCGGTTTGAATAGACATACTGAAAAATCATATCCATTTCTGAAGGGAAGAAATGAAGATTGCAAGACAGGCTCAACTTATGCTGGAGATAATCGTAAAAATTTGGGATATACTGAAATTTTTCTACATCATAGTGGTTCTGATTTGACTGGTTGTATGTAAGAGAATAAGAAAGACTTAATGAAGGTTTAAAACTTGTACTATCCAGTAATTTCTCCTGGAAAAACCGGGTAAGCCCGAACATAACATTATGGATGTTGTCATACCTGTTTAGTGAAATATATTCTGCATTCTGGTTAATGAGTTTCTGTTCCGGATAGTCCAGGCGTGTATAGGTATAACCATATTTGTACATTATTTCTTCAGACGCCATATCCCTTCCAGAAAAATAAATTTCATTTGCATTGTAGTCCAGCACATATTTACCAGTTGTTTCCAGGCCAAAAGTCTCAGCAGCAGAGGCAAGCGTCCAGTAGTTTGGAAAGCGCATTATGTAAAAATTATATCCAGTCCTGAGACCCCCCTTTTCAATCTCAATACCTGCACCTGATTTGTTGTAGTCATAAAGACCCAGACCCCAGGGCTCATCCTTTGTCTCCTGCAGCCACTCTTTATTAAAACCACCGCTGAGTTTAATTTTCAGGTCTTCTGCGATGCGCTGGATATATTTAACAGAGGCATTTCCGTCAATTGCCTGCTGGAAAAGGCTTCCGCCTCCTATAAGTTCAGCAAGCCTGCGGCTGCCCTGATACCTGAGGGTGAATCTGGGAAGTATGTCAATTTCATCTGTAATTCTTAAAGCAGGGGTGAAGTCTAAGTAAATATCTGCTCCAATCCCTCTAGAACTCGTATCCCTGTAGCTGAGACAGGAACCTGCCATACCAGCAGATGCATCCACAAGCGGCAATATCTTTATTGCCTCCGCATTCCGGCTGAAACTAACAATTGAAAGGCAAATGAGTATAAAAATAGGGACAGACACTATTTTTTGTTCTTCAATAATAACAAGGAATTTCAAGCACACCTCCCGAAAAATAGGGACAGCGACCATTTTCTCAACCCTGAAAAGCAAGTAAATTATAGGGCTTTCGCGAGTTCAAAAAATGAACCCGTCCCAATTTTTACCACTTGGTCCTGTTTGCGTCAATAAGAATCTTGGGTGAATAAACAACATCTATGTCTCTGCCATTGAATTCTGACGCAGTGAGTCTTACTTCTCCATTGTCATTTTCAAGTGCTTCTCCTTTACCTGATTTTTCCCAGGTGAGAAGATTTCCCTGGTCATCAATAACATAGAATTCAATCTGCTCCCAGGTCCCATCTTCATATTTATACCAGGCCATTGAAGTTGCCTTTTCAGGGTCACAATTGAATGAAAAACCAGGAAGGGTGTAGTTCTGGGATACAGGCTTCAGATTGCCTGATTCATCTCTCACATACCATGTCTGTGCGCTGGATGGCATATTCAGGTTGGTGCACTTGATTTTTTCTATTCCATTTACTGTGTGCACAAAATTGACGAATTTCTGTTCCCAGTAAGGATTATTTAAGGACCCTGGTTCCACATAACCATCTGAGAGCACCCAGTTCATATAATCGTTGTAATGGTTGCCGAATTTCGCTTCATTGCCTGTAAGCCAGTAATCAGGCTGGGTATTCCATCTACCCTTTATTGCTTCCCTTACCACAGGGCTGAAATTATCCGGGAGTGCCTTATTAAATGTGTAAAGACTGCTGGCGTAGTCAAAGCGATTTTCCCTTGTATTTAATATCAAAAACTGCAACTGTTCTGGCCGGGGACGGAGCAAATATTCCTCAAGCCTCACGCGATTTCCGTGCACATCAACCAGACTCTTACCCATCTGATAATCAGCGTCTTTGAGATTCTGTGTGATAGACTGCCGCATCTGCTCCATTGCAATATCATTTGAAACCTCAATATCATAGGGCTGTTTCATCTCCCTGTCAAATGTTTTCCAGTCTTTTCTATCCTCAGGGTCCAGGGGTCTAACCTCAGGAATTTCTCCAGCTCCGAAACCGGTGCTCTGGTTTGCATTCAGAATAATTGGACTGATTCCTTCCATTTCCTCTCTTATTGCCTGCACTTCCACCCTTCCGGTAAATACAGAAATGCGAGTAAAAAGTTCAGGACTTGCAAATACAGAAAATTCTGTTCCCCTGACACCTGCCACAGCTGCGGGAGTATGCACTTCAAAACAGGAATCAGGAGTCTTGAGCTTTTGAACCTTAGAAAATAACTTGCCCACAGGTAGCCTGAATATAGATTTTTTGCCACCGCTCTTCTTATCTTCATCCAGGACCCTTATCTCAATCACCGAATTTTCCCTCAGACGTATGAAACTTCCGTCGTCAAGAATAATTTCAACCATACTTTTTTTGCCTGTTCTGACCTTGTCAGATACATACAGAGACATATTCAATTTGGCTGGAATCCATTCCTTTAAATTTGCCCTCTGAACTTCCACTTTTCCGCTTAAATTATTTATCTTTGCAATCCTGGGAATGTCCGCCTGGGCAACTGATACAAAAATCAACAAACCTGCTAAACACACAACTGAAATTTTCATTTAGACCACCTCCGTAATTCCCGTATAAATGTGAGCGATAATGTGGCGCTGCGAATTTCTCAGGCTATTTCCAGCGCATATACGAGAATAGACTTTTCGCACAATATTAAAATTTTGCTAATAAAGAAACCCTGTGTGTATATCCTAAGTCTCCATAAGGCACAAAGGCATAGTCTATATTGAGGATATTCAGTTTAAACCCTGCGCCACAGCTTAAGCCTGAAAGGAAGCCAAGTGAAGAAGTGCTTGAGCTGTTGAACCTGTATCCAGACCTTATAGAGAATGCTGGATGTATCCACCATTCTATGCCTGCACCTGCACTCCATACATTGTCCACAAGCCCGTAGTTCAGGTCAGCTGCAAAAGTAAAATTTCCATCAATGGATTTGTTCGCAATACCTGCCTTCAGGTTTAAAGGCAACGGGTCTGGCTCATTTATGAATGCACCCTGAGCACCTATGTTTTGAATTGCAAGACCAAGGGTGAATGCCCCGGGAGATGGCTTATAGAGTAGGCCTATGTCAATTGCAGCTCCGCCTGCAGTATAGTTATCAAGCTGCCTGTATATTCCTTTTAAAGAAAGACCTGCGTTCAGGCGCTCTGAGAGTCCTTTTCCATATGCCACTGAAACTGATAAATCTCTTGCCGGAACATAGCCTTCAAGGGTAGCACCTGAGTAATCAATATATCCCCTTCTTTCAATACCATCAATCCATAAAAAGGTTGCACCTGCACCAATTACTCCACCAGCAAGGGGCTGGCAGTATCCTATGTATTCGTATCTTATGCACTGAAACCACTCTGTGTGTATAAGGCTTGCCTGCCTTCCTTCAACATTTCCCAGTCCAGCAGGGTTCCAGTATAAGGCATTTAAGTCATCTGCCACTGCAACAAATGCCTCTCCCATTCCTGCAGGCCTGCTTCCCACCCCTAATTTCAGAAACTGGGAGCCTGTGGTGCCAGTGCCAAGTGCAAAACAGTGTCTACCCAGAAAGGTGAAGGGCAAAATCCAAAAAGCAAAAATAAGAACCGTTAACAGAATTCTTAAACCTGAAATTTCTTTTTTTGACATTTAAGCCTCCTGAGTCTCAAGTATATATATTATATCATAAAAAGATATAATTTGTCAAATTTATTACAAAAATAATAGGTTGTTCCGCTACAAAATTGAAATCAGGCCGGTAAATTTAAAAACTGTAGCTGAACCTAGTACCAAGGCGCCAGGTATTATAGCTACCTGCAGCATTTTTTGAATCCACATTATTAATCCACTCCACCCAGGTCGTAAAGGCAGATTCTTTTGTAAAGTTATAAGTTCCATCTATGTTTAGATTTGAATAAAGATTGTCCGCGGAACCAGCATTGTCCGTGCGATGTGAAATGCTGGCAAGTCCGGAGCACACAAATTTCTCAGGGATAAATTTATAACTTGCGCCAATGCTGGCTGCAGTAGATTCTTCTATCTTCAGGGTATCTACTTCTTCTCTGTGCGAGTAATTAATACCGAGGTTTGTTGAAATTCTATTTCCTAACATACTGACAATCCTCAGATTGACAGACCTTCCAAGCAGAGCAGAAGAAAGTGAAGTCAGGTCAAAAAACTCAGACAATTGATATCCAAGCGAGATACTGGTTTCCCGGATTTTGTGGCTTATGCCAGCAGAAGCATTTCTTGTGAAGTTATTTACCAGGTTCGGAGGATTGCCTGACAGACTATTCCATACATAGCCCAGTGTGAAAACAGGATATCCTGGAAAACTGAGAGTAATGACTGTGGAAAGATTGTCAATTGCTGTTCTCACCCTGCTGATATCCTGGCTGAGGTTATCATTGAACCTGCCATACAGCAGAAAGATCTTCATAAAATCAAAGCCATAATTCAGCAATCCCTCAACACCAGCACGGTCAGGCACAGAAGATGGACTATTCACTGAATTGAAATTTGGTCCGATATTTTTATATGTAATACCGGCAGTAATGTCGCCAAACATTGCTGAAAGAGAAATCCTGCAGGCATCTCCGGTGGTTCCTGCAGGGTCAGCAAGCACATCAGGAGAATAGAAGCTGTATGCATATTCTCCATCTAATAGAAAATTCTTGAGGAATAAACAGGATACATCTGAACAGAGAACCAGGTTTCTAACAGGTGTCAATGTGGGCCCTGGATTAATAAGAGAACCACGGTCATCGTTTGTATATACACAGGAAACTCCAAACTTCATTTCCTTAAGTGGTGCAATACCGACGCGCGCTCCATATACATATCTTGCAAAAACGCCGGGAGAGGTATCCATACCCTGCTGGGCACTGGCAGAACTTGCAGCTACGCCAGAAATCTCCATTTTCCCTGGTTTTGATTCCAGCAACAAACCCCTCATTCCCATATTTGTAAGCGAAAGGGATGAGAAAACAGGCATTACATCGCCAAAGGAGATATTCAGTGTGGATATGCGACAATTAAATAATACAGTGTTCAACTTAATACCTTCCTCAGTATAATTTGAGTCCAGTTTGAAAATGAATGGATTTTCAAATGCCTGGCCCACCAATCCTGTATTAAAGTTCCATAGATAATTTTTCCAGTTTCCGTCAGTACCATTCCTGTACGAAAGCATACTTCTGCCCTTTATACTGACAGGTACTACAGCACCCTCTCTGTGAACAGCAGATGATACGCTGAAGCTTAAATAATCACTGTACAGAATTCTTTTATTCTCGCAGTTTAAAAGAATGCGGTACTTATGTATTCCATCATATTCATCTGGCGGCACCTGAAATGGAAGATATAGTATTACCATTCCAGATGGACCAACTGTAACATTGCCCGTGACCGGCTCTGTCTTTGTCAGATATTTCTCTTCTGAATCATAAATCTCCGCATAGGCTGAATACTGGTTCGCTACCCAGGTCTCGCTGCCCACATTCAGAATTACTATCTGAAAAGTTATCTTTTCACCTGCTTTTACAGGATCTGGAAAGGGAACAGAAAGCTGGAGTTCTGCCTGATTAACTGCCAGAACACAGGATGTGTGTAAAAGCAGTGCAAGCGTTAAAGATAAAAGAAGAACTTTCTTTGAAATATTCATCCTCACACCTGTAATTTTATAAACCTGCCCATTTTTTTGACAGGTCAAACTTTAAAACATTTCATTTTGTTTTTTCTGCTGTACCTGATACAGGTATTGAATATTTACCGGATTCTTTCTCCTTCCCCTCTACATTCTTTGCCCTGATAGAATATCTTATAACCCCTGATGGCTTTTCTGCACGGGGTAATTCTTTTTTCATTTTTTCAATCTCTTTATTGAATTCATTCCATTCCTTTATCTCTTCTGGCTTGATGGGTTCAGGCTCAAATAATCTTCCGGGAGAAATATTGATTGCCTGGTTTGCAAAGACAACAGCAGATTCAACCTCCTCCAATCTTGCTCTGATGGTAGTAATTTTCACGCTCCCTTCAAATACAAGAACCCTCATATTCTGACCGGCATCCACACTTACAGCAAGTATTGTTCCCCTGACTCCCACTGTAGCAGAAGCACTGAATATTTGAAATCTGGAGTTAGCAGGCTGTGGAGTTATATTGGTCCAGACCTTTCCAATCAATACCCCAATAGATGTATTTCTTGTGCCCTTTTCTTCGCTGAGGTCTTTTATTTCCATCACAGATCTTTCTTTCAACCTGAGGATGCTGTTATCATCAAGCAGAATTTCAGCACTTGATTTTGGTCCTGTCCTGAGTTTGTCGTTGATATAGAGAGGCATCTTTATCTTTGCCAGTTCCCATTCAGTCTTATAAGCCCTCTGAACCTCTACCTTCCCTGAGAAATATGTGAGGGTTGCAACCCTGGCTGCATAAGAAGTTGCTGCTATGGTTATAAGAAAAACTCCTGCAAGAGCAATCAGTGCTATCTGCAACCCACCTGCCTGCAAACCTGTTCTGCCAGACCATCTACTGCTTAATAACTGCTTCATATATTCCTTCCTTGTTATCCCCTGAAATTCTTTTCATTTCAAGGGTTCTTATTGTTTCTTCCCCGGGCAACTGATATAAGATTTCAACCTTTTCAATTCCCTTATTATCCTTTACCCTCACCTGAATTGTAACACTGTCTCCGGGATGCACTGTTTGAGGTGTGCAGGATGGTTCTCCAATCAGAAGTACAGCTTCCACACCTGCTTTGACAAGTATAAAATTGCTACCCGTATACACCTTCCTTTTCTCTATTCTAACTGTGAGCGGTGTGGCTTCCCCGTATCCTTCCTTAATTGCTTTTATCCTGTATTCGCCAGGTGGCAAGTTTTCTATTTTATAGTAGCCTCGCGGATCTGTCCTGACCTCTCCGCTGACAGGCCCTGAATAAATTATGGAAACTCCTTCTATGCCACCGGGTACGCTTTCTCCATCTGTAACCCTTCCTGAAATCTTTGCCTTTTCAAAAGCAATCTCCAGTTCTGCTGTAAGAATATTGTTTTTGAAATTGTCATCTGTAAAATCTATCATACCCGAGACCACGACCTTAGCTGATTCATTTGTTCCAAGAATCTCCATTGACCTATCACTGCAGTCAAATAAGATTCTCTTTGTCTCTCCAGACTGCAACAGCTCTATTTTTTCTACAGTGCCAATCTGAGCACCGTTGAAATAAGCCATAACAGGAATATTGTACTCAGCCTTTCCACCGAGGTTTTTAACATCCACAAAGAGTGAAATTTTTTCATTTTCGCTATCTATAAGAAAACCAATTTTATCTAATGCCACATCAGATAAAGCAACTACAGGTGCCTTTATTGTAAAACTGAACGGAACCCTGGTCTCCAGGATTTTATTACCTCTGGCATCCAGCCCTTCTACCTTCCACCAGTACACTACTCCGGAAGACAGCTTCTGACGTGGCTCCAGGGGATTTGATGGATACTGAATATTTGACTGGTCTGTCTCAGCGGTCCATACTGGATTGAAGAATCCGGAATTCTCATCCAGGTATATTCTATATCTGTCTGCACCTGAGGAATACCACCTGAAAACAAGCGGGTCATCAGCCAGGTCTTTTATTCCATCTGGAGGATAAAAAAGGTCAATGAAACCCGGCAGGATTCTGAATTTTACAATTTCTTCCGAGGGATTTGCCTGAGGTGGTTCTGTCCTTACAACTCCCCTGAAGGTATAATACCCTGGTACTGTGTAAAAAGTAAGCGGTATATTTTTAACTGAAGAAAATTTGTTTCCGATATTCCCTGGTGCAGAATTGCCAAGGTGCCTGAAGACTTCCTTATTGTCAGGGTCAAAAATATAAAACTCAAAGTATACCCGGCTGATAGATTCAGAATTGTAGCAGGAAATTTCAAGGCCTATTTGCCCACCTGCTGAAAATGAAGAACATGGCCTGCCCAGACCATCCAGGGTCTGCACATTCATCTGTGTAATTTCGCATTTGCCTGTCAGCGCAGATATTATTGAGGTAGCTATAAAAACCCGCAACAGAAGTTTTTTTATATTTATCATAATCTTTTCCTTACTCGCTCCGTCTAACTCCAGCAGGAACGAATTTACCTTATTATCATAAGTTTCTTTATAACTGTCCTGCGCTCACCCGTTGCCTTTTCAGTGGCAATTACCTGATACAGGTACACACCGCTTGCCACCTTCTCTCCAGAATCGTTCTTACAGAACCAGTCATATTTATAAATTGGGCCACCAGAAATATCAGTCTGCTTTACGGTTTTCACCAGTTCACCTGCAATATTGTAAATCCTGATTTCAAGTTCAGGATTAGAGAAGTTACACTGAAATTCAATTGTTGTAGCACCATTTATTACGGGGTTAGGATAGTTAATCACCTTTTCTTCAGGTAGTGCCTCAAAGGTGAAGTTGAGAACAAGTATCTCACCTTCCCTCAATCTAACCTTCACAGGATTGCTCCAGATATAGCCATTAAATGCCCTTGCCACAAATGTACCCGGCAGGAGGTTAGGAATTGAATAATTACCAAGGGCATCTGCGGGCACCCTTACAACCACCCTTCCCCTCTGAGACAATTCAACAATTCCCTCTGACTCAGCCAGGAATATCCTGCGGCCAGACTTGAATTGTGAAATCCCGGGCTTCACTCCTGCAACATAACCCCTGATTTCTCCAAGCTTATATGTGATTGAAAGTGTGTATGTGGCACCTATGGTACCGGTGCGTATATCAGAAGAAACAGTTGAAATAATGTCATACGGAGAATAGGTCACCCTTACAGTATATGTTCCGCTCTCAAGGTCTGTGAATTCAAACATCCCATCATAAGGAGGGCTGGTTGTTGTAGAGGCAATAATCACTGTATCTTTTAGCACATCAACTATCACTCCATTAACTGGCTGGTAATGGGCAGCTGTGTCATATGGATTTGTCTCATAAACCGTGCCATTTATTGTTCCCACAACCTGCACAATGGTGTCAGAGCATACTAATGAGAAGTTTCCAGCGCTGTCCATAAACCTTGCATACACTCTCCTGATGCCGTCGCCTGGAAGGAGCATCCAGGGAACGGTATTGCTGTAAGTGTAAGTTGAAGAGATGCTGAAATCTGAATAATTACTTATGACCATGGTGTCAACAGCAGTCAGCGTATCTACCGCATTCACTGAAATTACTACATTGCTTGAGTAAGCGTAAACAGAATCAGTGTCAGTCTTTATAGTAATTGTACCTGAAGGCGGTGTGAAGTCAAGGAATATTGTATCACTGAATATGGATGAAGTATTGCCAACAGTGTCAACAAACTTTACATAGACAGAGTTAACTCCTTCTGAATCCAGAAGTTTCCAGGCAATTGCAGGCCCATAGATAAAGATGGATGGATTTATAAATGCTATGTCATTGCTTATCACAACAGTATCCACATTTACCTGCGTATCAAACGCAGAAAGATTTAATACTACCGCTACAGTATTTCCGTATATAGCATCGTTATTAATCCGCACTGAGCCCTGTGGTGGTGTTGAATCAATAAGTACACTTTCTACCTGCGAATCAGAAAGCAGAAGTGAATGCAGGGCAGTCAGGGTTGGACTTCCCTCAAGTGTATCTCTGTAATAGAAGCTCACTGATCCAGACACTACTGTAAATACTGAATCGCCTGAACTACTCCATACTGCACCATCTCTTGAAAATCGTCCCTGAGCAGAACTTGAAGTAATAGTAATTGTTCCGCTGTATGTGCTAACTCTATTGCCCAATCTATCTCTCACCTCAACAGTTATGCTGTTGCCAACAGATATCATGGAAGGAATCCCTGTAATTATTGTTCTGGGTGGGGTAAGAAATTTCAACAGGGTTGCCTCTGTGTCAGGGATAAACTGGGCAGTGAGCAGATTGCTGTTAGCACCACCTGCAGGAAGTTTATTTATATTGGAATATGAAAAGCCCACGAAGTTATTGACATCCCCGTATCCAGGAGCTACCAGGCAGAACAGTATTATGCTACCCAGAATTGCTGCATTCAGCAAAATGGATGCGCTTCCAGAACCCGGGGATTCTTTTTTAGTCATACCTCACCTTTTTTGAAAATCTCCCCTGGTGGCAGTTTACACCTGAGGTAATAAGACATAATTATTCCATCTTAGAGATAGTTTTCAACGCAGTATGGCGAAATCAAAAAATGAGCAGTTCTCACCCCTTTAACTCACAAGCAGGAAACTGTCTGTAATCCCTCTACTAAATCTATTGTTTTTCTATACCGGCTATACTACACTACGGACTTGTCACCTTAATCCTGAATTCAAGAGTTCCTGTGTCTTTTCCGCTACCCGGTATACCAACTAAATC
>Ga0207433_10012388_pt1 | contig 12759 bp, 10 predicted proteins | sample YelNatPaOPGAMG01_FD_187559 | JGI IMG/M metagenome (GOLD analysis project Ga0207433, IMG submission 187559) | Hot spring thermophilic microbial communities from Obsidian Pool, Yellowstone National Park, USA - OP-RAMG-01 (SPAdes) (version 3) | ecosystem: Environmental > Aquatic > Thermal springs... | reverse complement strand
TGCAGCAATAAGGTCAATTTTAGGGCCTGCTGAGATAGTATCCCTCTCTGTCATGATGAACTTCTATCTTCCGTGCATGGCCACAGCAGCTGTTCTTCTTAAGGAGCTGAGATCAGCAAAATACTTGGTTTTAGTTGTTGTATACGAGCTTTTGGTTGCATATCTGCTTGCCTTCTTCTCATATCAGATCTTTGCTTTATTATTTAGCTAGTCATAGTTTTAGCCTTTCTAAAACTACAACCTCTCCTTAAAAACACATTCCTTCCTCTTCTTTTATCATTATTCTAAGAACATGAGTTGACTTTCGGTAGTCTAGGTAGTTTTGGATTTTAAGAAATATAGCCGAAAAAGAAAGAAGTCCTAAGCTCATGAATTCCAACATCACTAATATCTAAAGAAAAGATATATATGAATAAAATATTCTATGAGAAGTGGAATGATTTTTATAGGGCTTTAAGTTTTGAGTCCTGTTGCGTTTACTTATGGCTGGCGTTAGGTGCGAAGGGACAAACATTAAGTATAAAGGCTATGCACCGGACATCATTATTCCAAGTAATGCGACAGAGAAAGCACAGCCTGAGCTAGAGCCGATTGTTACCCTTTAATCTCCCACTACAGGGACATAAATAACACTGTTTGATCACCCTTTCATCCTTCTATAGAGAAATGAAAGGAGCTCGTAGGTGGGATACAAGAGAAAGGCAGCTGTAGCAACAACATTAAACGGTTGGGGCAGGAGCAAAAGAGATCCAAGCGCTCCAAACATCCCAAAATAGGCTGTCAATATAGTCTGTTTTCTAGAAATTTCCTCCTCATAGAGAGTCCTAGCCATGTCGCTCAACTCCTCTAACAGAGATCTAAGTGCATCAACCTCATCTGAAAGCCTAAATCTTTCTTTTCCGTATTCCATGATGCTTCTATTTGGATCTTTTATAAAGAGTGAGACATTGTTGTACTCCTCCAGCCCGTCCATCAGCTTCTCTCTTATCTCCATTACCTCGCTGGGCCTCACGGTTTCCCCTCTTCTTCTCCTCTCTCTGAGATCCTTAAACTTACTTCGGTAGACTGAGGTGTACACCCTTAGGATCATATCCGACAGCGACAAGAATTCCATTGGCTGCACAAGATCGAGTTCTGCTATTCGATATGCAAGCTCCCTATCCTCCTCAGATTTCAGCTCCTCATCCAGCGTAGCGGAGCCCAAAAAGAGGGATGCAGCACCATCAGTTACGAATATCGCATAATCCAAATCGGAGGAGAGGTTTTCTCCTAGATCCTTCCTGGCAGTGTCCTCTCGGTAATATCTCCAATCTTCATGGAGTCTAGAAATTCCAGCTATCTCCCTCAAATGATTCTCAACAGCATCCTCAGCGGTTGCACATTTACCACATCTGTGCTTCCTTATGCACACGACTGCTCGAGTCGGAATAAACGGGGTCCTAAGCTTTTCCGAAATTTTATCACCAGTGATATCTCCCTTCTCCAGTGCATCAAAAACCGCATCATAGCTTCCATACTCGCCTTTAAATAAAACAGCGGCATACAGAGGCTTAATGATGAACTGGATAATGAATCCACGCAATGTTCCCCCTATTATATTCCCGAATGGATCCTTAATTGTGCATTTTGCTTTATATAGCTTTCCCACGATCTTTATCAGGTCGTCCGTTGAGAAATTCCCATTCAGGTGGATCCATGTTGTTAAAACAGCAACCCCGGCACTGTGTAGGAGCAGGTACAGCTCGCACTTCAGCTCATTGAGGTAGCTGAGCTCCGGATCCTTGATGCTCACGTTCAGGTCGGGTAATTTAAGCCTCACATACCGGCCTAGTTCCAAGTATTCAGGATCAAATGATAGGACATCCTTCGAAAATATCCCTTTAAATATCGCTAATGTCCTATCAACCTCCTCTCCAAGTTCCTTATTCTTTATCAATTCCTCTATCAATTCCTCTTCTTTGTTGATCTTATCCGCATTGATCCCCAGCTCCTTCATCTTATGATAGACAAATCGTGGTGGAGGCCCAGCTTTCTCAGGGGGGATCCAGACCCCCTCAACCATATATCTTTCAGAAAACTGTTCTAATAATTTTTCCAGATCCTTCGGTTCAACGGGAGCTCCTAAGTCAAAAGAGGAGATATGGACAAGATCAAGATCCTCAAACCTTACTTCCTCGCTTTCAGCTGGTTCCTTAGTGCTCATATTCTATTCTAAGGATGGGAACAATATAAATATTTTTAAAAACATCGCTCAGGTGATTCTCACGAGATTTCCATTTTATCCCGAATTCCAAGCCTCTCCTCCACCTCCTTCACCTTCCTCTTTCTCAGCTCCTCCATAACCCTCCTGTATATGCCAGGATCCCTCTCCTTTATCCCCTTTTCCACGATATCCCTCAGGAACTTTGAGATGTCGAAACCTGGTCTTTGGCCTTCATGTACCTAACAAATGCACTTGTTATTGGGCTGTGTATTGTCACCCTTGGCATCCTCACTGCCTCATCAACAGCCCTCTCGACAGGATCCACCCCTTTTATTTCTGCTTCCTTCACCTCAGGCTTCTCGACCTCTTCTTTCTCCACCTTCTCCTCCTTCTCAGGAGGGCCTAAAAGAGCCCTTATCCCCGTCCTATCGGCCCCTCTCCTCTTCTCCATAATATCACCCTCTGAGCCTCTCCAGAACCTCATCAGCCAGCTCCCTGTAAGCCTTAGCCCCAGGTGATTCTGGATCGTAGTGTGTTATCGGTTTTCCATAGCTAGGAGCCTCAGTCAGCCTTATGTTAACAGGTATCTCGGTCTTAAACACTTTATCACCGAACCTCTCCCTTAAGCTGCCCTCACATCTTTGGCCAGAACAGTCCTCCTATCGACCATCGTGAGAAGGAATCCAAGAATATCGACGTTGTGGTCTAAATCCTCCTTCATCATCTTCAACACCTCCATCAACATGGGTATCCCAGCTAGAGGATAGTACTGGGCCTGGACCGGGACTATAACGTGTGTAGAAGCCTTTAGAGCGTTTATCGTGAGTATCCCCAGACTGGGAGGGGTGTCTATTATCACTACATCGTAGCTGTCCTTTACCGGCCTTAGCACCTTCTCTAAAACCCTTTCCCTAGCCATCCTCTGGAAGAGCAAGGCTTCAGCACCTGCTAGGTTTAGGTTTGAGGGCATTATCTCCAGATTATCTATTCCTGTTTTCGTTATCACATCAGATGCGTTTTTTCCCTCGACAACGCAGTCGTAGACAGTTTTATCCAGCTCTGGAGGGTTCAAGCCCAACCCCCTTGTGGCTGCAGCCTGGGGGTCGAAGTCCACCAGAAGAACCTTCATCCCCTTCTCCTCAGCGAATATAGCTGAGAGGTTGACGGCTGTTGTCGATTTACCTACACCACCCTTCTGGTTTGCTAGGCTTATCAGCGGCATAATAAAGGATGATCGATATTTAATTTAATATAAATATTTACTGTCGATATCGAGCATCGATAGCGATATGGGATATCATCAGGATGAATAGATACTGCATATCCCCTGCTACGAAAATAGGAGATGATCCTTATGAACTATCTTCCCGTCCTTTTCAAGAAGAAATAGAGGCGCTGAACATGCCTTTGTTTATTTTCATTCTGAGATCCCCTCTTAAGCGTGACCTTTTGCTTACATATTTTCATCCGAGAGAAAAGAAAGACCATTAAGACCCATAGTTCTGCTACTAACATAGCCGGAATAAGTAAGGGAGGGTTCTGCTTTAATAAGAGATCTTGTACAAAAGACATAGGAAATAATACCATCATAAGGAAAAATAATAGGAGGTACAGTATCCTGATAAATCTTCCATGCCTTTCAAGAAATCCCTTACAAAACACTATTTCACAGCAAAGCCTTTCATAGTTCTCCATTATCTTCCGACAGTACAGGCTATAGAAAACTCCATAAGTGAGGATAAAAAGAGTAAAAAAGGATATAGAAATACCAGCACTGGATAATAAAGAACTGAGTGTCCCAATATTCAGAAAGCAAACAATAGGGAGAAGAACGGAAGATAGAAAGGATACTCCTGCAATCACGGTATAACGGGCAATCCTTACATCGAATCTGGATAGCTCTTTATTACATATTTTGAATATATAATTTAAAATATAATCACGTATCTTATAGATAATTATGAAGAAAAGAATATAGATAATTAGGCCTGTATACATAATCAAAAGATCTTTGCTTTCCCCAGCCTTAAAGTAAATCAGCATAGTCACGTATCCAGCAGTCCCAATGAAGAGGTAGATCCATCCCCTCACCCTCATTATGGCGCTGTCCTTCAGGGCACCCTTCAAATACCCATAGTAGAAGGGTATTACAACCCCAAATATCAGGAGAAGGATAGAGTAGAGGATAAAGGCAAGACCCCCAAAGAAGGCCTGTATTACTGTGAAGATTATGCTTGTCAGGGATATTAGAAATAGGAATGCCTCATCAAGCTTGTCCACCCTACTTTTTCCAGAGCTCTCTGGCATATCAGATTCCATTAGTCTAGTGATACAGAGGTTAAAAAGATTATCACACCTAAGTCCCTTTATGCGCGCGCAGCTTCTTGAAGTGTGAAGTCAGGATCTGGTTTAATTAGTATAAATGCACTATTTGGGAATCTGAATATGCGTATATCTTCAGACCACCTCTCCCTTAACGTTCTCTTAACAGCTATCACAAAGACTTTATTGAGATTGGGGTGCTTTTCACTGCCAAAAGCCGCATTACGATCCGTAATGCGACAGTCTTATTCAAATAAATGTAGCTTCTAGGCTTAGAAGTACGTGCATACTGCAGCTTATTTTTGCTTAAGATCATATGAACTTCCCTGATATGCTTTCCATCTCCCTTCTTATCAGCATGTAGTCCTCCTCAGGTATCTCAACAATTCCTCTCCTCAGGTATGCGGACCATCTCTCCTTGTTCCTTATGAAGCTCAGCCTTGGCACCAAAGGCTTGAACTCCAGTGGCCTTTCCGGCACCAGTATAGGCTTGAGCATGACCCTGTTAGGGTATAAATCCCCCCTAAATATCCTCTTATTGCTTTTGAATGGATCCGATACTATCTCAAACAGGCCCGCTATTCTGGATGGAAGAATTCTGTATTCCACCTTCTCCTGAACCATGTATATGAATGCCTCATCTCCCTTCTTCACTCTCTTCATCAGCTTCTCCCTTTTTTCAGGAAGGCCATATATCCCCCCTTTCAAAACTACATCCCAGTTCATATGATCTGTGACAAAGATCCAGTACGTCATTTTGCTCTCCACTTCATGAAAATGATTTTATTAAAAAATTTTTCTCATCCTAGAATTCGGGGTTCTGAATATCCCTAAATGAATCCAATGTTGCTGATTATCTTCCATTAAAAGACTTCAAAATACCTTTATGTGATATTGTTCTCCTAGCGTTGGACCTTAATATATGTATATAAAACTTTAAATAGCGGTTAAGACAATATCAAGGCAGCATGGTGTCAGCAGATATAAGAGAGTTTCCTGTCGAAAAGCCTGTGGGGATGTTGAGAGAAACAGCTAGACATGAAGAAAGTCGTATAAAGAATGCCTACCTTGTTTGGAGTAATGTTAAGACTTCAATAAAGCTAATAGGCACCTATTCGCTATTACTGAAAAGGTTGGGTGAATAGACTATGGTCGCCGAGGAAAATAAATCTGTGAGCATCCCTTCTGACAAGATTAAGGAGAGAGTTCTTCTATTGAGAAGATTTCTTTATCATATAGAGTGGGACTGGCCCAATGAAGTTAAAACTAGGGTTTTAGAATTTCTAGGACGTACCCAGGACAAGTTTGTTAATCTTGAGGAATTAGCAAAAAGCCTGACAGATGCCCAATTAGAGCGTTTAATCTGGCTTTCTCCTGTTAAAGATTATTACACATTTAGAGGAAAATATTATACTGTTAGGAAAGGAGGGGTTTTTGAGCCTCATGGTTCATGGGAGGAGGTCAAGAACGATGTAAAACAGATTCTGAAAATTCATGGTAAGAAAGGTTATGCCTTGCTAAAGACTCTTACAGAGATAAATGAGGCTCCATTTGAGCTTATAACTGCTAAGGCAAGTGAAATTTACGGTGACAGGATCTATCCCTCGCATCTTATTGCTGAGCTTAGGGATAAATGGGACCTAGCTTGGGAGGTTGGTAGCGGAGGATATCCCAAGTGGTCCATGCCTGAGGAAGTTAAGCCGGCAGTTTTAGAAGTATTAGCTGAGTTTGAAGAAAAGCCCATCCCAGTCTTAAGGACTAAGGATTCCGAGCAGGAATTTCTCGAAGTCATCAAAATGGAAGAAGAATTCAAAAACTATCTTTCCAACTTAATTAAGGAAAGACTTGAGGAAACTGTGGAATTTGGCAGAAAATGGTCTCCTCAATCGCTTATAGACTACTTGCAAGATCTTTATGGTCCAGTGATTTTCTTTGACCATCTTTTGAGCATAACCCAGCAGTACTCGATATGCGATGCTGAAGTTATAAATGAGGATGGAAACAGAGCTTTGAACATAGGATTTAATCTAGCGCTTTTCGGCGAGCCGGGAACTGGAAAGACATTCGCCACCAAGGACATGATACTCGGCAATGAAAGTCAGAACGTTCCTCCTCATGGTTTACCAGGGCTCAATAGGTACTGCGGTGGCATGACACCAGCCAAATTTATCGCCATCGGTGAGGCCTATCAAGGAAGAAAATTCAACTTTATAGTCACGGAGTTTAATGATTGGTTTAAGTATAAGGGCATGGTCGAACCCCTAAAGCTGGCGATGGAGAGGGGCACAATACGGTATGAGACCAAGACCTACACTGTTGGGCCCTATAAGTTCTCCTCGTTTTTCTCAGTCAACTACAACACTAGAGTTTTTGAAAGAGGATACGAGGCTACAGTTAGCGATCCGAACTTCAATGCTATAGAGGATAGAATGCTATGCAGACTTCACAGGCTAACCAAGGAGAAATATGGTGAGCTTGCAAAAAGCCAACGAAAGCTCATGCTGGGCATCCTACAGTCGAAGATGGCCAAGGTAGCACCCAAACTCAGAGATCATTTAACTCTAGTTTATGCTATTCAAACAAAACATCCGTTAGTTGTGGGAGCTTTCCAAGAGAAGAAGGTGTTGCTCACGAATGAAATGCTCGAGCTGATTGATAGAGCATCAAGTCTAATTTTAGAACATCTGGAAACGAGGACCGTGCCCTTTTCCATGAGGCTCGAAAAAAGGGCCATACAGCTGGCTTCAGCCATGACTTTGGCAAACTATTTCAACGTGGATTCGGATCTCATACCAATAGACTCAACGGCAGCAAAAATGGCAACCCAGTTCTTTGTGGAGGAGGCATGGGTAAGGGCAAACGAGGCATTTCCGCTATACGAGGTGCTTAAAAAACTGGCTTTGGGGGATCAAAAAGGAACCTTAGAGGAGTACATATAGACCAATAGACCAGAAGTCCTCTATATTATTAGAGAAAGTTTGGTAAGTTTCTTTTCCCTAAAATCCGTAAATTTCATTTATTGTCACTATTCTCTGCTAGAATACTTGAAACAAGCTCATTTATCTCTTTAAGCTCCACTTCTATCGTCTCTTTTGCCTGCTTTCTTAAGCCTGCAGCAGATTTTCCAGTAAATATGGTTTTTGCTATTGCAATTTTTTCATGACAAATCCTGCTTAGCTCAGCCAATCTCAAATGAGCTTGATTTTCAGCATAAAACCTAGGAATAGGGAGCATAAATGGTCTTCTGTGGATATGACGTTCACCATATAATCCTCTTGGCTGCAGAGGCTTTATCCTCTCGTTCACGACATCAGAGTTTAGCACAGCACATAAATAGTGGGCTTCAGCTTCATTATCAGTTTCGTAGAAATATGTTGTTGATTCTGCTATGAAACCTTTCGGAGTTATCTTGGCTTTCAATATTTCAAAATCCGGTAAAGCTTTCCTATCAACTACACATGACACAAGGTTTGTTCCGCTTGTATTATAGAGGAGGACATAGCGTTTGCTTGGATTTTGTATGGTGAGCAATTGTTGGTAGTTTAATCTTTCTATAACTTTCAGAAATCTTTCTTTAGATTTTTCAGTACTACCTGTTTCCCATACTTTTTGTGCATTGCTCAACCATTCAGCCATTTCTGGATATCCCATAGTTCTTAATTCCTCTACATCGAGGAGCTTATATTGTGTGGCTAGAGGTTTTGCAGGCACTACTATCGGACGAAACTTAGTAAATCCAAATGGTATAAGGTCACCACCCAATATCGTGGCGTATATAAAATCCGATTCTACATTTCCCTCCAAAAATATACTCTTCCATCGGTCTTTAGCTGCTTTTATGGCTTCCTCTGATGTTTTAACAGCAGGTTTTGTTATGTCTATTCCCAGTGTTGGATGAGGTTTAAAATCTATAAACCATAAGTTTCTTGGAACTATAGTTGCACCTTGCTTAACCTTATCATGGTAATAACTGTAACGAATTATCTGACCTATAGTGGGAGGTTCATACATGTAATCTTCAGCTTTTAATCTATATTTAGCTTCGCCTAGTTTGCAATTTTTCTTTTCAAGTTGCCCTTTATATCTCGTTGCAGGCACTGGATATTCTGTTTTTTCTCCCAGAACTGCAAGTAAGACGCAGGAAGGGACATTGAATAACGGCGATACATCTTCAAAGTCGAGTATTTTAATAAGCCTCATTTCTGGTTTTCTGAACTGTTTGAAGTTTATGTGATGAAAGGCACCGGTCAAGACACTTCTCGGCATGACAAATGCTATTAAACCATTCTCACGTAAATAGAGTTCTGCCGATTTATTGAAGAAAAGTGTTGCGATCTCCATGTGCGTGAAAAGCTCAACTTGATCGCTGGTGAGTAGACCGTAATTTAAAACCTCAGTTTTTACCCAGTCTTGGTAACTTTTGTTTTCAACATACCTCATTGCTATCCAAGGTGGATTGCTCACTAACATGTCGAATTTTGTTTCCTTTAGAGCTATTGGTGCGTAGATATTGTTAAGAATGTAGATCCATATCTCATCGCGTTGCTCATCTACAAGCTTAAATAATGTACTAAGTGTCCCATTTAGGATCTCTAGCTCTGCTTGGCTCAAAATATCTGAGATATTGCGGTTAAGCAGTGCCTTTGCTTCATCTTTATTTCTTCTTTCCCTGTAAACACTTAAGGCATCTCTTAGTCCGCTGAGAACTCTCCCAAGCCTGAACCTGTGTTCTGCAACTTGGACAGGAATTTGAATATCATATTGATTACTTGTTATCTTATAAACTTGAATGATGCCTTCTTCGGCGGAATGGGCAAACACGTTTTTAACATCTGGAATTCTTATCGAATCTGAAACGTAAATTGGGATGACAATGCTTCTTCCAATTCTGAGGAGCTCACCCAGAGCGATAAGGTAGTTCGCCCTAGCGATGATGACAGCCAACGGGTTAATATCTATACCAATAATATTATTAAGGATAAAATCTAAAATTTCAGCCGGCTTCTTCCCCTTTTTCTCCAGAATATCCTTTATCATGCGAATAGCATTGCACAGAAATGTCCCTGAGCCGCATGCTGGATCCAAGATTCTTGGAGCATCTTTGTCCTTGTTCCTTTCAAACCAGATATCCAGAGCTTCCTTAAGCGTTAGTTCTACTAGCCACTCGGGCGTGTAATACTCACCTATTCTATGTCTCTCGCTACGCTTGACAATTTCCTGATATATCTCCTTGAATAAATCCTCATCTATCTGACTCATATCATACCTCAGAAGCTCTTTAGCTAAATCGCATGCAAGACTTAAGGCTCTATCAACGATATTCGGATGAAAAATCCATGTAAAGAAGTCTTCTTCTATGAGATTTATGATTCCATAGGACTGGAAGTACTCTCCTGTCAAGGCTTTCTTAATCTGATCTGCTCTAACTATGTTGTCCCCGCTGAGCTTATAATAAACTATTAGTTTAACTATAGTTACGAGATATGTTTGGTCTATGAAAGCTTTTTCCTTGGGGCTGCTGCCATAAACTATTTCCATATTTTTAGTCCAAAGATCTAGCTTTAGCTTGATATTTGGCTCATTTTTTACCTCTTCCCACAAGCTGTTGAGAATGTCGACGGCTACCGAATAAGTTGGACTTCCGGGCCCAAACCTGAACTTTAAGTCATCTGCGGTGGGCCTGATTTTTGACTCATGAAATATGAAGGAGTCAAGCCATAGGATTGCCTCATCGATAGGCGTAGTTGATAAGTTCATTGAGCCTATCTCGGAAATATCAACAACCTGGCCATCTTTAATAACTGGCATATAAGCTTTAAAGTTTATAACATCGGTGGCTATCCCTATGTGTTTTCTCTCAGGTTCGATTTCATGTAGAGCCTGAAAATATTTCTTCAGTTCTTTTTTAGCATCCTCAAGCTCTCTCTCCAAATTAACCTTAACTTCAAAGATTACAGAGCAAAACAGGAGATCTGTTTTGCCTCTAAATCCATAAATTCTGCTCCCGACTCTCTTCTCAATGCCGGGAATTAGATCTACTAATTCAATACCAAAAAGTTCTCTTAAAAGTTCTGTCAAAACTGTAAACTTGGCTGTATGGGAAGATGCCTGTCTGGCCTCGCTTATACGACGTTCTACTACATTCTTAAGAGAAGAAACCAAGCTTAGACACCTCTGGGCTCTTTTTCTCTATCAACTAAAAATGATGTAGGCTAAAATTATTTAAGGATTTTGCTTAACACAAGCTTCGATAGACGCCTTCTCTTTAACAAAAAGGCAGCAGAGTAACTGGAAGGCAGCAGATACAGAGGTTATTCGGTAAGGGTATTATGGAAGGCTTATAAGCTACATAGGATTGTTGTATAAAAGGTGTCCTTATGGAGGCGGTCATAAAGGAGAGATGGAGAGGGACCAAGGGAGCATATTATTTCTACGTTGTTGAGGGGAATGAGCTTGTCCATGTAGGTGATTATGCTTTAAGCTCAAACAAGCATGAGAACATCGTTATCCACAGGATCCCCGTCAACAAAGTTACTGGAAAGACAATATATCGTTTCTATTTCTCAAATAGCGGTCTCATGTTTCTGGGGAAATGCAAAATAGAGGATTTTAAAGACGGATCTCCTGAGAAATGCGAGTCTTCTAAAGTTCAGGAGATATACAATCTTAGATTTCGCGTTAAAGATCCTCTATTGCAGGATCTTCAGGTGCAGTTCAGGCAGTTATTCATTCCAATGGTCCACGAGCTTAAGGAGTATGAGAGGGAGAAGGGCTTCAATATATTGTGTATGGGAAAGCAGAGGAGGCTTGAAAGTATGCTAGAGGATCCAGAGAGATATTACTTTGAGTTCATGTGCATACCTGAGGACAGGAGAAGAGCCAAAAGCCTGAAAGAAACGAGAAAGTGGATATATGAGCTCTGGGTCATGAAGCTACTATGTGATGCAATTGAGGTATCTAAATTTAAGGGGGATGAGCAAGAGGGAAACCCATGCTGGTGGATTGAGCAGGGATCCGAGGTAAGCACATGCATAGCCGAGACTCCATACGGAGATTTCACGCTCTGGCTCGAGTTTCAGCCGAGCAAAGGGGCTCACATGCTTGGAATGTTTGTAGGAAGGCGCGTTCCAGTGAGACCAGATATAGTTGTGGCTAGGGGCGGCTTTAAGTGGACTGAGGAATTTGTTGAATCCGGAAATGCCATTGACCTACTTGTGGAATGCAAGGAGGATCCATTTGACTCCTGGAAAAGAGAAATAGAATCGCAGATTCTGCCATACAGACAGATATTTAAGCCCAATAACTTAATTCTAGTATCCCTTGAGCATATACCTGAGGATGTGAGAGGAAAGCTTGAGGATCAGGGGATAAAAGCTGTCGACAATCTGAAGTCAAAGGACAATGTAAAGGCTTTTTATGATGCTGTAAGGGATAGCATACTAAAAAGCTGATATTAAGATTCTAGGCAAGGAAGATTGGGTCAGGAGAAATAAGAGGGTTAGAACGTGAGGAAAGGAGGAACTTATGACGGGAATCAAAGGCTAGCGTGGTATATACAAATTCGGGTCGTCGTATAGTGCTTCTTAATATTGTTAGAAATACTGCAGCGGAACTGTGCAACATTGAATTAACATCATTCCATCTTGGGCATGAACTTCATAGCCGATGGACATACAGCTAATCCTCCCATCACCGTACATCTTAGCTCCCATGGCATCATCTTTCCAACGGAATAAACGGCATCTACAGTTTCATCTAGAGGTATGGGATTCTCATATCCTCCCATTACGATATCGGCATTCACAAAAGCCGAGGCAGCAGCTATAGCATTCCTTGTGTGGCACGGTACCTCGACAAAGCCACCAACAGGATCACAGACCATCCCGACTATGTTTTGGAGCGAGATAGCTGCGGCATCAAGGGCCTGCTTACAAGATCCACCTGATGCCTCCACAACCATCGCTGATGCCATTGCACCTGCAGCCCCTATCTCCACCTGGCATCCAGCTTCCTCAGCAGCAAATGTGGCTCTCTTCCCAATTATAAGCCCTATCACACCTGCTGCGAAGAGAGATTTAGCTATCTCCTCCTCCGATAAGCCAAATTCCTCCTCAAGCACTGCAGTAACTCCTGGAATAACGCCGGCAGATCCGCCTGTTGGTGCAGCCACAACAATAGCACTTGAGTTGCAGGCATGCATTACAGCCATGGATAGAGCTGCCGCTTTTGTATGC
>Ga0207433_10012387_pt1 | contig 12760 bp, 9 predicted proteins | sample YelNatPaOPGAMG01_FD_187559 | JGI IMG/M metagenome (GOLD analysis project Ga0207433, IMG submission 187559) | Hot spring thermophilic microbial communities from Obsidian Pool, Yellowstone National Park, USA - OP-RAMG-01 (SPAdes) (version 3) | ecosystem: Environmental > Aquatic > Thermal springs >... | reverse complement strand
CCCTGCACAAAGTTGGTGCCGGCGGGCGGCGCTCGCTGGCCCCGGCCGGCGGCTGGCTAATCGGTGACTACTGAGATGCCAAGGGTGATTTTTTTTAACCAGGTGGGTCCCTTTTCCGTGACCACTTGTGGTCCCCTATTGCATGTCCACTCACAACTTGCCTTGCCGCGGGGGGCTGCAAAGTGCTGTGGCAGTGCGGACAGGTTTCCGCCCGAGGCTCTATGATCTTACCTTCTCGGGCGGCGCCCACTCCCGCCGGTTTCCCTGGTGTCCTGCTTGACCACCCGGCTGGCGTCCGCTCTTTTCCTTTCGGTTTCTGGGAGCCTGAGGTGGAGCTTGCGAGGGAGGCTGAGAGGAGTTGCCGGAATAGCGATTGAGCCTGGCCGCCAACTCGTTGAGACGTTGCTCCAGTTAGGCAATTTTATCCAGAGATTGGCCCAGGGCATTCCCCAAAACCAGGAGGTAAGCCTGAACCTCTGGCGGGAGCTTTGCCCAAGTCTCTGGACTAATCGGCCTTGTTTCCACAAGCCCTTGAATACACTATTCTTCAAAAAAAATCGCGCCTTTTTTTCATTTTTTCATAAAATTTTCCTCAGCTAAAGAGGGGACTGAACGGTTACAACTTTCTTTATGAGGCCGCCTCTAAATGGCAATAGTGTGTGACCGTCTGGGAGGAGGAAAGGGGACTCTGAAAGGTTTAAGTATGCGTCAAGCTTCGTAAAAGCGCGGTGATAAACCTGCGGGGCAATTTCTTTTTTGGGACCCAAAGGGGAACCCACCGGCCAATCCATTTCCGGGTAATAGTATTCCTGGTGTCGTTCATCTCCGATGATGAAATAGGAATTAGGGCCGGCCACCATTAGGACAGCGCAGTATCCGAAAAGGAAGGCTTCCCGGGGGGCTTGTTTGAGTTTTAGAATCAGGCCGTCGCCGATTTTGGCATATTTCACCGGCTGCAAGGCTCCGGCGGAAGCAGTTTCTCCGTAAGGGTTGAGAATTTCCACCCTGAGGCCTGTTTCCTCCAAGGCTTGGGCCGCCTTGCTCAGGGTATTGGCTTCCGGGCTGTCAAGATTCACCTTCCCAAAAATTTCTTGCTTGGAATTGGAAACTATGATTTCCCGCTCACCGACGGAAATATACGCATCGGTGGTTTTGGGGGTGGTGCTCAATTTGAGGCCATTGATGGTGCTATTGTAACGCACCGCCCATATTTTGCCGTTTTCCATGCACCACTGGCCCTTCTCCCACTTGTCCCGGATGGCCTGCTGGGCCTTCTCCGGGTTAAAACCCGACTTATGGAGCGGATGACACAAATCTTCTTGCAGCACCCCATCCACATGACGAATCATGCGGGCGAAGGTGGGCAGATCGGAACTGCCGACATTTAAAACAATCTTATGTTGGGGCCGCAATGACTCGGACAGCCGCCGCAGGAAATATTCCCAGGCGGCGCGATATAATTGGGTTCCATCAGCTCCACCATATTTGCTATTGGGTATCCCATAGAAGAACATGCCGTTATCTAGACCAATATCTTTGACTATATGTTGTCCAGAAAAGGCTTGTTGCTTGATCCAAGCTATAGCATATTCATTATATTGTGGATTCCCAAGATCCAGTCGGAAACCGGCAAATCCAGCAGGTTCATCTTTTCCCATTATGATAAAGGAACCATCATTACTCTTAAGAAGCCATTCAGGATGATATTTTATAATGAATTCATAATCTGGGCCAGCTTTGATTCTGCTGAATACTGGGCAAATTCTTATAAGATTATAATTGGGAAGATATATCCCCCGTTTATTTTCGGCATAAAATAAAGAGGCAACTTTCTGGCTTCCCCAATAAAATATATAACGTTTACTACCTGTCTTATAATCTTTAACTGTTTGATATACTAATCCAAACTTTGGCCAATTATCAGCCATAGCCGACATAGCGTTTTGATTAATACCAAAGATTATACTGCACATCAAACATAAAATTTTAACCATTTTTTGCCTTTTCCATTTTATTTTAGCCATAATAAATTAAACTTAATTGTTCATTAAGCTTATATATTCTTTATATAATGCTTCCCATATCTTCTCTGGCCTAAAGTATCGTAAAACTCTCTGTCGGCCAGATTGCCCCATCTGTTGTCGTAAGATTGAGTCTTTTAATAATCGGCTGCATGATGCGGCTAGGGCTTGGGAATCGCGCGGCGGTATCAACAGGCCGGTTACTCCATCAACTACGGCTTCAACGCACCCGTCTACCCGGGTAGCTACTACTGGCACCTCCATGGCCCCGGCTTCCAGCAAGGTGTTGGGAAAGCCTTCCCTATAGGTAGGCAAAACCAAGATGTCCATGACGGCATAAAGAGGCGTTGGATCTTCCACCCAACCAGTAAAACGAATGCGTGAATCCGATTTGAGTCGTGCGATTACTGGCTCTGGGACCGGGTCCTGCGGTTCTAGTAGGCCTACCAGAATAAGGTAAAGGTTGGTAAAATGCTGGCGTAAAACTTGCCATGTTGCTTCAAGTTCCACTATTCCTTTATCCCTGACAATCCGGCCCACATAACCCAAGAGCAGAGATTCCGGAGGTATCTGAAGGTTACGCTTTATTGCCGCTCGTTTATGGGGAGGATATTTGTCAGGGTTGAAATGACTCACTGCGTCCACTCCATTTCCACTTCCTGAACCCAAAACATGAATCTTGGTTTCCTCACAAAACCCTGAAGCAAGAGCCTTTTCTCGAATTGAAAAGCTAACAGCAATTACTCGATGAGCGAACAGACATGATATTTTTTCCGACCAGCAAAGCAGTTTGCGCTTAATCCCCATAGCAGTGACAAAGGGTAATCCACGCATCCCATAAATTACCACAGGCACTTGCGCCAGCCTGGCTGCCAACACCCCCAGGACCCCCCCTTTGGGCGTATGGGCATGGACAATGTCAGGCTTTAGGCGGCGGAAAAGAAGATAAAGCTTGCACAGAGCCACCAAGTCTTTTAAGGGAGTAATCCGGCGCGGCATGTCAACGGCATGCACCGGTATCCCTTCCCGGGCTCCGGCCTCCTCGAGTAACTTTCCCGGAGAAGAAACTGCGTGTACTTCAAAACCACGCTGTTTCATAAAGCCGATCTGTCCCCGCAGGAAGCCAAGGGTCTCAGGGACGGTGGTGACATGAACCAGAATCACCCTAACCTTTCCTTGCTTTCTCAGCCAGTTCCCGGACGTGACGATAAAACTGGATCCGCCGGCCTTGTAAGACCTCGTTCCTATATTCTTGAGCCGTCGCAAGATTACGGGCGGACATGGCGGTCATTCTGGGCGGATTCTGCGCCACCTCCATGATCTTGTAAGCCAAAGCCAAGGCATCTCCCGGGGGCACCATGTCCTCCGGGGGTAGTAACTCCGGAATCCCCCCGGCAGTGGAGCCGATGCAGGGAAGCGCCCGAGCCATGGCCTCAATCATCGCACGGGGGAGCCCCTCTTGTCTGGAAGGTAAAACAAAAAGATCGGCGCCATCAAGGATAGAAGAAACTTCCTGGTGGGGCACCTTGCCGTGGAAAATTATCTGTTGGTTGAGATTCAACCGATTCACTAGAGCTTCCAATTGAGGGCGGCAACGCCCGTCTCCCACGACATCGAGGTGCATGGGAATCCCCCGGTCGGCCAGGATCTTCAGAGCCTCGAGTAAAACATCCAGCCCCTTGTAAAGGACTTCCAGGGTGCCCACAAAGACCAAACGGCGGGGTGTACCAGAGTAAATCCGCGGTTCGGACATAATCCATTCGGAAGGGAGATCAATGGATGAATAATATGTAGAAAATGCGTTTTTGCTGGGAGGATATTTCTGCTGCAAGATATTCTTGGTTACATACGCAGCGCAGCTAGCCGCAATACAGGTCTTTCTTAATTCATAAGTGCTGAGCCAACGAATGATTGGCCGCAAGGGATGTTCAACTGCACCAGATTGAAAAACATCCCAGGGATCGCCCACCACTTCCACGGCGTAAGGCAATCCGCGTTGACCTATTTCCTTCCTGGCCAGAAAACTGAAATAATTAGGTACTCTAAGGATGAAGGCGTCTGCCTGCGCAACTGCCAGCTTTATAGTTTTTCTAATACGGGGTATATATTTTAAAAATTGTCCAACCGTTGCAAATGGGGGGCTGCCAAGAAAAGAAATATGTGGACCGGTAGTTGCCCGCATATTTTTTGAGGGCAACCCATTTTGCCGCCAAAGCCTGCCTAAAACTATGATATCATCAAATACTTCCAAGTACCTCTCAAAATAATTATAATTGAATAAACTATTCAATGGGTATACCTCTTTATCAGAAAATTGAACAAACCTTCCCTGGCCTATGAAAAGTAATCTCATAGTAAAGAATTCCGGTTAGGCTTTACTTTTTTCCAAATATCCGTTTTTTTGCGAGCATACAAAAACTAAGAGAAAAAGAACTAATCCGCCTTTGAAGGCCCCGAATACTATGTTGTCCAGGTCAGCGGTAGGGACGCCGATGCTAAGTCCAATGGCCAGGGGCATCAGCAGCCAGCGGGCATCGTGGCGGGGCAGGGTATAGAGCTTGCGGCGCAACCAGCCCATGGCCAGTCCATAAAGAAACCAAGCCGGGGGCACCCCTAGGAAGCCGAAATTCAACATGGCCTCCCCGGATAGGCCATAGACATTGCTGGCGCGAGGATAGTAGCCCGGAACCTTGATCCGGCCGCTGTTTAATTCCACAAAGGCGAAAGATTTGCTCCAGCGATCCTTGAAAGATAAATCCCCTAACATCAGCTCCCACACTGAATAAGGAATGAGTTTGGCCAAAGCTTCCAAATAGGTTCGTCCCCAACGCAGACGGTATTCATTTTCCCCGGTGGCAATTTCCTGGCAGATGCGGCCCTGGACATCGGCCCGGGCCAGATCCCCCAACACCATGCCGGAAAAGGTGCGGCGGGTTTTTCTTTCCAACTGGAGCCGCTCCTTTTGCGATTCCAAGGCCTTGACCGCTTCCGGGCCGGCGCCCTTATAGAAACCGTAAAAGTACATAAAGGGCAACAACAAGGCCAAGGCGAGAAGCAGATGAATGACCCGCAGGCGGCGCCACCAGAAATGGATGAGGCAGGTGGAGAAAAACATGATGGCCACAAAGGCGCTGCGGCTGCCCCGCAGGCCGGACCAGAGGAATTGGAAGACTGCCAGAAGAAGCAAAACCAGGCCGACAAGGAGCCAGGTGCGCCGTCGCTGGGGACTGGGGGTGGTGGTAATGACCGCCAAAGCCAGCAAGGTGGGCAAGCTATCTCCCAGCATCAGAAGCCAGCCGGTGCCTTTCATGGCCTCGTGGGCCAATTCCCGATCCCCAATCTTCAGCGCCTCAAAGTACTTCTGATAAAAATAGGCCTGGGCCACAAGTCCGACAACTATTGCAAAAATGAGAAAAATCCAGAGACGTCCGGGAACAATCTCTCTAAATGTTGCCACATCCCGAGTGCCCCGAAAGGACCAGCGCTGAGCGGCTTTATAACAGACAATCCCCACCAGATTTATCAGACAGGCTACCCCCAACCAAGGCCGGGGATCCAGGGGGAGGTTGAGAGTATAGCCGAAATGGCCCCAATATACATGCAGCAGAGGCGCCAGGAACCAGCCGTGAAACAGAATAAGCCCCACCAGCCCCTTGGGGTCGAAGGGATCTATTTCACCCCGCAACCAGCGGATAACATCCGCCCCCATTAAAAATCCGCAGGCCATGGCTGGCAGGATGAACCAGTGGAACAGGGAAGGCCGTGCAAAAAGAAATAGAAAACTTATGATCAGGACCAGGATAGTTGATAATAAATAGTTTCCCAGGAGATTACCCTGGCCCCGAATAGCAATAGCCGGTTCTATCACCAGGGTTTCCGGCACTGCGATAGTTTGGGATAAATTTTTCATAATTGTTGCACTTTACTACACAATTATCATCTTTTCTCTCTTATAATTTTAGTTTTATATCTTCTGCTACGTCCTGAATAATTTCCCTTATACCTTTACTTGGTTCAAAGCTGATAAGACATTTGGCTTTCCCGATATCCGGCCGGCGACGGTCCATATCTTCAAAACCAGGCTGATATGCTTTATCGTATGGTATATATAGAATTTCCGAGGGGGATCCGGTTATTTCCTTCACTAGTCGTGCAAGCTCATTAATCGATATTTCTTCATCCGAACCTAAATTTATCACCTGTCCCAATGCGTTATCATTTTGGCTCAGTTTTAGTAAGGCATCGACTACATCATTTACATGAACAAAGCACCTGGTCTGTTTGCCGGTACCATATACCGTCAGCGGCTCCCCCAAAAGCGCCTGCCGGACCAGGGTCGGTATTACCATCCCATACCTTCCTGTTTGACGGGGGCCTACCGTATTGAAAAGCCTCACTATAATGACCGGCAACCCTTTTTCCTCGTGGAAAGCCAGGGCCAAAAACTCGTCGGCCAACTTGGAGCAGGCATAGCTCCAACGTTTCCGGATGCTGGGACCTAATACCGAATCGTGATCCTCAGCAAAGGCGCTTTCATTTGACTTGCCATAGACCTCTGAGGTTGAAGTCAACAGTACTTTCCGGTTGTACTTGGCGGCCAAGGAGAGCACCGTGTGGGTTCCCAGTATGTTTGATTCTAAGGTTTCCACCGGTCTCTCAATGATAAGCCTTACCCCCACCGCCGCCGCCAGATGAAAAATCATCTCGCTTTGTTGGATTAACGGTTCCAATAACTCCTTGTCCCGGATATCACCTACAAAAAGAGAAAAATTGGGGTTTGACTTTAAGTGGGCAATATTGCGGTATGAGCCTGTGGAGAGATTGTCCACCGCTAACACCAGGTGTCCTTCCCTTAAGAGTCTCTCACACAGATGCGAACCTATGAAGCCGGCGCCTCCTGTGACCAGATAGACCACAATTATCTCCTCTCCTCATTTCTTGCTCTTGGATTAACCCACGCCGTTACGATAAATTTCTGTTAATCTACGGGCACACCTGTGTACTGAAAATCTTTCCAGGCCCTGCTGGACTTCAGGACTTATCTGCCGAGACAGGCCCTTATCCAGGAATGCCTCGCAGGCCTGAGCCCATGCCTGAGGATTTTCCAAAGATATATTCTGGTGAAAGGGGGTGAAAACCACTTCCTTGAAAGCCGGCAGTGGGCTGGTGACCAGAGGCAAGCTGGCGGCTTGAGCTTCCACCAAGACGATCCCAAGGCCCTCCCGAACCGAGGGCAGGATAAACAGATCCATGGCCTGCATGAGGCGCGGCACATCCCCTCTTGCCCCGGTAAGAACAAAAAAGGGTGCCAATCCCTTTTCATTAACCTCCCGCTCTACTTCCTGCCGCAACGGTCCGTCCCCCACGAGCAGGAAGCGGATGTCCTGCCGGCGAACGCAAAGCTCTTTGGCTAATTTAATAATAAATTTATGATTCTTGGCGGGAATGAAACTCCCCACATGCCCCACAACCTTGGAAGTGACCGGAAGACCCAATTCCTGACGCACCGCCAAAGGATCCGCCTTGTTCCGAAAAGGGGAAAGATCAATGCCATAGTATAGAACCTCTGCATTATTTAAATCCTGCCATTTTTCCCCGAGGACTGCCGCCATGGCCACCTGCGAGCAGGCCAGAAAGCGAGTGGCTGATTTATGTAAGAGGATATTCATTGCCTTGAGATAAGCGCGCCGAACCAGTCCATCCGAACGATCCTCTGTCGTCACCTTGGAGGTATGAAAATGGGCCAGGCGCTGGGACACTCCGGCTCTTTTGGCCAGCCATAACAGGAATCCGGAAAAGGTAAGCACATGACTGTGCACCACCTCATAGCCTTCCGATCTGAGGAGCCCGGTAAAATCACGTTGGAACCGGTCCAACCGAAGACGATTTAACCGGAGCAGATGAATTTTCCCACCCAGACTTTCGATTTCCGGGGCGTACGCCCCCGGCTCCCCGCTCAGGCAGAGGAAATCCATGGCTATCTGGCGCCGGTCCAGGTTACGGAGCATGTGCATGAGCCAGGTTTCCACCCCGCCCCGGTTCATGGAGCCCACGACCTGGAGAACCTTAATGGGAGAATTGCCGGATTTCACGCCAATCTCCGGATTGCCCGAAAAACGACCAGGGAGCTTAAAACCATTTGCACTATTCCTGTCAGTGTGACCGCTAAAGCTGCCCCCCACAAGCCGTAAGGAGGAATTAGGGTGTAGGAGAAAAAGGTCAATGATAGATTGACCATGATAAACAGCGGCAACTGAATCCGGAAATGACGGGCGGCGGTCATGCCCGCGCCCAAGAAATAATTCATATAAGAGACCCAGCCTGCCACCATAAGCATTACCAGTATATCAGCATGTTCGGCATATTCTGGACGATAGATCAAGGTTAGAAGTGGTCGCCCGGCAAGAGCGGCCACCAGAACGCCGCCCAGGCCCACAAACGAGGCGATGCCCAAGAGTTTTACCAGTAAGGTGATGAAGGCCTTCTTGTTCCCTTCGGCATAATAATTCGCCTGGCGGGGGGTGACAGCTTTATCCAGGGCATTGATTACCATGCCCCCGGCTGCCATCAGGTAGGCGATGGCGGCATAAATGCCTAACTCCCGCGTCCCCCTGAAGGATTCAATAAAATAGCGGGGGATATTACTATTCAGGGAAATCAACATGGCTACCATTCCCAGGGGGAATGCCAGCCAGGCCAGGGAGCAGAGTTCGCGCCATTCCCAGCAGGGCTGAATCTTTTTTAGATTAAAGCCTTTGGCGGTGATGTCTCTTTCTCCCGGATTTTTTAGTTTTAACAGCCAGATTCCATTAGGCAGGTCATAGGCCACCAGGATCAGAAACCAGACCGCCAGCAAGCCCACCGTGCCCCACAAAACCTCACCCGTCTGCCAAACGCCGAAGCCTAGCGCCAAAAGTGATAAAGGGCCCTTCAACATCAAAGATCGGGCAGCCCGGTCCAGGCGTTCATGGCGCTGAAACAGGCCATGAAAGACATCGCTCACCGATTCCACCACCTTGGCCCCGCCGATGGCCAGGATAATCCAGGCCATCTGCCCTCGATAGCCGGACAAGCCAATCACCCCAAGAATAATGGTCAGGGCCAGAAAGGAAGTGATTAGCCTGAAGGCCAGATAGTGACCGAATTGATATTCCCCTCTGGCGTCGGTGGTTTGAACAGCTCGGAGTTGTAGATTAGTAAATAAGATTATCGGCGCTGTCACGGCCAGCCCCAGAGCGAACTGGCCCACCATTTCCGGGTTCCCCAGCTTGGCCAGGACCACCAGCATGCCCCATTGGCACGCGGCATAGACTGAATTGCCGATTAAGGTCCACAGGAAATTAATCCGTAAAGGTAAAGCCTTGGATAAAAAGATCGTTTTAGATTCAATATAAGAATGTTTAATGGTTGTCATTGCCTATAAGCGTTAATCAATTTTTTGAATAATTTAAATCCACCTAAAATTGCTTTGGCTATTTTAGTAACCTCAGCTTCATAATAATATGTGGGCACAATTTCACCTCCCCAACTTAATTTATAATTAGTAACTTGAAATGCAGATGATTCTTTATTTATATCAATGCCACCCATATCATATTTTTTATAGCCCTTATTATTAAAATATAAGAAACATTGATACTGAAGATATGTATTTATGAAATAGGAAATATTTGGTTCCATAATATTTAAAAGTTTTTCATTTCTTACTGCCTTTAAGTCACGTGCTATATTACCATTATGAATGACAAGTCGCATACATAAGACGTGATTATTAAAAAGGCCAGAAAATAGCAATAAATATGGAGAAAGAGACAATAGATTGGATACGGTCAAAAGTTTCCTACCCGTTTTGGGAGCGATAAACTGATTATAAAGTTTCCTAAACTCCTTGAGGTTTTTTTCAGAAACTGGCTCACACTTGGTTTGAAAGCCCATATCGAGACTACGACGTATGATATACCGACGTTTTTTAGGAATGCTTTTTAACAAATCCTGCGGGTTCCGGCTTATATCTATCAGAACAGTATGCCGTTGATCCTTTTTATATGGAGGAATCTGAGGAAGATCAATATAGCAATTGGAAACAGTAATAAAATGATAATCCTTCGGTGTCGGTAAATATTCACCAAAATATAACAATTTTGACTTAAAAATGCCCCAGCGCCGATAATCCAGTTCAATCATGCCTTTATCTCAATTAAGAATTTAACTGTCTTGAAGATCGACAGACATTTAAAGAAGGTATGCAGCTATTTCTGAAAGCGTAATAAATTTTATCTGCTTATCATTAATATATAATAATAATTGCCTAAGATTGCTGATAATCATTTTAGCCTTTTTAGGATTGAGGCTATATGGACTAGCCCCCGGAATCAATTCAAGGGGGTGAAACATGATAATAATAAACACGTTATCCCTATTGGCATTTCTTTTTATGTAGTTATCAACCCAGCGTCTCAAAGTAGCGGGCGAAAAATTCGTCGGACGCAGCCAGCGAAGTCGGCTGGTGGCTTTCAGCAATATCTTTTTGCCAATTTCTGGTATGGCCTGAGAGACAGGGTTGCCGGACGCCAGCCATGCCCTCACCTTTTTCCCCAAGGAAGAGGCCTCCCAGCTGCTTACCGGCAACTCCCAAATATCCAATTCACCTCTTTTAGTGACGTCTTCTTCAGCCGGATGATATGGTTGCTCAGGGGCATGAACAAAGTTTAAAATTTGGTGATTATTATACCAATAAAGGCCAGGGGTAACCGAACTGTCCACCTGATAGCCCAAATCCTGTAAAATCCGTAAAGTATAACCATTCACCCCGAAGCGGCCGGCTCGGAAGGAGCGGGGCGGATAGCCGAAGGTCTTAATAAACAATTCAGTTAACCAGGAAAGCTTTTCCCGCTGCACCTCAGGAGGGTAATCGTTTATAAAATCATGCATGGGTTTACCCGCAAAAAGGCTAACATCCACCTCTGGCCCCAAAAGTTCCGCATGGCCATGAGTGCCCAACTCATGCTGGCTGCGCAGTTGTTTCAGGACTGCCACTGATTCCTTGTCCTGCATCACTTCTGAAGACAGAAGATATGTGGGTTTTACCCCCAGTTCGCAAAATAACGGTTCCAAGAGATGCGGGATAGCCTCCGTGACATTGCGAAATCTTGGAGGCGAGCTGACCCGGTAATGGGGGTCTTTATCGACCTCAACATCCATGGTGACACAGCAAAATATCTTTTTTGCTGACATACATTATAAAGTAAATAATTGAGGCCTATCTTACATTTTTAGTCAGGTATATAGCTTAATAGCTCCGGAACCAATAGCTTGGCAAACTCCCCCAGGCGCTTTTGGGCCGCGGGGAGATCCTCCTCGGCCGGGGTGATGAGGCGGATCAGGGCCCCGTCGGTGCGGCGGCGGGTGAGGCCATCCCAGGCCATGTAGAACTTGTTCCAGTATTCGCTGGTGAGCCAGCGGCCCCGCTGCAGGTACCAATAGAAGACCACCATGCGGCTGCCCATCTGCTCCATAATCATGTAATTAACGGGCTGGCCCTCCCCAATATTTACGATTCCCATCGCCAATTCGGACCAGCCGCCTCCGGTGAGACAGAGCTTGGGGGTATGGACAAACCCCCCCGCCTTCTTTTGACTCTCATAGAAAGCAATCCACAGCGAAATGGGGGGGCTCCCCGGGTTGGTGAACTCGGCATTGAGATACGCATCACATTTGGTAGCCTTGACCATCTCGAGGTCCATGGGTACATGCTGCCCTCGCCAGGGGCCCAGTTCCATGGGGAAGTTGGCAAAAGTTTGACGTAATTTTATGGGAGGGGCCTCGGCTGCTCTCATGGCCAAAGGCCCACCGATTAATACCACAACCAGGGCCGCCAGCAGATAAGAGCCTACAATTACGGGACGCGTTCGGGCGGGAGGCGGAGGCGACGGACGTGTAATTTCTATGGGAGGCTCAGCCTGGATTTTGTTCAGTACCCAATTTAACAGGCCGAGAATTCCCAGGCAAAAGATAAAAATGAGCCATCCCGAAAAGGCATGCCAGAAGCCTTCCACCTGCAGCGCCGGGAAGAAGCCCATCCCCATGACCCGGAAAGCATTGGCCACGATGGCGGTAGGGATTAAGGCCGCCAGCAGCAGGAGGATTTTCCAGGGGCGACGCTGATAGAAGTAACAGAAAATAACCCCTAAAGCGAACAGGGCCAGAATATATCTTAAACCGCTGCAGGCCTCCACGATCTGCATTTGCCGGACGCCCAGATCGATGACATTCCCTTGGCGGAACGCGGGAATGCCCACCAGTTGCAGGAAAGCGGTGGCCAACCGGGAAGAAATCAACTGGAGCGGCAGGGTCAGTTGCTTCGAAACCAGCCCGGGGAGGGGAATCATCAAAACCAAAAGAAAGAGGGGAAAAAGGAGCAACCGAACCAGGCGCCAGCCGCCCCTGAGAAAAAACAGGCCGCCCAAGACTACGACAAAAGAAAATCGGGGCATATAAAGATCGGCGGCTAGTTCCCCGAGAATATATAAGCCTAACCCGATGACGATGAACAATAATCCAAAAAAAGAGGGAGACCATAAGGACTTCCGGATATCGGGAAGTTTCAGGTAAACAATATAGGCGCTGACCAAGGGCAGAAGCAACCCATAAGAATAATCGTCACTATCGGCAAGTTGAGCTATTAACTTTGTGAGGACAGGCCAATAAAACCATAGGACCGCGGCGGTCAGAAAGGCCAT
>Ga0207433_10012386_pt1 | contig 12760 bp, 16 predicted proteins | sample YelNatPaOPGAMG01_FD_187559 | JGI IMG/M metagenome (GOLD analysis project Ga0207433, IMG submission 187559) | Hot spring thermophilic microbial communities from Obsidian Pool, Yellowstone National Park, USA - OP-RAMG-01 (SPAdes) (version 3) | ecosystem: Environmental > Aquatic > Thermal springs... | reverse complement strand
CACCCGTACCTAGCCTCCTCACGGACTAGCTCACCCCTAAGAACATCCCCAACCCTCCTAAGGTATGTTAGGTAAAGCTTATTCAGCTTAGCAACCTCAGCAAGCCTGAGGATCTCATCACCCCCAGGTCTGTAGAGACCTAGCAGGGTCTTCAAGAGCTTTATTGTTTCTGTTTCTTGAGGCATCTAAGCACCTCAGACGCAACCCTAACAGGCCTATTTCTACTTGTGTCAATAGAGCATTTAGCGACGTACCTAGCTAGAACGCTGTATACAGCGAGCTCCCTAACAATAAACTCTCTTGAGACATCGGCTCTCCTACTGAGGATCTCTAGGTCTGCGTATAGGTGTATAGGTCCCTCCTTACGTGCAAGCCTAAGGAGGAACCTACCGTAGGTACCACTAAGAAATGACGGGTAGTTGAGTGTTGTAACAACCCAGGCTATGAAGTCTAGGAAACCCCTATCACATACGAGAAACCCGTAGAACCACCTAAGTAGGGACCTTACGAGTACGTGAGGTATTAGGGACCAGAACTCTACGTGTACCCACAACAACCTAAGCTTCCTAGTGATGCATATACCGTAGTAGGGATTACAGAAACCGCGGAGGGAACTGAACCGCGATAGGAGCTTAGCTAGTGCCGAGGCTAGTAGGTGTGAACCCCGAAGCCAGTGGGCATGCGTAGGACCGTATAGGGAGAGGTAGGAGGCTAGTAGTCTAGCTGTAGTAGTCTTACCAGAGCCATCTGCACCTGACAAAACTATGCAATTAGCATAGTCTGAATTTGTATATTTTATACTTGACTTCATTTTATTTTCCTTTTCCTCTCTCCTATAACCTCCGTAATTGATTTATAGACAGATCCTAAGGTTTCATGCTCATCTAAATTAGTGGAATCGATTACGATCTTTCTTGAATGCCTAACTATGTTCGTGCAGTAGTGCGTTAAAAGCTTGAGATATCGTTGTTGTGGTTCTCCATAGCCTCTCTTACGCCATCTCCTAACTAACTCCCTAGTATCAGCTATTAAGATGATCAAAGCATCAGGTTCATACCTTGCGAAAAGGCTGAGAACGATATTTAACGGAGTTCGAGGCGACGACTTCATGTCAAGCATTTGCTTACCTGTATACAGATAATCAAGAATTGAGGTGTATGCATACTCCTCAACCAAAACTATAAAACCTAGCCTCTTAAGCAATCTAAGAAGCAATAGTTTTGCAGGTATGAAGAGAAAGGCGTCAAAATACATAGTTAAGCTAAGTAATAGTTTGGCAACTTTAATTTTACCTCCCTTAAGAAGTAGCAACCAAGGAGCATACCTACCCCTAGACCTCAAACCGAGGATCCTAGCAATGAAGAACCATAGAGCGTACGATATACCATGAAAAGACTTTAAAACACCGACATGAACCCTTTGACCCCTAATTCTAAACACTTCAGCTAAGTAGCGCATAACGGCGGATTTGCCTACACCCACAGGACCAAGAAAAGCAATCAACACGCCACTCCTAGATCTCGACAAGCAGATCACACATCAGCCGTCAGCTTACTATCGACATAAAGAAGTCTGTTATCTCTCGCTCTAACCTTCCCTTATCAAACAATTCGCTAGCTTTCTCCTTAAGCTTTACCCCAAGATCTATAACCTCATCCTTCGATAACGATATAAGACCCTCTATCTTGCTAATGAATTCCTCAACATTCCCAGGCTTAAACAAAAATCCCTCTGCAGCAGTACCCTCAACAACTTCAGGTACACCACCAACTCTTGATGCTACCGGTATTGTTCCGATAAGCATTGCTTCCACTATGACATAAGGTAGCGGCTCTTCTGATATTGATGGGTAGAGTAGAGCCCATGTATGCTCATGCAGCTTTAGAAACTCATTATGTGGAAGCTTGTCCAAGGGTATCAGCTTTTTATTTACCTTCTCAGTTAGTTTCATTACAAGCGCTTTCTCTCTTGGAGAAGCTTCTCCGAGTATAATGTAAGCCTTAGCCTCGTACTTTCTCAAGATTTTTGCAAGTGCTTTGAGAAGTGTCTGGAACCCCTTTATGTAGCTTGCTCCTCCAGCATATACCAGTATAGGTTTCTCACCAAGCCTTTTACTTATTGTTGGTATTGGTGGAGGTGGATTGTATATAACTTCAGCTTTGTTCCCAACCTCAGGTATGTGTCTCGATATTATTTCGCATTGTTTGCGCGATGCACAAATGATTTTATCTGCTAGTATTGTTGCAAGCCTGTTGATGTAGTTTATGTAGTGCCCAAAACTTGTTATCAACGCTCTTAATAAGCTCTTGTGCTCCCCGAGCTCAACAACGATATCTGTTGCTGCATCTGGTTCTCTACTGGCTAAAACTATCGATGTATATGTCAGGAGCTGGTAGTTGTGTAGGTGGAGAACAACCTTTGCCCTTGGATTAAGAGCCTTTACAGCTATTGCTAGGGGTATGAGGGTGTGCGAAGGTATGTAAACAATGTCTGCCTCCTCAATAAGGTTTCTAACCCAACTAATACCCATAAACGTCTTGATCCACTCAATAGGTTTGTACCTAGCCTCCAGAGCACCCCAATGAATGTACCCAGCATGCTTGAGGATATCAGGCTCAGGGCTCCTAGTACCAGAAACTATTGTTACATCAAAGTGCTTTGAAAGAATATCCTTGACTACGAGGTATGTGGCAAGCTCAGCACCACCACCCTCAGGCCAAAAAAGCTTTGTAAACGCAAGGATCCTCGGCTTCATAGCCTTAGCATCCACGGAAGCCTCTTCAATACGTATAGAGCTCCTTTAACCCTATCCAAATAAGCCTTATATGGTGCTAGTAATGGTTTTCTCCTAAACGCCTCCTCCACATCCCTAGAATCAAACATCAATAGCTCTTTACCAGTAGTAGCAACAACCTTACCCTTCCATGTAACAGCGTTTACAAAGGGGTTGTACTTTGTAGAGGTAGGGTCTATGTGTAGAGGATACCAGTGAAGCAAGTCCTTTGATGCTAGGATAGCTGTTGGATACCCCAAGCAACCGATGTAGTAGTTGCTGAATCTTGTTATGGATGCGAACTGAGCATATCGATAGTCACTGGCTTTCAGGAACATGAATGCCCACTCACCTTCATCGACGTTATATACAGCTACACCACCCCTCGCAACGCCACTATCAAAACCGAATATCCACTTAGCTCTCTCAACAAGTACAGGCACGAACTGCCACGGCCCCTTGTATAGAGGTCTCCAGCTAGATCCACAATCAGTTGAGATAGCAACTCTAATAATGTTTCCGTCGCCAAGCGTAGCGATCAAAACCTTTCTCTCCTCGTCAAACGCTATGTAGTGGAAGTGCCTAGACAGAGGATCCATATCCTTACTTGACACAAGTAACTTAAAGTCCTCGAGATCCTCGGAAACGTAAATACCTGTAGGGCTCTCACCATACTCCTGAACAAAAACCTTACCACAAGCTTCAACAACATGCCAGAACCAATTCCCGTGCCTAGCCCTAAGAACGGGTTTAGCCCCATTATTTGACACGATATATAGGATGTTACCAGCAGAGACAAGCAGGTTATCACGAAAACCCAGCAAGAGATTGCAGGGGGGACCAGAGAGGGATGCCACGTTCTTTGTACTACCATTATCTCCTAGCGTTGCAATTCTACAGCTTCTTTCATTGCTACCTAGAGCTACATAGAGCCTCTCATCTACAACCCTGGCACTAGTTACATCTTTCATTACTAACTTCATGCACATACCACAATTTTTAGTTAATTTTATCTTGGATAAGTTCTTTGTTTCAAAATAACCGTACGAGGCTAACACATCATTAGATAGAGTTAAAGTAGTAGCAAATGACGTGATAAAATATTGTCAGGGTAAAAGAAGATCGTTGACGTTACTCTTAATGAGCGCAACGCAAACTTCTGTAATATATCCTCTAATGAATTGACTATGTATTGATGAATGCGATATGAAGAGAGGGATTATTATGAGTTCACAAGCGCGGTTAGCCCGGCCTCAACCGCCCTCATAGTGAAGAGAGGGATTATTATGAGCTCATACAACACTGTAACAAAGCAATATAAATTGTTACTTCACGCATGATGCAAAATAGCATTAGCATAAAATATTTAAATGAATCTCTCCAAAACCTTTCTTTCCTTAAGTGCTTTAATATAGTTCTTTCGTATTCTTATATTGTCTCCTAATTTTTAATGATGATGTTTAGTAATACACGTATTACGAGTCTTCTCCTCATAGCATAGCCAAAAAGTAAATGCTCTAGTAAAATTATAGCGTTCATCAATAATGCGCTTAATAGGAATTTGCCATAGAAATACCTTATTATTGTATAGATACGATTGCGAGTATGGAAATAGTATATTATAGGCCTAAAACCAGTCAATTTTGTAACAGTACCTCCAACCATATGTACAAACCTTGTATTTTTGCAACCTAGAATCTTAAAACCCAATGCATGAAATCTAAAAGCAAGATCCGCTTCATCAAAGTATAGGAAGTAATCTGGAGAGAACCCTCCGACAGCTTCAAAAAGGCGTCTTCGGACTAATAATGCAGCACCAGAAGCATGCAGCACTTCAATACATTGCCTAAGCTTTAGATCCTTCTCTAATAATACCTCGTGGTAGTAACCAGCAGAATTCATGAAGAACCCTATAAGTTTCTCTCCTGAAGATTTAACTTCAAGTCCTTGAATAGCGCCTACTGTAGGATTCTGCTCCATTACCTCAACAAGCACCTTAATATAGTTTTGCGATAAAATTGCATCAGGATTCTGAAACAGAATGTATTTCGCTTCAGGATCAACAAATTTAGATGCGAGATCGTTTCCAAGACAAAAACCATAATTCTTATCAAACCTAATAACCTTCACACGAGCACCATATTTGCTTTTGATGTACTCATATGTATCATCTTGCGAACCATTATCCGCTATAATAACCTCTACATTAGGATAATCTTGAGATAGTGCGCTCATAATAGCCTCGTCAAGAATTCTTCCTAACGTAGACTTAGAATTATAAGTCAAGATTATAATCGAAACCTTGGGTTTCATCTTAACGCCTTTACATTCATAGGTCTCCTTCGTCAGAAGTAAATAATTATGCATTTAGGAAAATCTATGCTACCAGCATTATATTATACCCCATCACGGCATAACCTCTTAAGCCTCACTGTCTTAGTAAACGAGACTGAGCTACCAATGAGATTTGTTAAATATACCAGGAACTCCCACCTACGTTTAAGTAAATGCGATAGAAAGCGAATTGCTGTTGAAATCGTATATACGTGAAAGGGTATACCATAAAAGATTCCATTGTAGCCAAAACTTCTACGTAGCGCTTTTGATAGTACTATCTCAGGAGTTGAATAGTGTATTGCCTGCAATTCACTGGTCTTTACGTAGATGTATCCCGCCTCAGTGATCTTCCATGCTATATATGCATCTTCGCCACATTCTAAGCGGCATATAAAAGCGGGGTTAATGAGACGACAACCTCCTTTTCTTAGGAGTACATGTGCTGTATCGGCGCCATAAAGCTTCACTATTCCATGCTTAATCACATCCTTGATATTTAGGTACTTCTTCGGTGAAAGAAGAGGTTGAATATGTTTGCTTACTGTACTTCCCTTGTATACTCCTTGGATACCATAGATACGTTGGCTTCTCATATACTTCAATGCAACTTCAAACCATCCAGGTAAGATTTCTACATCACTATCTATGAACGCAAACCACTCTGTATCCACAGCTCTCATGCCTAAGTACCTTGCACATCCAAGGGAGGCTTTAGTTTCTATCACTTTGACCCTATCCCCAAAGTATTCCCTCACAACATCTATAGTTCCGTCAGTTGAATACCCATCTACAACTATGAAATGATGTACGGGTATCTCCCTCTTTATGCCCGCAAGTACGCGTCTGAACCATGGCTTGTTAGAGTTCTTTGTTAGCATGACAACGTCTATGGCCTCTTTATACAATTGCATCACCAGGCTTTGCATTTACAATCTTTAATTAGTTGATAGTAGAATTTTTCATATTTCTCTGCCATAGCCCTGGATGAGAACCTCTCTCCAGCATCTCTTCTACATTCTCTTCTATTCAATTCATCGACGCGCTTCATCGCCTTGCACATTTCTTCAGAACTCCTTACAAGATATCCTGTAATGCCATCTTTAACTATCTCTGCTACGGATCCTCGTGGAAAACCTATGACAGGGGTTCCTGTAGCTAATGGTTCTACCATTGCTAAGCCGAAGAACTCTTCGTATTGAACTGGGTATAGAAGTGCTTTAGCACGAGACAAGTACTCTACCTTTGTCTTAAAGTCTACTTCACCAAGATAAATAAGGTTTTTGCCATCTATGAACGGCTTTATGTAAAGCTCAAAATAACTGGTATTAGTTACGGGCCCTATAATCACAAGCTTTTCGTTACATTTTTTAGTTGCTTCGACAGCTATGTGCACCCCCTTAGTTTCATCTATTCTTCCAAGGTAGATAAAGAAATCCTCTTTCTCTAATCTAAACGGGTACTTATCTACATCTATACCATTATATATCACCGTTGCTATTTTGACTCCTCTACTCTCTAAACGCCTTCTCTGAGACTCTGAAATAGCCACTAGTGGTATGTTGAAGCGAGAAATGAATTTGCTTGGATCTGCATGAAGAGTTAGCAATACAGGTTTGCTTCGCAACTCCTTAATTATTGCTGCTACGGGGGTTAGCCACTGAACATGTATGTGTATAACATCAAAGTTCTTTGATTCCAGCAGTAATCTCCACAAATACCTAAGCTTATGTATTGCTTTAGATCTCTTCACAGGTTTATTGAACACCGATTTAATTTCGTACTGAGTACTTGCGTTAGGGGGTTTAACTCCCAGGACAAGAACCTTATGACCACGTAACACCAGCTCCTTGGCAAGCGTATCAACAACAAGCTCTATCCCTCCATAACCAATGGGAGGCGTGTAATTTGATATGTGAGATGCTTGAAGTATCCTCATACTGATAACAACCTCTTTAAAAACATCAGATTACGTCTTGTTGAAAAATATCTACTATAAGCTTCTCTAGCTCCTTGCTCAAGAGATTTCAGTAAATCTTCATCCTTTGAGAGCTTTATTACATCATCAACTATTGTATCCCATGATGAGATGTAGAGATGTTTTTTGTGTTCTAGTTCTGGATGGATTAGCTTAACAACCTCGGACGTTACTATGGGTTTCCCATAAAATAATGCCTCCAAGAGCCTATTAGAAATGTTCCTATTAGTAATTGGCGTTATAACTAGACGCGCATTCTTATATATCTTTGCTATGATGTTGTCAGGAAATCCCTTACCTATAATGTGAAGATTCCTAGGAGGTTCAATACTTGGGAATGCGCGTCTCCAATCATCATAGCTACTACCAGCTAATACAACATCAACACCAGTCTTCTTAGCCAGGAGATAGAGCGTTATTGCATGTGGTTTTGCCTCAAACTTTAAGTAAGAACCTGTTTTGCCTAGGACTGTAAATCCCAGTATATAGTCGCCCTTATCTATGATCTCTGGGCTCTCCCAGTTTGTTTCATCCTTACCAGGTATGTACCCGTATGGTGGGTAAACCTTAGCTATTCTATCCTTGGTAAATTGATAGATCTTCGTGGCAAGGGCGTAAGTCGCGTGATCAACTGCTATGGAATACACAGATCTTAGGATATAGTACATGTTGGCAAGAATACTAGGTGCAAAGAGTAGAATATCCTCGTAAGCACCAAACCTAAGGTTATCCCTCAACTTAGCAGCTCTAATACTCCAAAGCCTTAAAACAATCGCCTTCGAAGCCTTTAGATGGTAAGCAACAAGTATAGGTAGCCTAGGCGTTGCAAATACAGCAGTATAAATCCTTGAATCAACAATTGCGGAAACTATCTTTGCACAACGCTTAGAGAACCATAACTTAGCCTCACAAGGAACTTCATAAAGATCAACAATACGCTCTCCATTATCACTTGCCACAAAAAGCTTCTCAGCTCGTGCCGTAGACCCTAAGACAACTACCTCTACCTTTCCAAGCTCAGAAAGAGAAGCTATAAACCCTAGTTCATGCCTGCTAAAGACGTCGCGAGAACCTATATAGAGAAACCTCATTACAGCACCTTTAAGACCTTATCAATATTATGGTGTAATGATGTGGGAATTATTAGTGCAAGTGAGCGAAGCAATCTCCATACGTATGCTATAAGTGAGTAAGCAAGTGAAATGTGTAACACTTTACCATTCCAATACTGGTGTATAACATCAATATACATTACTGTTAATGCTAGGGTCCATGCGTACAATGGTACAAATATACCTACAAACGCCAATATCATTATTGGTATGAATAGAATTGTTATCGCTGTATACGTATACCACCTAATTTTCTCTGTAATGGGCGCACTGCGAACATACTCTGCTAGTGCATACCTGTAACGCGCATTCAATACCCCTCTAAGAATCCTAATGTACCTCAACAATACTTTCATCTTATTTACGACGCTACTTTGCCTTGTAGTGGTTGTAGAGGTTTCTGGAGAGACTTCATTGCATGTCTCATGAATAACCTCTAATGTACCTAGCAAATGTATTTTATAGCCTTTAGATAGTGCTCTAGCACCAAGCTCTATATCTTCATAAATAGTGTATGGAGGGCCTAGGGTCTCATCATAAAGCCCTATCTCATTAAACAGCTCTCTCCGCACTAAGGCACAGGATGTAATAGCGTTTACTCTCCATATCTTTCCCCTCCTGATTATATACTCCCATGAACCGATAGTACTTCTACATGTTGAATTGTGTAGAGGTATAATTGTAACCACCTTCTCGTCCGCTGATTCAAGGTATTGCAGGAGCTTAGCAAGAGTGTCTCTAGGTATAATCACGTCATGGTCTAAAATAAGTATGTATCTCCCTTTACCCATCTTTATCCCATCGTTTCTAGCTTTAGAAACACCATAGTTTCTATCGTGTTTAGGGTATTATCCTTTGAGCCTCCATCAACTATTATGAGCTCAACTCTATTCAGTGGAAAGTCTTGCTCAATGATACCTTTCAAAGTCCTCTCTACAACCTTTTCTGAGTTATACGTTGTGAGAACTATGGAGATCAATGGTGCACAAAAACTCATAATATCTACCTCCTTGTATAAATATAGAATCCATAGATCCGTGCATCAAAAACTCTATTAATTATATAATTGTCTACGTTCTTCGGGGGTGCACCGATAGCCATTATGCATGGGTCCCAGTAGCTCTTTGCAGGAACTACCTTCGGAGCAATGAAGTAGTATACCGTTGCCATTGTCGAGCCCAGTCCATAGGTAATATCTCCACGCTCTTGAGAGGCGATAATCCTTCCTACATCACCACAGGTAGTGTAAAGATTGATATAATAAGATCTATCTATAAGTCCTATAAATTCATAAGCGATTATATGATCATTTAATGTAGCAGGTTTTGCCATAGGTATTGTGTAATTTTGTGGTATTGCGTTGGGAGTTATTAACGTTGCTAAAACTGATATTGCTAGTGGTATAAGTATTAATGATCTGTTTTGTTTAGGCATTAACATCGCTAAATATATTATTAGTGCTAACTCCATATATGGTTGTGCTCCATTCATTACTATGCGTGACTGGCTTGTTCCTCCTAAGCCTGTTGATAATGATGCTAATGCAAATACTCCATAGAATATCAATGTCACTATAAAGAGCTGATCTCTCATGCCTAGCTGTTTCCTTTTTAACATTCTTATGAGTATGGGAAGAGCCAGACCTGCTAAATATCCCAAAAGAGTTGCAAAACCTGTCAGACATGGCCTAGGCAATACACTATAGCCTAGATTTCTAGTAGTGATTGTTGCTATCTCTCTCTCCATAAAGGCATTCACAATGTAATTCCACAAAACTTGTATGTAGTTCGCGAAGCCCATTGTAAACGCCGTATATGTTACTTTTGCGAAGTAAATCATTAAAGAGAATATAAGTATGAAGAGAATGTAGCTATGATTTCTAAGGTTCTTTCTATAAGCCAGCCAAAATGTAATGAACATTAGATATAGAACAAGCCCTAATGTCGATGGATGCATAAGCAAGGATGCTAAGATAAGTACTATCACAATAAAATAGTCTCTGAACATAAAGGTTTTATACCCGAGTAGCGATCTTGTGATAAATGTCAGGGCTGTTATACTTAATAGATGTGCCTGAGAGACTGGAGGAACGCTTAAGCCTATTATTGGAGAATAAGGATAGGATAACATGGCTAATAGTGTTATAGCCAAGGCATGGCTAAAGCTATCTGTAATTATTTTCGCAAGAATGTAGACTAACAGAAATGTTGCTAAGCCATAACATGTATACATTACCGATGCCAGAACAGGACTGAAAATAGTGCCGCCAGTAATATGGCTTAACACAACCTTTAGTATAGCATCGAGAGGTGCAAAATCGTAGTGTGAGCCGTGAATAGACCACCTAAAATAGCCGTTAATCAAGATGTTTATCATGTCAGATGTTGTCTCACCTTCTTCTACACCGCTGACTATATGTCTTGATCCGAACAGAAGAATTATTAGCATAGCTAAAATCAACGATAATAATTTGATTCTCCTTATCACGCTGGATTTTTCATTAATATTTGTTATCGCTAGTGCGTAAAATGTTACAGGGATCATAAATATAGAGAGAATGATAAATAACGAGTAATGAAATGCTCCAACAGAGGTGCCTATACCTAGTAGTAGCAGAATAATATTGATCATTATTATGATAAAAGTCAAATTAGAGGGTAGTTCAATTCTTTTATTCTTACTAAGAGAAGAGATGTTCGATAGAGCCAACGTAAATATAAATATGGATCCAAATATGATAATAAGATATATTAAAAGTGAAAGTCTTTGGGTGCCTAACATCTCATCTATAGGGCGAAGGATCTGATCCAAGAATATTGTTGTCATGACTTATCTCTCCAAATCTAATCCTTTAAGAAAAGAAAAATTTTTGCCGTGACGAGCATTTAGCTTAAAACCTAGCTGTTTCAATATACGTACAACCATTGTATCCTCGCCCATTAATTCTATGAATAATCTTTTAGTCTTTTTAATGTATCAATCATTCCAGACAATGCTTTTGATACATAGCTCTCAATATCAATCTTTAAAAAGTCAACTTTGTCTATGTTTAATTCATTCAATATATTGTCGAGAGTATCAATATCTATGTTGAAGTCTAATGTTTTTCTCCGATCATTAAAATTAGGTTCTAGCCTAGCTATTCCAGTCCCGATACATTGATTTGCTATCGGAACAAAGATTTTAGCACTTCCTCTTTTCTCAGCCACAGCTTTGTTGATCAAAATAGTTTTGGCTTTTTGTTTATGAAGATTTAATCTGATATTTGTTTGAAGAATTCTAAAATTATATGGCAGAGGTTCTATCGCTATAACAAGATCTGCTGAATACATGGCTCTGACAGTATATGTCCCAATGTAGGCACCCACATCAACTACAACGCCCTTTGCATGCGGCTTAAACCAGTTCTTAAGCTCGTAAACCTCCTCACAACATATAGCATAGAGATCGGAAGTTCTAGGTCTTGCATAAAACAAGTAGCCATCCCAAGACCTTACAACAATACCGTTCCTCAAGTAGCAATCAAAATTACTTCCAGATCCGTGCAATTTATCTGAAATCCACGTAACAAAGCTCTGCAACAGCTCACAATACCCTTTAAGAGATAGGGGTTGGATATGAAACGCATAGGAGAAGGCCTTAGTGGTCAAACCCGTTGAACTACGCTGAAGTAAAGTCACGTCAATGGCCTCATCACATAGCTTTACACGCTCTCTTTAGAACCGCATTATCGCTATATAGTTGGAGAGGATGTCCTTTGCCAGTTCGTGTATCCACGTCTTTAATAGGTTTTGGGCTAGTTTGTACCACTTCTTTCCGAACTCGTCAGGTTTTACCTTACCCTTACGGTACAGCTTCCCCGTCAATTCTAGTGCTGCGTGTTTCGCAACCTCATTCAGTACTACCTTAGCTTGCGTTAGAGCATCATAGCTCAGCACATGCGTGTACTGCTTTAGGAAGCCCTTCGGTATGGGTATTAAGAGGTCGAGGTCGCTAAGTACATCAGCGGCGCGTATTTGTAGAAGCTTTTCCATCCAAGACCAGCACTACGGATAGCCTCCCTAAGCGTTGCCCCCCGCTTTAAAAGCTCTTCAACCTTCATGATCTTAATTACTGTCCCTACAGATGGCCTAACACCAAATAACCTCTCCCAAGTATCAACAAGATCGTAAATAAGCCTCCGGATCACCCCCGATCCGAACCCTGAGTTACTCACCCTCAGCTCACCCCCAATAAGGGAATAAGCGTTTACCCCAATATATAATTGCAATAAGTACCGAAACGAGACGCGATGGAGGTGAGCAACAGGAGAGCGTTTAGTGAGCATAAAACATATTCGCATCTCACCTCACGCTCACCTCTATAATCCCCATTTCTCCAGCACCTGCACCGTTGGTTCTCGAGTCTTTGTGGCAACAGCTACTATCAATTGTCTTAGGCTTGGTCTCAGCTTCACTATAGGATATGCTAAGAGCCTTAAGATGTTTAGTTTTTGTAGGCTTCTTTAAAACAAACCTTGCTAAGTCTTTGAAGCTTGAGATCCTTAAGCGTTCCTCCGGATCG
>Ga0207433_10012382_pt1 | contig 12764 bp, 7 predicted proteins | sample YelNatPaOPGAMG01_FD_187559 | JGI IMG/M metagenome (GOLD analysis project Ga0207433, IMG submission 187559) | Hot spring thermophilic microbial communities from Obsidian Pool, Yellowstone National Park, USA - OP-RAMG-01 (SPAdes) (version 3) | ecosystem: Environmental > Aquatic > Thermal springs >... | reverse complement strand
TATCAGCGCCTTGCTTTTTATTTCCCTAGTGAGAATCAGCCGGCCCGCTGGGTCATAGACCTGAGCCTCGCCCTCGTACCCTGAGATGAGGAAGCCGGAGGGGGCCGGGGTCAGAACAAGGCCGCGCTCGCTTTCTGAGCCTTCAGAAATCCCCTCTGCCGTATCAGCGAGGTGAACGAGGTATTGAATTGGAAAGATAGAGGGGTCGCAGGAATTGAAATTCCCCATAGCGAAAACTCCCCCCTTCTGGTCAGGAATCAACCACCGGCAACTGCCTGCCCGGCTGTTCCCGTCAAAATTTCCTTCCCTCTGGAAGATCCACTTTACATTCCCCAGGGTGTCCAGCTTTATTACAGCGAAAAAGCTTGTGCCTATTGAGTCCTTCAGATATCCGCCCAGGAATATGTTGCCAACTCTGTCAGCGCTCAGCGCGGAACCCTCACCTGTGCCCAGAAACTTCATGAATCTCATGCGACCACGGGAATCAAAGCTTGTAAGAAAAAGCTCAGGTCCTGGATTCTCCTTTGCGCCGGTAATGTAAAGATTGCCAGTCGAATCAACGCAGGAACCGCTCCCTAGATCAAGGCTCGTGTATTCCTCATAATAGCGATAATTCCAAAGCATCTGGCCGTATCCGTCCCTGGATTCGGCGTATAGGGGGCCTGTTAGTTCTCTCGCTGTCATGTAGAGCCTACCGCCAGAGTATTCAAGAAAATGGCCCTGACCAGCCTTTGTCCAGTAGCCGTAATCCTGAGCCCAGACCAGCTCGCCAGATGAGTTCACCTTTAGGAGCAACGGACGCATAGGATAACATGTTTCTGGAGAAAAGACCGCGACCTCAACCGGGAACCCTGTGGTGTAAGAGTATATCTTTCCTCCAAAATCCCCCTTCACTCCCCTAAGGTAATAACCCACCACATAGCTGTTTCCTTCCTCGTCCATCACAGCCTTCATGCCAGCGTTTTCCAGACCCCATGGAGAATCATAAGTGTATGTCCACCTTGTGTCTCCTGTTCGGTCCAGGGACCAGAGGAAAACTCTATAGCGCATGTCCTGGGCGCTTTTAGCCATAGCAACCATAACCATATTGTCGTTTGTGTCGCGGAGACATGAAAACGGATAGCTTAGAATCCGGAACTCAGGAGGCCCCGCCAGTTGTTTCTGCCATAGAATATTACCATCGTAATCCATCTTTACAGCCAGAAGCCCGTATGGTTCGGCATAGTCTCCAGCTAGATAGAAGAAATCTTTGCCCGGCGCGCAGGAGGCCGCTCTACTCCAGGGGATGTCAGTGAATTCAGTACTCCAGAGAACCTGGCCCGTGTGTGGGTCCAGACCCGAACAGAAACCCCTCCAGCTGTCTGTTGAATAATCATCATGGACATCCCTTTTTGTCCCAGCAAAAACCAGCTTGTCTCCTACCAGAAAAAGACAGGCCTTTGAAGCATAAAGGGCCGAACACCCCAAAAACCCCTGTTCCCACAGAACTGCCTGGCTTAATAGGATAAGATTCAACGAGATCATAATCTCAGGATAAAGCCGCCGGGTCCTGGAAATCAAGTCCAGGACCCGGGGCATGATTGGATGAGCTCGCTGCCGCTAAGGAGTGCAGCCACTTCCATCTCCACAATCGCCATAGTCAAAGAGGTGCAGGTTGACTTGCTTGGCCTTTTTCCTTATTTGGCCACAGGTATACCAGGTATCCAGGCTTGTAACAGTGACAGTATGGTGACGACACTGGTGTCCGTCGTAGACGGTACCGCATACGGTCCAGGGGAGGGGGGACTCAGTGGTTATACTGCACCCGCAAAGGTTGTAGGGCTGTCCGTATTCATCTACCCATACCCCAACTTCGCAAATCTTGTTTCCGTTGTTGTCCCACACCATAATCTTGGCTATGCCAGCCACATTGTGGGGACTTGTTATGGTGCCGTATATAGTAGCCGGATAGGCTATCGCTCCCTCTGGTTCCTGGCCGCCTCCGCCTTCTATCTCCACCTTGCCGTCCTCGTTGCGTTCAAAGGGCCAATCCTTTGAACATCCTATCATTGCGAGCATTGCGCTCGCGGCCACCACGGTTTTTATGTAGTGCTTTATGCTTTCCTCCTTGCGGGCCTCATAACCCGCGCGGGCAAATTATGCTGTTATGTGTGTGTGTCAAGCGCGAAAGTTTTTCGGCCCGGAGCCGCCCGCGGGGATCCGGCTCCGGGAGAATGGCGCAAAACCTTGAATTCTGAAAGGGCTATGCCGTGGAATCGTTATTCCGTGGCGTTCATAAACGATGACCCGAGGGACTGCATGCTGAATCTGGCCGCGCTGAGCCAGTCCTCTCTGGAGTCTAAGTCAGGCGGCGCATCAAGGCCTTTGTCCCCCCTTTGAACGAGTATGCCTCGTAACCCATCCTCCGGAGAACCCTCGCGGCACTGAGGCTTTTGAGACCGTTGTCGCAGTAAAGGACATAGACCTTACCCTTTTCCAACGGGAAAAGCCCTGCCTCCAGCTCCTCGTAGCCGGCGAGCACTGCCCCGTCCGGATGCCAGGCCTGGTATTGCGCCACATCCCTGAGGTCAATCAAGATTGCCCCTTCGGGTATCCGATCTATCTCAATTTGATCAGCGTCATCCGCTGGAGCAGGGAGCCTGGTGATCCCCATGTTTGATAGGGCTGTCTCAATGATCCCCATATCAAGAGCCTTCATGCGTTCTCTGAGCCTCGCTGAGTTGGAGCCGGTGACCGGGTGGCCTCCAGCGAGGTCGCAGTATTCCCTGAGTCCTTCGGAAATAGCGTAGGTCCCAGCTTTCCTCGCCAAGGCTATTATCTCCTCCTTATCCAGGCCGAGCAGGGGCCTCATCACCGGGACCAGCGCCCCTTCCTCAAGCGCTACAAGGTTTGCCAGGGTCTGGGATGATACCTGGCCCAGGGATTCGCCCGTGACCACAGCGGGGTAGTTCTTTCTCCTCGCTATCTCCCATGCGGCAAGGTAAAAACACCTTTTGAGGGCCATGTTCCAGTAGGCTCGGTTCACCCGCTCCTTTATCTCCCTTATTACCCCAGAAAAGTCAACGGTATAGAGGAATCCTCCCGCCGCGCCAGCCCATTCCTCAACGAGAAAGGATGCCCCGTTTCTCACTCTCCTCTCGTGCTCTGGCCCGCCTATGTTGAAAAACAGGAAATCAACGGGTGAACCCTTTTTGAGCATCATCCAGCCCGCCACCCCAGAATCAAAGCCGCCGGAGTAGAGGAGCAGAACCCTCTCACCGCTACCAACAGGAAGCCCGCCGGGGCCTTTCGTTTTGTCCGTGAAAAACCACGCCTCGGTGTCCCTGATCTCTATGTAGCAGGTCACCTCAGGGTTATCAAGGTCAACCCCGGCCGAGAGCGGCAAGAGCCTCGCGCCGAGCTCTTTTTCTATATCCTGGGAGGAGAAGGGGTGCGAACCGTGCCTCCGAACCCTTACGGCGAACCTCCTTGATGCAACCGCGCTGAAGAACGCGCGCTCGCCTTCTTCAACGATCTCTTCCATTGAGCTGAAGACCGCCTTCTCGGCCTTGGAAAATGAGCTCAGCCCGAAGCACCTTGAGAGGACCAGCTCGGCCCTGGGGTCCTCGGATTCTAGGAAGGCCCTTGACCAGCCTATTGTGAGTTTGTAAAAAATACCCTTCCTCGCGAGGCTTGACCTGAGGTTCTCCTCAAGGTGGGATAGGAACCTTCTCCTCACCTGCCGGGACTTCAAAGCCAGCTCGCCGTAGCGGATTAGGTAAAGCACTCCGAAAATTATAAACCAAATACGAAAACCAGCTCTCGCTGGGCTTGAAACAAACCTAGCTTCTGACTTATATTTTGCGGCTATGAGAAGGATATTCTTTTTGGCTCTCGTGAGCCTCGCCGCATGCCATAAAACAGAGCCGGCCGATGCTGGAATGGTGCTGGCTTACATCTTCCATATGTCTGATAACCTTGACGAGATAGATGTCTTCATATACTCTGACCCTATGGCTGACCCATCGCAGTGCAGGGCGTTCCTGAACGATTGGGAGATACCTGGGGAGTGGTTCCGTAACACATACGGCGGCGTTTATCTTGGGGTTCTCGTGACCGGGCTCGGCCTCCTTCCGGGTTACATAGCGCAGCTTGATGTTGAGTCCAATGTTGGCAGTTCGGAGGGAACCCTGAACATGCCGGATACACTTTCTTTTGTCTCGCACGCTGATTCTGATACGGTGGAGGTATCGGACCTTGCAGTGTCCTGGAAAAAGGCTAAGGGCGCTGACTTCTACGATTTCTGGGTCGGGATCACCGGCTACTCCCCCTCGGGAGCCAAGATAGGCGAGCGCTCCATCTATTTCTTTACCAAAGACACATCATACACCCTCCCGAGGGATTCCATCGTATTCCCGGGCAACTACGGCTACTCTGAGATCCTATTTGATATAGACCCTTGCGCCGGCGTTATGCCGGAGCCGGGCGCGACCTCAAACATGACGGGCGAGCTAGCGGGCAACTTTTACCTGATAAACACCACATCGCCGACCCTTTTCCTCTACGCCGGGACCCCGGCAAAAGCGGGCCAATCCTCCATGGCTAAGCGTTCCGAAGATTTCAGGCTTAGGGTTGAAAGGGCATTAAATCTTTATAACCCTTCCGGTGAGCCTTTTGGCGCCCGCCTCCAGGACTAGGTAATAGATTCCCGGCCCAAGCTTCTCGCCGAACACAAGCGTGTTCTTCCCCGCTTTGCCCGTGCCGGAGAGGGGCGTTTCCACGAGCTTGCCTGAGATGTCATAGATCTTAAGACAAATCTGAGCTGGCGCCGGCAGGAAGAAAGAAACGGTGCAGGTTTTCCTGAACGGGTTTGAGGAAAAGATGAGCCCTTGAGATCCTTTGCCCGCGGATTCGCCAACTGACCACCCATTCACAACCGGAAGTATGAGGGCTGAGGGGTGAGAGGCATCGTGGTAGACCGTGTTCTGCGCAATTAGCGTGTCGGTCTCGTGGCCGATTGGCTCAGGGACATTCGGGTTCGCTCTGAACCTGGGCCAGTTTGAGCTTGAAACCGCTAGTCCTATCTTGTGTCCCGCTGGGAATACATAGGCCGTCGGCCAGAGGTCAATGTTGAACTCGTATATCTCGCCGGGGTTTAGCAGGACGGATGTATCGTATCCGAGCCGGTGCCTTGCCATGAGTATTCCGTCGGCGATGAGCATCCTTCGGCCATCGGGATAAATATCAACCAGCTTTGCCGTGAAGTCCGTGTCGTATCTGTCGGAGCTCGCATATAGCCTCATCCAGATATTCCCCGTTATCACCACATCCGAAGTCAGCGGATCTGTCTCATAGACCAGGACATCGGGCCTCACCCAAACCGAGTCCGCCTGGTTCATGGGGCCCTGGGGAAGAATCAGGTTCGTTCCTCCGACTGTGGGGACCGGGTTCTTTGGATTATAGGTGTATGTCTGGGGGGATTCGTTTCCCGGAGGCTCAAGAGAGAGCTTGCCGTTCTCCCTGAGATAGAGCGCGGCCGGATACGAGGGAACGGGCCAAGTATCTGAGTCCTGCCAAGAGTTCCAGTAGCCCGCTGTGTCAGTGGGGCCCATGAGGTAATACCTGACCGGCGGGCCCGATATCGTGCCGGAGCCTTTGAGCCAGTAGTCAAACCATGGCCAGGCGAGGGTATCAAGGTTGACAACCGCGTTATCTGGGAATGTTATCTCCCCAACCTGCTTTTGTCCTATGGTTCCGTGAGACCACGGCCCCATTAAGAGCTTCTGTTTCCCCCTTGCCCCATCGCCTCCGTAATACTGCAGGTCGTAGAAAGCCTCGCATGTTGCCTGCGCGAACATGTCATACCAGCCGCCCATATGGAGGAGAGGAACATTCACAAGGCTCCTCCGCCCCGAAACATCAAGCCACGCCCAAGCCGTGTCCTTGTCGGGGTGAGAGAACCAGTAATCCCTCATGTATAGCGAACCCTGACCGGCAAGCCATCCGTCAATATCGTATTGCCTGTATTCGCCTCCTATCATGGTAGCGTGCCTGTAGAGGTCCCACGCGCCCACTATGGGGATGCCGCAGGTGAAGTGTGGGGGTGCCGCGCCGGAAGCGAGATACTGCGTTATGGCGAGGGCTGACCCTCCCCACCCTCCTATCTTACCATTACACCACCTCTGGCTTGCTATCCACTCAATGCAGTCATAGCCATCCTGTTTGTTATTCCTCCAGCCATCGTCAAGGAATACCGAATCCCTGCCCTCGGATTCAAACCTCCCCCTCGTGTCCTGAACAACCAGGATGTATCTCTTGACATCGGTTATGTAGAATATGCTCCATGGGTCGTTATCAACCCCGTCAGCGCCGTATGGCGTCCTGATTAGGATTACGGGAAGGGGAAAATCTGAGGTGTCCGATGGCTTGTAGATGTTGGTGTTTAGCCTTATCCCGTCCCTCATCGCCACCATTACTGAGTCCTTCGTGTAGGCCGCGGCAAAAGAAGACGATAAGGCCAGAATGAACCAAATTCTCGTTTTCATAGGCTAATAGCATAGTGGCTGTGAATTGTGGGGATCAAGCTTTGGCCAAGCTCATCCGCTCCCCAAGATAAACTAACTGCGCCTTTTATGCTGTTAGCCCTGAATTACCTAATAGCGACCCTGCCGCGGTATTGCCCGGCAGTCCATATGTAGACGCCGCGGCTGAGAGTTATCAGGTTTTCGCCCTCTTTAAGATTGCCAGAATAAGCGATCCTGCCGTCAACAGCGTAAATCTTTATTGACAAAGCCCACGGAGAGACGAAGAGCACGCCTCCAGGCCGAGGCGAACAGATTATCCGAGGGCCAGTGCCCGATGGGTTGCCCTCGTCAAGGTCCACCGGCAAACACGCGTCCGTTATTGTAAGGCTTGGCGTAGTTATGGTGGGGCTTGGGGTCGTTGTGGTAGGGGTAGGCGCCCCATCAATAACCGAGGGTGAGGTTACGGTGAAGGAGCGGTTGGAGACCGTTGACGAATAGCTTGATACACAGCCAGGGTAATTGCCGTTCCGGTCAAGCTTTAATACCATGAAATCAAGTAGGCCGGCGCCGTGGCTACTTACCTCTCCCGCGAGGGCATAGCCTCCATCAGAGGTCTGGAAGACCGAGTAAGCGACATCACCGCTCCCACCGCAGAGCCTCGCCCAGCTGAAGTTGCCGGAAGCCTCAAGCTTGTATATGGGGAAGTTGCTGTGCGCTCCCGCAATAGCATATCCGCCATCAGAGGTTTGTATGAGGGTCCGGAGCGCGTTGCCCCAGAACCTTTTACCCCAAAGGGTATCCCCGGAGGCATTGAGTTTTATGACCACAACGCTTTGCTGGGATAGGCTGTATGAGTTTCCGCCAATGGCGTAGCCGCCGTCTGATGTCCTTATTATGGAGTAGCCCCACTCGGTTGAGTCGCCGCCGTATGTTCTGGCCCAGGAAATACTTCCGGCCGCGTCCAGCTTGAGCAGGAGAAAATCAGATGAGCCAACGCTAAAGCTCCAACTCCATCCGAGAACAGCAAAGCCCCCATCGGGGGTCTGGATTATTGACCACGCCTCATCCCGCGCGGCGCCGCCGTATGTCTTGGCCCAGGCCAGACTTCCGTCAGAATTGAGCTTCAGGAGCAGAAAATCGCTGTTACCCGCGCCGTAGCTATCCGTTGCTCCAACAACCGCATAGCCACCATCGGCTGTCTGGACAATGGAGTAAGCCGCGTCCGAGCCGGTGCCCCCGTATGTCCTTGCCCAGTCAAGGGAGCCACTGCTGGAAAGCTTTATGACAAAACAATCGCTTCCGCCTGAGCCAAAGCTGTATGTCAAGCCAGCAACAGCGAATCCACCATCGGTTGTTTGGACTAAGGAGTAAGCCCAGTCAGCGTTTCCGCCGCCAATTGTTCTCGCCCATATGAGAGAGCCGTCACTTGCCAGCCTCAGCACCATAAAGTCGCCGTTGCCAGCGCCAAAGCTCTGCGACCATCCCGCGACCGCGTATCCGCCGTCAGTGGTTTGAACCGCGAAAGCGGAACGATCGTAGTTGCTTCCTCCATAGGTTTTAGCGAAAAGCCCCTGCGTTATGAGTGCAATGATGAAAATATTTGTCATATCTGCGCCTCCATGGCTCTGAAAACTATAAACCTTTGGCCGGCTGGGTTTCAACGCGGATTAAAAAAGCCGGCTCACGAGGAGCCGGCCTCGTTTTTCGGGGATAAAGCCTATTGGCCTACCTCTCCTATGACCTTTATGACGACGCGACGGTTGAGCTCACGCTCGGCCTCGGTGTTATCGGGGTAGACCTCCGGCTGAGACTCGCCGTAGCCAACCGCCACAAGCCTTTCCGCGCTGACCCCGTGCTGGATGAGCCAAGAGCGGACCGAATTCGCCCTGTCCTGGGAGAGCTTCTGGTTGTATTCGGTCGTGCCCTCGGTTGAGGTGTGGCCCTGGATCTCAACCTTCGCTGTTGGGTTCTCGTTCATGAAGGTAAGTATCTCGTTGAGGGCAGGGTCAGCTGTAGGCAGGAGGACAGCAGAGGCCTTCTTGAAGTAGATGTTCCTGAAGGTCATGGTTAGGCCCTTCTTTACCATCTCTATCCTGAGTTCGGTTGCCTGACCCTCGTTGACCACAGCAGTCTTCACAGCCGGGACATAGCCCGTGAGCCCACCCGTCACAACCGCGTTCACGGTGTAGGTTCCTGTCGGGACTTCGCCCTGCCAAACGCCTGTTGAGGGATCAGTCGCCGCAACGGGAAGGGATGTTCCTACGAAGGTGAGGTTCGCTGGAAGTGGGTTGCCTGTCTTCTTGTCAACGACCTGAACGACGAGCATGCCCTTCGTGACCGAGGGCGTTAGGGGGAAGTCCTTTATGAGGACCTGGCCCTTCGCCAGGTTTATGACCTCTGAAACCTCCTTGTAGCCGGGAGCGGTGCACTTTATCGTGTAGGTTCCGGGCGCAACATTCTCTATTCTGTATATGCCGTCGGAGCCGGAGCTCGCCGGGCTAGGCTGGGATGGTCCGCCGGTTATAGTTATGTATGCGCTGGCTATGCTCGTGTTGTCCTTTACATTGTAGACTCGGCCTGTGACAACGGCCACATTAGGGGTCTCCTTGGCCAGCTTGAACTCAACCGTGTAGCTCTCACCAGCCTTCAGGGTGATCATCTGTGAGCTCGGCTGATAGCCGGGAGCCGCGGCCTGAATTGTGTGGGTTCCGGGCGGAACCCTCTCTGCCTTGAAACTGCCGGCCTGCGCCTCAACATTGAATACCCCCATGCCCGTTGTCTGGGGGAATGTGATAACAGCGTTGCCTATCGGCGCTCCGGTTTCCGCATCAACGACACGGCCCACTACAACGCACTCGGTCGGCTTGGTCCTTTTTAGGAAGACATTCATCTGGGCTATGCCGCCCGCCTCAACTATGGCAACCCCAGCGTATGCCTCGTATCCGGGCGCTGTTACCTGAACGGTGTATTGGCCTGCTGGAACGGAATCAATCTTGATGAATCCGGTCGCCGGGTTGACCTGCTTGGGCATTTTTCCGGCCTCGGGGACTGCAACGGTGGCGTCGCCGATGGCCTTCTTGGTCTCGTCGTCCATGACGGCAACCGCGATGGCTCCGGGCGCGGGTTTCCTCTGAGGTTTCGTAAAGACATAGGTGTAGTTAAGAGCGAACCAGCCTGCCCATGTGGGCTTCCAGCTAGGAAGCCAGAAATCCGGATTGGGGCCCTTGTTGTCAAGGTTTCCGGTTTCCCTGTCCCCGAACATCTTCTCCCCTGCGAAGTCCATGACGAGGCCGTTTCCGAAGTCAAGCCTGAACCCGAGTGTCCCGTATGTTGGACCATCGCCGTGCCGACTGGCTGTGTCCCTGACAAACTGCTCCGTGTAGACCTCTATGAAGGGTTTGAACAAGCCCAGCGAGGGCATTATCGCTATGCCGCCCGTGAAAACATCGTCGGTTTTGTCGCCTATTGATTTGGTGTTGTAGCCGAGGTTAAGGTGCACCGCAAGGGCCTGCATGTATTCCTCTCGCCAGAGCATATAGCTCATCAGGAACCTTCCGCCGAAGCTCAGGTCTCCGTAAGTAAATGTCCTCCAGAATCCCCCCTTGGTCCTTATGCCCCAGGTGTCCGTTGTGTCTATTACCTCAAAACCCTTGTCTCCGGTCGGGAATGTCATCTCGTATGCCGCGCCGAGACCTATCTGCTTGTTTGCCAGGGGATAACAGCCTTTTATGACCAGGTTCATGTCTCCCCAGCCAGGGGCGGAAGAGCGGTTATAAGAGTCCTGGCGCGATTGCCCGGATCTCTCGCCCTGCTTGTCCCAAGCGTCGCCCTTGGCGTTGCCGGTGAGTCCGACCTCAAACCACGGCACGGAGTAGCCGAGCCCGAACCAGAGGTCGCCGTAGCCCCTGCTGTCCCGGAACTCTATGTAGCTGCCGCTTTCTGTGAGGTCTAGGGTGTCAAAGTTGTTGACAGACCCGTTGAGCCTGATCATGTTTATGATGAGGCCGTTCATGCCCGGTGTCGTCGCGGAGAACACACGCTGGACGCCCTCCACTGTCAGGTAGCTGGGGCCGTATGCCCACAGCGCGCTCGTCATCAGAGCGACGAAGATTGCCCCTTTGCCTTTCATATATAGCCTCCTTCTGGTTATCTCGCAAATTTTAATCTCGGGGCTTGCGCGCGCGCAAGGCCGCGCGCCCTCCTATCAAAACCCCCTCAGCGGCCAGAAGCCCTATAGCGAGAAGGATAAGCCAGGGCGATGGGCTAACGATCCTCCCTCTCTCCCTGAGGAACTCTCCGAGGCTCAACGGATCGGTCCCGAAAATAGCCCTTAATTCCTCCGTGGAAAGCCTCTCCGGGTCCGATTCATCCCTGTCAACATTTACCGCGAACAGCTTTTTCACCTTCCCTCCCTCAACCAGGGTGTAGAAGCCCGGTTTCTCGGGCGAAAAAGCCCTGCGCGCTAAACGGCCCTGGGGGCCTGTGATGAACCCCTCGCCCGGGCCGGGGTCTATCATCTCGCCCACTGTTGCCCCTTGCGCCAGGGGAGCCTCCCCGAGCGAGAGTATCCACTCCCGGATGAGGAGGGGGAAATCGCCCCTGAAGACTATGTCCGTGGCCTCAGGAACTGGGTTAAATCCCGCCAGCACCCAATCCCCCCAACGGACCGCTATCGCCCTGCCGGCGTCATCCTTTAAAAGCGGTGTCCCTTCCCTGAAGTAGACCCCCTGTTTCACGGCCGCTTTGCCGCTGAGAACGCTAGCGTTTGTGAGACTCCCGCACGGTATACCGAACCTCACAGCGGTCTGGGTGTCGGGAATAAAAGCTAGGCCCTTTCTCCCTGCAAGAGGTTCGCCCACCGCGACTGCCATCTCAGCGCCGGGGGCTTCCCTTATTGACGAAGGATAACCTCTTGGAAAAAGCGCTGCCCTGAGGAAGGGGTTGTCCGTGAGGAGCTCGCATTCCTGCTCTGGAAGTGAGGCAACGGGTATGTAGCAGGTGTCGTCAAACCCGAGAATGTCTTTCGGTTCAGATATGGCGACGAGGCCAGCAATCCCCGGCCGGATCTCCACCCTCGCCACAACGGTAGTCTCCCTTTCGGGTCCAAGCTCAGCCGTGAAAGCGTAGAGGGTGAGGCCCCCGCCCGTGATCACTATTGACCTGGTCTGGGTTTGATTGGAGTAATTTCTGAGGCGCAGATCAATGCTAAAAGCCCCTGATGGATTAGGGGTTTCCGGAACTGCAGAGAGGATGGCTACATTACCATCGTTCGGTTCGGGGACCACGACTGGGACCGAACCCCTCATCTTCAACCCTCTCCACTCCTGCGCCTGGAAGTCCGAGACGATGTAGCCCGAGGAACCCGCGAGGGCTTTTGCCGGATTCCCTCGCTCTCTCCTCACTCCTGTCCATGCCCTCCAGACCCTTCCGGCAAAGTAGCGAGCGCCCGGCACCTCAAGGTATGGGGAATACGGCTCCATGCTCGCTGAGACATCTACGAACACATTGCCCCTGGCCCTCCCAACCCTGATCCCCGCGAAAGCGAGAACAGCCGAGGCTATAGCGAGGGTCCTCGCGGCGAGGATGAGCCACTCGGTTATCTTTCGCCACCTTTTGCCCTCAGCCTTGGTCGCGGAAAGGAGTTCAATCCAAGGGAACGGCCTTTTTCTCTGCCAGAGGATTGATATGAGGTGGATTATGGCCGGCAGTGCCGCGAGGGGCAGGAACCAAAGCGCAGTCGGATTGCTCAGGGACATGGTTTAAGGTAGTCTCGCCCTTTTGGCCATGAACGCGGAAAGCGCCCTTGAGAGTGGGATGTCCGTCCTAATCTCGTGATATTCCGCGCCGGAATCGGTGAGGCCAGCCTCCACGAGCGTTCTCCAATCGGCAAAAGCCTTCCTGTAGTTATACGCTCCGGAGGATGGGTGAAAGCGAACCCGTTCCCCCGTCTCCATGTCCTCGTAAAGCCCGGGTTTCTCCGGGGGCTGGGTCTCCTCAGGGGAAAGCACATGGAAGACCATGATGTGGTGTTTCCTGAAACGAAAGGCCCTGGTGCCCCTCATCAAATCCTCAGGCTCTGCCATCAGGTCCGATATGAGGATCACGAGGCCCCTCTTCTTGGCAAGGCCGGCAAGCTCAAGAAATGCCCTCCTCGGCGAGGTCCTTCCGGAAGGCGAGAGCCTCGCCAGCCTCGCGAGAAGCGCATCTAGGTGAACCCTCCCCGTCCTGGGCGGCACGACCTCCCTTACACCATCAGAAAAA
>Ga0207433_10012381_pt1 | contig 12764 bp, 12 predicted proteins | sample YelNatPaOPGAMG01_FD_187559 | JGI IMG/M metagenome (GOLD analysis project Ga0207433, IMG submission 187559) | Hot spring thermophilic microbial communities from Obsidian Pool, Yellowstone National Park, USA - OP-RAMG-01 (SPAdes) (version 3) | ecosystem: Environmental > Aquatic > Thermal springs... | reverse complement strand
CGTAAAGCCCAAGGAATGCCCTGTACCTGCAATGGCAAAATTTGAGATTTGTGTGTAACCATTTTTGGCTTGGCTTATTGCCAATAAAATTAGGAATGTATGGAGCTTTGGTTTGATCATTTGGTTTGTAAGACCTGTAAACCAAAATTAAAAATAATTTTATTGGTAACAATATCAAGGAATTAAAACTTTTTAGGAATAGTTTTTTTTGATTTAATAATAATTTTTGCCATACTTGCATTGGCGATGGGGTTCGCCTATAAGTGCTTCCACAAAGCTGATGACCCCTACAAAATAGTTTAATTTTGTAACCGTCAGCACATGAAAATTCAAGTTTATTCCCGATTTAGTTTCCTAGCCAAACCTCGTGAAAATAACATCTATTTATCCATCATCGGTTACAGCATGCCTTTCCCCTGCTTAACAGCAAATGCAATGCTTGTTTTTGCCTCATTCATAAAAAAATCGAAAATATATTAATTATGGAGAATATTTGGATTGTAGCAGCAATTTGGATGGGATTAGCCTTTATTGCAAGTTTAATTTCTATAAGAATTGGCATTTCGGTAGCTCTTGTTGAAATTCTAATAGGAATTATAGCCGGTAACTTTCTTGGAATTCATGAATCAACGCAGTGGATTGATTTTCTTGCTATGTTGGGTAGTGGTGTGCTAACATTTCTGGCAGGAGCAGAAATAGACCCCGCCTCGTTAAGAGCAAATCTTAAGGCAAGCTTAACAATAGGAATTTTATCGTTTGCCATACCCTTTGTAAGTGTATGGATGATTGCTCAGTATATTTTTGGATGGGAGCTTCATCAAGCCCAAATTGCCGGAATTGCTCTTTCGACTACATCGGTTGCCGTAGTGTATGCTGTTATGATTGAAAAGCAACTTAGCGAGACATCGCTGGGTAAAATGATACTGGCAGCATGCTTTATTACTGACTTTGGAACAGTTTTAGCACTCGGCGTACTTTTTGCCAACTTTAATATTTGGATGGTGGTTTTTGTAGTAATTTTAAGTGCTATGCTTTGGTTTATGCCCCGTTGGACAAAGTACCTGATTGGCGTTTTTGGAACCAACAAGGTAAGCCAGCCCGAAGTAAAATTTATCCTTTTAGTTTTATTCCTGCTTGGAGGATTAGCAACTACAGCAAAAAGTGAGGCAGTTTTGCCGGCTTACCTTATAGGGTTAGTTGTTGCAGGTGTTTTTGTTCGCGATAAAAGGTTAGTAGATCGAATGCGCACCATTGCCTTTACAATATTTACTCCGTTTTATTTTATTAAAGCTGGACTATACGTATCGTTGCCTATTATCTGGTATTCGCTGGGCATAATTGCTTTATTCCTTTTAGCAAAAGTCTTTACCAAGGTCATTGGGGTATATCCCTTTTCCAGAGTTTTTCATATGCGTAAACGCGAAGCCTCCTACACTACTTTGCTCATGGCTACAGGTTTAACCTTTGGTACTATTTCGGCACTTTTTGGATTAAACAATCACATCATCGACCAACGCCAATATACAATCCTGGTTACAGTGGTAATTCTTAGCGCAATAATCCCAACGCTTATTGCACAAAAATATTTCCAACCCAAGTTCGACACCATGAGTGCTTGGGGTAGGCTTTACTTGATTAAAGGAAAAAAACGTTCGAATAGATATAAAAAATAGGAGGTTAAAGCCATGTATAAAAACATTTTAGTTGCTTACGACGGTTCCGAAGGCGCACAGGTAGCCTTGAATAATGCCGCATACCTTGCTAAATGCCTAAAAGCAAAACTTACTGCGCTTTGGGTTGGTGGTTACCGACCCTACTACCACGAAACCGTTGCCGAAATTGAAGAGGAAACAAAGTCGATTGATAAATTTTCGGCTAAACTTAAAAAGGAACTCAACTTAATATCAAAAGATATTGGAATTGATATTGAGTATGCGCACTTGCAAGGAAACCCAGCAAAGCTAATTGTTGAATTTGCCCAAAATAATAAAATTGATCTCATTGTTATGGGCTGTAAGGGGCACTCGGGACTTTGGGGAAACGATCTGGGTCATGTAACCGATAAGGTAAGTGAAAATGCAAAATGCAACGTGCTTATAGCCCGAAAGTAAAATGGTTATAGATAAACAAACCCTACGCGACTTGGAAATTCTCTCTATCCAAGCCGAAGGTAATTGCATTTTTGAGAAACTAAACCGAACCCAAACATCAGGTGGAAAACAAAACCTCAAACACCGATTTTTAAATCCATGTAAATCAATTCAAGAAATTCAGAAAACCCAAGAAACAGTCAGATTTTTAAGGAAAAATCCAACAGTTTGGAAGATTCCCTTTAACGACCTGTTTTTAAAATCTATAGAACTTTACATTACATCGAACATTGAACCTGTAAGACATTACAATGGTTTTTTTGCTTTAAATGCCATTCATAATTTCATTATCGACAGACAGGCGTACCAAATGATAAAAGGGGGATTATTTGAGCTTTCCCGATTTATTGAAGGTTTAAAAAAAATGGCAAACTCAGCTGAAGAGCCATTACCCCAGTTTTTAAGCGAATTTAAGGATGAGGTGGAAAATTTCCTGAAAGACCCAGATGTTAGTGAATACCTATCTAAAATCGATAGCCAGCGAGCTACCATCATAAATGTTTACCAAGCCGACTCGTATTTCCGGACAGTTAAGCACGCCCAAATTACTACCTTTGTCAACCTAATTTATGAACTCGATGCCCTGCAATCCATGGCAAGGGTTACAAATGAATTGAATTTTTGTTTCCCTCAATTTATTGAGGATGACCATGCCGAAGTTGTAATAAACGACCTTTTTCATCCTTTACTTCAACAGCCAGTTTCCAATTCCATAAGCATTTTAAAAAATGCCAATGTTGTTTTTTTAACAGGCCCCAATATGGCAGGTAAGACTACTTTCCTGAAATCGCTTGGCGTTGCTGTTCTTTTAGCTCACATGGGGATGGGTGTTCCTGCCAAAAACATGCGCTTAAACTATTTTGATCGGCTAATGAGCAGCATAAGTGTTGAAGAAAATATTTTTAAAGGTCACAGCTTCTTTTTCAGCGAAGTTCTAAGAGTAAAAGATCTTGCTTTAAGCCTCAGCAATGGCATGAGAGTATTTGCCCTTTTCGATGAATTATTTAAAGGTACCAATGCCGGTGATGCTTTTGCAGCATCAGAAGTTGTAATAAAAGGGTTTGTAAACTGGCCAAATAGTTTGTTTGTAGTATCGTCGCACCTATTTGAGCTAGGCCAGACTCTTACAAAATACCAAGGTTGCTGCTTTTACCGTTTCGACACCATATCCAATGATGGCGGGATTGAATTTGATTACAAAATCAAAGATGGAATTAGCAATACACGGTTAGGGCTTGCAATCATTGAAAAAGAACAAATTCCAACCCTGCTTAGGTTAAATAACCTGAAAAAAGAATGAAATCAACCTAATTTTATTTACCTTAGTAAGATGATAATTACTATGAACCATAATACTTTGCCCGATAATCACAAGCGTTCACTCTCGTCATCGCTGTATGTTGTGGAAAAATTACTGAGTGAACTCGAACGGGAAATTTCCAGCCCAACCAACCAATCAACAATAAAGATTGTGGGCGAAATACCTCCCGATGAAAAAGAACGAATGCTCTCAGTTTTAAAGCAGGCAAAAGATTACATTGCATTTTTAACCCAAAAATATCAGCTTAGGGTTAATGTTTTAGAACTTTCAAATATTCTGAAAGCGCAGAAGGCAAAAATATGGGAGGTTTTATGCGATAGCAACTCAAAAGGATTGAAGGGATACGGGCAACTGGAAGAATCCATTGCCAAGGAACTTGATAACGATGTGACAAAACTTCAAGAGTTAATTAACCAATTATAGTAACCCAAAAACAGTTAACTATGGAAATATTTGATGTTAGAGCAATGGAAATCCTCGATTCCAGAGGGAATCCAACAGTAGAGGTAGATCTTACCCTTGGTGATGGCACAACCGCACGTGCAATGGTTCCCAGCGGGGCATCGACTGGCGAACGCGAAGCAACCGAATTACGCGATGGCGACAAGAGCCGTTATGGCGGGAAAGGTGTGCTTAAAGCGGTTGAAAACGTAAATAAAACTATAGCCGACGAGATTGTTGGCAGGTACTTTGCCAGCCAACGCGAGCTGGACTACTTTCTGATTAACCTCGATGGAACCCCAAACAAGTCGAAACTTGGGGCTAACGCCATACTGGCCGTTTCCATGGCATTTGCCCGTGCCAACTCAATAAGTTCAGGCATTCCACTCTACCATTACCTTGGCGGCAGCAACGCTTACCTTTTACCTGTTCCCTGCATGAATATCATAAACGGGGGCAAACATGCCGACAACAATGTCGATTTTCAGGAATTCATGATTGCCCCACACGGAGCAACAAGTTTTGCTGAATCAATTAGAATGGGGATTGAGGTGTTTCACACCCTGAAAGGTGTGCTAAAGGCCAAGGGATACTCAACCGGTGTAGGCGATGAGGGTGGTTTTGCCCCCGACCTAAAATCGAACGACGAGGCAGTTGAGGTTATCCTCGAGGCTATTACTAAGGCAGGATACAAACCCGGTGAACAGGTTAGCATTTGCCTTGACCCTGCTGCCAGCGAGCTTTGGGAAGATGGCAAGTATAAAATGTTTAAAAGCACAGGCAAACTCATCACAAGCGACGATCTGATCAAGCTCTGGGAAAACTGGGTTAAGCAGTACCCCATAGTTCTTATTGAAGATGGTCTTGCCGAAAACGACTGGGAAGGCTGGAAAAACCTCACCAAACTCTTAGGTTCAAAAATTGAACTGGTTGGCGATGATATCTTCTGCACCAATAAGGCTATCCTTGAACAGGGGATTGCCAAAGGTGTTGCCAACTCCATTTTAATCAAATTAAACCAGATTGGTACTGTAACCGAAACGCTCGAAACCATTGAAATGGCATACCGCAATGGCTATAACGCATTTGTCTCGCACCGCAGTGGCGAAACCATCGATAGCTTTATTGCCGACTTAACCGTGGCGGTTAATGCCGGACACCTTAAAACCGGTAGCGGATGCCGTGGCGAGCGTATCGAAAAGTTTAACCAGCTTATGCGTATTGAACGCGACCTTGATACCGCCGCTAAATTTGCCGGAAAAAAGGCTTTCAAAAACGCATAAAATCCAATTACTCCTTAAAACAAGTGCCCCAACGCAATACTTGGGGCATTTTTTTATAGTTATTTCCAATTTATCGGAAAACAGCCTACCTTTGCACTTTATTTTAAATTGATACACCATGAAACAGGTAAAGCTAAAAGATAAGGAATTTAGGTTAAGCTATCCCGAAGCCGAGATACAAAACGACATCGATTTGGTTGCATCAAAAATCAATCACGATTTTGCTAAAAGTGGCGATGTCCCGGTTTTTGTTAGCGTACTTAACGGTTCCTTTATGTTTACTGCTGACCTGTTAAAGCGTATTACCGTTCCGTGCGAGGTTACTTTTGTTAAGCTGGCTTCATACCAAGGAACCTCAACCACCGGAAAGGTTAACCAGTTAATTGGGATAAATGAAGATGTAACCGGCAGAACACTGGTGGTAGTGGAGGATATTGTTGATACCGGAATTACCCTAGCCAAGCTATACGAAAAACTCCGAAAGCTAAATCCAAAGGAAATAAAAGTAGCCACCCTGCTATTTAAGCCCGATGCCTATAAGGGAAACATTAAACTCGACTACATTGGCCGAAGCATTCCCAACGAGTTTATTGTTGGCTATGGCCTCGACTACGATGGGCTAGGCCGCAACCTTCCTGATATTTACACCCTTATTTAGAACAAATTGCTCCGTAACACTGCCCACCTGATTTTTCTGGTGGGCTTTTTTTAAAAAGGAATTGATATATATCAAAAACGCCTGAACGCTACAAACACTAATAGCAAAAAAAATTACCTTTGAGCTCTTAGTGAAGCATCATATCGAAATGGACACGTTAATTAATAGCCATTTTATTGTACCCTTTTTAATCTCGATGTTTTTGGCCATCAATATGGGCGGAAGCGGAACGGGCCCTGCTTTCTCAGTGGCTTACGGGGCAAACGTTCTCAAAAAAACATCAATCCCAGCCCTTTTCGGATTAATGGTTTTTTTAGGGGCAATAGTTGCTGGTAAGGCAACATCTGCCACCGTGGGAAAAGGTTTGATAAATTCTGATCTGATGAACTCTGTACAGGTTTCTATCATTTTTTTCTCGGTGTCCATCTCGCTACTTGTGGCAAACCTGTTTGGAATTCCGCAATCCACAAGCCAATCCACAGTTCTGGCAGTAATTGCGCCGGGCATCTACTTCCATGAATTTAACTCACACAAGTTGTTTACTGAGGTTATACCCACCTGGTTTATACTACCTTTAATTGCCTTTTTTATCAGTTTACTGATTGGTAAATACATTTACACCCCATTGCGCCGAAGGGGCTATACCATATCGAGCCGCATAAACGACCACTACATGCTTCGCGGGGCTATTGTTTTTGCCTCGCTTTACGTTGCTTTTTCCATTGGCGCAAACAATGTGGCTAACGCCAGCGGCCCGCTAACCGCAATGACCATGAATGAATTGGGGATTGGCTCCCAGAGCGGCCGACTGCTCACCCTTATCATGATCATGTCCACCATGATTGTTGCCCCAAGCTTTGGCATTGGCAGTTCAGTATTTGGTGAAAAAATACTGAATAATACCGGAAAGGAACTCTTCCTGTTTGGACGTATTGAGGCGGTAATAATTGCCGTAATATCGGCATCGCTATTGCTTGCCGCATCGCTCTTTAAGGGCATTCCCACCTCGCTGGTTCAACTCAATGTTGGCGCTATACTGGGAATTGGCGTGGCAAGGCTTGGCCCCAAAAACATTTTCAGGAAAACAGCCGTTCGCAAGTTTTTCCTGATGTGGCTTATAGCACCAATCATTGCGTTTTTACTCACATGGTACCTAACCCACCTTGCCGATAAGTTTGGATACCTTTAAAGCTTACAAACTGAAATGGGAAATAGAATGCAGATAAAGCAAATCTGCGCTAATCTGTTATATCCGGATTATCAGCGTTCCATTTCAACCCTTCCAGTATTAATATAATCTATCTCCAGCCCATAAACAAAAATAGCGTACCCTTTGGTACGCTATGAATTGTTGTTAGTGAGCATCCTACTCAAACATTCCCCTCATTCGTTCGTAAAACGAATTGCCCTCATCGGGATTTGGGGTAAAACTGGGCGATTTAGCCAGTTTTTCAAAAATGGCCTTTTCCTCGCGTGTTAGGTTTTTTGGGATGTAAACGTTAACCGCCACAAGCAAATCGCCGCGCTGATAGCTATTTACTTCGGGTAAACCCTTGCCTCGGAGCCTTAATATTTTTCCGGGCTGGGTACCGGGTTCAATTTTTATTTTCACTTTACCATCAACGGTAGGAATTTCGGCAGGTGCGCCAAGTATGGCATCGGGAATACTGATATTCAGGTTGTAAATCAGGTCATTCCCGTCACGTACAAGGTTAGGGTGCTTTTCCTCCTCAATCATAACCAGCAAATCGCCGGGCACGCCGCCGCGTCGGGCAGCATTACCCTTGCCCTGTACATTAAGCTGCATACCCTCAGCAACGCCTGCGGGTATCTTTACAGTTATGATTTCATCCTCGCGTAGCACTCCCTCGCCATTACATACAGTACACTTGTTGGTTATGGTCTTTCCCTCGCCGTTACAGGTTGGGCAAGGCGATGTGGTTTGCATCTGACCAAGCAGGGTATTGGTTACACGGGTTACATAACCAGAACCGCGGCAGGTTGAGCAGGTGCTGTACGATGACCCTCCGGCTGCGCCAGTGCCACCGCACGATTTGCACGATACGTACTTGTTAACCTTTATCTTTTTCTCAACGCCGTTTGCTATCTCGCTAAGCGTTAGCTTAACCTTTACGCGCAAATCGGTACCACGGTTGGCACGTCGCGATGAACGCCCACCGCTAAAACCTCCAAACCCGCCAAAACTGCCAAAATGGCCGCCAAAAATATCGCCAAACTGAGCAAAAATGTCGTCGATAGTCCATTCGTGTGCAAAACCTCCACCTCCGGCTCCGTTGCCCATGCCTGCATGGCCAAATTGATTGTAGCGGGCACGTTTATTATCGTCGCTAAGAACCTCGTAGGCTTCGGCTGCCTCCTTAAACATTTCCTCGGCTTGCTTATCGCCCGGGTTCTTATCGGGGTGATATTTTATGGCCATCTTGCGGTATGCCTTTTTAATTTCCTCCTTGGTGGCATTCCGCGGTACGCCAAGTATTTCGTAGTAATCGCGTTTGGTTGTCATACCCTACTGTTTTACTCTCCAACCACAACCTTAGAGAATCGCATTACCTTATCGTGAAGCATGTAACCCTTTTGGATTACATCGACAATCTTCCCCTTTTGTGCTTCTTCCTGCACAGGGATTTTGGTAATGGCCTCGTGCAAATCGGTATCGAGATCCTTGCCAATGGCCTCAATCTCTTTAACACCTTTTGCTTTAAGGAAATCGTTGAATTTGTTTACAATTAAAGCGATGCCGTCCCTAACGGCATTGATATCATTGGCTGTTTCAATGGCCTTAAGGGCTCTGTCAAAATCATCGATAACCGGAAGTAGATCCTTTAGAACCTCCTCCGAAGAGTATTTGAGTAAATCGGCCTTTTCCTTGAGCGTTCGTTTACGGTAGTTATCAAACTCAGCTGTAAGGCGCAAATACTTATCCTTCATCTCCTCCAGCTGGGCAGTTAGTTCGGCAACCTTATCATCTTTGGATTGTTCAGCTTGGACTGCCTGCTCTTTGCCCTCGTCGGCTTGAGCCTTACTATCGGTTACATTACTATCGGTGCTAACGGTTTGTTGATTTACTTGCTCCTGTTCTATCTCCTCCTTTTTGTGTTTCTTGCTCATATATGTTGATATTTTTACGTTTCACAATAATTCTCAACCATTGTTTCAAAATCTATTCCAACCGTTTAGCTCGGTCAAAATGACATGAAATTTTCAGGGGGTAAGTGACAGATGTTCGTCATTGTTAGCCTGAAAAATACCACTCCGCCAAAATGGACTGCGAAGGGAATATTTTAAAATCATCAAATAACCTCCTTTGCTAAACCGTGATGAAAAATTCCGTTACCTTGACCGTAACTTTATATCCTTCACCCTAAGCTGTATGGTAATATTCCCCTTGAAATTATTCTCGTGCAAAGCAAAGCAAATATCAAACGGTTGGCCGTAATGTATGGGCTTATAATACTCAGCCATCTGAAACGCTATAGCATCGTATTTTTTTGTGCTTCCCTCCTGAACTATTGTAAGTTTAAGGTGTTCCTTCTCGCTGCCAACCAACCGGCCTTCGCCGTTATCGTAAACATTTTCGGCCATAAACACCGGCGACATGTTCCCTGGGCCAAAAGGCTGGAACTGCTTAAGCACATTAAAGAATTTTTCGGTGATATCATCAAGCCTAATACGGGCATCAATATCGATTTGAGGTGATAGCATTTCGGGCGTAATGGTTTTGCTCACGTGTTCTTCAAAACGTTGCTTAAACTCCTCAACTTTATCCACCTTCATGGTAAGGCCAGCAGCGTACATGTGCCCTCCAAAGTTCTCGAGCAGGTCGGAGCAGGCCTCAATGGCCTGATACAAGTCGTATCCTTGAACAGAACGGGCAGAACCGGTAGCCAAATCGCCCGATTGGGTTAAAATAACCGTAGGGCGATAGTAAGTTTCAATTAAGCGCGAAGCAACAATCCCTACTACACCCTTGTGCCACGAAGGGTTGAATAGCACAGTGGAATAGCTATGCTGCAACCTTTTATCCTGCGCTATCATTTTAATTGCCTCGTGCGTAATGGCTCGATCAACATTTTTACGGTCGTTATTGCACGAGTCGATCAGCGCCCCCACCTCAAAGGCTGAACTATCGTCGGCAGCGCAAAGCAGGTCAACAGCTGTTTTCCCGGACTCCATTCGGCCAGCCGCATTTATTCGTGGACCTATACGGAATACTATGTCGTCGATGGCTATCCGTTGGTTTTCTATTCCGGCAATTTTGATTATCGACTTTAACCCACGGCTTGGCTTTGTATTCAATTTTTCCAATCCGAAATAGGCCAATACCCTGTTCTCATCAACAATAGGCACAATATCCGATGCAATGCTTACAGCTAACAGGTCGAGATGTTGGTAAAGTTCCTCCTCTGATGTCCCTGTTTTTTTGCAGTAGCCCTGCAGCAACTTAAAGCCAACCCCACAGCCCGAAAGCTCCTTAAACGGGTATTTACAATCGGAACGTTTGGGATCAAGCACAGCAACAGCATCGGGAATTCTATCACCGGGCAAGTGGTGGTCGCAAATGATAAAGTCGATATTACGCTGTGAGGCATAGCGAACTTTATCAACTGCTTTTATGCCGCAATCGAGAGCAACAATAAGTGAATAGCCATTTTCAAAAGCATAGTCTATTCCCTTGAACGATATTCCGTACCCCTCGTTGTACCTATCGGGAATGTAATAGCCAATTTTTGTGTACCGTTTTCTGAAAAAAGAGTACATGAGGGCAACAGCAGTAGTACCGTCAACATCGTAATCGCCATAAAAGAGGATAGATTCGCCCCGACGGATTGCCCTGTCGATGCGCTCAACCGCTTCGGCCATATCCTTCATCAGGAATGGGTCGTAGAGGTCAGCTAACGAGGGCCTGAAAAAGCGCTTAGCTTTATCAAAACTATCAATTCCGCGCTGTACCAGTAGCGATGCTATGGTCTCGCTAACGTTAATTTCCTTAGCCAGAGAGCTAACTAATGCCGGATCGCCCGGATCCTTGAGAACCCATCGTTTTTCCATTTCTGCATGGTTTAAATGTTAAGCAATACCTATGCGGTTGCATGCGAAATGAAACCGATGAGTAAAGTGGTTAAGGAGTTTAGCCTTAACCTCTTCCATATCAAGCTGGCGGTTAAGCTCCACCTGCATGGAGGTAACCCCCTTATCAATAAATCCGCAAGGGTTTATGTAGCGGAAGTAGTCCAAGTTGGTGTTTACGTTAAAAGCTAAGCCGTGCATGGTTACAAATCGGCTTGCCCTAACACCAATAGCGCAGATTTTGCGTTCGCGACCCTTTACACCGGGATCGAGCCAAACGCCAGTTGCACCTTCAAGCCTATCGGCTGCAATACCATACTCCTGAAGGCAATCGATTACCACCTGCTCCAGCAAGTGTATGTAGGACTTGAGGGTTAGCCCAAAAGCCTCCAGGTTGAATATGGGGTAGGCAACAATTTGTCCGGGGCCATGATATGTAATATCGCCCCCGCGGTTGATGTGGTAGAACGATGCGTTAATCCGTTTAAGCATCTCTTCGGGGATCAGCAGGTTGGCGTTTTCGCCGCTTTTGCCAAGGGTGTAAACATGCGGATGCTCGCAAAACAGCAAGTAATGTAACTTGCCATCGCCGTTTAGTTTACGTTTGGTTACCTCGTCGAATAGTTTTTCCTGATAATCCCATGCCTCCTTGTAATCAACCGTTCCAAGATCATGAAACTTTACGTTTTGCATTATATATTGTTTTTCCTATTTGCATAGCAAGTACACCGGTTTAAGGTTAGATTGATTATTTACAACATCCTTTAACCAGGTGTTGAGCCTTATCGGCGTGGTACGACGAGCGAACCAGGGGGCCGCTTTCGGCAAAATCGAACCCTTTTGCAAGGGCTATCTGCTTATACTCTTCAAACTCCTCCGGGGTAACATAGCGTTGAACGGGTAAATTGGTGGGTCGGGGTTGTAGGTACTGCCCTATGGTAACCATTCGGCAGCCCACAGCAAGTAGATCGTCGAGGGTTTGAATTACCTCATCGCGGGTTTCACCGAGCCCGAGCATTATGCCCGATTTAGCTCTAAAGCCGCGCTTTGCAATGTGCTCAAGCACTTTCAGGCTTCGCCTGTAACTTGCCTTTGTTCTTACAAGTGGGGTAAGGCGCTCCACGGTTTCAAGGTTATGCCCAACAACATCGGGCTCCGATTCAAGGAATAGGTCGATAAGCTCAGACCTACCGTCAAAATCGGGTATCAAAACCTCAATGGTAGTATTAGGGTTTGCTTCACGGATAGCCAACACGGTTTCGCGCCAATGGCCTGCCCCATGGTCGGGCAAGTCATCGCGATCGACCGATGTGATTACGCAATAGCTGAGCCCCATGAGGTTAACGGTACGCGCCACCTTAACCGGCTCACGGGGATCGGGTGGAAGTGGCTTACCTGTTGCAGTAGCACAGAACTTACACGAACGAGTACAGATATCGCCCAAAATCATTAACGTTGCCACTCCATTTCCCCAGCATTCGCCAATATTTGGACACATTCCACTGCTACAAATGGTATGTAACCCATGTTTCTTAACAATGGAATTAACCTGAGCATACCCTTCGCCTCCGGGCAACTTAATCTTTAGCCATTCTGGCTTCCGTTCATTTCCCATCCCCAAAAATTTTTACAAAATAACTAAAAAAAATGCTCTTAAACGATTATTTGGTGATAAAAGTGATTGGTTAACAGTGAATGGTTAGAAAAGGTTCGTGGGACGTTAGGTGTTAAACGAAAGAATCCAGAATATGAGGAAGTTAAAGGAAGTTAGAGGAATATAGAACGTTAATCGTGAGCTGTTAAACGGGATAATAAGCAACGCC
>Ga0207433_10012377_pt1 | contig 12768 bp, 10 predicted proteins | sample YelNatPaOPGAMG01_FD_187559 | JGI IMG/M metagenome (GOLD analysis project Ga0207433, IMG submission 187559) | Hot spring thermophilic microbial communities from Obsidian Pool, Yellowstone National Park, USA - OP-RAMG-01 (SPAdes) (version 3) | ecosystem: Environmental > Aquatic > Thermal springs... | reverse complement strand
CATTTGCAGGAAGCTTAAACTTTACAGAAAAATTTTTATTGTTATTAAACAAGAAGCTAGTGTTTCCGTCAGAAAAATTCTTTTGGGTGTGCTCGTAAGCAGAAAGCAGGAAAGTGGCATTTTCAATCATAGCGTTTTTTGGCAGGTAAAATGACACTTTGTTTTTTTCAGGCAATTCAAGGAGAATGCTCTTTGTCCTTGTGCTGAATTTCACTTCTTCAACACTCTCCTTTGACAAGTTAGACAAGCCAATATTCACTCTTTCTGAACAGAAAGACGATTTCTCGTAGTTAATATTAATACCAAGAGCGTAATAAGTCTTACAGTAAAAATCATTAGCCAGCTTGAAATTAGTAAGAGTCAAGACAAGAGCTATGCCTATTATTGTAATAACAATCGCTGCAATAGCCATTACAGGAACTTCTGATTTTCTCAAATTAATCATCATGACACGCTAATATTACAGGAACCACATGCCTTGGATCCACCACCACAATCAATCCACTCATAACATTCCCCACCCTTACAACACTTATTACTACTACCTGTGCAAGTATTAACACATCCTCCCGTGTTATCACACTCACCCGGACACTCCCCAAAAGTACACCTTGCTCCTGTTATCGGCCTACACTGATCTATCTCTGGATCACACACTCCAGGACATCCACTATTTAGCTGGCACGAACCATTTGTAGTAATATCACAAAAAATATTATTATTATCAGGAGCAACAGCACATACTCCATTACACTGATTTAGCACCTTACAGGTAAAATTTGAAAGTGATATGTTACACTGGACAAATGCCTCTTTACTTGCTACGCAAGTAAGATTTCCATCTTTGTATTGATCAAAACATATTGTGCAAGGTGCAGTACAAGAGTCACACTCATTTTTACACCCGCTAGGGCCTGCACAGTTGGTGCAATCATAATCAAGACCTCTTGTTATCGTGTCTGGGTCTTCTTTTCTGTCAAGAGACAAACTTAAATTAAAACTTAACTGGATGTTCTCAGAGCCTTCATTGCTTACAGGATACTTGTATTTTGCATCAATGCATACGACTTCAATCGTGAATGATATTTTCCTATCCTCAGAAAAACTCATACAACTATCTTCTGGAACTTCAAACTCATCTGTTCCATCGCAAGAACCATCAGCTGGATTATGAGAATAATTTGTTTGATTAAAACTACCTCCTGCAGAACACACGCTGTCTTTGTAAGAAGAACATGTTGTATTCGAACATGTCGCACTCGTATCATCACAGCTATTGTCGTAATTACAAGTCCTGGTGGTGCAGTCAAAACACTCTTCCCAATTATCAGTCATAATCGTGTCAGTGAAGTTCAGGCATAGAACATTATAATAGCATGAATAATCACCATTAAACCTTTCATTAAGGTCATTTATTGACTCGTCAATTAACCTTATTACATCTGACTCTTTTGTAGTGTATAATCTAGCATAAACAGGCTTATCTCCTGAGCGTCCGCACTTTACCTTTCTTATCTTCATATAATCACATATTTTTTTCTGCAATACTCCTTCATCTATCCAAGTTCCTATAACATTAATGGCTTCAAAGAATGTGTCTGGCGTAACAAAGACAGAATATTTATGCTCGTAAGATGATTCTCTACCATCTTGTGATGCTGAATACTCAGAACCTTTCATGTTCGCATAAAAACCTATGTTATTCTCTCCTGAATAAACAGATAACGGCGTAACTGATATTTCAACACTATCTATTAATCCTGCATCTGTTATTATCGTGTTGCCGAAAGTCATGTTCGTCATGTTTTTCAGCTTGTCATTTGTCCCGTTCTTGATGTAGGAAGCGAGAAAATCCATTATCCGGTCAATATCCGGCTTGTCTGGTGTAGAGTAAACCATCCAGAAGCCATTATTGTCAAGCGCGCTCATCTTGGCTGCTTCTATCGTTGCTTTATAACCAATCTCCTGACTAGTATGGTAAACAAAGCTCTTGACGCTCTCAAGTCCTGCAGCAGACACTTTCTGCTGCTCTTTCTCCTGTGAAGAGATTCCTGTTTTGCCTGAAAAATCTATTGTTAGTACAGCGATCATCAAAAAAACTACGAAAATAATGAAAACAACGATTAATGGAGCCACTCCTTTTTTATTTTGCATATATCTTCCCCCTTCCTATTGTCGTATTATCGCAGGGTATTGAAAACAAAAAGTCATAAACCTGTTGGTTTTCTGAAGCAATATATCCTGTATGCATTGACAAGACTTTAGACCCATTCAAGTCTATTTTCCAGTTGCCTTTGCCAAATAAGTAATCCATCTTTTTATTTGTTTCGCTGCTAACATTTATCCTGAAGCTGCCGTAATCAATAGTGTCGTTTCCTGTACAGCTATATGCCCCCCAGAGCTGGTCTAATGGAATCATGTTTATTGTGATATAGGGAACAGAGCTTATTGATATCAATACAGCTTCTTTCTTGAACTCTGAGCTTATACTAACAGTTGTTGAAGCAGCTCTCTGCACTCCTGAAATCTTTGTATAAACAACAAAACCTATCAGGGCTATGACTAAAATGGCTATCCCGATAAACTGTTCAGCCTGCGCCTTTTTCATTCTCATCAATATTTCACCTGAAGACTATTATTGTTATAATCCATTATTATTATGTGCTGGCCTTTTGGTATTTCAAAAGAGTTTACACTGCAGTAAAACTTTGCAAAAAAACAGTCTTCCTGAATACAAAAAATGTTTGTTGAATTATCATACCTTATCCTATACTTGTTGTTTAACGGCATAGTAAAATTTTGTTTAAAGTATGTTGCCCTCTTGATAACTGAATAAAAATCAGGAATGACGCCGTAATAAATCGTGAGTTTAGCTAAACCAAGCCTTATATTATTTCCTGAGTAATAAAGAGCTATCGGCATTGATGAAGTAATAATTGAGTCAGCCCATTTCGGGTTGCTCTTGTTTATTGTCAAGTTATAAACCTGTTTTGTTGCAGTGTCTAAAATCTGCACATAAGCAATCCCTCTGAAGTAAGGCATGCAGAACAAGTCCCTGTTCTTATTATCCTGAGCTAAAACTTTTTCAAAGTCTATAAGGCTTTGCGTTGGAATCTGATTGTTGGCTCCTGAGAAAGCAATGCATTGCTGGTTATTAAGGTATATTGACAACATATTATTAGTATATTCAACATTTGACTGGTAAAGCTTTTCCTCTAGCATAGAGGTTTTTGAGCTGAAGAAGACAAATAATATTATAAACACAATTATCATTAATATGATTACGAAAAACGCGTTTGAAAGTATTGTCAAGGCTGATTTTTTATTTCTCATATTCTAATAAGCACTGATTAATTGTCTACAACATTGTTGTTTGTTATTATCCCACCAATAACCTTTGGACAACAATGCCCCTCCTTACTTCTCTTATCACAATAGTTGGATTTACACTCACAATCATAATCACATTTTTCTCCATTATTAAGTTTGGCTGTGTTATTTATACAACCTTTCTCATCTTTGCTAATAGTTGTATTAACACAACAAGTTTTTGTTTTACCACAATAACAATCATTATTAGGTTTGCCATTGCTCTCGCAGTTCTCTGATACAGGGAAACCTGTGTCCTCTGATGATGTTGGGCAAATATTATCATTATAAGGGTCCTTGCATGCGCTTCCATTCCAATAAAAGCCTTTGGCGCAACAATGGTTATTATTACAGTTCCTTGAACTGCACTGACAGCTGTCATTACAAACATCTCCATTAGTATGTAATTTCGTGCAACCTTTTTCATCATACTCCAAACCGGGGCAGACAGTGCAGTCAGGTTTTGGGTCTTTGCATGAACAATCTTTTGGTGAGTTCATGCAGTTCTCAAAGAAAGGCTCTTTTGTCAGGCAGATATTGTCACCGCGGATATCTTTGCAAACACCGTTTATGTTGAACTCCCCACTAGGACAACATATTCGTGTTGAACCAGTTTTTTCACCATATTCATTATATTCCTCAGCACAGTTTCCAGAGGAGCACGCGCAATCCTGCTCGCAAATATTATTATCATGTAATAGGGCTGAACACCCATACTGGTTAAGATTAAGGTTCGTGTCTAAACAAGACTTAACGCATTTTTCACCATTGCTTATATTACACTTGCATTCTCCAAAACAATCATCTCCAAAAGAAACATCGCACACACCATTTCTTTCAACCGGACAGTCTGGGTCATACCTCCCTTGGTCGGAACAATCAAAATCGCACACGCCGTTTTTACCGAGGCAGTCGTTGTCGCATACACCGTCACTTAAAAGGTCTGTTGCCGGATCGCATATATTGTCATTGTTCTTGAGACAATCAATATCATAATAACCCTTGTCTATGTTTGAATAACAGTTTGGATTGCATACATTGTTTGAAATGTTACAGTATGGATTGCATAATTCAAGGGTTTGCTCGCATAAAATATCACATTCCCCCTCAATTATGCATCCTGTGTCGCACTTCTCGTCTGTTGTGTTGCAGACAATATTCTCAGAAATAAGAACATTCCTGTCTTTTTTTGCGATAATAATCTCTCCAACATTGTCAATATCCGAGTTAATCAGGTTAATACCACCGACATAAATCGGTTGGGTGGAGGAAATGTTTTTCCTTGGAAAGCTTATTATTATTGTGTTATCTTTTATCCTTAGGTTGTAAGGCTCGGCAAAATTTATTTTAAGGGTTACCCTGCTGTCGCCGGGAAATGTCAATGACTTCAGGATTGCGTTATTTACTTGTGATGCGAGATAAACAGCAAACTCTTTTTCGGTGAGTTCTGCTTCTTCACCAATGTTTTTTGAAAAAACAGCTATTATAATAGCGAGGATTATTATCATACCTATTATCATCATAAAATTCTCTAGTGTAGCACCCTTACGCGCCAACAATTGAAGCACCCCTTGCGATAAGAGAGTTCAAGAGTATTGTTCCAACAAGGATTATTATTAAGTATACTGCTATCGCGAACAAGAGATTCTTCGCCATCAGGTTGTCCCTGCTCACATCATCAAAACCCCATTGAATGCCGTTAGCCACATTTGACAATAACAGGACAGCCTCAATCATGTATATGCCAACGAGCACTTGAAACAATGTTGGCGGTGTTATCTTTGTAAAGTTGATTAAGTCAATAAAAAAGCTTGTTCCTCCTGATGATGCCCCGGCACCTAAAGCTCCGCCTGAAGCCAGCATCCTGAACACTTCCTCAAGCCTTGTGAAAATGTCAAAAAGGACTTTAATAATAACTAGTGATAAACTACCAACCAGTGCTGCTATGAAAGGAGCCAAGAACTTAGCCTCAAGGCTCATGGCGTTCACTGTGTCAATGAGCAGGTCAAATATTATCTGCTTGACATTATTGACATTGTCAAGGTATTCAGAAACCCTTTGGGTTATGTTTTTTAGTATGGCAGCTCCTTTTCTCTCCCCCTCAACAATTATCCACATTATCTCTTTTAATATCACTGATGGGAACTGGAGAATCATGCCGTCTTTCTTGTTGAACACTGCCTGCCTTAAGGCAATACCCTCGTTTTGCATCTTCTCCTGCAGCTCTGAGAAAAATTGGTACATGCTTTTCTTCTCAAGATTTAACTGGGTGTATTGGCGGATGAAATTGCTGATGGCTGACTCTATCGGGATTTTCTCTGTAAACTCATTGCTCATCCTGAACAAGCCTGAAGACAAGTCATCCTCTATCTCAACAATTCTCTTCCTGATGATTAGTTTCTGGTAGCTTCTCCCGTAAAAGTATATGATGAAAAAAACAGCCAGCCCAAGAGGGATTAACAATGTAAGGAACATGTTTCCTGTGGCGTACTCTGCCGATGGTATGCACGACTGGCCGCCAAATTCAAGGTTGCAGTTTTTTGCTGATATGAAAGATGGTATGGTCTTGAATATCAGGTGATACAATCCGGGAAGAGCTATAATAAGCCCTGTCAGGAAGGCAATTGGCCATACTTTCACGAAAAGCACCCTGTTTTTTGTTTTCAGCCTGAAAGTGCCTTTTGGCGGCACATAAGGATTGCCCGTCAGGTCAGGGAATGAGAAAGCGCCGGGCCTCTTTGAGATTATCCTTCTTGAATAAAAGAATATCAGGGCTGGCAAAACAACAATATACCCAAAAAACAGGTAGCTTATCTTTATGCTGTCTGCCATGAAAATGCTGAGTAAAGGGAATGCTATCAATCCTATCAATGGGAGCATTATGCCAAAGGTGTATAATAGTGTGACAGGTGTTGTGAGATTATGAGCATACTCTTTCATCTTATTGTATGTTGAAGTCAGGATTGAAGACAAGGCTTTATTAAGTATCCTCTCCTGCTCTTCTTGGTTTGGCTGCTCAACAACTGTTTTTAATATCATAAGGCTTTCAACAAAATCATTATTCCTTTTCACCCACAAATCAACCATCTTCTGTATACCCTGCTCTATCGTTGAAACCTTTTCTGACTCAAGCATCCAGAGGATTCTCTTCAAATCCTTTCCGAGCGGTCCTGAAAGGTGTTTTGTCGCAAAATATATAGAGTTCTCAAAAACAGGGTTAACCCTGAGGTAGATGGTCATATACACTATTGCGAGCAGTGATTCCTGTTGAGCCCTTATTCTAGTAATCTCTGCAGCGTAGTTAGGATACACAAAAATATTGTACCCTACGAAGATAGTGACTAGTATTATGAAATATCCTATGTCGTGCCACCCGAAAAGAAATACTGGTACAGAAGCAATAACTCCGAGTATTAGTGTAAAAACGAAAGCTGAATAGACATCATTAGGGTCAAGGTTTATGTCAGCCACCAAGAGCTTCTCCTTCAGCTTGTTATAACTCTTCTCCTTCAGCTTAAGGAATTTCAGGAATTTTCTTGAGAAGACACAATACCTCTCAAACCTTGTTGTCTGTTGGGCCTGCTCTTCAAACTTGAACTGCTTGTACTCTTGAGTAGTAATCATGTCAGTGAGAATATCATCATCTGACTGAAAGCTGAACTTTGACGCTACCCTCTTTCTTATTTCTGAAAAAAAATCAGGCATTAACAAAGTAATAGCTAAGTGATTTATATTTTTATTTAAAAACAACAAGAGATAAGATGATATCCAGTCATTATCCAGTCATGATATGCGGTTGGCCAAGAAAAAAAATGTTGTTATGTAAATGAGCATATCACAAAGCATATCACAAAAAATTTAAATATGAGGAGCAGAATCTAATAAAATAAATAAATAAAATAAATAAAAAGCAAATGCTCTTCAGGGTGTCAAGCAAAGAAAAAGGTGATAGATTATGAAAAAGGGTGAGAAATCATTAAACATGATTTTCGGTTTGTTCTTGCTATTAATCATATCTCTTGTTGTTCTGAACTTGTTCTTCAAGTTCACAGAGAAGAGCACGAAAAGTCTTGAAAGCTCGTCAAAAGAGTATTACTCAAAAGCTGCTGTTGAGAATGTAAAGCAGCAGTGCCAGCAGCTATGCGATGGTATTCAGGATTTAAACGGCTTGATTGAGTTCTGTGGGAAATCCTTTAAGGTTGATTGGAACGGCAATAATATTGTTGCAGGCGAGAAAGTAAGGTTTGGAAAATGGGAGTTCTGTGAGGAGAAGATTCCATGCTTTGTCCTGAAAGACGATTGCCCTAACGCAGATGGGGCGAGATGCAAGCAAATACTCCTTGACCCGGCGTCCAACAGTAAGGATTATTATGACAGCTTAGCAAAGAATGGTTTCAGTGACACTTGTTCATTGAGCGTTCCTCAGCCAGAGCCGAGTGATAATGATTATACAAATGGAGTGTATGAAGACAATACTGCGAACTGGAAGGTTAAATGGAATTATAGACAAGAATAAGCGAAGAATAAGCACAACATTTTTTAAGTTCTATTTTTTTTCCTTTAATATGAATGTTGTATCAAAGCTTCTGAGACAAGAGAGAATACTTTTGGATACTAACTCAAAAAGGCTTTTGTATCTTCAGGAAGAGTTTATCACGATAGTGCAGATAATGAACAATCCTTATGAAACCTTGGAAAAACCAAAAAAAGAGTTCTACAACATATTGCAGTCAGCTGTAGCCAATAATGATATGAACAAAGTTTACAATTATGACACAGAAAAGCTTGTTGAGATAGGAATAAAAATATCTGAGATAATATCAAAAAATACCAAAAAACTCGTGGCAATAAAAAGTGACAAAATCCTTGAAAACAAGAGGATTTTGAGTGAAATAAAAAGAAACCAGAAGAAAATACTCCTCCTGAAAATGCTTGAAAAAAAGCTGCCGAAAAAGGCTAAGACAGACGCAGAAACTTTAAGATACAGGGACGAGATACTTAAAAGAGAGCAGGAGATAGGAGAGGACTTAAAAGATTACATCTGGGTCAACCAGCAGAGAATAGAAGAAGCAGACACCCTGATAAGCCAGTATGATAAAATGAGGAGAGAGGTTTCGTGGCAAAGAAAAATAATTAAAGAGATAAACGAGCAGAAAAGGAAAAACACCGTTTTTATTGCGCGCAACCCTTCAGGCAAACCTCTTGATATGTCCACTGCTGTAAAAAAAATGCTTGATTCAATGAGTGCTGAGTTCTCAATTATTGAAAGCCTTGAAAAGCATTACAAAACAGGGGTTGAAGACTCAAAGCTAAGAGATATTATTATGCAGGAAGAAAGGCTTATTGACATAATAAATGATTTTTTGCTCTTCCTAAGAATATTTGAAATTCCAAAATGCACTTTCCCATCTGGAAATTACGCAACCTTTCCTGCAGGCATAAACAACCTGAAGCAGTTCTCCATGTCGCGGTATGTTGACTTATCACCTATTGCAAAAGAGCACGATTTCAAGCTAGCTGGCAGGGTCTTCAGGGTTTCCGAATCAGTGATTAAACTTAACGAGTTTTATACGAACGATTTTAAAGAGGATTGCTGCGTTGTTTTCCCGCTTGAAAACATAATGACAGGGCATTTTTTCATCCTGAGGGGGAACAAGGAGATTATTATCTTTTTCACCTTAGTTGATAAGGAAGAGGAGATAAGGATTTTGTCAAGGGATATGCAGTTGTTTGACAAGATAATAAAAGAGTCAGATATGCTGTTCAGCAACTGGCTTAACGAGACAATCCCGCTCTCGGAAAAGTTCCGCGAGGACCTAAGGCCGACAGCGAGAAGCATCATATTCAACAATTTTACAAAAAGGTGGGTTAAGGACGAGGCAGAACTCTTCAGGGAAAACAATAACACCCAGCTTGACTTTGTTGATTTCATAACAGAGATGGACTGGATAAGCAAAATTGACAAGCAATTGGAGGAAAAGTTTCAAGAAAGGCCTGATGAAGAGAGAATAAAGCCAAAGGATTTTCTTGAAGAGTTTATGAAGCTAAATCTTGAAGGATTTAAGAGGGTGGTTGCAAAAGCAAAAATTTTCTACAAGGAATGTCTTGACGACGCTGTTTTTTTTATAAGAAAGTCCTCTCCGTTAGTGTCAAATGAAGAGGGGATATTTGTTTTGCACAGAAGCAGAGTGCTTGATTTTGAAAAGTACTGCCAGAAGATAAACTACAGGCCGAGAAATGTCTATTATTACCACTGCGATGATATTGAAGAAGGAGTAAGAAATTGTTATAAGGAGTGCAGAAAAAATTTTTTCCTGAAAAAAATCCCGAGAACAAGATTCCTAAGGATATTCTCGCTCCCATCATTCAGGAAAATGGAATTCTTTAATATCAAGTGATTTAGGGAAAAATATAAAAAACAGGCTCTCTTTTCAATATTATGCCTTACATAGCAGTTTCGGGGAGTGAAAGAAAGAATATCCAGACAATACAAGAAGCTATTTCACTGAAAAAAATTGGCTATCAGATTTTTACTGCTGATCTTAATGAGACAGAGCTGTCAGAGCAAGAGCTACAAAACATGCTTTTGCAGGAAGTTACCCAGCAAGTTAACCAGCAGCAAAACCCGGTCAGCCAGAAAGAGGGCTTTTTTCAAAAGTACTGGTTGCACATAATACTAATAATTGCTATAATCATTCTTATTATAACAATTGGTTATTTTATATGGCCTACCCTGAGACAGGGATACATTAATATAAGGAGTGTTCCACTATAGGGGGATTATATGAAAAAACAGATAAAAGGGGCTCTCGCGCTTGAGTATGTGTTCATAATATTCTTGTCGCTGATTGCGGTCTTTGTAATAATTGGTTTATTGACGAGCTGGAGCTTTTCCGCAAACAAGATGGTATGCAAGCTCAGCGGCACATGCCAAGATGAGAGAAGGGTGGACAGCCAGTCTGTCAGCCTTGACTGTACCGAAGATGAGATAATAAAATACTCAAAACTATGCTACAGCATGGTTAATGAGGGAAAAATCAAGCAGGGAGAGATATGTTATGTGATAACCTGTCAAAAAACATTTGAATTGACTAAGGATATAGCTGATAATATTAATGATGCTCTATTAAGTTTTGGCTCTCAGAATAATAAAATAATAATACAGGAATCAAGCAAGTTTGTTATTCAATATGATTATGGTTCTTCAACCTTGGTGATAAGCTGATGGAATCTGTTGAAATATGGATGTGGGTTATTGCAGGATTATTATTTACCGGAATCCTTCTCGCAGGAGCATACAAGTTTATGTCTAACTACACGAGAAATGCTGATGTAAAAACCGCGCAAGAGTCTTTTGCAAAGATGACTACTATGGCTGACAGGGTTTGCGCAGGAGGGATATCAGCGTCAGAGGAGAGGGAGATAATCTTCCCTTACATCGTAAAGAATATATCAATGTCAGGCACTGGCGAATTCTCTGATGAAATCTGTATGACTCTTGGTGACGAAAAGCCTTCATGCTACATCTTTGATTACTGCAATGCTTCTCTAACGCCAAAGTCTATTGACCTCACCCAAAAGACTGACTTTTTCAGGATGATACAAACAGCTATCTCAGGCGCTCCGGTAGCGTCTTTCAGGGTTAAGGCTAAAAAGGTTGATTACAGGAATGTAACCATCTCCTTGCAGAGAATTGTTTCAAAAGATTAATTTTTCTCAGCCAATTATTAAGATTCAAGAAAAACTTTATTAATAGTTATTATATAAAGGTAAATAAATGGAGATAACAAAAGAGGAGATAGATAAAGCATTTGAGAAATACTTGAACCCAAAACCTCCCAGCCCTAAGGAAGAGCAGAAAAAAAATGCTGAGGCTGTAAAAATTGATTCTGAGGTAGTGAGCAGGGAGTACAAGGAGTTCAAGAAAGAGGCCATGCCAAAACCTCTCGGCTTGTATGAAACAATTGTAAAAACAACTGGCTCCATCATATCCATATCTCCTTCTCCGAGAAAAAGAGAAGAGCTTCAGGATAGTTGTAGGATAAGTTTTATTGATGCAAGGCCTGAACAGATAATGGGTGCTGCTGTAATAATAAGCCTTTTTATTGGTGCTTTGGGTGTATTCTTGAGCATTGTCATGTTCGGCTCATTGTTTTTCACTTTTTTCTTTGTGATTCTTGCGTTCATACTTTATTTTATGATTCTTAATGTTCCGAAATATTCTGCGAACATATGGAGGATGAAGGCGTCAAACCAAATGGTTTTGTGCATATTCTATGTCGTCACTTATATGCGTCACACTAGCAATCTTGAGGGTGCTATTAACTTCGCAGCAACCCACCTTGCACCCCCATTGTCATTGGATATGAAAAAGGTTCTCTGGGATGTTGAGACAGAAACTTATCCGAGCGCAAAAGACTCCTTGACTGCTTATCTTGATACATGGAAAAAATATAACCTTGAGTTTGTAGAGGCCTTCAATCTGGTTTTGTCATCACTTTACGAGCCTTCTGAAGAGAGAAGAATAGCCCTTCTTGAAAAATCACTCCAGGTAATACTTGATGAGACATTTGAGAAAATGATGCATTACGCATACAACCTGAAATCTCCTATAACAATGCTTCATATGCTCGGTATAGTCCTCCCTGTATTGGGTTTGATAATACTACCATTGGCAATAAATTTCTTGCGTTCAGTGAAATGGTATTATCTCTTCATCCTTTATGATATTTTCCTTCCTATTATTGTATATTACTTTGGGAGGAGCATGCTCTCTAGCAGGCCTACTGGTTATGGTGACACTGACATATCAGCTGAAAATCCTAGCTTAAAGGTTTACAGGAACCCTGTCATAAGGTTCGGCAATAAGGTAGTTCCTGTTCCTGCAGTATTCGTTGCTTTTTTTGTCGGCATCATCATTATGGTTATTGGCTTTTCTCCACTGATTATTCATTACCTTGACCCTAATTTTGATTTCTCTTTTATAGGAACAATTGAGTGCAAGCCAAATCAAGGTGGTGATTGTTTTATTGGTTATAGGTTATCAAAATATTCAACAGCTGACAACCCAGTAATAATAGGTCCTTATGGAACAGGGGCTTCTTTGTTATCTGTCTTTGTCATACTCGGCTTGGGCATGGGCATCGGGCTTTATTACAGGATGAAATCAAAGAATATCATAAAGATAAGGGAGAAAACCAAAAAGCTTGAGAAAGAGTTCGCGACAGCTCTTTTCCAGTTGGGAAGCAGGCTCGGCGACGAGCTTCCTCCTGAGATAGCATTTCAGAAGGCTTCTGAAACAATGGCCGGCACATTATCAGGCCAGTTTTTTGATATTATAACACAAAATATCAAAAGACTCGGAATGAATGTTGAGCAAGCAATATTTGACAAGGATAA
>Ga0207433_10012376_pt1 | contig 12769 bp, 13 predicted proteins | sample YelNatPaOPGAMG01_FD_187559 | JGI IMG/M metagenome (GOLD analysis project Ga0207433, IMG submission 187559) | Hot spring thermophilic microbial communities from Obsidian Pool, Yellowstone National Park, USA - OP-RAMG-01 (SPAdes) (version 3) | ecosystem: Environmental > Aquatic > Thermal springs... | reverse complement strand
CTAATGTTACTAGCTCTGAAGAGACCTGTTTTGGAAATCTCCTGCTGCTTATTAGGACCTTTCCTTCCCGCCTGAGAATCTGAACTGTTTTCTGACTGATTATCTCTGGGTTTTCTACAAAGATGAACCTGGCCCTAATTGCCTCATTAAGCTCCCTCTCTTCAGGGTTAAGGCTTCTTATCTTCGGTATTATCTCAAATTTTTCTGAGTTGAGCGCTATCTCTGTTATTCTTTTGTTTAACTCTTCTATTTCCAAAAGTTTTCTCTCGAGTTCGGACACTCTCCTTGAAAGAAGTTGTATCCTCTCCTCCTTGAACCTGAGCATTTGGTCCAGTTTCTTCTGAAAGTCAAATTCTTTAGTTTGCCTCTCACTCTTGAGTTTCTTAACCTTTCTCAAGAGGCGCTTAACCTCTCTTTTCAGCCACCTGTTCTGCTTGGACAGCAAAAGTATTGTCTTTTCAACCTCTGAAGCAGGACTGTTCACGATGTTTCCATGGGCATAACCTACTTTTTGATCCTCCTTCTTAGGCTTTTGCTCTTTTTCAAATGTTTCTTTCTGCTGATACTCTTGAGCCGCTCTTACCTCCCTGATTGCTGAGGCTATGTTCTTCCCTAAGAGGATTACCCTCTTCTCGACATTTTTCATCTCATCTGGACTGAGGTTCTCTTTCTCATCTGCCCTCTCCAGCTTTGCAAGGAGCCCGCCTATTGACCTGAGCGCCCAGACGGCCGCTGCTGCCGCATCCTTCTGGTGGATGTTTTCTAAATTTAAATTTTCAAGTTCAGAAAGCATTCCCTTTTTTTCCTCAACGCTTAGGTCTTCCGGAGGAGAAAATATCCTTGCTCCCCTTGCGGCTGCGAACCTTCTGATGAGCTGGGGCACCTCCTTCTTGTCAGTGGCAACTCCTATTATGTCTAAATCGCTGGTCCTCTTCAGAAGCTCTTCTAGGGATAAGAACCTTCCAGAGTATGCTCTTACAAGTTTTCCTGAGGTGTCAAATGCGGCATATGCCGTAGTTGTTCCAGGGTCTATGCCTATTATGACATTCATATCTCAACAGCCCTTTTTTGGGCCCTGGGCTTTTAGTCCCTGCTGCTCCAGATGTAAAATCCTGTTCCCTCGGGGATTATAAGAACCTTGCTGCTGGGCGTGCGCTGCACATTCGCATTTGTAGAACCATACCATCCCCAGATGTCATAGCCGTCTCTCTCTCCGATTATGGCGATTGAGCCCTTTTCATAGTCAGAGATTTCTGGGAACTTGACATACACTACAGGATAATACCTTGTGCCGTTCCAGAGTATGTCCCTTTCGGGAGTTGAAGGGTCGAAGTCCTCGCCTGGGCTGAAGTGCTTCTGAGTTATGTAGTTCCAGGCCTGCTCAGGAGCCAACTCCATCCCGTTGTTGTTTCTCATCCAGGAGTGAGAGTCCCTGGCATATACCACCTTGTATTGAGAGCCGTCCAGCGGCTTCTCATCTATTATCATTTCAAGGCTGTGAACCTCTTTTTGGCCATTCTTTGCAGATTCTCTGCTGATCAGTGGATGGCCAAATCTGTCTGTTGAGAAGTGGGCATACACCTTTACATAGTCCCTGCTCAGGTTCTTAACTTCGTCTATTCTGAGCGAGGAATAAGCTCCGCCTACATCGCTCTGTTTTAGGAATTCGCGAACCTGCGCATCTATTGACCCGGATCTTGAACATCCCGCTGAGAATATTGTTAGTGCGGCAACCATTCCCACTATTGCTTTTTTTATTCCATTCACTTCTTAGCACCCCCGCGTATTTCTACTTGTTATAAAGACCGGGGGAGTTTAAATACTTTATCCTGCTTTTTATTCAAAAATGGCACAAAAATTAAGATTTTCTAAGAAAAACTTAATAAAATTATAAAAAAATAAAAAATTGCCTTTTGAATTCTAACTAATTTTTTGATAGCCCAATATGGTATAAGGTATACTCTAATATATTATTTTCTCCAAAATCGATAGTTCATAAACGAAAAATAAGGTTTATAAATGTCAATAATAGTTCAATAAAGTTCAGAATTCATTTTTTTAGCGAAATAATGTTTTTCTTTCCTTTTTTTTGCTTTATAATTATTTTTCTTTCTTCTAATTCGGAAATAAGCGTGCTTAGGGTGGATTTTGGAATGTTCATTATTACCCTCAGAGTCCCCTGCTCACAACTGCCTCCCCTCTGTTTCAGTATGTTTATTATCTGAGCCTCTTCTTCCTTGAGGTGCTCTTCAATGTTCTCCACCTTTTCAACCACCACCTTGGGCCTCTTCTGCCTCTCTCTTAGGTAGAACAGGACTGCTCCCGAGATTAGAATCATAGATCCAACAGCGATTATTACTGCCCAGGGAAACTTCTTTTTGAGCAGCATGAGGACTGAGAATGTGTCGTTTGCTTCCAAACCTTTCAGGTGCCATTCGAATACCATTGACTGCCCGTCGCTTCTCACTTGTGACGGAACAGGGTATACTGAGCCGGTTTCGAATGTTTCGCCCTTCACAGGCGTTAACAATGAGTATCCCTCTGGCAGTATGACAATCACATTCATGTTATCTGCCCTGTAAACCGTTTTCACAGTTACAAAGAATGCGGAACCCTTCAGCAAGTCCTTCGTTGAATACCTCATTGAAACATCCTTTCCGATGTTCCTTATCCTCAGCTTCTTCTCAGTTTCATCTGAGTAGATTGGGGTTCTGGGAATTCCGTCAATGCTTACTGAAACATCAAATGCGTCGTTTGGAAGGTCTAGCGCAAAGTCTAGCATGGTGCTTTCTGAAAGTGAAAATTCAGAGGTGACAAGCACCTTTCCGTTTTGAATCTCAAATGTGTATGTTGAATTAGAGATTTCCTGGGCCCTTCCGAACTGAGCCAGGATTAATGCGGCTGCCAGGCAGATAAGCCATGCTCTTAGACGCCTTAAACCCATCTTTGCTCCCACCCTCTTTCTGTTAGAATACCGGATGGTTAATAAATTTTACTAAACAGACAAGAAAAAGTTTGTAAAAATTATTTTAAAATTATTTTCCCTTCACAGAAGCGAGCCTTATCTCTGTCTTCAGCTCCAAGATTTTGTACAGGCGTTCCTTCTTCTCAGTTTCTGAAAGCGGTATTAACTGAGTCTCGCTTTCCAGGCGCTCCGCTATAAAGTTGGCCTCCCTTATGTTTCCAGACTGCGCTAGAAGCATCGCCTGCGAGACTGCTGCCTCAAAGTCGTTCCTGCTGTTTGAAAGATACTCCCTCGGCTGGTTCACACCGGCCTGCATATTACTTATTGGCTGTGCCTTGTCTTCCCCTTTTGAGAGTTCCTGTTTGAGATAAAGTTGGAATCTCTCCTCTTCCAGCCTGTGCTTCTCCTCAACTAGGCGGTATTGTATGTCCATCAACTGTGACTTTTGCTGTTCAAGTTCTGCCTCCTTTCTTGCCAGTTCCGCTTCTCTCTCTCTGAGCTCCATCTTCTGCTTCTCAAGCCCCGGAGATATTTTTTTGTATCTTTCCTCTGCCTTTCTGAGCTTCTGGTCCGTTTCTCTTATCTTTTTTAAGAGTGTGGCATATTCCTGCCTCACCTTTGGGAGCTCATTCCTGAGTATTTTCAGCTGCCGGGAGTCAACCTTAAACTTCTCGTACTCCCTCTTTTTCTTTTCGAGCAGGCGGTCCTGTTCAGAGATTATTCGCTGGCGCTCTCTGATAGATTGCTCCTTCTTATATAACTCTCTAGCCCGCCTCTCAATTTTTTCCATCTGCTTGTTTAGCATCTCTCTGCTTCTGTCCAGCTTTCTCTGGGCGGAGTTCAGGGTTCTAATCTTCTCCGATAGTTCTTTGTTCTTTGCCCTTATGTAGTTCTTGTCTTTCAGAAGCTCCCCTATGCTCTCCTTTATCTCTGAGTCCTTTTCCTCTAACTCTTTGTTGAGTTCCTCAAGATCATCCCTTTCCTTTCTGAGATAGTCCCCCTTTTCGATTTGCCCTTCTGATTTTTCGAGATTTTCCTTTCCAAATTTTTCAAAGCTGGGCTGCTCGGGCAGTGGTTCTGGCAATTCTGGCTTTTTCTGCTCTTTCTTTCTAAAAAGTGCTTCGAAGAGGGATCTTTTTGTGTTTTTGTCCTCACTCCCAATTTGAGTTGGGGGTTGTTCTCCTTTTGCCGTCTGACTGTCAGTACTACTAGATTCTGGAACTTTTGATATGTTCTGCTCAACCTTTTTCCTCTTTAGAACTTCTAAGAGTGACCTTGGAGCATTTGCCTCTTGCGGCTTACCCTCATTTTCTAATTGCTGTGATGACTTTTCTTCTTTCCCATCTGTGGGCTCTTGCTCAAGTGGTGGGGGAGGCAGAATCTGTATTTCATCTTTTTTGTCCAATTTTTCGGTTTCAGAAGCCTGTTCAGATTTGTGTTCAGAAGCAGGTTTTTTGCCTTTGGGTTCCTTTCCGTAAAGAACCCTTATCGCATCAACCCTGTCCTCAGCTTTTCTGAGCCTTTCAGCCAGTTCTTTCTTTCCGAGGGCGTTCTCAACCCAGTCCGCAAATTCATTCTTAGTTGAGGTATGATGCTGATATGTCTCGTCCTTCATGTATTTTATCGCGTTTATGAGCTCGTCCAGGTCAGTGATCCTGTCCCCTGTTTCTATTACGAGCACATACTTTATCCCGCGAGGGTGCTCCCTCTTCATGTGGGCCTTCAACTCCTTCTGGGTTTCAAATGAGGAATCGCAGATCTTGCACTTGAACTTCTTCTCCTCAACTTTTATTTCTGGCGGAGGAGCAAACTTATCTTCCTCTTGCTCCGGCTTGGGCGGCTCAGGAGCAGGCGGGGTTTCTTCCTTCTTTTTGAACAGAAAACTCAGGAATGAGCCAGACTTCTTGGATGCTATATCCTTCTTCTCCTCAGGCAGGGGAGGCAGCTCCAAATCAGCTCCATTATCACTGCTACCGGTCACACTTCCACCTCTTTTAAACTAACCCGGCAGAGTTCCCCTCTTTTTATATACTTTTGTTATTATCAAAAAATGAAAACATTTCACAGAAAATCATGGGAAAGATTATAGTAGTGCCGTTAAAGTTCTTTAAAAATTAAGCAAATGTCCCAGAACTTGCCCAATTGAGAGTTGAAAAAACCAAAACCTTTTTAATAGCAGCAAAAATTCCCAGGAAAAAATCAGAGGAGGAACAAAATGGCTGAAGAACTCGTTTGCATCTCATGCAAGAAGAGAATTACAAACAAGGCAGGTGCCACAAGGTTCAAGTGCCCTTCCTGCGGGAAGTATGAAATAATCAGATGCCCTGAGTGCAGGGAGCGCGGGATAAAATATACATGTCCCGAGTGCGGATTCACAGGACCGAACTGAGCTGGTCAGAATGGCAGTAGTTTATTTAACTCTAAAGATAATGCCCGACTCTCCAGAGGCGGACCTAACTTCGATTGAGAAGGAGTGCAGGTCCAAGATTGAATCCTACGGGGCAAGAGTGCACTCTGTCCAGAAGGTGCCGATTGCCTTCGGCCTGGTGGCTCTGGAGATAATCATTATGGCTGATGAGAAGAAGGGGAGCACTGAGGATTTAGAAGCAGAATTGTCTAAGATTTCAGGCGTAGAGTCAGTTCAGGTCACTGATGTGAGAAGGGGCATCGGCTGATTGTTTCTAATTAGTAATTTCTTTATTAATTACGGTTTCTATTATTTGATATTTGCTTGATTGCTTCTGCAACCTTCTCAGGATTCGCCTCTGTCCTTATCCCTTCAGGATGGAAGTGGGTTTCAGAAGCTCTGAACCCCATAAGTTCTAACTCTTTTATTATGTCCACCTTCTTTGGGGCGCAGAGGGAATTCTTCTTGCATATCTCTCCAACGAGATAAAAGAAGGGGACATCTAACTTTGATTCGTTTCTGATTGTAGATACAATTTTCTCATCTGTGCTTATCTTTGAGAGCAGGTGTTCATCCCAGAGTTTTCCAAGGTATAATGGCCCTATCTCCAAGAACTCTCCGCCGCAGCTGCACCTTCTCTCGTTGAATATTGTCTCTGCCTTTTTTGTGCTCAGGCATTTCGTGCAGTGTAGGAGATAACCGTGCTCTTTTAGGCTCTTATCTGCAAGTTCCTTGCTCTTCTCACACTTGAAGAATACTCTGAAGTAGTGCATGTTATAGTATGAGAATATTGGAATCAATGCTCTGCCATACTGCGCGCCAACCAGCTGCACCTTTCTTATGAGTATCCTGAGCCCTGTCTCATGCATGAATGAGTTTCTGAACGGCCTTGCCCAGTATTTTCTGAGGCATGTGTCCTGGTAGGTGCCTGATAGGGGGGCTGTGTCAGTTGCAGTTACTGCTATTATGCCTCCTCTTGAAATCCTCCGAATTGCTGAGTCAAGGAACTGGTTCGGGCTTCCGAAAGGGTCTATGTCTATGTAGTCAAATCCAGGGCTCTCGTTCAGGAGCCTGTTGGCTTCCATATTGCATAGTATAACCTTGAACTTTGCCCCCTCAATTCTTTCTTCCCAGCCGTTCCAGTCTTCAAACTCTACCCGGTTGATTTCAAGATTTTTTCTTATCAATTCTGCTGCCTCTTTGGATACATCATTTGTGTAAATTCTGCTGAATGTTCCTTCTGGAAGTTCCTTGGCAAGTCTTATAGTCCTGACTCCTGAGGCTGCGAGCAGGTCGCACCCGACCATCCCCTTCCTTCCGAGAGCTGAGAGCACAGCAACTGTGATGTCCCTGTTCAGCTTCATGGCCGGATTGTAAAATACACTCATATCCTTTGAGACAACCTTCTGCTTTGGGGCATAGAATTTTGCGCTTCCCTCGCTCAGCAGCTCCTCTCCCATGAAAGCTTGTAATTGCTTATTCATTTAATAATATTGCGGGGTTTATTTCATGGAAGATTTCAGAGAAGAAGTATGAGTGTTGCTCTGCAAATGCCGATTCGGAACTGATTTTATTCTATGACTGCGCCGCACTTTCTGCAGTATATCTCCTTATCCTTCCTGACCAGGTCGGTGCTTCCGCACTCGGGGCATTTCTGAACTGCCTCCCCCCTGACCTTCTGAAACGACTGCTCGTTTGACATATAGCCCTCTCTTAATAAAAAGGGGTTTATAAAACTTTAGCAAAACAGGAATTGCCGAAAATAAATCAGGACTGCCAAGATTGCAGAATCAAACTGCCTTCCAAGTATGAAAAGTTTTTTAAGCATTCCTGTTTAAATTTCAGAAAATGCGCTTCGCCCTAATCAGTTCTGAGCTGGACCCTGCTAGCCAAAACATAAAATATCGCCTTCTGGAGCGCACTGTGCATTCAGAGTGCGGACTCTTTGACAATAATCCCGTTTTTTCAATTAACGGCTTGGAAGCAAATGTCTATACTCTAAAATCTGAGCTGGTCAATAGGGAGAACCTCTCGTCTCAGATTGACGCTGACTTCTTTATATTTATGAGCAGGCATAAAAGCAGCTCGGCAATTCCCAGCCTGAGCGTTCACGCAACCGGAAACTGGGGCGAAGCCTGCCTCGGAGGAATTCCGAGAAGATTGTCCCTCTCAGACGCCTCCTTCCTGAAGCAGGCCCTGATAATTATGAGCAAACTTAACAGGAACAGCAGCTATGATGTAATCCAGGAGTGCACCCACCACGGGCCTTTCATTGACAAGCCCCACATGTTCATAGAGATCGGCTCAGACGAGGAGAGGTGGCGCGACACTGAGGCAGCGTCAGTTATCTCTGAAGTAATCTTAAGAATTATGAGTGAAGAAGTTCCAAAGTGCCGAACCGCAATCGGAATAGGCGGGCTTCACACGCTCACGAATTTTAAGAAGGTAATCCTCAACTCAGAGTATGGAATCTCGCACGCCTGTCCAAAATATGCCCTTTCCAACCTCAACTTGGATATGCTCCAAGAGGCCTTTTCCAAGTCAGTTCCGAGGCCGGAGGCGATAATTCTCGACTGGAAGGGACTTGGCCCTGAGAAGGAGCGCGTCTCCAAGATTGCCTCCCAGTTTGCATCTGAGAAAGGGCTTAAACTGCTCAGGACCTCTGATTTCTGAAACCGGCCTTTTCCTCTTTTTCGTATTCTACCCTTCGTGAAAGCGCAACCTTTTTATATAAGTATATTTTTAAGTAATAAAATAAATATTTATTTTAATCATTAAATAAGTTAAAAAATAAGTATTTTTGGATGTGGAAGGATGCTGCCGCTCAAGCGCCGACTATACCGGAGGGGAAGCAGTTTTGAGACCACGATACCTATGCCCCTCCTTTTCGGACTGGACCCGTCCAAGAAGTATAATGTTGTTTTCGAACTTGAAGGCGGCAGATGGGTTATACACTTTGAGGAGAGACAAGACCAAGTTAAAGCTGCTACAAAAAAGAGGCGGTAGGGAGCTGAAAAAATGCCAAGAAAACTAAGAGATCTTATCTCAGAGGTCAACTATGAGGACCTCTACAAAATGAAGGCGGATCTTGAAACAGGAGGCATCCACCTGAAACAGTTGGTAGAGAAAAAGATAAGGGACATTGAAACCGAGAACATAAAGACATGTGCCACTTGTGGAAACACAATAAACCTGCTGACGCAAAAGAGCTACACGCTCATATTCGGCCCGCCCGACTTTAAAAAGAAGGCCCACTTCTGCGGCATCGACTGCCTGGATTACTTCATCCAACGCATGAAGCAGGCCGAAAAGGCGAGGATGGAGAAGTCTAAGACACTGCCCCACACCGAGCAATAACCTCAATAGGAAACTTTAAAAGCAAGTTCCAAATCCAAATCGGACATGACAGATAAAATGGAGACCGAGCCAGAAAATAATTCTGAGGAAAATCCCGAAGAGGAGAAGAGTTTTTTCTACTCATTTAAGATTCCTCTGGAAAGGATTCCTGTGCTCATAGGGAAGGAGGGCTCAACCAAGAAGGAACTGGAACAGGCACTAAAGTGCAAACTTGATATAAACTCAAGGGACGGAGATGTTGAGATTTCAAGCGACGATTCTGTTAATTTATACACTGCAAAGGAGGTTATCAAAGCAATAGGGCGCGGTTTTAACCCAAAGATAGCCCTTGAACTTCTAAAGCCGGACTATGCGCTTGAAGTGATTGAACTGAGAAAGGCCGCTTCAACCTCTAAGCAGATGGGCAGGATGAAGGGAAGGGTCATAGGCGAGGGCGGAAAGGCGCGCAGAACAATCGAGCAGCTCACTGACACATCCATAAGCGTTTATGGAAAGACCATCTCAATAATAGGTGAAATTTCAAATGTTGCGACTGCTAGGAAGGCGATAGAGTCTCTTATTCTGGGCAGCAACCACAGCACTGTTTACTCGTGGCTTGAAAAGCAGAGAAAGATTGCCAGGAGCGAGGAGCTCAAGCGCCAGTTCAGGATAGGAGAATATTCCAGCAGCGATGACTTTGAAAAAGATTGATCTTTCACATTTTCATCAGGAGTGATCTGAATGCCAAAACCGGCCAGTGCAGAAAAACAGGAGAACGAAAACCCTGAAGATGAAATCATAGCTTATGAACTCGCCAGGAAGCAGCGCGAGATATCCATCGCCGAGTTCTTTGAGAAGAACAGGCACCTTCTAGGATTTGACAACAAGAGGAAGGCATTGCTCACAGCCATAAAAGAGGCGGTTGACAACTCCCTGGATGCCTGCGAGGAGGCGGGAATTCTTCCAGAGATAAAAGTCGAAGTTGTTGAGATGGGGGAAGAGCGGTTTCGGGTCAGCATAACTGACAACGGCCCGGGAATAGTCAAGGAGCAGATCCCAAATATATTTGCAAAGCTGCTCTACGGCAGCAAGTTCCACTCTCTCAAGCAGGCGAGGGGTCAGCAGGGAATCGGAATCTCAGCAGCAGTGCTCTACGGGCAGTTGACAACTGGAAAGCCAGCCAGGATACTCTCAAGGATTTCTCCTACAAAGCCGGCCTACTACTATGAACTTCACATAAATACCAGCACAAACTCTCCGGAGATAGTGAAAGAGGAGGAGCGCGCGGACTGCGAGTTTGAGCATGGTACCAGAGTTGAAATTGACTTAGAAGCATCCTACCAGAAGGGAGACCAGTCAGTGGATGAATACCTAAAACAGACTGCAATCATAAACCCGCACGCTACAATAATATATATTACTCCAAAGGCTGAACAGTTCATATTCGCGAGGGTAGTCAATGAGCTCCCTCCTCCTGCAAAGGAGATAAAGCCCCACCCTTATGGTGTGGAACTCGGCTACCTGATGAAGATGCTAAGGAATGCAGAGGAGAAGACCCTTCAGAGCTTCCTCACAAACGAGTTCTCCAGAGTCGGGGCTTCAACAGCCAAGGAAATCTGCGAGAGGGCGGCCCTCCTTCCAAACACGAAGCCATCTTCCCTGGACAGGACCGCTGCTGAGAAACTCCTGCGCGCAATAAGAGAAACAAAAATACTGAGTCCCCCGACTGACTGCCTCTCCCCAATAGGAGCGAAGAACCTGGAAAACGGCCTGAGAAAAGAGATAAACGCCGAATTTTACACATCTACCTCAAGGCCTCCCTCGGTATACAGGGGGAACCCTTTCATAGTGGAATGCGCATTCGCCTATGGAGGAGATCTTCCTGCGGATAAGCCAGTCACACTTCTCAGATTTGCAAACAGGGTGCCCCTTCTCTACCAGCAGGGTGCCTGCGCCACAACAAAGGCGGTTGTGAGCACAAACTGGCGCGCATATGGAATCTCGCAGAGCCAGGGCGCAATGCCAGTCGGTCCTCTCGTGATTGCCCTACACTTAGCGTCTGTCTGGGCGCCGTTCACCAGCGAGGCGAAAGAGGCAATAGCCCACTACCCTGAAATCTTGAGAGAGATGAAGCTTGCACTTCAGGAGTGTGGAAGGGAGCTTGCCCGCTACATCGGAAAGAAGCATAGGGTTCACGACGAACTCAAGAAGAAGTCATACATAGAGAAATACCTGCCGCACATTGCCTTGGCGATCAGCGAGATCCTAGGGCTCTCAGAAGAGCAGGAAAAAGAGTTGGAAGAGGCAATAAAAGATATTCTCGAGAAGAGCAGGCATATAGAATCCCTCCAGGATGAGGGTGCTGAAGCAGAGATTGAAGGGGAGCGCCTGGGAATCTCAGGAAATGTGGAAGATGAACTTGAATCAGAGGGTTTTGAAGAAAATGAGGATGAGACGCCTAAGACTTCTAAAAGGAGGAAGCGCGCCAGTGCACTCAACTCAGAGGAATCCGATGCAGAATCAGATTATCTAAAAGGTGGTTCAGATGAAGAATGAGGAGATGCTCGCCAGAATAAAATCACTCTCAGAGGAGCTCTACAGAAAGATAATCAGCAGGGACAAGCCGCAGCTCTCAATGCCTGTGAGGGCCCTCTCAAATGTGATATACAATCCGAAAGAGGGCTACTTTGAGATTGGAAACCAGAAGAAAACGAGAACCCTTACTGTTAACACATCAAAGACATTCGCCCAGACGCTCAGGATGCTGGCCCTCTCCAAAAACCTTGTGGAAACAGATGACATAGCCACAAAGAGGGAAGCATACTATGTCTCTAAGAACTGGGGCGAGGCCAGATTCACTGAGCAGCCCGAATCTGACATGATTATGGACGATATTGAGGCAATGTTCATGGTGAACAGGGAGCAGTTGGGCTTCATCCCTGAGGAGAAGGGGGGAGATGTGGCTGGAAAACTTACTGTTATTGACATTGATCCGGAAACTGGCAAGGAGATAAAGATTGACTGCACCAGGATGGGAACTGGCGCCTACTCAATACCGAGTAGCGTTGAGCACCTAAAGTTTGAGACAAAGGCGGATTTCATACTCGCCATAGAGACCGCTGGAATGTATCAGCGCTTAGTGAAGCATGCCTACTGGAAGAAGTCCAACTCGATACTTATCTCACTGGGAGGAGTTCCTACCAGGGCGTGCAGGAGGTTCATAAGAAGGCTCTCTGATGAGATGAAGCTTCCCGTATATGTGTTCACTGACGGTGACCCTTACGGATACCTGAACATCTACCGCACCCTTAAGGTGGGAAGCGGAAACGCCGCCCACATAAACAAGTTCTTCTGCGTGCCTCAGGCAAAATACTGGGGAATAACCCCTCAAGACATAATAGATTATAAGCTTCCAACCCACCCCCTCAAGGAGGTAGACATCAAGAGGGTGAAGGATGGCTTCAAGAATGACCCGTTTGTGAAGGCCTATCCTGAGTGGCAGAAGGCGCTGAGGCAACTCGTAGAGATGAAGAAGAGGGCGGAGCAGCAGGCACTTGCACAGCACGGTCTGAACTTTGTGATTACTGACTACCTCCCAGAGAAACTTTCGAATCAGAAAACCTGGCTTCCCTGATTTTTTCTCCTAATATCCGGCAGTTCCCTCGGGCTGACTATAACGGCAATACTCCTTCTAACTTATGTCCGAGAAGTGTAGATCACAAAGGTGAAGCTCAGATTTTCCTGTAAAAGCTCAGAAATCCCGAGTGCCCCACCTGCTGGCTCTTTGGCCTAACTCTTAGCCCCTCCACATTCCACTCCCTCTCGATTATTTCAATCGTCTTGATGTGGACAAAAGAGCCCCGCTTCTTTATTTCAGAGGCGACATTCATGATCTGCACGATTGTAGGATTATACACTACAAGAAATCCTCCCGGCTTAAGTGAGGATTCAACGCTTTCCAGAGCCAACCACGGCTCAGGAACATCCAGAGTAATCACATCAGCATTTTTTTCCTCAATCCTTTCATAGATGTTTCCCCGCTTTATCTCAAGATTGTCTAG
>Ga0207433_10012373_pt1 | contig 12773 bp, 18 predicted proteins | sample YelNatPaOPGAMG01_FD_187559 | JGI IMG/M metagenome (GOLD analysis project Ga0207433, IMG submission 187559) | Hot spring thermophilic microbial communities from Obsidian Pool, Yellowstone National Park, USA - OP-RAMG-01 (SPAdes) (version 3) | ecosystem: Environmental > Aquatic > Thermal springs... | reverse complement strand
CGTTGTTCCCGTCATCGGCACGATTGTCGATCTGAACAACGAACTCGGGCTGTTCCAGAAGTCCCCTCCGCCGATCAAGCCATGAGCGATCTCCAGGTGGTGCGCTGGCCGGTCGAGAAGCTGATTCCTTACGCCCGGAACGCGCGCACACACAGCGATGAGCAGGTGGCCCAGATCGCGGCGTCCATCGCCGAGTTCGGCTGGGCCAATCCGATCCTCGCCGGCGCCGACGGGATCATCATCGCCGGCCACGCCCGCCTTCTCGCCGCTCGCAAGCTCGGTTTGACGGAAGTTCCGGTCATCGTTCTGGATCATCTGAGCGAGACGCAGCGCCGCGCGCTGATTATCGCAGACAACCGGCTGGCGCTTAATGCGGGCTGGGACGAGGAGATGCTGCGCGTCGAGTTGGCGGCGCTCGAGGACGACGGGTTCAATCTCGACTTGGTCGGCTTCAGCGACGACGAGATTGAGGATCTGCTGCGCGAGTCTGAGACGGAGACAGCGGGCAACACCGATGACGACGCCGTGCCGGAGACCCCGGAGGCGGCGGTCACGGTGCCCGGCGACGTGTGGGTGCTCGGCGACCATCGCCTCCTGTGCGGCGACGCCACTATCGCGGCCGATGTCGAGAAGGTCCTGGCTGGCGGCCTGGCCGACATGGTTTTCACCGACCCGCCCTACAACGTGAATTACGGCGCGACGATGAAGGACAAGCTGCGTGGCAAGACGCATCGAGAGATCGCCAACGACAATCTGGGCGACGGCTTCGAGAAGTTTCTGCACGAGGCCTGTTCGAACATTCTCGCGGTCACCAAGGGGGCGATCTACGTATGCATGTCGTCATCCGAACTCCATACCCTCCAGCAAGCGTTTCGGGAGGCGGGCGGCCACTGGTCCACGTTCATCATCTGGGCGAAGAACACGTTCACGATGGGCCGGTCGGATTACCAGCGGCAGTACGAACCGATTCTCTACGGCTGGAAGGAAGGCACGGACCACTACTGGTGCGGTGCCCGCGACCAGGGGGACGTCTGGTTCGTGAAGAAGCCAGTGGCGAATGATCTGCACCCCACCATGAAGCCGGTGGAGTTGATTGTGCGTGCGCTGCGCAACTCCAGCAAGAGCCGCGACACCGTACTTGATCCGTTTGCCGGCTCGGGCTCGACGCTGATTGCGTGCGAGAAAACCGGGCGGCAGGCGCGGCTGATCGAGTTGGAACCGCGCTACGTGGACGTGGCCGTCAGACGCTGGGAGGAGTTCACTGGCAATGGGGCGACTCTGGAATCGGACGGCCGGAAGTTCTCCGAGGTCGCCGCGGAGCGCTTGCAGGTGGCCACGTGAATCGAACGTTGCCGCCGGGAGATCGCGGCCATCGAAGCGCTGCTGCGCGCGGGACACCCAGACGTGCAGGGCTTGTGCCTGGCGCTCTCGGACTGGTCGGCCGAACTTCGAATCTTTGAGGCGTTGCCATGGAAAAGCAGATCCTTCAGCTTCTGATCCCCGGCGTCGGATTGATCTCCGGGCTGATCGCCACGTACGTCAGTCTCCAGAACCGCGCGCTGCTCGCCGAGGTACGGAAGGAACTCGCGGAACTGGAACACAGGCTGTACTTGAAAATCAACGGAACGTACATGCGCCGGTCGGAGTGTCAGTTGAAGGAGGCGCTGACCGAGGAACGGCTCGACGCCTTGGTGGACGAGATGAAGAAGAGAACCGCCGCCGGCGGTTGAGGTCGGCGGCGGTGGGGAGAAGGAGTTGTTACTTCGCAGCAGCGATGCGGTAGCCTCGGACGCCTTCAGTCGTCTTGAAGGACTCGACGGTGAGGCCCATCTTCTTGCCGAGGCCGCCGCTGATGAAGCCGCGCACCGAATGCGCCATCCAGCCGGTTACGGACATGATCTCCTGCAACGTGGCGCCGTCCGGGCGCTTCAGCATGTCGAGCACGATGGCCTTCTTGCTGCCCTCGCGCGCAGGGGCGGCGTCCTGGGCTTGGCTGCGGGCCTTCCTCGGCTTGGCCGCCTTTGGCGCGTCCTGGGCGCCCTGGGGCGCGGCGGTGGGCGTCAGGGCCTGGACCGCCTTCCAGATCCGCGCGACGGCGGTCTTGCGATCCGTGAACTTCTTGACCGCCTTCAGGTCGCCGAAGGGCGGCACGCCGGCGAAGCTGTTCCAGACCTCGACCAGGCGGTCGGTGGGCCAGTTGGCGGCGAGCTTCAGCAGTTCCTTTTCGCTGGTGAATCGCGCGTGGTCGTCCGGGATCTGATCCCCGGCGAGGTAGGCGGTGATGGTGTTGTCGGTGTCTATCGAAAACGTGGGCATGGTTGATCTCCTAGTTCAGAACTCGATCTTGTCTACGATCCGGCGCGCCTCTTCGGGACTGATTACGGGCGCGCCGTAAGGAACTTCAAAGCGAAGGCGCGCGGCGGTCCTGATACGGATCTCCCGGCCAGTGGCGAGGTTGATGCCGTACCAGCCGCCGCGTTCGTGTTCACGGGTGATGCGGACTTTGGCCAGCGTGCCGCTGACCTTGACGATGTAGGTCGATCCGACCTTGACGTTGTGCTTCTGCATGTTCAGTACTCCAGTCCTTTCTGGTCCACCGCGCTGCGGTCGCCCAAGTCGGCCAGGACGTAGGCGAGCTGCTCGGTGATGCGGCCGAGGTCGCCGGCATACCCCCAATCGGCGGGCTCCTGGGCTTGTCGCTTCTGGTGGTCGGCCAGGCGGGTGGCGATGCGCTTCAGCAGGTCCTGGGCTTCGGCGTGCCGCTCGGCGTAGCAGCCGGCGGCGGTTTGTTTCGTGGTCTGCGTCTTGGTGTTCTTCATCGCGAACCCATTCATCACTTCGGCGGCGCTTAGAAGCAAGCGAAATCTGCGAGTGAATCGCGAGAAAGTGCGATGCCACTGCTGAGCCTGCGCGCTTATGCCAAACATCGTGGAGTGAGCCTGGCTGCCGTGCAAAAGGCGATCCGTTCCGGCCGGATTGCGACGACTTCGGACGGCATGATTGACAGCGACCAAGCCGATGCCGAATGGAAGGCGAAGACACGCCCAGGGCAGCGCCGGGCGGAGCGTGCGCCGTCCGCAACAAGGGAACAGGCCGAGGCGCCTGTCAGCGGCGGCCTCGATTACTTCCGTGCACGGGCTATCCGCGAGAACTACCTGGCGCGCCTCGCCAAGATCGAGTTCGAAGAGAAAACGGCAAAGCTGATCAGCCGCGACGAGGTGCAGGTGGCGGCGTTCACCAAGGCGCGCACGGTGCGCGACAACTTGCTGAACATTCCGGACCGCCTGGCGGCCACGCTCGCCGCCGAGGCAGACCCGGACAAAATCCACCAGACTCTGACTGGTGAGATTCGAAAGGCGCTCGATGAGCTTGCAGGCGCAAACGGCAACTGAGGTCTACAACGAGGCATTCCGCGCGGGCCTGCGGACTTTGACTGGGACCAATTCAGTGTCGAATCGTTGTACGACGCCTGGATGGCGCTACCCGCCGCGGAGCGCAATGCGGTCTCTCTAGATTTTCAGAACGCTTTCAATTTGGCGTCGAGACAGGGCATCAAGACCCTGATCGACGCGGGCCGGGCAAGCGGCGTGGACCTGTTGCCGGCGACCAGTACCGGGCGCGCCAGCGTGGACAAGGTCTTCCAGGTGCTGCTGGAGCAGCCGGCAATCTTCCGCGTCGTCACCTACTTTAACTGGGCCGACAACCTGAAGCGCTACTGGTTCCGGCGGCATGACCTTCCGCAGGTGGCTCCGGACCTCAGCCTGGAAGCGCGTGAGGAACTCCGGCTCGCCATCTCGGCGCGCTACATGCAAGATGAGGGCAGGGGCGAGTTTTGCGAGATCGAGGTGTACCCGTGCGGCAATGCCCACTACTTCATGGTCTACCTGGCCGACCATCCATCCGCCGTCGTTTGCTTCGAGAACTCCAATCAGCTCAAGCGCAGCCTTCAGCAGCGTGCCTTCGACGTCGTGTTCCGATTCGAGGGTGCGGCCGGTTCGCTGGAACTCTACGCAGAGGGAACCGCTGAACTGCGCCAGGAACTGGCCGGCATCTTCGTCGGATGTGTTCTGCGGCAGAAGGTCGTGCTTGACGCAACACCCAAGCCCGTCTTTGCTCTCGACCGCCTGAAAGATCCGGACTTCCGCTTCAAAATCGACCCCGCCGACGGCATCAAGTCGATGCGCCTGCGCTCCATGCGTCTGAGCGCAAACGGCTCCGATGGCGGGCGGATCACATTCGCCGCGCCGCCCCGCTCGAAGGAGTACCGCCTGCACAAGTTGATCGACCGCGGCCTGAACGCAACGAACTATCCGCTGCCCGACCTGAAGGTGGAACAGGTGGCCATCCAGGCCCAGATGTTGCAGGGCAACCCGCGGCCCGCCAGCGTCACCTTCAACCTCACGTCGAGCAATTCCTGCAACCTGAAGGACACGCCCGAACACAACAAGATCCGGGAGTGCCTGAAGCGATCCGAGATCCTGTGTGGGTAGCGCACTCGAACAGGTCCTGAAGGGGACCAACCTGGAAGGCCATGTTATCGTCGACGATGAGACGCGCCGGTGGCCGGAGGCCGAGCGGGAGGCGATACTCCGCCTTGGGATTCTGCGACGGATCGAGGACGCCGAGTACGTCACCTGCCAAGCCTGCGGCGATCCGCACGACGCCGAGGTCATCTGGGACCTGGGCCCGGAGCCCAGGATCTACTGCGGCGCTGTCGGCTTGATGCCAATCCGGCCTGAACGCCTACGCCAGTGGGAAGTGGATTTCGCGGAACTGGCGCGGCTTCTTTCCGCTGAGCTTCAACTCGTGGGCGGCGTCCAGCCCCTCGTGCCGGGCAGGCTCTGGTTCCTTGGCAGGACGCAGGTTGCGCAACGGGTGATCGAGTTCTTCCTGGCCCGTGGTATCGCCTGGGCAGACGGAAAAGAAATTCTCCGGGCCGCGCCGAGGCTCCAAAGCGCCCAGGCCCCGGTCGTCCTTTGCCCGGATCGCCTACCCCAGGACCCTGAATGGCGGCAAAACGGGCGGGCGCTCTTCCGCCTGACGGAGTTCTTGCGTCTGAACGAGTCGAGGCTGGTGTTTGACTTTGAGGCCCTCGCCGATTTGCACCGCCAGGTCGCGGCCCGTGTGGAGGAACCGCTCGTCCCCACACCCCTACCCGCCCGGCCGGATCTGATCCGGAACTACTGCCGCCAGAACAGCTGCTTGGTGAAGGACGTTCACTTCTGGGCGAACGTGGCGCGCGAGGATCTGAACAAGTGGAAACTGGGGCGGCCATCGGTCCCTGACGGCGGCGAGAAAGCGATCCGGATCGAAAAACTGCTCCAACGCGGCCAGAAGACCCGCACCTGAGTGAGCGCCCACATTTTCGCCCACATCGCCCACATTGATCGCCCACATACCCCCTGCCGCATGATTGGGTCGTGCGAACGACGCCGAACCTGGAACGGGCAAGTGAAACGGGCGGCCAGCCGATCGAAGCGCTGCTGGACGAGAAGGAACTGGCGCAATGGCTGCGCGTCTCCATTGGGACGCTTCGCTACTGGCGTACGGAAGGTAAGGGTCCCCGCTACCGCAAGGTCGGCCAACTCGTTCGCTACGCCCCCTCAGACGTTCACGATTGGCTGAACAGTCGTCCGTCCGGAGGCGAAGGCGTTGGGGAGGAGGCCTCCCGTGCCTGAGTCCTCCTTCGCCGATGTCGGCGCCGGCCGCATCCTGCTGCGGGCACCGTTCTCGAACCTGCTCCTCTGCAAGCGTCTGCCCGGCGCTGCGTGGGATTCCACCCGGCGCGTTTGGACCTACCCGGCGACTCCCAAACACGCGCGCCTGATCCGATCCTCGATTCCGCGGCTCGAAGCTAGCGAAAGGTTCACGGCGCTCCTGACGCAGATGGCGGGGGCGCCCTCGACTCCGGCTCCGCCGGCGCCGAAACCGGAACCGCAACCCGCCGTCAACCTTCCGGCAGGCCTGAAGACGAAGCCGTGGCGGCACCAGATCGAAGCCTTTCAGTTCGCCATGGAGTGTCTCCTCCGGGGCGCGGGAGCCGCCCTCCTTGCCCTCCTGATGGGGCTGGGCAAGACGCTTGTAGCTCTGATGGTCATGGCCGCCCTTGCGGCGCGACGGGTGCTGATCTCCTGCCCGCTGCGCGTTGTGCCGGTGTGGGAACAACAGATCGAGCGGCACCTGGATCTCCCGCTGATTGTGGTTTCGCTCGACGACAGCGTCAGCAGCGTCGCCAGCAAACGGAAACTCGCCGAGGAGAAGCTCAAACTGGCCGAGGTTACCGGGCGGCCGCTCGTCATCATCATCAATTACGACTCTGTGTGGCGCAGCCCGTTTGCGGACTGGGCCGAAGCGCAGCAGTGGGATCTGATCATCGCTGATGAATCGCATCGCCTGAAGGCACCCGGCGGCAAGGCGAGCCTGGCGTTCAAACGTCTGCGCTCCCATGCCCGGTACCGTCTGGCGCTCACCGGCACGCCGCTCCCGCACAGTCCTCTCGACGCCTACGCCCAGTTCCGCTTTCTGAACCAGACCATCTTCGGCCCATCCTTTGCGGCATTCCGCCAGAAGTACGCGGTCATGGGAGGCTTCCAGCGCAAGCAGGTCACGGGCTTCCAGCACCTCGATGAACTCGAAGCGCTGATGAAGACCATCACGTTCCGCGTCTCGAAGGACGTCCTCGACCTGCCGCCCGAAACGCACGTGACCTACGAGTGCGAACTCTCCCCGGAAGCACTCCGCGTTTACCGGAACCTCGAGGAAGACTTCGTCGCCGAAGTCCGCGATGGCCGGGTGACGGCCGCCAACGCCATGGTGAAGCTGCTGCGGCTGCAGCAGGTCGCCGGCGGCTGGGTGAAGACCGACGATGGCCAATACCGTCGAGTCGATTCAGCCAAGCAGAACCTCCTGGCCGACACCTTCGCGGATATCGGCGCCGGAGAACCAGTGGTAGTGTTCTGCCGGTTCCACGCCGACCTGGATGCGGTCCATGAAGCCGCGAAGACCGCTGGCTTCGAGAGCCTCGAACTCTCCGGCCGCCGGGATGAATTGAAACTCTGGCAAGACGGCCAGGCACAGGTGCTGGCCGTGCAAATCAGCGCGGGCGGCGTCGGCGTGGATCTGACCCGCGCCCGGTACAGCATCTATTACTCGCTCAGCTTCTCGCTGGGTGAATATGACCAAGCCTTGAGCCGGGTTCACCGTCCCGGCCAGACGCGCCCGGTGGAGCACATCCACCTGGTGGCGCGGAACACGGTGGATCGGAAGATCATGCGCGCACTCGAAAAGCGCGCCGAAGTCGTCGAGGCCGTCTTGGCGGAAATCCAAGGCGGCGCCGAGATCAAAGCCTAACCGGAGAAAGGACGCTCGCCATGAACATCGAGCAGTTGAAGGAGTTCGTGTGCCTGGAGACGCGCAAGCGCGAACTCGACTCGGAACTCAAAGCAATCGCAGCACGAATCGACGATCTGGAGCAGGCCCTCGTGCCGCAGTTCCTGAGCGACGGCATCGCCTCGATGAAAGTCGACGGCCGCACGGTCTACATCGCCCAGGATATCCAGGCCAGTCCGCTCAACGACCGCGCCGAGGTGATCGCCGCGCTCAAGTCGTCCGAGCTCGGCCAGTACGTCTCGGAGAACTACAACACGCAATCGTTGCGCGCGTTCGTGCGCGAGGTGGCCGGTGAGGTGCGCCTGCGCTGCCAGCAGCAGGACCGGCTCTTCAGCGAGGAGGAAATCCGCGCTGCCCTGCCGTCGCCGCTCGGCGACGCCCTGAAGATTTCGTTCGTTCATTCCCTGCGCAGCAGGAAAGCCTGACAAGGAGAAACAACATGTCCACTGAACTCACTCAAATTCAGACGCCCCGAGCGCTCTCGGCACTGGAAAGCAGCCTGGACTCGATCAACGAGGCCATCGCCACCAACATCTCGGGCGGTGGCATCTCGGATTTCGACTTGCCCCGCGTGAAGATCTCAGGCGGCGCAAGCCCGCGCTGGATCGTCCCCACGCTCGACGGTGAGGAAACGCTCGCGCGTATCGACGGGGTGATCGTCTTCGCCCGCGACACCCGGGTGTATTACAAGACCGCTTTCGGCAAGGGCAGCGGCAAGCAACCGCCGGACTGTTCTTCGTCCGACGGCGTCACCGGCAAGGGCAAGCCCGGCGGCGACTGCTCCAAATGCCCGCTCGCGGAATACGGCAGTGCCGACGAAGGCGCCGGGCAGGCCTGCAAACAGGTGAAGCAGATCTTCGTTCTGCGCGGTGACCTGCTCCTGCCCGAAGTCGTCTCTCTGCCGCCAACCAGCCTCAAGGGCGCCCGGCAATTCTTCCTGAAGCTCACCACCCAGGGCATCCCGTACTACCAGGCGGTGATCGGCCTCGAGCTGGAGAAGGCGCAGAACGCTGGGGGCATCCAGTACGGCAAGGCGGTCATGCGGTTCGTGCGCCGCCTCACGGCCGAGGAAGCCGCCCGCGCCCAGCAGTACCACGAACTCTGCCGTTCGCTGGCGGTGCGCGTGCCCACGGGCCTCGAACCGGAAGTGCGCGAACAGGGCGGCGATCCCAACGTGCCGTTCTGAAGGAGCCGGGTGATGAGCAACCACTCCCATATCCTATGGGCCGTGGCGCTGCTGGCGGTGATGCTCCTCATCACGCACCGCTGGCAGCGCCCGGACCGCACGCCCATCACGTTGCACCTCGCGCGCGGCCTGCGCCGCTGGGCCCGCGCGCTCTGGTGTTTGTCCGAAGGCATCGAGGTGGGCTTCCACCACGGGCGCCGCCTGAAACAGCGGACCAGCCTGGAACTGGAGCGGCCGCAATGAGCGACCGCAATAACCCACGCGAGTCGGCCATCGTCAAGCAAATCCTGGCGGCGTTGCGGGCGGCGCCGGGTGTGGTGGCCCGCAAACGTCATGGGAGCGCCTGGTCGGTCGCCGGCGACCCCGATATCTATGGCTCCATCCGTGGCCGGCACTTCGAGCTGGAAGTGAAGCGCCGGGACGGCGTGGTCACGGACCTCCAGCAGGCCCGCCTGCGCGATTGGGCCCGGGCGGGCGCCCTGGTCGGCGTGGCACGCAGCGTCGGCGAGGCCCTGGCAGTTCTCGGCCTCTCCACATCGGGTCCTGAGAAATGAGCGCGGCTACCTACAGCCTCGAGGCCTGGCGGCGATTCCGCGAACGCAAGGAGCGCCCGCAGGAGCCCCACGTTTCTGCCAGCCCCAGCCTCGCCGACATCCCGGCGGACGCGGAGATGGATGACGGGATCGTCATTGGCTTCTGGAACGACGAGAGGTTCGTGTCCTGGGAGAAGTGGCTCGCCACCGCGCCGCTCGTGGTGGATGCGGCACCGAAGCCAGCGTCGCTTGTGGATGCCCCGCTCTACAGCGCCAAGTGCGGCGGCACAGCGGTGTGGCTCGCGAAGGACGGCGACCGCTGGCTGATGTTCGCCGGTTCCCGAAAAGCCGGCAGCAGGAGGCGGGACTTCGCGTCGCCGTTCCTTGAGCACGCGATGCGCACTGCCGAAGCCTGGTACGGACCGGCGAGCGGCGGTTGGCGCCCAGAATCGCGTACGGGTCAGGCCGGAACGGAGGTGCTCGATGCCGATCCGGCCGAGTGATCGACACCGCTACCCGAAGGATTGGAAGTCGATCCGGAAGCACATCCTGGAGCGCGCCGGAAATCGGTGTGAGTTCTGTGGCATCGAGAACGGCGTGATTGGAAGGCGCCGGAGCAACGGTTCGTTTGAGCGGTTCGAGGGCATGGAAGCCGAAGTCGCGTCCCTCGAAGGCTTCCGGCTGACGCGCATCGTGTTGACCGTCGCCCACCTCGACCATACGCCCGAGAACAACGCCGATGATAACCTGCGCGCCCTCTGCCAGCGGTGTCACCTGGCGCACGATGCCACCGAGCACCGGCGGAACGCGAGCGACACCAGGCGCCGAAAGCGCGATGCCTCGAGACCGCTCCTGGCGGGCTTGGAGGATTGCCGATGACTGATCCGAGGAGTTTTCTCCAGAGTCTCTTCGCGGACAAGCCCAGCGAATCCTACATTCTGATCTGGACCCTGGCCGACAAACGCTCGCACTGGTTCCGTGAGACCGGCGAGGCGGCATCGTTCATTGAGGCCGTGCACGACCGGGATGTCTACGTCGGCGCGGGCCTGTCGCCTCGGGATTTCGGCCCAACCCGCCGCTGCCCTTCGGACCAGATCCTGGGGCTGGTCGGATTCTGGGCGGATCTCGACCTGAAGTCGGAGGCGCACACGAAGACCGCGCTCCCGCGCTCGATCGGCGACGCGCTCAGCATCATCCCCGCGGCCATGCCGCCCACGGTCGTCGTCGCCACCGGCAACGGCGCCCATGCCTGGTGGCTCTTCAAGGAACCCCTGGTGTTTGACTCCGGCGAGGAGCGCAATGCCACCGCCGATCTCATCGCCCGCTGGCAGACCCTGTTGCGCCTCAATGCGGCAAGCCGCGGATGGGCCTTTGACCGGCTGTCCGACCTGGCGCGGGTCCTGCGCATTCCCGGAACACTCAACCACAAGGATCCGCGAAATCCGAAGGCCGTCTCGATACATTCCAACGCGGGCCGCCGCTACAACCCGAGCGACTTCGCCGAGTTCCTGGACGACGCTGCCATCCCGAGTCCCGCCGCGCAGCAGCAGACCGAGCGTGAATGGGCGGCCCGCCTGGAGGACACTCCGCTCGTTATCGACTGCAACGCGGTTGTTCCGGACGACCTGTTGAAGCGTTACATGGACGCCGACATGCGCTTCAAGAACACCTGGATCAGGCAACGGCACGATCTCAAAGATCAGTCGCAGTCCGGCTACGATCTGGCACTCGCGGACTTTGGCGTGGATGCAGGCTTGTCCGAGCAACAGATCGTAAACCTGATCATCCATCACCGGCGGATGCACGGCCAACAGGCGCGCAACCGCATTGACTACTACCGCCGCACGCTGGCACGGGCTTTCAAGAAAAGCGGCGGCATCGACCCGGCCTGCACTGAGCCCGCTGTTGCCGGGCCTGATCCGGCACCCGAGAACGATCCGGCGGCGCCGCAACCGGAGCCGGATCCGGCCGCGGCCAAGGCGCTCCTGTGCGAACTGATCTCGCGAGCGCTGGGGATCCGGGTACTGCGGCTGCTCAAGATCACTGGCGAGGAGCCGACTTACGTCATGGAACTGGAGAACGCCACCATCAAGTTCGCCGGCGTCGGCAGGCTGATCGATCAGGCCAGCGTCCGCGTTGCGGTCGCCGCCGCAGTCAACCGCCTCATCCCCCGCATCAAGCCGAAAGCCTGGGAGCGGCTGGCGCAGACCATGCTCGACGCCCTCATCGAGCAAGAGGGCGGCGATGAAACCGACGGCGTCGGCCTCACCAAGATGTATCTCACGTGCTACCTGACGGAGACAGCGTTCATCCCGTCCATCGAGGCGCCGCCCATCCAATCGATCCGCAAGCCCACGGTGATCGACGGGCACGTGGCCATCACCGCCAGCGACCTCCAGATGCACGTGAACAAGACGTTCTTTCTCAGCCTCACGGTGAAGGCGATCGCCCAGATGCTCACCGTGCTGGGCGCACGGAGCGTGCGTATCCGGGGCGCCAAGCTCCGGGACCAGAGTCGCTGGCTGTTGCCGAAAGACCTGTTCGATCCGGCGGATTTCACCGCTGTGCCGGCAAACCAGGAGGAGGCCTCCGATGCACGAGCATGACACGGGTGCCGCCGGGGCCCTCAGCGACATCGGCGCTCTCGATCATTCCATCACCGCCGAGTACCGTATTTTTGGCCCGCCGGGCACGGGCAAGACGACCAACCTGACTCGGCAGATCCGGCGCGCCGTCGAGCGCTTCGGCGCCGACTCGGTCTTGGTCACCAGCTTCTCGCGCGCCGCCGCCGCGGAGCTCGCGGGCCGCGACCTGCCCATCAGCGCCGACAGGATTGGCACTCTACACTCGCATTGCTATCACGCCCTCGGCGGCCCGGAGATCGCGGAGTGCCACGTCGACGAGTGGAACAAAAACAACCCACATCTCCAAATGACGCCCAAGAGAAAACACGGGCGCCTCGATGGTGAGGACACGGGTGAAGACGAGGGTTCCGAACGCGGCAAGGAAGGCGATGAGTGCCTGGAGCAACTGAACCGATGGCGCGGAATGATGATCCCACCCGAGGGGTGGCCGGCAGTGGTGCGCGAGTTCTCCGAGAGATGGCGGGAGTACAAGGACGCCCATGGGTTGCTCGACTTCTGCGACCTGATCGAGGTGGCCCTCCGTGACGTGCACGTTGCGCCCAAGCGCCCCTCCGTGATCTTCGCCGACGAAGCCCAGGACCTGAACCGCATGCAGCTCACGCTCATCCGCAAGTGGGGTGAGCACGCCAGTTACTTCATCGTGGCAGCCGATGACGACCAAACCATCTATTCCTTCACCGGCGCCACCCCGGAAGCGGTCCTCGATCCGGACATCCCCGCCGACCACAAGATCATTCTCAAGCAGAGCTATCGTGTCCCGCGCGCCGTCCACGGCCCAGCCATGCGGCTCATCAGGCAGGTGACGCGCCGGCAGGAGAAGGACGTGAGCGCTACGTGAACCACAGGTCCCCGGAGGCGGAAACGCCTACTTCGGAATGCTTGCCGGCGGAGCGTTCTGCCTCCGCTTCCATTCATCGGGCAGCCAGGCCGGAAGATCACGCACGCGCAGCGACGGCAAGTTGACCAGCAACTGCGTCAGGTACAGTTGCGGATCCACATCGTGCCGCCGGCAGCTGCTGG
>Ga0207433_10012371_pt1 | contig 12773 bp, 11 predicted proteins | sample YelNatPaOPGAMG01_FD_187559 | JGI IMG/M metagenome (GOLD analysis project Ga0207433, IMG submission 187559) | Hot spring thermophilic microbial communities from Obsidian Pool, Yellowstone National Park, USA - OP-RAMG-01 (SPAdes) (version 3) | ecosystem: Environmental > Aquatic > Thermal springs... | reverse complement strand
CCCGCCTCGAGCCGCAGGTCATTGTCGCCGTGGAGAGAGGGTGGCTCATGCACCTCGATACCGAGGCCGTGCCCCACCCGATGCGGGAAGTCCTTCTCATGACCACCCGCGTCGATGACGGAGCGGGCGGCCCGATCCACGTCCATAGCCCTGACCCCGGGCCGAAGCGTTCCGGCGGCCGCCTCGTGGGCGGCGAAAACCAAGTCGTAGACCTCCTGAAGAGCTGCCGATGCCTCTCCGAAGAAGAGGGTGCGGGTGATGTCCGAGGCGTATCCCTCGAAACGGCAGCCAGCGTCGATGAGGATGATGTCCCCGCGCTCCAGGGTTCGGTCTCCGGACGTCCCGTGCGGGTAGGCGGAGGCCCTCCCGAAGAGGACCGTCGTGGGGAAGGAGGGCTCTGTTCCTAGCTGGCCCATGAAGGCGTCGATCTGCCGGGCGACGTCCGCCTCGGCGACGCCCGGGCGCATGAGGGTCTTGGCCTCGGCGATCACCCGGTCGATCAGCTTGGCCGCCTGCCGCATGGCGCCCAGCTCCGCTTCGTCCTTGACCATCCTCATCTCGGTGATCCGGGCATCGAGGTCCTGAACTTCGGTGCGACCCCAGGCGGCTTCGAGGAGTTCGGCCATGTTGAGGGTGGCGTGGCTTTTCTCGACGAGAAGCCGCGATGGCCTCGGTATGGTCTTTCGGAGCACCGACGCCGGGTTGTCCTCGTCCTGGACCGGGACGATCTCGAAGCCGTGTCCGCCGCTCAGCGCCCGCTCGGACTCGAGGGCCGGGACGAAAAGCGTCGGGGTCGATCCGGCTCCGAGGACCAGGGCCAGAAACCGCTCGCCCGGGCTGATGACGAAACCGGTCAAATAGTGAATGGTGACGGGCTTGGTGACGACCGCTCGATCCCCGGGGCCGAGGCTTTCAATGAGACGCCCGATCCTGTCCACGAAGGGTCCCTCCTCCAGGATCCGTCTGGGCGACGGGGCCCGCCAGGGCGGCGCCCCTCGATCGCCCGGGCGTCCTCCCAGAGGAGAGACCTTCCCGAGCACCAGAATTATAACCTCGCGGGCAAATCCTTCCCAGGCTCGTTCGGACCGGAATCTATGGTTCCTGTGCCCGCTTCTTCGTCCCGGTGAGCACCATGCGGTGCTTCAAAAACCGCCTCCCCGCCGGACCGTCCGGACTCCCCGACACCACGGCCTTCCGGGCCGCTTCGGGAGCATGCTCGATGAGCTCCCTCATGAGATGTTCGAGCTCCGGCGTCCAGCTCACGGGGAAGAGCCACGACTCCCACGCTATCGCTTCGACCTCCTCCTCCACGTGCGTGATCTCGACGCCGCGGACCAGGACAGCCTCCATCCACATGTCGCGGCTCCACTGCGCCACATGTGAGTCATCCCGGAGGCGTTCGAGGTCGTCCGAGAGTTCGCCGGCCCCCTCGACTGGCGGGGCCACCATATCGACGATGCCGAGCCTTCCGCCCGTTTGGAGGACCCGGATCATTTCGGAAAGAGCCCGCGGCTTGTCCGAAAAGTGGTGCGCCGCCCGTCGGCAGGTCACGACCGTGAACGTGGCGTCGGGAAACGGGAGGGCCTCGGCGTCGCCTACGACGAAGCGAGCCCCAGAGAGGCGCCTCGCCTCCATCTCTTTTGTGAACGCCCTCTCCATGCCCGGCGTCAGGTCCACTCCCCAGACCTGGTCCACGAGGGGAAGGAAGGAAAGGGCCGTATTGCCGGTGCCGGTGGCCACATCCAGGACCCTGTCGCTCTCGTTCGGGTCGAGGGCCTCGACAAGGTGGGCGAGGTCGTCGCCGGACCGGTGGCTCTCGCTCTTTCTGTAGTCGTCGGCGTGGACATCGAAGAAGGAGCGGACCCTATCCTTTTCATCCGGCATTTTCTCTCTCCTCCACTCCACTCTCGGCCGAGGAGCGATTCGCGGCGGAGCGGTGTCGGGCCGATGCGCCTGCCGCTTTCGCATGCCGCCTTTTGAGGCGCGTTCCTCCATATCCCCTGGAGGGTCAGCCGACGTTTCCGGTCACGGCTTCCCCTCCCCTCGAACCGTAACTCCCGGCTTTGGCGAATGGCCCCCTCTCGTCCCCGACGCATCTCTGCCGGGGTGGAGCATCTTCCCCGTCTTTGGCCTTGCCCCCCGAAAGCCTCGATAGGGAGATCCCCGAAGAGGTACCGTTGCCTCGCCTGCGGCCGAGGAGCCGGTCCATATGCGCGCCGCCGGAGGGATTCCGGCGGCGCCCAGGAAGCCTAGACGTCCAGGTTCCGCACGAGGAGGGCGTTTTGCTGGATGAACTCCCTCCTGGGTTCCACCTGGTCGCCCATGAGGATGGTGAAGATCTCGTCTGCGGCGATGGCATCCTCCTCCGTGATCTGGAGGAGTGTCCGGCTCTCGGGGTCGAGGGTCGTGTTCCAGAGTTGGTCGGGATTCATCTCCCCTAAGCCTTTGAAGCGCTGGATGCGGATATTGTCATGCCCGATGTCGCCCAGATAGCTCTCGAGCTCCTGGTCGGAGTACAGGTAGCGGCTCGTCTTTCCATGGGCGACGAGGTAGAGGGGCGGCTGGGCGACGTAGACATAGCCGGCCGTGATGAGCGGCTTCATGTGCCGGTAGAGGAACGTGAGGAGCAGCGTCCGGATGTGGGAGCCATCCTGGTCGGCGTCGGTGAGGAGAATGAGGCGCCGGTAGCGGGCCTTCGTCTCGTCGCAGTCCGCGCCGACCCCGGTCCCCATGGCGGTGATCATGGCCCGGATCTCCTCGTTGGCCAGCATCCTGTCTACGCGAGCCTTCTCGACGTTCAGAATCTTCCCCCGAAGGGGAAGGATGGCCTGGAAGCGGCGATCCCGCCCCTGCTTTGCAGAGCCGCCGGCCGACTCGCCCTCGACCAGGAAGATCTCGGACTCCTCGGGGTCCCGGCTGATACAGTCGGTCAGTTTTCCGGGAAGTGCATTCGACTCGAGGGCGCTCTTCCGGCGGGTGAGCTCCCGGGCCTTCCGTGCGGCGTCCCTCGCCCTTGAGGCGCTGATAGCCTTCTCGGCGATGCGCCGGGCGAGGGCGGGGTTCTCCTCGAGGAAGGATCCCAGGCCGTCGGACGTGAGGGCTTCGACGATGCCCCGCACCTCCGCATTCCCGAGTTTGGTCTTGGTCTGTCCCTCAAACTCGGGATCCGGAAGGAGCACAGAGACAACCGCCGTAAGCCCTTCTCGAACATCCTCGCCCGAGAGGTTTCCGTCGCTATCCTTCAGGATGTTCTGCTTCCTCGCGTAGTCGTTCACGACGCGGGTGAGGCCCGAGCGGAGGCCGGTCTCGTGCGTGCCGCCCTCAGTCGTTCGGATGGTATTGGCGAAGGAGAGAATGGTTTCCTGATATCCGAGGTTCCACTGCAGGGCCACTCTGACTGTGACCCCGTCTCGGTCGCCCATGAGCATGATCGGCTTGGGGATGAGGGCCTCCTTTGCCCGGTTCAGCCAGCCGGTGAAGGAGGCGAGGCCGCCCTCGTAAAGGAAGCGGTACTCCTCGCCCGTGCGCCGGTCCGTGAAGCGGATGGAGAGCCCGCCGTTCAGGAAGGCGATCTCCCGAAGCCGCTGAACAATCGGGGCCGCTTCAAATCGGGTGTCCCCGAAAATCTCCGCGTCGGGCAGAAACGTCACGGTGGTGCCGTGGTCCTTGGTGGTGCCCGTCACCTCCAGGTCGGTGACCGGCTCGCCCCGCTCGTAGCGCTGACGGAAGACCTTGCCGTCGTGGCGCACCTCGACCTCGGTCCATGCCGAGAGGGCGTTCACGACCGAAAGTCCGACCCCGTGGAGACCTCCCGACACCTTGTAGCCGCCGGCACCGAATTTCCCTCCGGCATGCAGCTTCGTCATCACGACTTCGACGGCGGGTCGCCCGGTGGCGTGGAGGTCCGTGGGGATGCCTCGGCCGTTGTCGGTGACCCGGCAGGTGCCGTCCTCCTCGAGGACGACCTCGAAATGCGTGCAGAATCCTCCCATCGCCTCGTCGACCGCGTTGTCCACGATTTCATAGACGAGGTGCACGAGGCCCGCCATGGAGGTCGAGCCGATATACATCCCCGGGCGCTTGCGAACGGCCTCGAGGCCTTCGAGGACCTGGATCTGAGAGGCGTCGTACTCGTTTCCAGGCGTCTTCGGCATCAGCTCCAGCCTCCTTCGGCGGCTCTCTCCGCGAGCGTCGTCCCGGCGATCGGAGAGGTGAACACCTCATCGTCCAGCACCACGTAGCTCCGGATCTCGTCCCCGACGGAGACGAGGTGGCCTCGGTGGCGAACGGCGCGGATGAATTCCGAGGTGGGCCCGTCCGTCGTGGCAGTTCGGTCGTCGAGGATCATGATGAGGTCCCGGGTCCGGACGGCGACGGTCTGCCCGATGTGGAGGAGGATGACGCATGACCCCTTTCCCTGGCAATTCGGTACGCCCGCATCAACGCGTCGCCGAGTTCGCCGGAAGGTATGTCGGTCCGGGGACCGGGCCCGTCGGCAGTGAGGTGGGGAAAAGTCCGCCTAGCCTCGGCCGGTCTCGCTCTTCGCCGTCTGCCCTGAAGGGTCGCGACGCGAAATCGGATATCCCGGATGGTGGTGTCGCCGAGCTTCTCCCTGAGGCCTCGCAGAATCGCCGGCTTCATCAAGAACAGTTCCTGTGCCCAGGGAGCCGACACCACCCGGACGTAGAGGCATGCCCCCTCGACCCGTTCGACCTCGCTTCTCCTGGCGAGTTCCTTCCCGACGACGTCCGACCAGGCCCAAATTGCCCCGTAGGCTCGGGCCGGTCTGAGGCGCGGCCGCTTGTCCAGGAGAGCCCGGGTCACGTCCCTGATGTGTTCCAAATGCTCCTGACCCGTCCTCTCTCAACGGTCATCGTGGCGGTCGGTTGAAGCGCAGAGGGAAGGGTGCCGTCGTCGGCCGTGGTGAGAAGCGCCTGACCTCGCCTGACGACTTCGGCGAGCGCCTCGCGGCGGTTCTGGTCCAGTTCCGAGAGGACATCGTCGAGAAGGAGCAGCGGGATCTCATCGTCGGCCTCGCCGAGAAAGCTCGCAGCTCCCACCTTCATGGCGACAGCCGCCGTCCGCTGCTGACCCTGGGAACCGTAGGCCCTGAGATCATTGTCCCCGATAGAAAGGCGAATGTCATCACGATGCGGGCCGAGAACCGTGGTCTTTCGGGCCGCTTCCTCCTCTCGAACCTCGAAAAGGCGACGAAGAACCGCTTCGATATCCCCGCCGCCGAGGTTCGGGATGTACGTCACCGTGAGCGCCCCGTCTTCCGGGGCAATTCCTGCATGAGCCCTCTGGGCGAAGGGGAGGAAAGCCTCGATCAGGGCCCGCCGTTCTGCGGTGAGCCGCAGGGCCAAAGGAGCCCACAGGGCGTCGAAGGCAGGAAGGAGGTCCCCCCTTCCAGCACGGAGGGCACCATTTCGCTGGGCGGTGGCCCTGGCGTACTGCCGCACGAGTCGGGCATGGGCCGGCCTGGCCTGGCCGAGGTCCACGTCGACGAAACGACGCCTCTCCGACGGGGCCCCCTGGGCCAAGGCGAGATCTTCCGGTGAGAACAGAATCACTCTGGGGTCTCCGAGCGGATCTTCGCCGGCCCGAAACGCCTTCCCGTTCCGCCTCCGAGCCTTCCTGTGGGTCAGGGAGAGGTGCAGCGAGAGGACGAGGGAGCCCGAGGGGCGCTCGAAGACGGCTTCAGCAAACGCTTCGTGCCGTCCACGGGCGATCATCTCCTGATCCCGCTGAGAACGGTGCGATGAACCGGTGATGACCGCAAAGACGGCCTCGAGAAGATTGGTCTTTCCCTGGGCGTTCGCTCCATGGATCACGGTGAGGCCGGGAGGAAACGAGAGACGAGCGTCTTCGAGGTTCCGGAACGAGGAGAGGCGGAGGCCCTCAAGTCGCATCTTCCGGTATGACCAGGTAGGCCTTTCCCTCCACCTCGACACGGTCGCCGATGACGAGCCGTCGGCTCCGCTTCGGCTCGAGCTCCCCGTTCACATAGACCTGGCCATCCTTCACGAGGACTTTGGCCTCTCCTCCGCGCATCGTGTGCCCGCACCACTTGAGGAACGCCTGGAGTTCGATGCTCGCCGTGTGGATCTTGACCGGTATCGTCTCCATCGACACCCCTACATTCTTCGGATCGGGAGCAGGAGAGCCAAAAGGTCGTCGCGATCCGTGGGCTTCATGCGAGCGGCCGAGAGAGGCCCGTTGAATCCGATCTCCGCCCGTTCGACGCCGGAGTTCTTCAGGGCGTCAGTGAGGAACTTGGGATTGAAGGTGATCTCGAGCGGTTCGCCTTCCACCTCCGCCTCGACCTCTTCGAACGAGGAGCCCGTGTCAACCGATCCAGAGGATACGGAGAGGCCGTTCGGATCCATCTTCAGGACCACCTGAGGGCTCTTCGGATCTGCCACCAGGCTCGCTCGGTCCGCCGCGGCGAGGAGGTCCTCGACGGCGAAGCGGACGGTTGTCTGATAGGCGTCCCGAACCAGCTTGGTGTGGTCCGGAAACTGCCCTTCGACGAGGGCCGTGAAGGCCTCCATGCGGCCGGTCCTGAAGGACAGCTGCCTCTCCCCGATCACGATCTTCACCTCGTCCTCATCCAGAAGACGAACGAGTTCGGAGAGCGCCCTTCCCCTCACCACGAGTTCTCGCTTCTCCTTCTGCGTGTCCGCCGTGGTGCGGCTCCAGGCGAGGCGAAAGTTGTCCGACGCGCAGCATTCGACCTTGCCGTCGGGGGAGAAGCTGATCTTGATGCCAAGGAGAACGGGCAGGCTGTCGTCCCGTTGGGCAGAGGCGTAAGAGACCCTGCCGAGGGCCTCGCGAAGGGCGGTCGTCTGAAGGACGACCGTCGGCCCCTCGCTCTCGAAGTTCACCTGTGGGAAGTCCTGGACGGGAAACGTCGGGAGATCAAAGCGGGACTTTCGAAAACGGATGGCAGCCCGCCCCTCGATGATCTTCAGGGCAACGCCGTCTCCCGGAGGGACCCGGCGGAGAAGTTCGAGCAGCGCCTTGGCGGGCACGAGGGCCTTGCCCTCTGATGTCACGCTCACCGGGATGTGGGTCCGAAGTCCGAACTCCAGGTCCGTGGCCGTGAGGGTCAGGGCCTTTCCATCCCCTTCGAGCAGAACGCCTGTGAGTGCCGGAATGAGGTCCCGGGAGGAGGAGGCCCGCGAGACCAACGCGAGCGCATCGAAGAGAGTCCCGGCCCGGGAATCGATGGCGAGCACGACTTCAGCTCCTTGCGTGTTTTGGATCCTGGGATGATTTGTTTGAAATATAACCCGTCTTCATCATCAGTGCTGTGGAGATGTTGAAAAAGCGGTCTGGGTCAAGCAGGCAGGGTGTCGAGCCGTCAACAGGGAGGTGGGGACAAGTCTCGGGATACGGGGGGACGAATCTTGTCCACAGTCATGAGCACGTCTTGTCCACATCGTGTTCCCCAGGTTATCCCCTGAGTTTCCGGACGAGATCTTCCAGAAGGTCCTGAAGGGAAGCGTCGGCGGCCGCGTCGCCCTGGATCTTCTCAATGGCGTGCATCACCGTCGTGTGGTCGCGGTCCCCGAAGGCCTGCCCGATTGTGGGAAGCGAACTGTCCGTGAGCTCGCGGCTGAGGTACATGGCCACCTGTCTCGGAAAGGCCACGGACCGGGCACGGGAGCGGCCGGTCATGTCGGCCAGCGAGATGCCATAGAGGCGGGACACTTCCTCCTGGATTCTTTCGATGGTGAGGAGTTTTGGCCTCGGGATGAGGTCCTGGAGGATCTGTTCCGCAAGGGATACCGTGCAAGGCTGACGGTGGAGCGAGAGAAATGCCACGATGCGGATCAGGGCACCTTCGAGCTCACGGATGTTGGTGTCGATCTTTTCTGCGACGAAGGACAGAACCTCGATCGGAAGGTCGATGTGCTCCATCTGGAGCTTTTTCTCCAGGATTGCGATCCGTGTCTCGAGGTCGGGAGGCTGGAGGTCCGTGATGAGGCCCCATTCGAAGCGGGAGCGGAGGCGCTCCGTGAGGGTCGGGATGTCTCGCGGGAGCCTGTCGGAGGAGATAACGATCTGCTTCGAGGCCCAGTGGAGAGACTCAAAGGCGTGGAAGATCTCCTCTTGAGTGCGCTCCTTGCCGGAGATGAACTGAATGTCGTCGATGAGGAGAACGTCCACATTGCGGAAGTGGTTTCTGAACGAGGGCATCCGATCGTCGCGGAGCGCGTCGATCATGTCGTTGGTGAAGGCCTCCGCGGGAACGTAGCGGACCCGGAGCTTCCGATGGCGGCTCGAGATGGAGTTGCCGATGGCGTGCATCAGATGGGTCTTCCCTAGACCCACTCCCCCGTAGATGAAGAGCGGATTGTAGGCTTTGGCCGGCATCTGGCTCACCGCCTGCGCCGCCGCGTGCGCCAGCTGGTTCGAGTTGCCCACGACGAAGGTTTCGAACGTATACCGTGGGTTCAGGTTCCGGGAGGAGTCCACGGAGGTCTCCCCGGCGGGGAACTGTTCGCGCGTCGGCTCCTCGGATGGGGGCGCTGGAGGGAAGAAGTCCCTCGGGTCATCCCCTTCGGGAGAAACCAGATGTATCGAGAGGGGCGAACGGAAGACCTTGCGGGCTGTCTCCTCAAGGATGCTGATATAGCGCTCCTCGACCATCCTCCGGCACGCTGGCGAGGGGAGGCCGAGGACCAGGGTCCCCTCATCGAAGCCCATGGCCTGGGCCGGCCTGACAAACGCCTCGTAGCTTGGTCGGGGGAGCAGCCGGGAGACGGCCTCGAGCGTCTCTCCCCAGAGACGTGTCACGTCTTCGGTCATTCGGTAAACCTCCATGATCCAGATGCGGGGATGTCTTGGTGGAAAGCCTTGTCCCGCCTCGTTTATTCATTCCTCGTGGCGGCGGGACCGCACCGACGAGGCGCTCCGGGTAGGGCGTAACCGCCCCTGTCAACTTGGAAGGTGGATCTCATAGAGAACCCACAACGCCGTCCACAGGTTTATCCACAGGGTGTGGATAATGAAAAGGCCCCAGCCTGCCGAAGCAGCTTGGGGACTTCGATTTTCGGGGCTCCCACGGTACCAGATTCCCGCTCGAGGAGACAAGGGAATGAAAGGACGAGCACCGGGTATCCGCCGGGGCGAACTGTGTCGATTCGCTGTTTCTTTCCGTCGGAGGGATTTTCCTTCCAGTTCCCACCCGAAAGTTCGAGAGTTTGTGCGTTTTCCCGGAAGAGCTGGCGGTGTGCGTCCGCATTGGTGATCCATATCCGGGGCGTCGGTTCGGACGAGCCGCTGTCGATACGGATCGATCACCCGCGGGCCTGGTCGATCTGTGAGGAGCTTTCGGCCGCCCGAAAGCTCCGATTGAAAGAGAAAGGTCGGCCGGGGGGCGAGAGCTTGAGAGAAGAAGAGTCGTTGCAGGTCAGGAGACCGAAATCACCGCGGAACTCTGCTGCGCGGATGATTTTGGTCCGGGAATTCGTGCGAAGCACCGGATCGGGTGCCGGGAGGGAGGGACGCCGGCCCGATCGACATGTGGCCAGGAAGGGTGCTCTTAAAGCGGTGCTCGGCCTGCGGCCTCAGGATGGAAGAGATGCCGCTCTCCTTGGCAGGGGGGCCTCTCCGCTCTGGCGGGTGGATTGCCTGAGAGACTTGAACGACGCCAGGAATCTGGTTCGACGCGCCGCGAGCTCCGAGGTTCGGCCAGTGAGGAAGGCTGTGGCGACGGTCATGGGCCCATCGTGAAGCCCGTCCTCCTCCTCCTCGTGAAGCAGGAAGTCAGAGCCGAACCGGCCTCCGCCCAGGGTTGGAGAATAAGGCAGAGGGCTCGGCAGAGCCGTCTCTTGGTTGCGAGTGGCTGTCCGTCGCAGGGCCCTTGTTCGGCTGACAGGCTGGGAGGAGGATGGTATCATGTCATCCATCGTAGAAACGCCAGTATCCGGCGGGGGGCGGACGCCGACTCGTCTTCCCGGGACAGACTCTCAGGAACGCCCCTGGCGAACGCGTCACATACGGCTCCGGAGGTGCTCGATTGAAAAGGACGTATCAGCCGAAGCGGAGGCACCGTCAGCGAGTGCACGGCTTCAGGCAGCGCATGAAGACGGCATCGGGACGGCGAGTGCTCAAGGCCCGGCGCTTCAAGGGACGTAAGAAGCTCTCGGTCTGATGCCCAGTGGGTGGGAGCGTCTCCGTGGGGGCGCCCCTTTCCAGCGGGTCTTCAAAGAAGGGCGATCTGCCGCCAACGGGACGGTCGCCCTTTTGGTGTTCAGAGACCCAGAGCGCAAAGAGGGCAGGCATATGGCCGTGGCGGCCGGAAAGCGGATCGGGAAGGCCCACGTGCGAGTGCGAGCGAGGAGGCTCCTTCGGGAGGCTTGGCGGATGGGCCCTCCCGAGGTCCCGGCGGGAACTGACGTCATTCTTTTGGCGCGTCCGGGAATACTTGGAATGAGCGTGGCCGAGGTGAGGAAGGCCTTGGAGGATGTGATAGAGAAAGCAGGGCTCGACTCAGGGGGGAGCCAGCGGCCATGAAAATCCTCGCCATCGCCTTGATAAGGATATACCGGGGTGTGCTCTCTCCGCTTCTTGGGCCGAGTTGCCGATTCACCCCGAGCTGTTCACAGTATGCCGAAGAGGCCATCAGGCGTTACGGTGTGGCGAAGGGGGCGTACCTGGCAACGAGGCGCATCGTGAGATGCCACCCGTTCCACCCCGGAGGGTACGATCCCGTCCCGTGATGCCATGTCGCCGCTGAAGGAGGATTCCGAGCCGATTTGGTCAATGCCGTAGTCCATTTCATGATGGGGATCATCACGGATCTCTACCAGTTGACGCACTCGTATGGAGTCGCCATCATCCTCTTGACCATCGCCATACGTCTCATCATCATGCCGATCTACCAACGGCAGATGATCTCCATGAAGAAGATGGCGCAGTTGGCGCCGAGAATCAAAGAGATCCAGAAGAAGTACAAGGGCGACACGCAACGCATCAACCAGGCCCAGATGGATCTTTACCGGGAGTACAAGGTCAACCCCCTGGCCGGCTGCCTTCCGATGCTGATCCAGTTGCCGTTCCTCTGGGCGATCTACGCTGCAATCCGCGAGTTCCATTTCGCTGGCAGCTTCTTGTGGCTGCCGAGTCTCTCGGTAGCCGATCCCTACTTCATTCTCCCGGTGCTGGCGGCCGCCACAACCTTCTGGCAGACTCGAATCGCGACGCCCCAGACCGGCACGGACAAGTCCCAGCAGATGATCATGAGCATTCTGATGCCGGTCTTCGTGGGGTACTGGGCATGGAAATTCCCGGCCGCCCTTTCGATCTACTGGGTGGTGTCGAACTTTTTCGCTATCGCCCAGCAGTACCTGATGGTCGGATCCCTTGCGGCTCCGGGCGGCCCGCCTGCCGCCCCGAAAGTCGAGGCGAAAACTCGGTGAGGAAGATCGAGGCACGGGGGAAGACCGTCGACGACGCCAAGACGGCCTGCGCCAGGGAACTCGGGGCCTCCCCGGAGAGGATCCGCTTCGAGGTGCTTCAGGAGCCCAAAGGAGGCCTCTTCGGACGTCCGGCCCGGGTGCGCGGCACCCTTCTTGAAGGGTCCGGCGACGTGGCGAAGTCTTTTGTGAGGGAATTCTTCCAGCTCGTCGGCATGGACCCGGTGGTGGTCTCGAGAATGTCTGAGGATCGGCTTCTCGTGTCTGCCGAAGGGAATTTCGACTGGTTCACCGGGCCGAAGGGAGAGGCCCTCGACGCCCTGCAGCTGCTGGTGAACGTGATCTGCCAGAGGGCCCAGGAGCGCGGGGACATCGAGGCGGGAAGCCGGCTGACGCTGGATCTCGGGGGGTTCAGGGAGCGCAGGCAGACGGAACTCGAAAAGCGGGCCCACGAGGTGGCTGAAGAGGTGTTGGTGTCGAGAAGGCCCGTGAAACTCGAGCCGATGTCGCCGTCAGACCGCCGGATCATTCATATGGTGCTCTCGTCCTATCCGATGCTCGCCACACGAAGCGAGGGAGACGAGCCGTTCCGGTCGGTGGTGGTCGTGCCGGCCGGAGCCGAGGGCGGCGCGGTGCCGGGGGGAGCAGACCCGAAAACGTGAGTTCCCTCGCGGGGACGGGGAAAGATTCCCCTCCGAAACCGTGATGCGTGATGCAGGAACGCGAACGGCTCCAGGAAGTCGGTCAGCGGTGCGGCGTGCCGCTCGGAGAGGATGCGCTGGAGCGGCTGGAAAGGTTTCTCCGCGCTCTTTCTGAGGCTGCCACGAAGATGAACCTCACGGGGTTCGACGAACAGCGCCGCCTTGAGAATGGGGTGGCGGGGGCTCTCGCGCTGTGGCCCTTGGTCGGAGAGGCTCGGCGGATCGTGGACATCGGGTCGGGAAACGGCTTTCCAGGCGTGGTGTGGGCGTCGGTAGCGCAAGAACGTACGTTTGTTTTTATTGAGAGTCGCCAGAGACGAGGTTCTTTTCTCGAGGACGTTGTGTCCCATCTGGGTCTCAGAGCCCGGGTGCTCGTCGACCGGGCCGAGAACGTGGGGCGCGGCTCGCTACGGGAGAGCTTCGACGTGGGGGTCGCGAGAGCGGTGGGGAGCGTGGCCTACACGTCCGAGCTGGGCCTTCCGCTTCTACGCACGGGCGGACGGCTGATCCTTCCGAAGGGACCGTCGCAGAGAGACGAGGTGGACCAGGGCGCCCCGCTCATCGAAGCGCTCGGCGGAAGGGCCCGGGTGGAGGCGGAGCCCTCCCCCATGGGAAACGAGAGGCGGGGTTTCGTCTGCATTGT
>Ga0207433_10012369_pt1 | contig 12775 bp, 24 predicted proteins | sample YelNatPaOPGAMG01_FD_187559 | JGI IMG/M metagenome (GOLD analysis project Ga0207433, IMG submission 187559) | Hot spring thermophilic microbial communities from Obsidian Pool, Yellowstone National Park, USA - OP-RAMG-01 (SPAdes) (version 3) | ecosystem: Environmental > Aquatic > Thermal springs... | reverse complement strand
TGACCAGAGGATATGACGCCTGAGCCTATGTGGGCTGATGCGATTGCACCTGAGGCTATTTTAGCTGATGTGACTGCGCTGTCAATTATGTGTGTGGTCGCTATTGCACTTGAGGCTACTTTAGCTGATGTGATTGCGCTGTCGACTATGTGTGCTGTCGCTATTTGACCAGAGGCGATGTGACCAGAAGCTATGGCTCCTGAGGCTATGTGACCAGAGGCTATTGCCCCAGAGGCTATTTTGGCAGATGTGATGGCTCCGTCTGCTATGTCTCCGCCTGCTATTGGGACTACGGGCATTGTTTTGGCGTTGGCGACTACTGTGTCTATCGCTATTTTGAGGCGCTGTAGGTCTGATCTGAACCAGTGGTCTCCGCTTGTTACTGAAGCTGGGTCTGCTGTCAGCGATGCGAATGTTACTCTATCTGATTTTATTATTACTGTTCCAGTCATGCCCTCACCTCTTTTTCTATTCGGCTACTTATAAAGTTTAATAGTGGGACTGTGGCAACTAGGGCTGTTAGGGCGGTTATTGGAGATGGTTGCGTTGGAGCTGGTGCTGCCTGTAGGGTGGCTACGTATCCGTCCCATTCTGCTAGCGTGACCCACGTGCCTTTCCATATTGTGAGTATGGTTGCTTTGCCCAGCCACTTTCCCTCTGGTTGATCTGGGAATTTGTCTATTTTGAGTTCAGCGTAGCCTTGCGACGGTCCTGGTGGGAATGTTTCCGACGGCGTTTCTTTGGTTACGGTGTTGCCGTTTGGGTCTATTAGTCTGAGTTCAGCGGTTATGGGGGCTGTGTCTGGTAGGAAGACTTGGAACCACACTCTGAAGCCGTATGTTTCACCTGGTGAAACGTTTAGTGGGACTGTGAAGAAGTCTGCGAAGTTTTTGGTGTAGTTCACCGCTAAGATTGTGCCTTGCGGTTCTCCTACGACTATCAGTTTGAAGACTTCTCCCTGCCATCTGTCTAGTTGAAGCCAGTTTCCTTCGCTTAGGTATTGTAGGGCTATTTCTGCGCTCCAGACGCCTATCTCCGCTTCTGACCCTGTTGTCAGAGGGAATTCGAAGAAGTAGGCTCCTGTCTTCAAGGTGCCTTGCTGAGGCTCTATTTCGTGTCTAGCGCCTTTTGGGTCTGTGAATGTTAGCGTCGCTCTGAATGTTTCTGAGTCCGATGTTTCCACGTAAACATATACGGTGAGCGTGAAGTTTGTGAATCTGCCTATCTCCGCTGGCAGCGTATCCCACCACTTTGAGCCGTCCCATATTTTGACCGAGGTTATTCTGCCGCTAGGCAACCTTCTCCACCACTACTCTATACACTCCTTTCGACCCTATTAGGTAGAGTCCGTCTTCTCCTTCTCTTAGTATCCATTTTACTCCGTTTGATTCTAGGATTAGGTCGCCTACTTTGACGATGGCTGCTTGTAGACAGCCGTCTTCTTTTATTACTGCTCTTGATTGTGTTCCTGTTACGTCTGTGACGACTAGCGCCACGTCTCCTTCGCTTTTTGGCGTTATGATCTGCCTCGATATCCTCTCCTCTACCGCTACTCTCTCAGCGCCTTTGACGTCTAGGCTTCCGTCTACTCTGACGCTTCTTAGGAAGCGTGCGTCTTTCGTGAATATGGGTCTCGGCAGCGGCGTATCAGGCAATTCTATTCACCAACCAATTCGCAGCTATTGTTATTAGGAGGGCGTTGAGTGTTTGCGCTAGAGGAGACGGCTGAACATAGGTGTAGAGGAATATTTGCTCGCCGTCCATTTACATCACCTTTAGAATAATCTGGTAGAATTCGTGTGCTACTGTTAGGTTTGAGTTGCCTTTTGTGAGTTGAAGTGTTAGCTTGTAGTCTGATGTGAGTTTGCTTGGGTATCTTAGCGCTTCTCCTTCTGCTAGGTCTGCTTTGACTACGGTTTGTCTGTTGAGTGTCCTCATCTGGGTTGCTACGTTTACTTCCTCTATGTATTGTAGTTCGTGTGCTTCCTGCATTTGGGATAGGTCTAGGTAGCCTTCTATGTAGAAGGGTATGGTGTTATGTAATTCGATTATAGTTACTGATTCACCTAGATTAAGGGTTTTAACGCCTGTAATCGGCTTAATCTCCTCTACTATGAACATCCGTTAAGTTATGGGATGCGGTTAATATATGTTTAGCGTTTGCATTACAATTTTACTTACTCGTCTTTTATTAGTTCGAGCCACTCTGGCTCGTCTAGATGTTCTATTAGATTTTCTACTACATCTAATATGCCCATGCCGTACCACCATGTGTGTGGGAGACCGTAGTACCATGGTCGCCCTTCTTTGACGTTGTAAAACATTTTCCAGAACCAGTGGTAGCCGACTAGTAGACCTAGGGTTTCTTTCGGTAGGGTTTTGAGCGTGTCTTGGTGTATGTAGGCGAATCTTGTGCAGTCTAGGTTGAAGCGTCTGTAGCCTGTTAGCATTTTTTTGATTCTCTCGTATGATCCTTTGGCTTCTGGGTAGTATTCGAATTCGTGGTGCTCGATAATTATTATCGGTTTGCATTTAGATATGAAGCGTGTCGCACCAGCAATGACCTTTTCTTCCCATCCTTCGACGTCGATTTTCACCACATCCCCGAATTCAACTAGATCGTCTAAACGCTTAACTGGCACGTTGATGGTCTGTATGTTTTTGCGGTAGAAGCTTGACCCTCCTTCCATGATTCCTAGAGGGAGGGTGTCTTCCTTTTCTCCGCAGGCTACTGGGATTATCTTGATGTTACTCAATCTGTTGAGTTCTATGTTTTTTGTTAAGCACTCTAGGCTTTGCGGGTTAGGTTCTATGGCTATTACTTGCCGATAGATGGGTGCCATTCTAACTGTGTAGTAGCCGACGTGAGCGCCGACTTCTACAAACGTCTTCTCTTTTGACGCAAGCGATTTTAATAGCTTCAGCACGCTATACTCTCTTTTTGTTAATGTGAGGCTGTCATGCCTGAAGCCGTCACGTATATGCCATTTAAACCCATCCCAGCTTTCTTCTATTCTGCTAAGCACCAATATTCCCACCCAATTTCTCTTCGAGGATTTCTCTGAATCTTTTTAGTGTTTTGCTCCAGGGGTGTTTTGCTTTTATCTCTTTTGCTGCTTTTTTGGCTTTGGTTAGGAGTTCGTCTAGGTGGTCTAGTGCGTATAGGGTTAGGTTGTAGACTTCTTCTGGGTCTGGGTTTGCTCCGTATCCTATGTGGATTGGGTTGTCTGGTAGTGGTTTTGTTGGTGTTTTGGTTTTTGCTGTTAAGACGTGTGGGGCTGCGTATTCTTGTATGGCTGCCCAGTCTGATGTTATCACCACTAGCCCTCTTGCTAGGGCTTCTAAGACGTTTGCTTCGAAGCCGCCGCCTCTTGATGGCGCTAGGAGTATGCTGCAGGAGTCGTATAGGTCTACTAGCTGCTGCTCGCTTATCCATTCTCTGTTTACTGTAACGTTTGAGGGGTAGTTTGCGTCTATTGCTCTGGCTTTTATTTTGACGTGTGGTCTTTCTTCTAGTAGTTTTTTGGCTACGTATCTTATTATGTCTCCTCCTTTTCTGTAGTCGCTGTGTAGGTTGAAGAATAGGATTGTTGGCTCCCGCTTGACTCTGGGTGGCTGGTAGAATGCTTCGCTTAAGCCGTGCGGGATCACTTCTATTGGTGTTTTGACGCCTGATTTCCTGTAGGCTTGTCTGCTGCATTCGCTTGGGACTATTATTAGGTCTAGTTTGTTTGCTTCTTCGACTGCTTTTGGTGATATTGCGTCTGAGTCCGCTACGTCCACTCCTATTATTGTGTCGTGTGCCCTCCTCAGGATGTTGATGAGCATGGGGTTTGAGTAGATTGCGTAGAAGGTTGGGTGGATGATTGCGACCTTAGATGGCTTGGTTACTCCTCTTATTAGCTGGTCTAGGTCTTCTTCAACCGCTAAGCCACGTAGATGCTTTAGGTGGTGTTCAGCTATTGAGGAGAAGCTTAAGCCGACTTTCTTAGGGTGGTAGTAAACCGCTGCATCGAGTTTTTGAACGGTTATCGGCTTATATGGGTTATCGTATTTGGGCTCCGTGTAGAGCATCAAAAAATTTGGGGTGGGGAGAATTTTTTAAGTTTTCTGTTTAGAGCCGCTTGGTCGCCAGGGTTCCTGTGAACTCGAGTACTACGTCTCTGTCTGCGGTTGTTGCGGTTGTAGCTGTTCCCCTGACTTTCAGTGAGGTGACTCTGAGTGGGGCGCCCCAGATTGCTACTACATCGTATGTTACGGCTGTGTTTGGCGCCTGGTCTATTGCGAGTAGAGGTTTGTCGGTGCTGTCTTTTGTGGTTATCAAGATGTTTCCAGAGACCTCTTGGGGTGTGGTCAGCTTCAGGTATCTGATTCTAGCTACTTTGCCAGATGGGGCGTCCCATCCGTTGACTTTAGCGGTTCCTGTTGAAGAGTAGGCGTCTACCGTCACCTTCACGCTCTCAGGATATTTCAAGACGTCGGTCTGCTCGGCTTCCTCAGCCTGTGGGACGATGTCGCTGACGTTGACTGATTCGAATCTCCCCGTTACTTCGTTGTAGGCGTATATCTTTACTTCGCCCACCATTTTTGGTCGCTTAAGATTAGCTTAAAAGAGGATAAAAGTTTAAATGGCAGGGTTGCCACGTTATGGTGGAGTTGGCTGAGAAAAACAGGGTTCCGTATCCAGACGAGTATCTGACGTTTGGAGCTAGGGTTGGCAACGCTGGTAGGATCGTGATACCAGATTGGGTTAGAGAAGCCCTCAACATAAAGGAGGGTGACTACGTGCTTGTCACAGTGGGTGTTCAGAAGACTAAGATGCAGATAGGAGGGAGACAAATATTAGAAGGCGAAGCGAGTAGAGAGAGTAGAGTAGTCTACCGAGGAGGTATGTGAGCAAAACGGCTTCGGCTACGTTTAATCCGTCACCGATTTCGCTACTCTCCCCACGTATGCTGCTATGATGCTTAGGACTATAACTAGGATGATTAGGCTTAGGCTAGATGAGAGCAGGGATTGTATGTCTATTCCAAGCGGTGTGACCGCTAGCGGTGTTACTGCGCCGTACGCGTAGAGTGCGTCGTAGTCGTATATTCTTACTTCTACGATTAGTTTGTTGTTTGGCATTTTGAATGTTGGGAAGGTGTTTGATGTGGACGCTCCAGCGTTTACGGATACTGGGGTGTAGCCGCTTGGCGCTGTCGACAGGGTTGTTCCGCCGCATTCGATTGGGTAGCCTTGAACCCAGACTGTTGACGGGTCTTTGTATTCCTTATATAATACGATCCACGGGAGCGCTCTCAGTGTGGTTGTTCCCGTGTTTTGGTATGATACTTGTATTGAGATTTCTGTGTTTACATCTGCGTTGATTGATCCTCCGCTGCTCGTTAGGTTTGTGGTCTTCTTGGTTCCCTTCTCGTAGTATGTTACCCAAATGGTTATGATTTTGGCTGTTTTTGCTGTTGTGAGAGGGGTTATCGTTATAGTCCAGGTGTCTAGTATGCTGCTCATCGCATCTCAACCTCCTCAAATACGCCAGACATCATGTCTACGACCACGCTCAGTATCATTATCATAAACATAGCGTTTAGGAGGCTATTTATGTCTATCGGGGCAGCACCCAAAGGGTTTATTGTGAATGTCCAGGTGTCTAGTATGCTGCTCAATCCAAGATGTTTTGGGTTTTTTTGTATTTAAGTGTTAAGCAATCACTCTGGCGAATATGGCTAGTAGGATTAGGTTGAGTATGTTGCTTGGATTTATTGCTGCGGCTGGGGTTACTCCTGGTATTGTTGCTACTGCTCCGAGTATTCTGAAGTCTGGTGTTCCGTATCCGTAGTCGTTGTCTTTGACTTCTTTCGGCGCTGGTGCGGATGGTGGTTTGGTTGAGGAGTATTTGAGCCCTTTTTCGATGAAGTCTCTGTTCATCGTCGCTCCGAATATTTGTCTGCCTAGAGCTGCTATGCCGCTTCCCTGCGGCGCTGAGAAGCTTGTTCCAACCGCTTTGGCTAAGCCATCTGGTGTCTTGGGGTCTGCTACGATCAGGTTTTCGCCGAAGCCTAAGCCCTCTGGTTTAGTTAAGCCCTCTTTAGTCGGACCTCTGCTGCTGAAGGTGCTCACTATTTCGGAAGCTGTGCATGAGCCGACTGCTACGGTGGCTGGGTCTGTAGCTGGGGAGGTTATCGTCATGGGGCTTGGACCTCCGTTACCTGCAGCACATGTTATTATGATGTTGTTTTTCGCTGCGTTTCTTACTGCTATTCTTATTGCTTCGTTTGGGTTGCCTGTGTCTGTTAGCCCCCATGAGATGTTTATTATGTCTGCTTTGAGTTCGACGGCTCTGTCTACTGCTTTGACTGCTAGCTCTTCGTCGCTTTCGCCTTGGTCGTTCATCATCTTGATGTTGATGATTGAGGCTTTGGGCGCTATGCCTGTGAAACCCGTTGAGGGGTCTTCGCCTACGATGACGCTTGCCACGCTGGTGCCGTGCCCATATTGATCTAAAGTAGTGTTTGTGATTAGCGCTTCTTCGTATGCTATTTTTCCTTTTAGTGTTTTGTGTGGGTTTATGCCTGAGTCTAGGACTGCGACTGTTACGCCTTCTCCTCTGAAGCCTGCATCCCAAGCTATTGCAGCTCCTACTCTTTTGGCTACTGTGTTTACCCATATTTCTGGGGCTGCTGGGACTACTGGTGCTTCTTGGAGTGGGGATGCCTGGGTGAGTTTGATTTTTGATGTGATGGTTGTTTGTATGTTTGGGTCTCTCGCCATTTCTCTGTATGTTTGGTCGCTGCATTCTACGAAGATTACGCCAGATGGAGACTTGTATGATAGCGTGGCTTCTCGGTATATTCGCTTAACGTAGTCCCAAAGCTCCTCTGCGTCTCGATAAATATGAGATGTTATTGATACCTTCAACACCTTATTTGTCTGCTGCTTTGGTTAATATCTTTGTCGTTTGTCATGTAAATTTACATAACCCTTATTAATTGGAGATGATTATAGCGTGGTGATGAAGTTTAAGCTTGTGGTTGAGGGGTTGTTCAAGTATCTGGTTCCTAGGAGGGCTTTTGCTGCTAGTTTGGCTCCTACTAGTAGGTGTAATTTGAGGTGTGTGTATTGCTACGCTTCTTCTGCCAGGTTTAGAGATGAGTTGAGTGTCGAGGGGTTTTCTGCTTTGTGTAGGTGGCTTAAGAAAAGCGGGGTTAGGTTGGCTGTTTTGACTGACGGTGAGCCTCTTTTGAGTGTGGAGAGTAGGAGGAAGTGCTTGGCTGCGATAGGTGTGTTTGACGACGTTTGGGTTGTTACCAACGGGACTTTTCGGCTGCCTGATTGGAGATGCAAGTTCATCGTTAGTTTAGATGGTGGGGAGGAGGTGCATGACGCTGCTAGGGGCAGGGGTGTGTTTAAGCGTGTTTCTCAGAATGTTAAAGAGGCTTTGGGTAGGGGTCTGCCAGTCTACGCACACTTGGTGGTTTCTGAGGCTAACTGCGGTAGGATAGAGGAGTGTGTTAGAGATGTTAATGCTCTTGGCGTTGATAGAGTTGCCGTCAGCTTTGAGACCCCTTGGAGGTTGAGCTTCGAGGATAGGCGTAGGTGTGTCGCTAAGCTTGTTGAGTTGAGTAGGAGCGGGCTTGTTTTGAACAGCAAGTATGAGCTTAGGCTTATGCTCACAGATTGGAGTAGGAGTTGCCCGACGTGGTTTGTTAGATGCTTCGACGCTAGAGGTGTTGAAAAAAAGTGTGTGTTTGGTGATGTATGCTACCCGCTATGCGGGTGCTTACCCTACGCTACCGCTTTGACGCTCCTGCGTCTTCGGAGACCGAGTTTAGCTGGGTTGTTCGGCTAGACAGATGTTGGGACTAGTTTGCCAACCATCGAGAGGACTACTGACAGCAAGACGATCATGAAGACGAAGTTGAGTAGAGCGTTTATGTCGAATGTTACTGCCTGCGCTGGGTAGACGGCTCTAGATACTTGCTCTGGGTAGACTTGTCTGGCGATTGCGACCATGGCTGTCACCTCGCTGGTTTAAGCAGTCTTGGGTAGGAACTTGCCCACCATTTGGAGGACGAGGGCTAGGAGTACGATCATGAAGACGAAGTTCAGGAGCGTGTTTATGTCTATCGTGGGTGTGGTTGACATCCGACCACCGCTTAATGCTATTATTGTGCGATGTATTTTAAGGTTGTCTAATATTTTTGCTCCTTTTTGCTTAACTTTTGCTCTAAGATATTATTTTTTGACGCTTAGAGGGAGATAAACGCTTATAAAGGAGCTAAAGTAATACTATTTGGTGATGAAGAAGATAAGCTTGAATCTAAATGGAGACTATGTGGAGATGGTGAACTATCTTAAGAAGAAGCGCGGCGTGGTGAATACGTCGGAGCTGATAAGAATCCTTATAACGGAGGAGTACGAGAGGAGAAGGGGTGATAGAGATGAGCGGTCTGCCAGTTGAGTTTCTTAGGCAGGTTAAGGTTGTTGTCGAGGGCGCTAGGCTCGGCGAAAGGGATGAGATTAAGGTGACGGTTGCGGTGGAGAATCTGCCTGAGCCTGTTGCTTTGGCTATTAGGCGGTCTCTGAGCGGGCATCTGCTGACAGCTCTTAAGATGCCGCTGGATCAGCTTGCTGAGAGGAGTGAGTTGAACGCTGAGTTTAGGTTGCCTAAGCAGATGGTTGAGGACGCTGAGGCTGCGTATAGGTCTATGAAGATGCCTTCGCCGAAGGAGCTGGCTAAGCTTATTGAGGAAGCTGAGGAGAAAGAGGGTTGAGTGAAGTAGACGAAGCAGAGGTTGTCGACGAATTCTTATGGATGGCGGTAGGCTACTTCATAGCTAAGATGCTTAAAGATGCTGGTGTGTTGCCTAAAGAGTTAGCTAAGCTGATTGAAGAAGATGAGCTTAATATTGCTGAATACGTCGAGATGAACCCCCCTCTGGAATGTAGAAACTAGTTAAGCAGCCAGCTGTGCGCTGAATCCCACGTATGATGTGGGGGAGCCATCGCTTGAAAACCACAGTCTATATGCGTGGAGGCTCCTCTTGAAATGGTAGAAACGTTACTTTAGCTGCTTTTTTTCTCTTCTCGATAGTTTTCTCGGCTTCTCTGGTGTGAACTGCTTTTTTAGCTGCTCTCTTCTCTGCTCCACTGCTTGTTTTAGCTGCCATAGTGCTGCGTCTAGTTCTGTGTATAGGTAGTCTTCTAGGATTTCGCTGAGTTTTCTTACCGTTTCATATAGTTTGTCTGTTTTGGGCATCTACTACTTTCCCCTTATGGCTTTGAAGACGTCTACGATCAGCACCGCCATCATAACTCCCATCATGGTTGGTAGGAAGTTTTGGAAGAATGAGGTCATGTCTGTTGTTGTGGTGGTTGGTGCGGTTGGAACCTTCTCTTGGATTGTTTTGACTATTTGGAGGTATTGGTCTTGTGTTAGCTTGCCTTCTTCGTAGAGTTTCGTTGTTGTGTCGAGGAGCGTCTTCTGGGTTTCTGTTACTTCTTGAACAGCTTTTAAGTCAGTTTCCTTTTGCCTAGTTTGGTTAGCTATTATCTCGCTTACTTTCCATGCGACGATGACGATGCCGAAGACTATGGCAATTGTGATGATCGCTGTAAGCGGCTCTATCGGGGAAAGCTCTTTGAAGAATATGACTAGCTTCGAGCCCACTACGTTGACGGCTAGTGCTTCAGCCCCTATTACGCTTTTTATGGCGTTGATTGCATCTTTCAGTCTGTCGAGAAGCCAAGCTGTTATTTGGGCTAATGGAGCTAGGTAGAAGTCCCCTACGTATACGTGTGTTGCCCCTGCTGGTATAGGTATTTCCGTGCTGTCTACTATTAGGACTGGTTGCTCTGGTGGGGGTAGCCCTATTGATATTGTGAGGTTTACTGTTTCGTAGCCCTGCACCTGTATCCAGAGTGTGTATGTTCCTTTGGGTATTGTTTCGTCTACGTGGAAGAGGTGCATCTTTTGCTGCCATAGTTCGGTTGTTGCTGTGAAGATTCCTTCTATTCCGAATGCTAGTGGTCTGTTGTCGATGGGTATGTCTTGGAATGTTGCGTATACGTCTTCGCAGTAGTTGAAGTAGTCTTTGTCTAAGATGATTTTAGGCATTTTGACCACTTTGCTGGTCTGTTACAACTACTTTGGTTTTGCCTTCTTTGAAGCTTGCTGGCGTCAGCATTCTGCTCGCTTGGACTTTGAAGTAGTTTAGGAAGGGTTTAATCGTGTCTTGGATTTCTTGGTCTAGTGTCTTCTCTTTTTCGCCTGATTTGAATATGTCTTCTAAGACGAGTTTCGACACTTTTTCTTTAGCCTTCTTCTCGACGTCTTTTAGTATCGGCGCGATCACTTCGTCTTTCTCTTTTGCGGTGAACAGCTCCGATAGGAAGTTTGGTAGCTGCATTATGAGTTTGACCTTCGCTAGCTTCATGTATAGTCTTATTATGGAGTCGAATTCGTCTTCCTCCTCTTCTTCGGGTTTAAGCGCCCTTTCGATCATCTTAGACATGTCGATTTTGACTCGCTCGGAGATGACTTCGTATGGTGTTCGGGCGGCTATCGGCGGGGCTTCAAGCTGGGGCTCCACCGTAGGCTCTTCGTATCGCTGAACGGTTCTAATAACCTCCCTCTTTTCAGTAGGTTCTTCGGTCATCACCTTTTTTAAGCGGGTTTCCTTTTTTAAAGGTTTTGTTTGTAAGTAATTTTGTAGTAACGGCTAAGGGTTTAAATCTTTCTTCTTTGGAAAGATGTTGGGAGACGGGTTGGGCGACGGCTTAGATGTTAGGACGATGTTTGGTTTTCTGGTTGGGGTAGTTGTGGGTATGATTTTGATGTGTATGGTTCTTAGCTTCATGTCTCAGTTTATGCTCGTTCAGCCCGTTCAGCCTGCTGCCGCTACAACCTACGCTAACTTAGAGGAGTGGGAGGTCATTAAAGACCCTGTTACTGGTAGGACTAGGGGGATTCGTGTGATCAGGAGGGCGAGTGTAAACAATGGTTGAGGAGGACTCTGTTTATCGGGTTAGACCTGATGTGTATATGACGGCGCTTTTAGACGAGATAGCTGAGAGGCTTCTTCGCATAGATGGTAGGTTGGCTGAGGAGGAGATTAAGGGGTTTGTGTATCCGATTAACGTGGAGGTTAAGGGGTTGGTTGTTCTCAACTTTACTGAAAGCCATCCGTTTTTCCCCCTGTCTTCGGTTACCTTATACAACGATGGTCCAGACGATGTTTACCCTAGTGTGAGTGCGCCTCAGAAGGTTACGCCGCTTAAAGCAGGTGAGACGGTTAAGTTCGATACACGTAAGCCTAAAATCGCCAAGCTGTTTCTGGATGTAGACGCTGGTTGCAGGGCTGTTGTTAGGGGGTTTGGGTTTTATTGAGTGTTTCGCTGACTCCGAAGACCAGAGTTCTAGTTTTCGATGCACCCATAGAGGGTGAAGCTGTTATGGATGGAAGCGAGAAGATTATTGTGTTGGATGAAATCGAAGGGAATCCGCCACGCTATCTGGAAGGGTACATAGACCTGTCTCGACTTGAAGAAGGAGACAAAGTTCTTATAAAGCATTATGTTAAGGTTCAATTAAATGGGCAGTATAGAGAATATTTTAAGAGAGAATATGGTAAGATGTCCACTCAACTACTATATGTCGCAACCAAGCCAGCTAAATACGGTATAAAGATAACCGCTAAGCAGACAGCGGGGAGGTATAAAACCCTCCCATACCAATTTTTCCGTCGCCGCAGTTAGGGTATTATTAGCGGCTGTGTTGTTGCTGCTATCACTTGCTCCTTTTCTGTTTGAGTCCATTCAACCAGCAGCGAAGCCGCTGTGCTTTGAGCCAATGTAACGGTTACGTTTGTAGCAGGCGCTATCGGATACATGTAGTTGCCTTGCTCGTCTACTGCTAGCAGATTTCCTCCTCTAACCAAACATACGGTAGGAGTATCTCTATCCTGAAATTTGAGCCTCCAGTTTAGGAGCTTGACTGTTATCGCTGTCTTTAAGCCTGGTGCTATGGTTTCTTTGCCTGATGCGTCTGCTACTTTATCCCACTCTAGGTGGTCGTCTTCCCAATCTCTTACTGCGTTTATCAGCTCTTGGACTGTTATCTCCATGTCTGGCGCTAGGACTGTTATTATGCGGTTTATTGGGTCGAAGCTGAAGTTCGCCACTATCTCTCACCGAGCCAGCCTAGCTGATAGGCTAGCTCTGGGTTGCTTCTTATGAACTCCTTTAGAGGTATGTATTCCGTCCACTCGCCTCTTACTCTTCCCACCACCTGTATTTCAACCCAAGGCTCGTCGAATGTTGTATTGTTAATTGCGTCTCTGATAGAGTGTTTAATCACCTTTATGCTTCGAGCAGTCTTCTGTCTACCGTTTGCGTCTATGAAGGTTACGAGTGGCATCTACTCACATCAACTTACGATTGTATCCACTGTTCTGATAGCTGAGACTGTTAAGCCTATGCTTGGGACTATTGTGGTGACTTCGAATGGTAGGTAGCCTTTCTTCCTAACTCTGACTATTACTGGTATGTCTGCGCTGTAGACGAGTGTGTTGTAGACGCTTGTTTGACCTGTTGGGACTATTTTATCTAGTAGCGGGACGTAGACGTATTGCCCAACTGTGTAGTCTTGCGTTAGGGTTACCCCTGTGGCTAGTATGAATTTGTCGCCCTTCCACGATGTGTAGCTGTATATGTGTTCTGAGCCGTCTGCGAATGTTATTCTAACTGTGCTTGAGGAGGGCGACAAATTCATACT
>Ga0207433_10012367_pt1 | contig 12776 bp, 12 predicted proteins | sample YelNatPaOPGAMG01_FD_187559 | JGI IMG/M metagenome (GOLD analysis project Ga0207433, IMG submission 187559) | Hot spring thermophilic microbial communities from Obsidian Pool, Yellowstone National Park, USA - OP-RAMG-01 (SPAdes) (version 3) | ecosystem: Environmental > Aquatic > Thermal springs... | reverse complement strand
AGCGAATACAAGCATTGTCGAGGTCCAAAGAGGAGCGGGCGATGCAGCTGGAGATTGGCCATAAAATTAAACGTAGATGCCACATTTCAGCCACAAGAGCATCTAAGGAGGTTCTTCCCTACTTGCGAATAATCTTCAAAAACAATGTGGAAGTGGCTTCTGGAATCGCTAAATGGCTTGACTTAAGCCCAGAAATGATTGAATATATAGCTGAAAATAAGGAAAAGGCTGAGGCCATAAAACAAGCTGCTGGGTTAAAGCCGTCCTAGTGGATTTTACTGCCTTCAGCTATATCCTTCTCTGGTTGTATAGCCACCACGTTGCCTTTGTCGTCTTCAGCTGCCAAAATCATGCATTGGGATTCCACGCCCATGAATTTTCTGCGCTGCAAGTTTAGGATGAAGGCGTATTTCTTGCCCACAAGGTCTTCTGGCTTATACCATTGTAGAAGCCCGGCCACGGCTTGGCGTTTCTCCGTCCCAAAATCCACAATCATCCTTATGAGGTTCCGTGAACCAGGAATTTGGTTCGCCTCCAAAACTTTGCCAACACGCATATCAAGCTTTTGAAACTCTTCAAATGATATTTCCATATACGGCACCACCTCAATTCCGTGCGCACACAACGCTTTTAAGTTTTGTGGGAAACTCTCCTCCTCTTAATTTTTTCAACAGTTTTTGCCACACCTTCCCAGCCTTCGGCTGCCTTCGAATGAATTATTTCGAAAGCTTCCTTCGAAGTTAAACTTGGCAGTTCTTCCCCTACAGCCTTTTTGACCAGATAAGCGGCGGCGTTTAAGACCTCCCCGTTTAGCCGTGAATCCATCAAATCGGCTAGATGACAAATTAAAGCCTCAATGCTGTGAGGTCTAATCGGCCCATATTCTCCGTGATGGGCGGAAACCACGTGGATAAGCTCCAGCGGAAAACCTCTTCGAACAAGCTCTGATATAACAATTGACAAATGGTCCATGTAGTCAGCCAAGCCCGTTGTGCCGTAACCGCCATCCTCGTTAACTGTGTAGGTTAATGGCTTAAAGATGTCGTGAAGCAAAACACCCGCCAAAACAAGGTCGCGATTAACTTTTCCATGATAAACTTTCTCAACGGAGTTGCACAACGCCAAAGCCAAATTAGCTGTGGAAACAACATGCTCAACATAACCGCCGGGATAACAGTGGTGGTGAGACAAACCAGCAGGCGAAACGTCAATAGGCAGGCCGCGATAAACTTTTCCGTCAACCTCAAAAACTGGGTTTTCAAGAAGTTCAACAACTTTCTTCCGAAGTTCTTTGTCCCGAATTTTTTCTGATAGAGCCTTAATTTTGGGATGAAGCAACTGCCCACACATCCATCTGACGTCTATTATCTTTTCAAAGATATTACATTTTGCGAGAATCTTGTAAAGTTTGAAGTCTCATTTGGATTTTACTCCTTTCCGCAGTTGCGATTTGATGTGCAATCTTTATGGGTTCTGGAATGCTGTTGCCGCGTGTGCAGTGCTTAACAATTTTTATGGCTGTTTCCAGCGAAACCATATGCCCCACACTAACGTAAACGATTTTTCCAGAAGCTGTTTTTACCGCAGCACCAACAATTTCGCTTCCATGTCTCAAATAGGCAAAATCCTTGCCTCCAAACGGTTCAACTTCGCCTATAAGCCTACTTTTTGCAATACCTATTGTTGGTCTACTTAAAACGACTCCCAAATGGGTTGCGAAGCCACAACGATAAGGATGTGCTAAGCCTTGACCATCAACCAGAAAGAGGTCTGGCTGAATTTTCAGCTTTTTTATGCAAAGAAGGGTGGGTGGCAACTCTCTAAATGCGAGGAGCGTTGGAACATAGGGGAAGGAAACTTTACGTATGGCCGTCTGCACTTCAACAAGGTTCAAACGATTATAGCCAAGGACTGCAACAGCGCTTACAGCTAAATCTTTAGCGTAAGCTGTGTCAACACCGCCAACATAACGGATTTCCTTCGGCAGCCGGTCTTCCAAAATTACGAATTTTGAGAGGTGAAGTTGTGCTTTATGTGCCTTTTCAACAGAGAAACTGGACTTTAAACTGGCAAGGCTCATTTATCTTCCTTTTTCAAGGTTTTCAAAGCGCCTTTCGAGTTTTTCCAGCCGTTTCATGTATCTTTCAAGGGATTGCCTCCGCATTTCATGGGTTACGTCCCCTCTCGTGGTTTCAATAATCTTCCTTGCAACATCACATTTCCTTCGCAGTCCCGGCACCAGCATGTAGGCTTCATCCATGGCCATAAGCTCTGTGTAGATTTCATCCATCACCTGCAAGCATTCTTCGCTTTTCTTCGGGTTGCCTTCTCTTAGAGCGTCTAAAGCCAAGCGTCTATATTCGCCTATAACGTCTGCGAGCCCAAGCACATAGTCTATGGACGGCACATTGATTTCCGTTGGTGTGATAAATCTTTTTTCTTCAATCAATGTGAGGAGTATGTTTGCCTCAGCGTATTCTTGAAGGGCAATATCGTATAAGCCGCTGTGGATTATGTCTGGATGCTCATTTGTGGTTGCGTTTAACCTTAAAATGATTTCTTTAGCCTTTTTTAGGAGTCTCCCCGCTTCTTTAAGCCTTTTCTGGTGAACGAAAAGTATTGCTTGTTTTGAGATGCTTGTTACCTTTCGCATGTCAGTTTGGGCTTTATCCCGAACCTTCTCCTTTTCCTTAAGCTCCTTTCTAATCTGTTTTAAAACAGTTTTCAAGGAAGCCATATTTTTAACGCTCTGCTTTCATAAAATAATATAGGGACTACTATTTTATCATTGCCAAGGATGCGGAAGGCGCAGTGATGTACCTTTTAGTTTTTAACTGCTTTGCTGTTGCTTTTCTTGTTCAGGCCACCGTTCTATGAGCAGCTTATCGTCGCCTATTTTGAAGCTCACTTTGACAAATATGGAGTCGGAGCCTTTGAATGGGAACATGCTGTCTTCCGCTAGGTCTTTTGGCAAGTATATTAGGAATTTGCCGTCCTTTCTTCGAAACAGTCTTCCTTTTCCTTCACTAACCATATTTGCACCTCACATGGATTGAGACTCATCGAAAATAAGTGCGCATTATTTAACCTTTACTCCCGTTAACCCAGAAAATGAACCAAGACTTACCCAGACGAAAACCTTATCGGCTTATCCAGCCTGCTTAACAATACAACGCGGCTCTCTTCGGACTCATCAACAATCTTGTAGCTTGTCGCTTCTGCAAGTTGAAGTGCAAACTTTTGGATTTCTTCGTGACTTGGCATGCCCTCATAGCCTAGACGTAGTCTCGAAAAGCCTACATGCATGTAGGCTTTAGGTTCAATGTAGGTTGGGTTAGCCTTCTCTATAAGTTTGGCATATTCGCCGATGTTTCCCATGTTTAACCCGTGAACAGCGGTTATGCGGATAACCGTTGGACAACTGAAGCTTTGAAGGAGCTCTAATGTTTCGTTGAGCCTTTCCCAAGCATCTGGAATTATGGGTCGGCAGACCTTTTCATGGATTTTCTTGTTTGGAGCACAGACGGAAATGTATAGTTGTGTGGGCTCATGGCTTAATTTTGCCAGCACTGATGGCATCGTTCCATTGGATACCAAAAAAGTTGTAAAGCCTCTCTTGTGGAAGGCATGGATAAGCTCTCCTATAGGCTCGTAGAGGGTGGGCTCGCCTGTTAGGCTTATGGCCGCGTGACGTGGCCTTAAAGCTTCCATAAACTTTTTAGAGTCTGCTTTAGGATTCCCCTTATACCCGCTTAAAATTGCCAATTGTGCCTTTATGCTTCCTTCAACTATTTCTTCTGGCGAGTCCCAAGCGGGCAGTTTGGTTTCTTCCCATGTGATTTGTAGGTCTCCGCTTTGAGCTCTCCAACAGAAGAGGCACCTTTGCGTGCAATAGAAAAGCGCTGGAGTCATTTGAATACATTGGTGAGATTTTATTCCGTAAAACTTCTGTTTATAGCATGGTCTTCCATGGACAAGCGACTCGTAAAGCCATCTGCACCGCTTAACGGCTGAATGTCTACCAACCAAGTGGTACTTGTGCTTTTTTAACGCTTCGATCAGCGCGTCTGGGACAAGACTCATCTTTCAACCAGCTTGTAAAAGAGGAAATCGCTTTTATAAAGTGCTCTTTTCGCTATTTGAAGCAGTATTCAATGTTTTGAAATTCTGAACAAAGCTTAACCACTTCTCTTTTAACCGTCTCGGGGTTTTCTTTGTCAAGGACTGTTCGCTTTATGAGTTCAGCTATTTTAGCCATCTCCCCCTCTTTCATTCCACGCCTTGTGACCTCGCATGTTCCAAGCCTTACAACACAGTCAACAATTATGCTGGCCTTTTGAAGCTTTTCTGCCACTTCTCTGCCCCGTTCATAGCCTCCAAAATCCATTATGAGTTGGTGAGACTCTGTGAAGCCGAACCTTGGACTTTTCACCGGAAAACCGTAGTCGTATAAAGCTTCAGCCAAAGCCTTGGCGTTGCGAACCACTTGCCCGGCATAGTCCTTGCCGAACCTTTGCATTTCAGCTAAAGCCAAAGTTAAAGCGGCAATGCGGTTCCAGTGGGCATTATCCACAAACCTCGGATAAACTTTGGCTTTCACCGCTTCGCCGTGTTCCTTATCCGCCAAAATTATGCCGCCTTGCGGGCCGAAGAAGGATTTGTGCGTCGAGCCGAAAAGGGCTTGAGCTCCTTCCCTCAACGGGTCTTGGAAGTATTTTCCAGCAATCAACCCCAACACGTGGGAACCGTCAAACCCCACGATTGCGCCACACTCATGCGCAGTTTCCGCCAACTCTCTAACCGGATGGGGGAAAAGGATTAGGCTAGCCCCGAAAACCAAAACTTTGGGCTTAAACCGATTGATGGCTTCCCTCGCCTTTTCCACGTCGACTTTCATATTTTCCCTCGAAAAGGGCAATGGAACAGCCTTCAAACCAAAAAGCCCAGCTAACCCGTCATTCCACAAACCGGGATAGCCACCGTCCTCCGGAGAAACACACATCAGCACGTCTCCGGGTTTGGTAAAAGATGCGAGAAAAATCATGTCTGCAATGTGTCCGGAAAGCGGGCGGAGGTCAGCGGTTTTCGCCCCGAAAACCTCTTTTGCCAGCTTCTCCCCGCACTGTTCGATTTCGTCCATGAACCGTGTGCCCATGTAAAAGCGGTCCCTCGCCGTGTAACGGTGTCCAAGCTCAGAAGCCAAAAGGCTTCGCACAGCCGGACTCATAACATTTTCAGATGGAATGAGGTTTAAACATTCTTTCCCACGCCATTGCTCATGCTTTTCAACAAGGCTTAGGATTTCGTCAATCATCTACCACGCGCTCCAACCAGTGCTAAGTCTTGTTGAGTGCATGTTTTTAAAGGTTTGCAGGCTTAAACCCAAAACTTAAAGCATCCTAAAGTAAGGTAAAGTTTAAAATGCGCCGTTAATAGTAAATGTTCACATCGCTTGAAACACAACAACAAAAATGATTGGAGGCGACGAAATTGAACAAAAAGATGACGACGATAAACGCATTAATAGTTGTGCTTGTTTTAGCAGTTTTCTCTCAACTGGTCCCCCCACAAGTCTACGCGGATGTAAAGATAATTTCTATTTCACCCACAACTAAAACTGGAAAAGTTGGAGAATCCATCACACTTATTGGAACCATAAACACAACGAACGGCATGTATGAAGTCCTATTCAACAACACAAGAGTTGCATGGGGTTATGCCACTGAAAACTCTGTAAATTGCCCTTTTGTCATCCCCCCGCTTCCTGGCGGAAATTACACGGTGATTCTGCACGATGTAAACGCCAGCATAGACTCTCCGCCATCATGGTTCTACATAGAAACAGCCTACACCATAAAAGTAGACAAGCCCCCATATCCAACCCAATTCCAACAGGGCATGACAACAATCAACATTACCATTAGCGTTACTGGAGGAGTAAAGGCCATCCACGTCGCAAACATCACCGTTAAAACACCCGCAAACGAAACATACTGGTCGCTCACATCCATAAACATAACAAACACAGGCATGGGAAACACAACACTTCATTATCCAGAAAACTTTGGAGGTGCCCACACAAACTACACCGGAACCTACACAGTCTATTTCAACCAAACCCTAGCCCATGACACGTTTTTCATAGGTTTAACAGACCGCACAGAATACCATAGAGGCGACACGGTTAAAATTAAGGCAGTCGACTACTGGGCGTTTAACGGCAACAACGTAACCATAACAATAAAGTTCAAAGACAAAACAATTCATAATGGCACATGCCAAGTTTCAAATGGTATTGTGGAGTACGACTGGCGGGTCCCGGATAACGCGTTTGTCGGAAATTATAGCTTGAGCATAACGCCAAAACCCACAGCCAAAAAAATCAACGACACACAAGTGTTCTCTGTTCCAGGTTTCAAAACGGAGATAGTTTCATGCAACCTCGCAGGCGAACCGGTATCAAACGTCCTGATAAAAGTGTATGATAGACGCGTTAATGAAACTTACGACATTGTAAGTAATGGAAGTGGGGTTGCAACCAAGTGGTTGGAAAGAGGCGAATACAACGCTACAGCATACTTCAAGAGGGTTAAGGTCGGAGTCTCCGACTTCAACATCACAGACAAAGGTATAAGATTGAACCTGCCATGCCAGCTCACAAACCTAAACATAACCGTCGTAAGCCAACAAAATATGGCGTTAAAAATCCCCTTCGTGGAATTAAACCTCACAATCACATACACAACAGAACTAGATGGGAAAGAAAGCAAAACAGAAAAAACCACTTCCAGAACAGACGTCAATGGCGTAGCACAACTTAAATCGCTCCTCATAAACGCAACCTACAAAATAGCGGCCTCCCGTTATGGACGCACATTCAATTTCAACAACGACACCGTGGCTGGGCTAGAGTTCGTTCCATGGAACAACATAACAATAGTCTGCCCAGCCTTGAATTTAGAAGTGAAAGTTGTAGACAGGAATAACACCCCAATACCAGGCGATGCTCTGGTGGAAATTCAAGAAGTTATGGGAGGATTGAACGATACGGAATACACAAACCAAACCGGTTGTGTTATCTTCAACCGCGTCTTCGGCGTTTACAACATCAAAGTCTCATCAGGGGGCGTTTTATTGAACGCCACAACTGTTGAACTTTTCGAAGGAAAAACACTGACAATTTACTGCGTTCTCTATAAACTGCCCATTTATGTGAAGGTTGTCGACTATTTTGGACAATCAATCCCAAACGCCAACGTAGTCCTTGAAAGAAACGGCGTCCAAATAAACTCCAAGCAGACAGGAGCTAACGGCATAGCCAACTTCACAGAAAATGGGGGCACTTTGACTATAAAAGTGTATTTGGCAAATCAAAATCAGCCAGCCGCATCCTTCACATGCTCCGTTGTTAACGTGATAAACGAGGTTAACCCCATCGAGGTTAAGCTGGCCAAATATGTTGTCTTAGCCAGCTTCCTTGTTGAAACAGCATGGTTTGCAACAGCAGTCCTGATAGTGGCGGCCATAGTGCTCTTCACGGTTGTGGAGGTTGTTAGAAGAAGGCGCACTAAGGTTTAAAGCTAGAGTCTAAATAAGGAGCCTAGCGGGAAAAACTTTATATCAACTGTTTTCAAAAATTTTAACAAGGACAAAGTTCGAAATGATAAAGCAAGATTTTATGGCGGTTTAAAGGTCGTGTTGTAGCTTGGAAGCGAAAATGTGTTCTCCAACATGTGAACTGTTCAAGTGCGGCAAGAACGCTGCAGTTTTCCGTCGAGACGGCGTATGGTGCAGATGGACTGAAGACTTTTGCAACGTGGCAAACTGCTCCTACGCGTTGTGTGTTAAAAGGCGTCTTCTTCCAAGAGGGGTGTGCGGCGAAACCATAAAGAGAAAAACCGTGGAGAAACCACCGGAGGAGGTTGTGGGCCCCTCAATAAAGCTTCGTGGAAGAGCCCTCCGCAAAATAGGCGAAAAAGAACTGTTCTAAATTCGGCTTAAGGCAAGGCTTCCATAATTTCCAGCTAGTTCGCTATGCTGAGCATTCTTACTTAGCTCGAATTCGCTTCACTACTGGAGGCCTTATTTTCTTCAGAACTCTGTAGCCGCATACGGTGCATTTTATTTCTCCGCCTCGAAGCTCCAGCTCTTCAGTGGAAACCTTCGCTCCACATCTTAGGCATTCGTAAACTATTCCAGGAGTTGTTTTTTCCATGGCTGTTCTCTTTTAGAGGGAAAGCTTGTTGCTTTTAAGCGTTTCCCAACAATATTGTTATTGGGATGTCGCGTGAAGAAACGCTTAAAACAGCTTCTTTCAGCAGTTCTACCGAGCGAGGAATTATCCCAGGTTTACAATTCCTACGACATTATAGGAGACATAGCAATTATACGGTTAACAGAAAATTCCAGAAAATACAGCTCCATAATTGCCGAGGCAATTATGAGGATTCACAGAAACGTTAGGACTGTTTTAGCTCAAACAAGCCCGGTTCAAGGGGATTTTCGTCTTCGGAAGCTGGAGTATGTAGCTGGAGAAAAGAAGACAACAACTATTCACCGAGAATCTGGTTGTCTTTTCACTGTTGACTTAGGGAAATGCTATTTCTCGCCGAGGCTTTTTTATGAGAGGATGCGAATAGCAAAACTTGTTAAAGATGGAGAAACCATTCTAAACATGTTTGCCGGAGTGGGCTGCTTTTCCATTGTGATTGCTAAACATTCAAACGCTGAGAAAATCTATTCTATAGACATCAACCCGGCAGCGATACAGTTCATGAAAGAAAATGTTAGACTTAACAGAGTTTATGGAAGAGTGATTCCAATAGAAGGAGATGCAAAAGAAGTAATACGCGAAAGATTAAAGAATAGGGCAAATAGGGTTTTAATGCCGCTGCCCGAAAAAGCCTTTGAGTATTTGCCCTACGCTGTTCTAGCATTAAAAAATGGTGAAGGCTGGATACACTACTATGATTTTGAGCACGCTGGCAGAAATGAAAGCGCTGTTGAAAAAGTTAAAGCGAAGGTTGCTGGCAAGCTTGAAAAATTGGGCGTAAACTTTGGAATCCCTTTCAGTCGAGTTGTTCGAACAACAGGGCCCAATTGGTATCAAATTGTTTTAGATATATCCGTCAGGCGTTGAAAATAGCAAATTTAATAAATTCTCCCATAAGTCTTGTAGGCTTAGGGGCGTCTATGAAAAGGAAGCTTATGGAAATATTGGCTTGTCCCATTGACAAGCATCATCCCCTTGAACTGCATGTTTTCGAAGAAAAGGAGGAAATTGTCGAAGGCTTAATTGTCTGCCCAAAATGTTTAAGGTGGTACCCGATAAGAGATGAAATTCCAGAAATGCTTCCGGATGAACTGCGAAAAGAAAGCGAAGACCTGCCCTTTTTGAAAAAATGGAGAGACAAAATTCCAGAGAAAATTTTACTCGAGGGAAAACCTTTTAACCTAAAAAGGCAGTAGCCCTCTACCTTATTTTCACAAGCCTGCCTGTTCTCGAAGATTTCAATGCCGCCTCAGCAATCTTCAGAGCCTTTAGGCCATCATCCCCCGTTATGAGAGGCTTCTCCCTCCCCAAAACACAGTTTGCGAAATGCTGAAGCTCAAGTTTCAACGGTTCTTGCCATGGGATTCTCGGCTGAACAGTTTCTTTGGCATCCTCTATTGTCAGCTCCTGCGTGATATAGTCGAGCTTAACTATGGCCTTGCTTCCAGTAACCACCAGAACACGGGTTTTATATGGTGTCAGCCAATTAGATTCAATGAAGGCATTTCTACCATCCTTAAAAGTTAGCATGATGTGGGCGTAATCTTCAAAAAGCTTGTGTTTCATGTTTCCGGTTTTTGCGTAAACCGCTATGGGGTCGTCGCCAAAGAGGTATCGTGTTATGTCTATATCATGAATTGCCAAGTCTTTAACAACGCCTACATCTCCTATTCTTTCGGGCCACTCGGAAACCCTCTTCGCTGTTGCGCAAACGAGTTCACCTATACTTTTTTCTTCAATGGCCTTTTTTATATATTGTATTCCTGGAATAAACCGCATCAAGAAACCAACAGAAAGGTGAAGCTTCTCCTTTTCCGCTGTTCTTATTAATGCTTCTGCCTGCTTTAAATTTGCAGCCATAGGCTTTTCAACTAGAACATGTTTTCCGGCTTTTAGTGCTTTTAGCGCTTCTTTCGCAAGGCTTGTTGACCATGTGCATATGCTTACTGCTTCTATGTCTTTTCTCTTCAACATTCTTCCGGTTTCCACATAGGCTTCAGCGCCGAACTGATTTGCAACTTTCTTTGCTCTTTCTGCATCGATATCACACACTGCTAAAAGCCCCGTCTCCTCAAGCTCGCTAAATACTCTTGCGTGGTTTCTCCCCCAAAAACCCGCACCAATAACTGCAACTCCAAGCTTTTTCATTTTTTCCACACCCCTCTTCCTAAACCACGATATATGAAACCTTCAGCCTCCACTTTTTCCGGGTCTAAGACTCCTTCAAAATCAACAATGGCTGCTGGCATTTTTGCCAAAAGCTTAAGCTTCTTCAAATTTAGTCGCTTGAACTGGTCGTGCCCGGTGAATATGACTATGCAGTCTGCTCCTTCCACAGCCTCCGTTAAGCTTTTCGTGAGGAATGTAGTTCCCGCGTCAGCTAAGGTTTTCCGTAATAAGTAGGGGTCATATGGGCTTAATCTAGCCCCTTTGCTTTCAAGCATTTTAACAAAATTTCTGAATGAACTTTTAGGGGTATCCGCCATATTTTGCTTTTGAGAAACTCCAAGTAACGCGATTTTTGCCCTCCGCATGGTTTTCCCGCATTCCTTTAGCGCTTCATGAACTAGGGTGATTCCATGCTTTAATGCTTCTTCACTTGACTTCAAAGCAGCCCGTGAAACTTGAAGTTTGACACCACTGTTTTCTGCTTCTTCCAGTAAGATAAAAGAAGTTTCATGGCTGCCTCCGCAGTCCAGTGTGGGATGTGCAAAAATCTTCGTGTTAGACATTAACAGGCTTTGAACTGCGAAGTAGTCTATGCCCATTTTCTCACAGAAAAGGGCAAACTCGTTAGCCAACGCAAAACCGACATTCGTGCATACAGCCTCAAAGAGCACCGCTGCTTCCGCTGCCTTTATGTTTAAGGTCTTTAGGGGCGGCTCTTTTGTTATAAAGCTTATAACGTTTGAAGCTTTTTCTAGGCTGGTTATATCTTGAGCTGCGACAAGCCGCTTACAATACTCTAAGCTCTTGAGCGTTTGTTCTTTAAAAAATGGAGCAGGACTATACGCAAAATAAAAATCCACACCCACTTTAAGCCCAGAAACGCTTTCTAAAACCTCTTTAAGAATGTTTTCCGTAACGCCAACTCCAACTACACTTACAATTATAATTATCTTATCTCTGCGAAGACTTAAACCAATCCGCTTCAATGCCTTCTCAATGTTTGAATAGTCTACCATGCCCTTTTCATTTACTACAGCAGGAGTTGTAACTATTACGATGCTGCTTTGGGCTGCGGCTTCCTCTAAATTGGTTGCCGTTGTCAACCTTCCATTCCTTAAGTTTCTTCGGAGAATAGGCTCCACTTCATGCTTTAAAAATGGAACTTTGCCTTTCGAGACACGTTCCACTAATGCTCGGTCATTGTCGGCGCATATAACCTTAAAACCTGCTTCTGCGAAGAGACATGCATGGAGGATCCCATTTCGCTCACAGCCCACAATGCCAACAGTGGACTTTTCGCTTCGCTCTGAATTCTCATTTTGTAAGGTTTCTGCGCTTGCTTTTGACAACATTTGTTTTCTCCAGATTTGCGGAAGGCCGCACTAGTCTCTTTTTACACTGTCAACTATCCTTTTAAGCTTTAAACTGAAGTCTCGAATGAGTTCTTCAGCCCTCTCCTTCGTTTTTGCTTCAGCATAAAGCCTATACAAAGGCTCGGTTCCACTGGGCCTCATCAAAATGGAGCTTTTATCTTCGAACCATATTTTAACTCCGTCAATTGTGTTAATGTTTAATTCCCTTGTTTGCTGGATAAGCTTCTCTAAAACTTTTTCTTTAAGCTCGCTGGGGCATTCAACTTTGCCCTTCTCGATAAAATATTTTGGAAGTTCGTCTAATAATTGGGAAAGCTCCTTACCTGACTTAGCCATTATGTTTAATATTAGGGCTGTCGCCATTCCCCCATCTCTAACAGCTTGGTGGGGTCCGTAGAAGATTCCGCCGTTTTCCTCTCCGCCGAGCTTTGCATCTAGCTTTTTCATGGTGTGTGAAACTGTTACGCTTCCAACTTTTGTCCAAACCACTTCTCCTCCATAGATGTCCGCAATATCCTTAACTAGTGTTGACGAGCTGATGGGCGACACAACTTTCTCGCCTGAATTCCGCATCAGAAAATCCTTTTCAACTAACGCGAAGGTTTTATCACCCCAGTGGATTTCCCCTTTTTCATCGACAAATATTGAGCGGTCAGCGTCTCCGTCAAACGCCACTCCAAGGTCTGCACCTATCGCTCTAACCGCTAGGGCTAAATCTTTAAGATTTTCCGGTCGAGGTTCCGGTGGTCTTGCCGGGAATGTTCCATCAATATTAGCATTTATCGTTGTTACTTTGCATCCTAGGTCCCTTAGAAGTTTTGGAACTGCAAAGGCAGCTACGCTGTTTGCTGCGTCAACAACAACATGATAGCCTTTTCTTGCTATTGCAGCAGTATCAACGTGCTTTTTAATAGCCTCAACATATTCATCGATAACCCCGTCGAGCGTTTGCACTTCCCCCA
>Ga0207433_10012364_pt1 | contig 12780 bp, 10 predicted proteins | sample YelNatPaOPGAMG01_FD_187559 | JGI IMG/M metagenome (GOLD analysis project Ga0207433, IMG submission 187559) | Hot spring thermophilic microbial communities from Obsidian Pool, Yellowstone National Park, USA - OP-RAMG-01 (SPAdes) (version 3) | ecosystem: Environmental > Aquatic > Thermal springs... | reverse complement strand
GACAAGAAGATGTAAGAAGAAAGATGGAAGATGTTTGGGAAAAGGCTATGGAAGGAATTCCTGTTCCTGAACCAGGGACTCAAAGCGGAGAGCAAACTGCAGGAACAAGGTCGAGAGCTGACCAGACGGGGGAGCCTGTGGTAACAGAAGGGCCGGGGGGATCAGAAGGAGTTTCGAGGGCTGGTTCTACCTTATCAGTTTCGGGTGAAATAATTGCTCCCTTTGAGGCTAATCAACCGGAAAATGATCAATCAATTCCGGCAGGGGCGCAAATTGTAGATGGTGCGGCGAGAGAAGTGCTTGAGCCGGCGAGAAGTTTAAGCTCTAACGAACCAAATAGTCGAGCTCAGATAGATAGTGAGAGTTCTGTTAATACTGGGCCAACAATTAGCCCCGAAGATTTTGGCCTTGAGGCCCAAAAAAGAGCTCGGTTGGATGAATTGGAAAAAAAGCGTTCAAGGGGCCAACTGGGTTGGTATCGTGGGCCGCACAATGAATTAAGCGAGGAAGATGTTAAAGGGGAGTGGGATGAACTGATAAGATTAAGAAGGGAATTGGCGCCCAATAATCAAGAAGGAATATTTAGGCGTCTTGGTAACTCTTTGGCCAGAGCCGCTTCCGCTTGGTGGAGAAGTGTTTCGCCTCAAGGAAGAAATAAAATTGCTTGGGGAATTGGGGTGGGAGTGGGAGTTTTAGAAGGAGCGCTTTTTCAGGAGTATCTTCCTGGCGCTTCCGTGATAAAAGGAATTGCCAATGTGGCGGTCTTTAACGGGATTTCTTTAGCGATTGATCGGGTTTATACTCAGCCCGTAAGAGAATTAAGAGCAAGAATAGCTCAGGCCGGAGAAACTGGAAACGGTGAACAGCGACAAGAGTTTGAGGCTGAGCTGGAAAGATTGGAAGGCGAACATGCTCGATTTAAGGCTTTGGCGGCTGACTGCGCTGCTGGTGTTGCGGCTGGCTCAATAATTTACAGTGTTGGTCGAATTCTTTATTCAGGAGTTGAGGCCGCGATTCATGCTTCACAGACTCACGGGGAAGCAGTGCAGGTTTCTCACCCAAGCTCTTCAGCTGAAACGCCTTCGCACGTTACCACCAGTCAACCAGCAGCTTCGTCTTCTCCGGTGACGACAGAAGTTTCGCCGGCAACTCCTAATCCGTCGATTTCGATGGGGGAAAGTATTGTCAAAGTAGCTGAGAGATCTGTTGAGGATTATCTTAATCAAAAATTCATGATTCCAATAACCCCAGACGCTACAGGGACTTTTTGGGCAGCGCTTCGGGAGGGTGGCCAAATTCCAGGCTCCGATTGGTTGAGTCCTTATGGAGTTAGTAAGGCAGAAGTAATTTATGATATGATTGTTAAGTTAGCTCGACATAATGGACATAATTTAATCATGCTCGATGGTAAAGAATTTTATTTGAGGGATCTTTTAACCCCAGAGCAAATGGCTTTACTTATTCAAACCATAAAAACTGAAAATTTTGCTCAATATGTCAAACTGATTTTGCCAGTTTTAAAAAATATGTTAATTAAGTGAGGAGTAAAATGAATTCCAATTCTAAATTAGAAGAAGTTATGAAAGTTTTAAGGAAAGAAGGCTATTCTGATGAAGAAATCCAAAAGTTTATAGAAGAGTTAACCAAGATGGCAACAGCCAAACTTTATACGGAAATAACTGCTAATCTAACAGAGGAAGATAAAGCAGAAATTGAGAAGCTAACTCTTAAAGAAGAGGCTGATTTGGAGATTAAAAAAAGATTTTATGAAAGAAGCGGAAAAAGTTTGGATGATTTGATGCAAGAATTTTTGGCGACTTTTGCTCAGGGTTTTTTGGATAAATATTGGGAAGAAAAAACGAAAGCGACTCCGTCATAACTGTCTCTTGACAAAGAATCCCCTTTTTTGATAACCTAAAGTCCTAGGATGCAAAATCCGAAGTTTTTTGCGGACAAATTTATAAAAAGGCAACCACCGAAGAGGTGGTTTTTTAGTATTTAAACCCCGATGTTTATCGGGGTCTTTTTTGAAAGGAGGTTCCGATGACGGAATCGGAAAAACCCATTGATTTAAAAAAGTTAAGCCAAGGTTTGGTTTATTGCCATGGAGAGGGAGAGGATGACGCGGAAATGGTTCTTCCGGGCGGGTTTTATTTTCGTTGGCCAGAAGAGTGTGCTGGCTGTCGCGGAGAGGTTTGTCCTAACAAAAAATTTCAAGCTCCAGCAGGAACAATTTTATACACCGCGGCGGAAGGTGGAGAAAAGGTGTCCTTGACTAGCGAAGCTGTTTTTGAGCTGAAAGGAAAACCTACTGAAGACGGATTCTTTCCAGTGGCTTTGGAGGGAGCCAACGGTCAAGCAATTTTATTTTGGCTACTGCTCCCGGGAGACGATCAGGCTTCTTCTTGACAAACTCTATCGGGTGTGATTAAATAGGCTTGTTAGACCAACTTGGAGTTGGTGGCGGACTTCTAGTTTGAGTTTCCAGCCGATTTTCTTTTGATTTTTGATGCGAAATTTTTTTCTTTCCATGAAGATTTCCTAATTATTGTTATTACTAGTTTTTTTTATTTATTTTATATGGTTAAAAAAGTCTCTTCTGATTCTCTCGTAGATGAATCTGCAGGAAAGGATCTTACTATTGATGATATTATTGGCAGTTCCCTTGAGAACATTTCAGCTCCTAAAGCTGAGGAAGGACAGGTAAAAATGACTCCGCCAAAAGTGAACGGGTATAATAATGGTTTTTCTGGGATTGTTGATGATCGTGTTATTCCAGATGCAGGGTTGCCGACAGAAACAGTAGAAGGTCTGCTGGACATTGCTCCAGCGGGTCACGGTTATTTGCGACCGGAAAAGATGCCGAGCAATCGTGATGTTTATATTTCTTCTTCTCAAATCAGGCGTTTTCAATTGCGGCCAGGTGATATTGTTGGCGGGCAAGCGAGAAGACCAAAAGAAAATGAACGATACTGGGGTTTACTTAAAGTAGAAACTGTTAATGGCCAGCCAGCAGAGCAGTCAATTAATCGCCCTTGGTTTGATCAGTTGACGCCGATTTATCCTGACCAGCAGTTGGTTTTGGAGCATGATCCGGAAAATCTCTCTACGAGATTGATTGATTTAGTCAGTCCGATTGGCAAAGGACAACGAGGTTTAATTGTTTCGCCGCCAAAGGCGGGCAAGACCTACTTGATTAAGGATATTATTGCCGCTGTTGCCAAGAACTATCCTCAAATTCATTTGATGGCGGTTTTAATTGGTGAGCGGCCAGAGGAAGTAACGGATATTAATCTACATGTCCGCGAAGCTACCGGCGGTCGAGGTGAGGTTTTTTCTTCAAACTTTGACGAAGCTCCTCAAGATCAAACCCATGTGGCCGAATTGGCCCTAGAGCGAGCCAAAAGACTGGTAGAGCAAGGGCGGGATGTCATGATTGTTTTAGATTCTATTACTCGTTTAGCACGGGCTTATAATTTAGCAATGCCTACTTCTGGTCGAACTCTTTCTGGTGGTTTTGATCCGGCGGCTTTGTTTCCAGCCAAACACTTTTTAGGGGCCGCGCGCAATATTGAAAATGGCGGCAGTTTGACGATTATTGGCACCGCTTTAGTGGATACTGGTTCACGTATGGATGATTTGATTTATGAGGAATTTAAAGGCACTGGTAATATGGAACTGCATCTTGATCGCAAGCTGGCTGAGCGGCGGGTTTTTCCAGCCTTTGATATTCAGCGGTCTGGAACTCGTCAAGAAGAAAGGCTTTATGACAAAAAGATCTATAGCAATATTGTCACTATGCGCCGAATGATTGATATTTTGGGTCCGGAAGAACGGACAGAAATTATCATTGATCGCTTACGCAAAACCAAAACCAACAAGGAATTCCTTGAGGGGCTATCTAAGGGATAACCAGATATGAGGCGAGAGCGATATCTGCTCATTTCGTTCGTGATATATCTTATATCAGCCCGAAGGGCTATATGCCGTAAAATCTTTTCTTTGACAAAAACTTTGGTTTTATGCTATTCTTTTTAAGCTCAAATCAGATTTGAGTTTTATGAAAGAATTTCTTTCGGAATTTAAGGAGTTTCTGCTGGCCTGGTACCGATTTTTAGTGGTTCGCCTGTATCTTTCTGTTCGACATTTTGAGAAAGGGAAGAGTTTAGTGGCTGAAAAATTGTACGAAGGCCGAGGAAAACTGACTCGGCCTTTTATTCATTCAGGCATGGCTGGTTTGGTGGTTTTGGGAATTTTACTGGCGCCTATAATTGCCAATTCTTTTCCGGCTTTCTCAGATCAGTCTTTTGCTCAAACACCGCCCCCCTCAGCTGTTTTATCTTCGGCTACTGAGGCAGATCTCGCCGCCGCTTCTACTAATATTTCCGACAAGCCGAGAGCAGAGGTTTTAGACTATACCGTTCAGCCTGGAGAAACTCTTTCTGGCATTGCCCAGAAATTTGGGATTTCTGTTGAAACAATTCTTTGGGCCAATGACCTAGATTTAAAAAGTACGCTGAAACCCGGACAAGTTTTGAAAATTTCTCCAGTTACCGGCGTGATTCATAAGGTGAAAAAGGGAGATACTGTTTACAGTTTGGCTAAATATTATAATACTGATGCTCAGGCGATTGTTGATTTTCCTTTTAACACCTTTGTCAATGACGAAACTTTTGAGCTGGCGGTGGGCCAGATTTTAATTATTCCCGACGGAATTATGCCAAAAGCTCCTGTTGCTCCGCAGGGAACTAGATATGTGGCTCAGCAAACTCCAGATGCGGGAACGGTTTCTGCTTTAGGTCAATTTATTTGGCCAACTTCCGGGCGAATTTCGCAGGGCTTTTCTTGGTATCATCGAGCGATTGATATTGCTAATGCCATAGGAACACCAGAGCTGGCGGCGGATTCGGGAAAAGTGATTGTTGCTGGTTGGCCAGACAATGTTGGTTACGGCAATCGCGTTATGATTGATCATGGTAATGGTTTCGTTACTCTTTATGGTCATATGTCAAAAATTCTGGTCACTGCCGGCCAAACTGTTAATCGCGGAGATGTAATTGGACTGATGGGTTCTACTGGCCGCAGTACCGGCCCTCATTTGCATTTTGAAATCCGGTTTAATGGTCAAACGCAGAACCCCTTAAACTACTTAAAATAAATAATTGCTTCTTGACACTGCTTTTAATTTTTTCTTAATATGGAATATGCTCTAGGGCAAGTTTGAATATTTAAAGTTCGAGCATTTGATTGGATTTTATGAAAAGAAGCTTCAAATTATTACTGGCTTTTGGGTTATTTAGTATTTTGTGCTTTGTTACTGCTTCTCGTGTTCGAGCTCAAACTTTTACTTTGTCGCCATTGACGGCCAGTAAGAATGTTGGTTCTACTTTTGTGGTGGATTTAAATATTGACACTGGAAACACGGCGGTAAAGGGAGTTGATGTCAAAATCAGTTATGACGATTCAGTTTTAGAGGTGGTGAAGGTTGAGCCGGGGACTTTTTTCCCGGAAGTGTCTTTTAATGACAATTATGCCGATATTCTTTATATTTCTGGTTCTTTTACCAGCACTGCTCAGTCCAATAGTGGCACTGGCCAAGTGGGGAGAATTATTTTAAAAGCAAAAGCCGCCGGAGTTAGCAAGTTTGATTTTATTTGCACTTCTCAGGCAGTGGATACTAATATTATCGATGTAAATAATAATGATATTGTGAAGTGCTCTTTGCTGAAGAATGGCTCTTATACAGTTTTGGGTAATAGTACTTCAGCTGCCACAAGCAGTGCTGTTTCTACGCCTACGCCGGAACCACCGGTAACCGGCCTTAGTTTGCCAACAGTTTTTTCTTTTAGTGCTGGTCTTGTTTTGATTATTTTTGGTCTAGTTTTAGCAGTTTAAAAATGGATAACCTTAATGTTGACTCTCAAACTACTTCTAATCCGATTCCTTTGGTAACCGAAACGGTAGTTTCACCGCCGCCAGCGTCTCTGCCAAAAGATGCTGATTTATCTTCGATTCAAGGAGCCGGCTTTAAGGCGGTTTTTCAGAATCAAAATAAAGAGATGTCTGCTCCTCCTCCGCCGCCGCCTTCGGAAATTTCTCCACCTCCGGTTGTGCCCGCAGCCGTGGCGACTCCGACTGAGCCAGTGGCGAATCAGTCGACTTTAGTTCCGCCTCTAAAAAATAAAAAAGGAGGAAATGTTAAAAATGTTTTTTTAGGCAGTTTTTTGGTTTTGGTGTTGGCGGGGTTAGTTTTAGGCTTTGGCAAGGCGAGGTCTTTTTTATCGAGCGCGGAAGGAGGTTGTACCCCTGATAATATTACTGAAACTAATTTAACAGCCAATTCGATTGAAATTGTTTTCCAAACCGGCAAAGCTTGCCAAATGGAAGTGGCTTATGGCACCAGCAGTGAGGCGATGCTGTTGCAGGTGCCTGAGGCGATGGCCTCGCTGAATCATCGAATAAGACTGGCGCCGCTGCTGGCTTCAACGACTTATTATTATCAGATTATTGCGGATGGAAAAAAAGTAAGTACGCCGAGAAGTTTTCTTACCAAAACGCTGGATGTTTCACCAACGCCAGTTTTGATTCCCACGGAAAATCCAGTGACGCCTCCGGTTTTGCCAGAACCGATTTCTTCTTCTTCGGCGACTTCTTCTGCCGCGAGCCGATATACTCTTTCTGATTTTGAGGCCTATTTTGGTACAGCTAGCGCAACTTTTGATATTGACAAAAACGGCATTGTTAATATGCGCGACTGGCTGCTTTATCAAGAGCAATGAATTTCCACTTGATGAGCATTTAAAAAAGCCGGATCATAGATGTAATGGATAATCTAAACAATCAATCGTCAGTTAATTCTTCTTCTGAGCCAATTAAAATTGGTGAGGATTTGAAAATTGATCCTCAGATTGAGCCGAAAGTTGATTTGGAATTGCCGGTATCTCTGCCGACAACTGAGCCGACTTTGCCGTCAGAAAAAGCTTTTACTCCCAGTAAACCAGAAAATCCCAACTCGTCATTTTCGTCTAATCTGCCCAATCCGCCTTCGTCTTCAGAACCACCCACTCCGTCTGATTCCTCTTTAACTCAAGAGCCATTGCCGCCCCCGCCGTCGTCACCTGCGCCACCAGAACCGCCCGTGTCGCCAGAATCGCCTCCACCAGGCCAAGATACTCCCATAACGGCCCCTAAACATTCTTCGGCTAAAACCATTTGGCTGGGGTTAACCGCAGTTTTGATTTTAACGGCTGCTGCCGCCGCCGCTTATTTTGTTCAACAAGGCGGCTTACCCTTTAATTTAAGCAGAAAAGCGGCAGATTCATGCTCTGGCGCTTATAAAGTTTGTAATTTAAATGGTCAATGTGGGGCCAAGAATGATTGCGCTTGTTTTAAAGATATTAATAAATGTGAATTTCTTGATTGGTCTTGTTGTTTTACTCAAGAGCCCCAGCCACCACCGCCAACCATTGGTCCAACTGTTTCTCCGGATACCAAATGTCCGGCGGGCAAGGGCGATGGATTAGGAGGTATGGTTAATCCAGATCCAAAATGTGTAGATCACGGTGGTGTTTATTGTTATGATTCATCTAAAGCTTACTGTTGTTATAACCAGAATGGTGATTCTCGCGATGGTTATGAATATTGCGCTGAAGGTCAGCAGGGTAACTGTAAAGATTTAGGTAATGGCAGTATCTGTGTTGCTAACAGTTGGTCAGGGACAGTCTTTAAAATCACTGGAACTAATGTAACTTGCCCTTTTTCTGGCCCATCTCAACCAGTTAGTCCGAGTGGAGACTGTTTCATAGGTGATACAGCCGGAAGAATATATTCTTTAGGAGCGGGAGAATGCGGCCAAATTGATGGTCCTTGTGGTTCCTGCAAGCCTGGTTGTAATTCTAGTCCAACCAGTACTCCCAAGCCAACTAATACTCCCACTCCTACCACGACGCCGAGCAGCTCGCCCACCCCAACGCCCACGGGAACTATCGCGCCGCCGCCTTGTTGTACTAATGTTACTTTAACCAAAGTAGATGCAGAGGGGAGAGTTTTGCCTGGAAGCGATTTTAAAGTTGGCGACAGGGTCAAGATTACTGTTGCGGTAAAGGGGACAGTAGAAGATGTTTTAGTGCGTGTCAAAAAAGACGGCGTAAAAGTTACTGACCGGCAAGCTGGTGCGCCAACAACAAATAGCTGGAGCATGATTTTCACTATTCCGTCTGCTGGCGAATATGAGATTTTATCGTTTGTTAAAGTTGGAGGAGTTTGGAAGTAATACGACAATTTTAAATTTAAAATTAATTATTAAAAATTAAATAATGCGTAAGACCTTAACAGTTATTGGTATTATTCTCTCGACTGTAATTTTGGCGGTTTTGTCAGTGGTTACGGCCATTCGGATTCGCAATTTAGGGACTAGGCCAGTGGCGCCAAATGTTCCTGAATCAAAGCCAAAAGCCGAGGAGGGCTTGCCGCCCGATGAAGCTTTGCCGGAAGAAACCGCCTGCAAAAAGACTTTGATAGCGGTTCAAGGACCATCAAGTACACCAACGCCCACATCTACGCCTGGTCCTAGTCCTACGCCGACGCCCACATCTACACCCGGTCCTTCTGCCACACCCACGCCAGAGCCTACGGCGACTCCCTTACCTGGGCCTTATTGTTCATATTTGCAGGCTGATCCAACTGGCGGTCCGGGGCCATTGACTGTTAGCTTTGAAGGCAAAGGTTATGATCCTGTTCGGGTAAAAGGCTTTCGCTTTATTTTTGGCGATGGTGAAAAGAAAGAAATTTATGGCTCTTTTACTTCTTCTCATATTGAAGTAGTCGATCATACTTACAGTACCGCTGGTACTTACGAAGCGAAACTGGAAATTCTGGATAATGGTGATCATTGGTTAACCCGTAAAGAGTGTGAAGTGACTATTCAGATTTCCAGCAGAACTTCAGTAGTGCCGACAGTTACCAAAACTACTCCTACTGTGACCAAAACAGTGGCGCAAGCAACTCCAACAGAACCCGAGTTGCCAGTAACTGGGATTAAAATTCCCACTTTGGGTGGAATTCTGACCGGATTTTTGCTGGTTTCTCTTGGTGTTGCCCTCATTTTTTAAAATTGACCAATGCCGAAGTATTATTCCATTGAAAAAGGTTACAGCTTTTACTATTTGATTTGTTTAACTATTTTTTTTGCTGCGGTTCTGACTTCAAACGTTATGGCTCTTAAATTAATTTCTCTTTGGGGAAATATTTCTCCAGCCGGTGTTTTAGTTTTCCCGCTGAGTTATCTTTTGCTAGATGTTTTAACCGAAGTTTATGGTTATTCCAAAGCCAAGATTACAATTTGGTTAGGATTTACCGCCAATTTGTTTTTTGTTCTGGCTATAATGATAGCACGATCTTTACCTTATCCCTCCATTTGGACCAAGCAAGAAGCTTTTGTGGAAATTTTTGATAATGCTCCGCGGATTTTGGCGGCTTCTTTTTTGGCTTATTTTTTAGGTTCTTTTGTAAATGTAATAATAATGTCAAAAATAAAGACCATAACCAAAGGCCGCCTTCTTTGGTTGAGGTTTTCAGGAGCGGCTTTAATAGGAGAGGGAGTGGATTCGTTTTGGTTTGTTTTTCTGGCTTTTGGGGGAGTTTTAACTTTGAGAGAGGTTAGCACTATGTTTTTAACTCAATGGTTGCTTAAAACTCTTTATGAGATCTTGTTAATTCCGGCTGCCAGTCAAGCCGTGAGGTATTTAAAGAAGAAAGAGAAGAGAGAAGTTTTTGATTATTGTGTTAATTTTAACCCTTTTTCTGACTCTTTTTAAAAGAAAATCTCATTTTTGGTATAATATAAGCTTGAAATTGAAAGTTTAGAAACGGGCTCGTAGCTCATCTGGTAGAGCGCTGCATTCGCATTGCAGAGGTAAGGGGTCCGAGTCCCCTCGAGTCCACTAGAGCTCAAAGAGTGTGCGTTGTTCCTAGCAATTTGACTTATAGTAATTACAAGAGTATAATAGAATCTGTAAGTTTAAAGCAGACTAAGCCTAAACTTACAAAAAAGATGTTGCTTGAGTTTTCTCAAGGAAGTAGTTTCATTAATTTAAATTTAAAAGGACTGTTTTAAAGCCCGCCTGTAGGCGGGTTTTTGCTTAAAAAAGGAGGCAAATGACCGAAAAATTCACCAGAAGGGAATTTCTGAAACTGGCTGGCTTGACTCTTGCTGGAGTTGCTTTAGGATGTGAAGGAGCTCCTCAGACAGCTAATCCCTCACTTCCCGCTAAGAATTTGGAGTCTGCCACAAAACTTCCCACAAATGAACCACTCTCGCCGACTTGTTCACCAACAGAAACGCCCAATGCCGCTGTGACCGAAGTTGTTGAAGAGGAAAAATTGCCGCAGTTTTTAAAGGTTGCCTACCTTAAGGGTGATGTTGCTGGAGAAACGGCTATTCAGACGGCTGTCGATCTTGCGGAGAACAACTCTCGAGCATTAGTCAATCGATTGGCAGTGGCGGTGGCTCAGGAAGTTCCCCAAAGAGCCGGGGTAATTGCCCAAGATGTTTACTTAACTATGACAGCCGATAGAGGGTTGGTGGCTTTAGGTCTTAAGGAGGGGAAGTTAATTCTTTTTCCGGTAGCGGAAACTGAAAGGACTTTAACTTCAGCTCAGCGGGCGAAAGTAATAAAGCTGAAAGATGGCCAGAACTTATTTCAAACTGATGATCAATTTTGGGTTGAAAGTGGATTGGCGGATCTTGCTGGGGGGCGAGAGCTAGTTTCCTGCAATGCTGAAGGCCAACCTTTAAAATCGGCCAGTCTTCGTTATGTTTTGCTTTTTGAGACGAAAGACCTAATGAATAAAGAGCCGTCGGAAATGATTTTGGCGGAGGTAGTGGCCTTAAGACCACCACAAGGCAAAGTCGCTCAAGAAGGAGTTCAAAGACAACTGACTAGTCAGGGCATTTTGCTGTCAATAGCGGAAAAAAGTGTTGTTTGGGATCCTTTCGAGGGGGTTTTCAAAGGAGAAAGCGACTTTTTATGGAAACCGGCGGAGCCTGAAAAAACCGCTGAATCCGGTATTAATCGCGAGTTTGGTTTTTATGCTCCTGAATGGACCATTGCCCGCGAGGTAGTGGTTGATGGCATTAAAATGAAAATTACTCTTGGTTTAACCAGAAGCGTGATCTTTCGTCCACTGGAACCAGTAAAAGCTTTAGAGCCAGCTCGAGAAGATAGTTTTGAAAGAATTGGTAAATACCATTTACAGATGTGTTATGAGAATTACAAGAGAAATAATCCGGGTAATGATGGACTTTCTTTTGAACAGTATGAAGAATTGGTTAGACAAGGCAAAGGAGAGATAACTATTGCCGCGGTAGATTTAGCCAAAGCTCAAACCATCAGTGACAGTATCAAAGCAAGAGAAATTCTTAAAGTTTCCCCTAAAAATGTAAGTATTGTTTTCCACGAAGGTTCCCTGCCAGTGACTTTAAACACTCTTGTTGGCACATATCTGGCTAAAGATGAAAACGGTGGCTTGGTTATTGTTACTAACTTTCTCAAAGCGGATGAGATGAAACAAGTAGATGACTGGGGTTCTCAGTATGATCCAACTAAAGGAAGAGGAGAAGTGGTAACAGTTAAAATTCTTGATTCCATGGCTTTAGTAGCAATTACTAATAATCAACTCTTACTTAAAGGCTCTTATGTTGGTTCTGGAATAGAGTGTGACTGGACTCCGATTAAGAGATATACAGATTCATTTATAAGATATCTGCTTTCGATTGAAGAAATGACTCTTTTCTGGGTTAAACAATAACGATTATTGTTTTTTTGAGTTGTTTATTGCATCATTAAAATGTGAAGAAGGTAAATTTTCTTCTTTGCTTACTTATTATTATCGACTTGGCCTTAGCGGCTTTTCTTTTTTGGCCAAATTTGGTCTTTTTTTTACCTGTTGATCATTTACAGACCAAAAGTGAGTATGAAAAATATAATTTAGTCTTAGTTGATCGAAAAACTTTGGAGAACTATTTTAAAAAGATTAGTTTTGAGGATAGGTTTGCCGTTTATAACAATGGCTTTAAGACAAAAAGATTGGTGTTAGTTCTGACTCCGTTGGAGCAGACTCTTTTGCCTGTGAGAAACAAAGAGGGCCAGGTATTTCAATCTGTTGGTTTAGAGATAGACCCTGCTAAGAAGCAAACTACTCTCAAATTGTTTTATCTTGAGAGTGTAATTAATGAAATTTTAAGTTTTCCGAATGGGACTGAGAGGCTTAACCTTGATATTTTGGCTAATTTATGCCTTTTAGTCCAAGAGAATCTAGATTCGATTAAGCGTGATGATTGCTACCAAACAGCTCGAGATTTTTTGGCCCATAGTCAAAAAATGCCCTTTCGAATTAGTTCTACTAGAAATGTCTTGAATTTTTTAGCTAAGCCGGTTTATGCTGGTTGCCAAGGTAGTTACGCTTGTGGTACTTTAGTGACTACTTGTAGTTGCAGTGTGGGTGGTGCTAGTTGTAGTGGTAATGGAACAAGATGCGGTCCTGGTTTGGCAGGTACCTGTAATTGTAGTACTTCTTGCGCAGAAGCTAGTATTAAATCTTGCAGTCCGTTTAACCAATCATCTTGCTCTGGCAACTGTCCTTGCGGAGGTGGTGGTTTGTGTTGTGCTTTTTCTACTTGTTCATGGGTTAGCGACTGTATTCCCAACTGTAACGATAGCGGAAATTATTGTTCAGGTCAGGCGTATACTGGCAATTGCGGCCAGACTTGTTATGGAACTA
>Ga0207433_10012363_pt1 | contig 12780 bp, 12 predicted proteins | sample YelNatPaOPGAMG01_FD_187559 | JGI IMG/M metagenome (GOLD analysis project Ga0207433, IMG submission 187559) | Hot spring thermophilic microbial communities from Obsidian Pool, Yellowstone National Park, USA - OP-RAMG-01 (SPAdes) (version 3) | ecosystem: Environmental > Aquatic > Thermal springs... | reverse complement strand
TGCGAGCATATCCTGAAACCTCCTACTATAGAATCCTTTAATTCTACCAAAAATTGGATATGCTCGCATCATATTATTTCACTCCCTAATGTCGCATATCTTTCTTAACTTTTCCAGCATGTGACAGTAATATGGTGGTAATTCTAAAATTGTAGAGTTTTCAGGAGAAATCTCAATTTTAAAGAAAGCCTCCCTGAATTTCTAATATCTCATTAAAATTACCAGAGGACAAGAATTCTGATTGAAAGTATAGCAAAGTTCTACGATTATCGAAATCAGAAACGATTGGAAAAAATAAAAAATTAAATCTCTTTCTTCTCCATACTCTTTATATCTTTTCTATATACCTTCTTAATATCTCTATACCAAATTTCCCATCTTTAACCGCATTAATTGACAAAACTCAATTTTTATTGTATCTTAATCCTTTTAAAGGAGAAAAAATGTTTATTAATGTATTAGAAATTCCCATTGAAGGTTTAGAAATTGATGAGAATTTCAGCTTTGACAGTTTTTCCCTTGTAGAAGAGGATGCGATATTTCTTGAACCTGTAAAGGTTCATATAGAAATCCACAAAGAAGATGAAAAAGTTTTTGTAAATGGAAGAGTTGTTACTACTCTATCCCTCACATGCAGTAGATGTCTTTCTTCATACCCTTTCAAGATAGATTCCTATTTTGACCTTGTTTACTATCCTATTGAAGACTTTTTAAGAGAGGAAGAGCCTGAGAAAGAATTAACAGAAGCTGATTTTGAATCTTTATTTTACAGAGAGAATAGAATTGACATTGATTCCCTTGTTCTTGAGCAGATCAATCTAACAATACCTATGAAACCCCTCTGCTCAGAATCCTGTAAAGGTCTCTGCCCAGTCTGTGGAACTAATCTCAATGAGGGTGAGTGCGGATGTAAAGTAAAAAATGAAGATCCTCGTTGGAATAAATTAAAATTAACAAATAATTGAGGTGATAAATGGCTAATCCGAAAAGAAGACATTCACCTTCAAGAAGAGGAAAAAGGAGAGCCCACGATCATTTAAAGATACCTTCATTCTCCATTTGTTCCCATTGCGGAAATCCGAAGTTACCTCACAGGGCTTGTCCTCATTGTGGTTTTTACAAGGGAAGACAAGTTATCGAGGGTGAGGAAGAGTGATAAGTAGTGAAAAAATTGCAATTGATGTTATGGGATCTGATAGGGGTCCCTCAACAGTTATAGAGGGAGCTGTTCAGGCTTCTAAGGAATTTGACATTCCCTTAATACTGGTAGGAAAGAGGGACATTATTGAAAAGGAACTTTCAAAACATGGAAGATTCCAAAAGGTAGAGATTGTCAATGCTCCCGAGCATATAAGTATGAGGGATGGGGTTCTCAAAATTCTAAAAAGAACAGGAACATCTATAAGAAAGGCAATAGAGCTTGTAAAGGAGGGTGTCGCTGGAGGAGTTGTTTCTGCAGGAAATACTGCAGCTGTTACTGCTCTTTCCAAAACAATTCTTGGTCCCATTGAAGGGATTGATAGACCAGCTCTTGCAGTGATTATTCCTACCCAACAAGGATCTACACTATTACTTGATGTTGGAGCAAATGCTAATTGCAAACCGATCAATCTTTTACAGTTTGCAATAATGGGATCTATTTTTATGAAAAAACTTGTTGGAATTGAAAATCCAAGGGTTGCCCTTATGAGTATTGGAGAGGAGGAGGAGAAGGGGAATGAGCTTATAAAGGATAGCATTCCCCTTTTAAAAAATTCCAATCTTAATTTTATCGGTAATGTTGAAGGTAAAGATCTTTATAAAGGATTAGCAGATGTCATTGTATGCGATGGCTTTACTGGAAATGTCGCTCTCAAGGTTTCAGAGGGGACAGCTGAGATTCTTTTATCCCTTTTAAAAAGAGAAATTGGTAAGAATATCTGGGCAAAGATAGGTTATCTCTTCATGAAGAGAGCCCTAAAAAAGTTTAGAAAGAATGTTGACTATTCATCCTACGGAGGAGCTCTTCTCCTCGGTGTTAAAGGGATTGCTGTTGTTGGACATGGAAGGTCTGATGCCAATGCAATAAAAAACGCAATAAAGGTTGCAAGGGACTTCATAAGAAATAAAATACCTGAAAAGATAAGAACTGAAATAATTGGATTTCAGTCAGGATAAGGAGAAAAAATGAGGAGGTTTGAAGGGAAAGTAAGTATAGTTACTGGTTCTGCCCAGGGAATTGGAAAGGAGATAGCAAGAAAACTTGGAGAGGAAGGTTCTGAGGTAATTCTAATTGATTTGAATGAAGAAAGATTGAAGCAAACCTATGAAGAGTTTAAAAATTCAGGCTTTAAAGTGAGCTTTTTCAAAGCAGATATTTCAAAGAGAGAAGATGTTGAAAATGTTGTTGCTGAAATAGAAAAGAAATACGAGGTAATTCATAATCTTGTAAACAACGCTGGAATTACAAGGGACAATCTTTTAATGAGAATGAATGAGGAAGATTGGGATTTAGTCATGAATGTTAATCTAAAAGGTGCTTTTCTCATGACAAAGGCTGTCATAAGAAATATGATTAAAAATAGAACAGGAAGAATAGTAAATATATCATCAGTAGTTGGATTGATGGGAAATGCAGGACAGACAAATTACTCTGCCTCTAAGGCTGGTTTAATTGGCTTCACTCGTTCCCTTGCAAGGGAAGTTGCATCTCGAGGAATTACGGTAAACGCTGTTGCTCCAGGCTACATTGAGACAGAAATGACATCAAGGCTACCCCAGGATGTAAAAGAAGCTTTCCTTAATATAATTCCCATGAAAAGGTTCGGTAAACCTGAAGAGGTGGCTGAAGTTGTTCTATTCCTTCTTTCGGACTCCGCTTCTTATATTACTGGAGAGGTAATTTCAGTAAATGGTGGACTTTTCATGGGTTAATTTTCGACTTTTTGACTCTTTAGTATAAATTTTAAAATTTTAAGGAGGTTTCAATGGAGAAAGAAGAAATTTTCAGTAAAGTAAGGGATGTAATTGTTGAGAAATTGAAGGTTAAACCTGAACAGGTAACCCTTGATGCTCACTTCATTCAGGATCTTGGTGCTGATTCCCTTGACACAGTGGAGCTGATAATGAGCCTTGAAGACCATTTTAAAATGACAATTCCCGATGAGGAGGCTGAAAAGCTCGATACTGTTGGTAAAGCTGTAGATTACATTTACAACAAATTAAAAGGATAAGATGAACCCTCTACCAAAAAGAAGGGTTGTTATAACAGGAATAGGAATAGTCTCGCCAATAGGGATAGGAAAGGAAGAAAACTGGCTTAACTGCCTTGAAGGGAAGAGCGGTATAGGGAAAATTACTAAATTTGATGCATCTGCCTTCAGAACAACAATTGCAGGGGAAGTAAAAAATTTTGAACCTTCTAAATTTCTCGATCCTAAGGAAGTTGAAAAATTTGATCCTTTCATTCATTTTGCGGTAGCTTCAGCTGTTCTTGCTCTTGAGGATTCAAAGCTCTCCATGGAAAGGGAAAATCCAGAAAGGGTGGGTGTCTACATCGGTTCAGGGATTGGTGGTCTCTCCTTCATTGAGAAGACCTACAATGCAATCCTTAACCAGGGACCGAGGAAAATTTCCCCTTACTTCCTTCCAGGTCTAATAATCAACATGGCCTCAGGCTTGGTCTCTATAATTTTTGGTGCAAAGGGACCCAATTCTGCAACTGCAACAGCCTGTGCAACATCAGCTCACTCGATAGGAGATTCTTTCAGGATAATCCAGAGAGGGGAAGCAGATGTTATGATAGCAGGAGGAGCTGAGGCTCCCATAACTCCAATTGGTCTTGGTGGTTTCTGTGCTCTCAGAGCTCTTTCCACAAGGAATGAAGAGCCTGAAAAGGCATCTCGCCCCTTCGATCTAAAAAGGGATGGATTCGTAATGGGAGAGGGTGCTGGAGTTCTTATTCTTGAAGAACTTGAGCATGCTCTTTCAAGAAATGCAAATATCTATGCTGAGATTGTGGGATACGGAATGAGTGGAGATGCTTTCCATGTGACTGCTCCCTGTTCTGATGGTGATGGAGCTATAAGGTGTATGAAACTTGCAATTGAGGATGCGGGAATAAAGCCTGAAGATATAGACTATATAAATGCCCACGGAACCTCAACCCCTCTCAATGACAAAGTAGAAACTATGGCTATTAAAAAGCTTTTTGGTTCTCATGCATACAAGCTTGCAATCTCATCAACAAAATCCATGACAGGACATCTCCTTGGTGCTGCTGGAGCCATTGAAACAATATTTACTGCCCTTGCAATTAAAGAGGGGATTGTTCCACCCACAATAAATTACGAATTCCCTGATCCTGAATGTGATCTTGATTATGTCCCTAATAAAGCGAGGAAGATGGAAATAAAGTATGCAATGAATAACTCCTTCGGTTTTGGTGGAACAAATGCTTCCCTTGTTTTGAAGAAATTCGAGGGTTGATATAAAATTCAAAATTTTTTGAGGAGGAAATATGGAAATAATAGTTTTTGTAAAGCAGGTTCCTGATACTGAATCAAGAATAGTTGTAAAGGATGGGAAAATTGATGAGGAAGGCATAAATTTCATTCTAAATCCTTACGATGAATTTGCGGTTGAGGAAGGGCTTAGATTAAAGGAAAAATTTGGAGGAAAGGTTACAGCTGTTACTGTTGGACCAGAGAGGGCAATTTCTACCCTTAGGAAGGTTCTTGCAATGGGAGTTGATGATGCAATCCTGATTAAGGATGATGCAGGAGAAACTTATGATCCACAAAGGATTTCAAAGATAATATCAGAATTCATCAAAAAAGAAAAAATTCCCTTCGACATTCTCTTCTTTGGAAAACAGGCTATTGGTGATGACAATATGGGTGTCCCAGCAATGGTTGCTGAGTTCCTTGGCTTACCCCAGGTTACAGTTGTGACAAAACTTGAAATTGATAATGGAAAAGGTAAAGCATGGAGGGAGATAGAGGGTGCCTCTGAAGTTGTTGAATTCAAACTTCCAGCAGTTCTTTCAGCTCAGAAGGGATTGAATGAGCCAAGGTATGAAACTTTGAAAGGAATAATGGCAGCTAAGAAGAAGGAAATAAGGACAGTTACCCTTGATGAGCTTGGATTGAAGGAGCTCCAGAATTCTATATCTATCTTAAAAATAGAGCCTCCACCCCCGAGACCTGCAGGGAAAATCCTGAAAGGAACACCTGAAGAAATGGTAAAAGAACTCTTAAATCTCCTCAGAAATGAGGCAAAGGTAATTTAGGAGGTCGAAATGATCCTTGTATTTGTAGAGCATAGAGATGGAAAGATAAGGAAGGGTTCTTTTGAGGTTTTATCAGTTGCTGGAAAACTTGGATTGGGAGAGACTCACGCAGTAATTGTGGGAAAGGATGTGAAGACCTTAGGAGAAACCCTGAAGGATTGGGCTGATATTATTCATTGTGTTGAGAATCCACTCTTTGAAAACTATTCAACAACTGCTTTCAAAAAGGTTGTTTTTGAAATAGCAAAAAGGACAAATCCTGATGCCATATTATTTTCTGCTTCATCCCTTGGAAAGGATCTTGCTCCAAGAGTAACAGCTTCCCTCGATTCATCCTTTGCCTCCGACTGCACAAACATAAGGATTGAAAATGGTAGGTTGATTGCGACAAGACCTATTTATGCAGGAAAGGCATTCTTAGAGATTGAACTTAGAAACAAGCCCTATGTTCTAACTTTAAGACCCAATATATTCCCTGTTGAAAATTTATCAAAAAGCGGAAAAATTGAAATAGAAAGCTTAGAAATCTCAGAGGAAGATTTTGGTTGCAAGGTTGTTGGTATTGAAAGGGCAGAAGAGGCAACATTAGATGTGACAGAGGCTGATATAATTGTCTCAGGCGGAAGAGGAATGAAAGGACCTGAGAATTTTGCCCTTCTAAGAGAACTTTGCTCAATTCTTCCCAATTGTGCTGTTGGTGCATCAAGAGCAGCTGTTGATGCAGGATGGATCGACCATCAGCATCAGGTTGGACAGACGGGAAAGGTTGTTTCTCCTAATCTTTACATAGCCTTTGGAATATCTGGTTCAATTCAGCATCTTGCAGGAATGTCTGGCTCAAAGGTAATTGTTGCAGTCAACAAAGACCCTGAAGCTCCAATTTTCAAAGTGGCAAATTATGGATTGGTAGCAGATTTGTTTGAAATAATTCCAATTTTAAAGGAGGAGCTCAAAAAACTTTACTAATATTTACTTTATATCCTTTCCTAAGAAAAAGAACTTTAAATCTGCTCCCCATAAATTCTGGAGAGAGGAGGATTTTTGCCTGATTTCTAAAAAATTCAGAGTCTCCAAACTTTTCAAGAATTTCTATAACTCCAAACTCTAAAAGAAATCTTTCCTGGGTGTAAAAAAATACTTTCTCAAGCCCCTCTTCTTTTCCAGCTTCAATAAGCAAATCGAAATTGACATCAGATGTTATATCCCTTTCCCCTGGCTGGGAAAGAATATCCTTGAAAACTCTGTGATTTTTAAAAGCTCTTGCAGTATCCTTCTTTGGCTTCTCAGAGCCGTAATCGATTATCAATATCCCCCCTCTACTCATTTTACCAGCTATTAATTTCATAAATTTGTAATCCTCCCATCGAATCTCAGCCCTTTCTCCATTTTCAAGCTCCAAAGGGAATCTTTTCAGATAATCTATTGAATCCTGGGATGGTTCTCCAAGCTCTTCCAAGAAAATGCCATCAAATTTAATGTAAACTTCTTTAATATTTCCTTTAAAATTCTCCACAATTCTAAAGGGTAATGAGTCGAAGAATTCATTGGAAATGATTAAACCTTCAAACTCATCCACTGAATCAAGGGATGTAATATAACTTATCCTTTCACCAATTCCCTCCCTTTTGAAAAGCTCAAAAATCTTATAGCTGATTCTATTAAATAATTCAGGCTCATTTTCCTTTATAAAATTCAAAACATCCTTTGCAAGAAACCCCTCTCCACCTCCAAGTTCAAGGATTTCAAAATCTCCCTTAAAAGACCTAAAAAATTCAATTACAAAATTTCCAATTACAAATCCAAAAAGGCTTGATGATGTGGGAGAGGTTAAGAAATCCCCTTCTTTTCCAGGACGGAAGCGATAGTAATAGCCAATTTCTGGATAATAAAGGGCAATTTCAATAAATTCTTTGTAAGAAATCCTTCCCTTCTCCTTTATCCTTTCTGAAATCAATCTTTCAATCTCATTCATTTTACTGCAATGAAAATCCTTATATCACTTACATTTGTTGAAGTCTCTCCAAGTTTTATAAGATTCCCTGTTCTTTCAAAAAAGTTGTAGGAATCATTTTCTTTAAGATGGAAGATAGGATCTAAGCCAAGTTTCTTTGCTTCTCCAAATGTTCCATCGTCAATCCATGCACCAGAGGCATCGGTTGGTCCATCAATCCCATCACTGTCAACACTCATCACTAAAAATTTCCCACTAAAATCTCCCATTTCAATAAGGGTGGAAAGGACAAATTCTTGATTCCTTCCACCTTTCCCCTTCCCTTTTACCTCCACCTGAGTCTCTCCACCAGCAAGAATACAGCATGGTTTTTTGCATGGATTTTCTGAGCTCAAAACTTCCATCAAAATTCTGCTGTAAAATTTTGCAAGTTCTGAAGCTCTTCCCTGATCTCTTGATGTAAGAATTACTGATGAAAAGCCAATTCTCTCAGCCTCCTCCTTCCCCTTTTTAAGAGCATAAAGATTATTTCCAATTATAAAACTTTTCACATTTTTTGGCTCCTCCTTTAAAGTCTCCTCAAACTTTCCCTTGATTCCTTGCTCTAAAATCTCAAGAACCTTTGATGGGACTTTTCCTTCCAGCCTGTATTTTTCAAATATATTTTTTACATCAACCCATGTGGACGAATCTTTACTCAAGGGTCCTGAACCAATACTTTCTATCTCATCCCCTGGGACATCGGATAAAATAAGATTTATTACATCGCAAGGAATAATCTTTGATAGCTTTCCTCCCTTAAATCTGCTCAAGTGTTTTCTGACTATATTTATCTCCCTAATATCTGCTCCCGAATTTAAAAGAGCTTTATGGACAATGGATTTTTCCTCAATTGTAAGCCCAAAATCAGGATAGCATAGAATTGATGATGCTCCTCCTGAGAGGAGGAAGAGACAGAGGTCATTCTTTCTAATATTTTCCTTTATAAAATTCTCCATCCCCTTAGAGGCATTTAAGCTCCTTTCATCGGGAACTGGATGGGAGCCTCTGAATGTGATAATCCCATCAATTTTTCTTTCTGAATTTCCGCAAACAAATCCTCCATCAACTCTACTTTTCAGAATATCCAAAATAGCTTCTCCCATTGAAAATGAGGCTTTCCCAGCGCCGAGAATCCAAATTTTCCTGTATTTACTTGTATCAAAGGAATTTTTATCTATTTTAAGAATTTTCCCATTGAAGGAAATCCTTTCCCTAATAAGATTTTTAGGAACAACAGAATCAATGGCTTTTTTCAAAATCTCCAGACCTGTCCTGTAGAGATTTATCATTTTTGAACCTTTGGAAGGGTTATTCTCAATTGCCCCTGATACCTTCCATCTTTATCCTTGTATGAAACTTCACACTCTTCATCAGACTCGAAGAAAATAATTTGAGCAATCCCCTCTCCCGCATGAATTGTTGCAGGGAATCTTGATGTATTTGATATGGAAATTGTCAAAAATCCCTCCCACTCAGGCTCAAGGGGTGTAACATTAACAATGATTCCACACCTTGCATATGTCGATTTTCCAACGCAAATTCCAATTACATTTCGAGGAATCCTGAAGTACTCCACGCTCCTTCCAAGAATGTGGGAATTAGGTTCTATCAAAATTTCTTTCCCCTTTCGAGCTTCCCAATCATCTCCATGAATCTTTTTGGGATCAATAATATCATAATTCTTAGGACGAGGAACCATGTAATCTTCAGCCAATCTTATGTCGTATCCATATGAAGAGAGTCCATAGGAAATCATTCCTTTAGAAACTTGCTTCTCTGAAAAAGGGGAAATCATATTTTTTTCAACTGCCATCTTCCTGATCCATTTGTCCGATTTAAGCACTTCTAACCTCCTTTTTAACCATGTTTTGAATAAAAGTTTATCACATCTGACCTAAAATTCAAAAAATTTTAGTAATAAAATATAATATTGGAAATGGAAAAGGAAATTCATGTAGTAACAGGGGCATTTGGGTTTACTGGAAAATATATAGCAAAAATTCTACTGGATAGAGGATTTGAGGTTAGAACTTTGACAAACTCCTCTCCAGAAGAGAATCCATTTTTTGAAAAGATCAAAGTTTTTCCGTTAAATTTTGAAAATCAAGAAGCTCTTTTGGAATCTCTCAAGGGAGGATCGGTCTTATACAATACTTACTGGGTAAGATTTAACTACAGGGGTAAAAAAATAAATTTCAACCACTCTCTTGCAGTAGAGAATACACTAAAGCTTTTCGAATCAGCAAAAAAGGCAGGAATAAAGAGAATTGTTCATATAAGCATCACAAATCCATCGGAAGATTCGCCCTTTGAATATTTCAGAGGTAAAGCAATAATTGAAAAGGCTCTAATAAATTCGGGTATTTCCTATGCAATCCTGAGACCAGCTTTAATCTTTGGAAAAGAAGGAATCCTCATAAATAACATAGCCTGGATGTTGAGGAAATTCCCTTTTTTCGCTATTTTTGGAGATGGCAGTTACAGATTACAGCCTATATATGTTGAGGATCTTGCAGAACTAACTGTTGAAATGGGTGAGAGGGAAGGAAATTTTATAATTGATGCCATTGGTCCTGAGACCTTTACATTTAAAGAGCTTGTTGAGAAAATAGCAGAGATTATTGAAAGAAAAAGACCAATTATTCCAGTCCCTGACTCCATCGGATACCTTTTCGCTTATATTATAGGGATATTCTTAGGAGATGTAGTTATTACAAAGGAAGAGATTAAAGCATTAAAGGCTAATTTGCTCTATACTGATTCCAAACCATCAGGAAAGACAAGATTTACAGATTGGGCAAGGGAAAATTCTAAATTGCTTGGGATAGAATATTTCAGCGAAATCAAGAGAAGAAAATTGAAAAAAAATTTAAAATGAGACCTAAAATCCTCCTTGTAAATCCATGGATTGTTGATTTTACCGCCTATGACCTCTGGATGAAACCCCTTGGTCTTTTATACATAGCATCTGTCCTGAAAAAAATGGATTTTGCAGATCTTTACTTTTTAAACTGTCTTGATGAATCTCATCCATCTATTCCTGAAAAATTTAAAAAGAAAAGGGCAGATGGAACATCCAGGTTTTACTCAGTAGAGATTGAAAAACCTGAAATTTTAAAGTCTATTCCAAAGAAACTCAAAATTTTTGGAACTCCTTTTGAGGCCTTTGATGAGGAGCTTGATAAAATTGGTAAGATTGATGCTGTTTTTATTACATCCTTTATGACTTACTGGTACCCAGGAGTTCAGATAACAATTGAGAGAATAAGGAAAAAGTTTGGTTCTGTTCCAGTAGTTCTCGGCGGAATTTATCCAACCCTCCTTCCAGAGCATGCGAAAAAAGAAAGTGGAGCAGACATAATTGTCAAAGGAGAGGGAGAAAATCAGATCGGAAAAATTTTGGAGGAGATATTTTCAATAAAATTGGATTTTGAAAATTTCAAAGATATAAACTCCTATCCTTTCCCCCTTTTCTCAATTCTAAGGGATAAAGAATCCCTTCCCTTCCTCACATCAAGGGGTTGTCCTTTCAGATGTACTTATTGTGCTTCCCATTTGATTTCTGGAAAATTCCGGGAGAGAAGCGTGGAGAATTGTTTGGAAGAATTGATTTACATAAAAAACAATTTTGAAACAAGACATATCGCTTTTTATGATGACGCTCTTCTCATAAATCCTGAAAAAAGAATCAAGCCCTTACTAAGAAAAATAATTGAAAAATCTCTAAATTTCCAATTCCACACTCCCAATGGTCTTCACATAAATTCAATTGATCAGGAACTTGCAATTTTAATGAGAAGGGCAAACTTTAAAACAATAAGACTTAGTTTTGAATCTGTGAATAGCAATTTCTTAAAAATAACCCAATCAGAACACAAGATTGGTGATCTGAAGAAAGTTGTAGAATACTTCATAAATGCAGGATTAAGAGCATGGGATCTTGAGGTTTACATTTTGATAGGGCTTCCCTTTCAAGAAATGGAAGAAGTTGAAGCAAGTATGAGATATGCAAAGGAATGTGGGGTAAGAGTAAGATTTTCCTACTTTTCACCCATTCCAGAAACTGAGGAATGGCAGAGGATGGTAAAGGAAGGATTCTTTAAAGATAATTCAGATCCTATCCTTCACAATAAAGTTCTTTTCCCTTATCTATGGTCAAAAATAACCCCTGAAAAACTTGAATATTTAAAGAAAATCCAGAGGGAGACAAATTATTCCCAAAACAATTTCTAATCAGTTGTTCTAACTTTAAAACTTTTATTTAGATACTCAATCCTAACACATCTTGATGAAGAGAAAAATAACTGGTAAATTATAGTTTGATGGTATTTTAAAAAATGGGTAGAAATTTAGTAATAGTTGAGTCCCCTGCAAAATCAAAAACAATAGCGAAATACCTCGGAAGGGATTTTATTGTTAAAGCTTCAATGGGACATGTAAAGGACTTACCAAAATCAAAGCTCGGCATTGATATCCAAAATGACTTCAAGCCCCACTATATAGTTATTCCCAATAGAAGAAAAATTATAAAGGAGTTACAGGATCTTGCATCAAAGAGTGATAAGGTATTTCTATGTGCTGACCCTGACAGGGAGGGAGAAGCAATATGCTTTCATCTTTTTGAACTTCTGAAGGAGAAAAATCCAAGAATTTTCCGAGCTCTCTTTTATGAAATTACTGATAGAGCTGTAAAGGAGGCAATTTCCAACCCTCAAAGTATAAACATGGCTCTTGTTCATGCTCAGCAAGCGAGGAGAGTTCTTGATAGACTTGCAGGATATCTTATAAGCCCTTTTTTATGGAGGAAAATTAAAAAAGGATTGAGTGCTGGAAGAGTCCAATCTGTTGCATTAAGAATGATCTGTGAAAGGGAAAAAGAAATTGCAAATTTTGTTCCCAAGGAATACTGGACTATTTCAGTTCTTCTTTCCTCTTCAGAACCACCCCAGTTTATGGCAAAGTTATCAAAAATTGAAGGGGGGAAGCCAGAAATTCATGATAAATCCTCAGCGGATAGGATTGTTGAAGAGCTTAAAAATTTAATTTTTATTCTTAAAAAAATCGAGAAGAAGGAGAAGAAAAAAGTTCCTCCACCTCCCTTTATAACATCAACCCTTCAACAGGAAGCTTTTAAAAGGTTTGGATTTCCTGTTAAAAAGACAATGCAAATAGCCCAGAAACTTTACGAAGGGGTTGAGTTGGGTGAGGAGGGTCCAACAGGCTTAATAACCTATATGAGAACTGACTCCATAAGGGTTTCTAATGTTGCCCAAAGGGAAGCTCTTGAATTTATAAAAGACAACTTTTCTGAGGATTATGTTCCAAAGACTCCAAACAGATGGAAAGCTGGTAAAGCTTCCCAGGACGCTCATGAAGCAATAAGACCAACATCAGTGTTTAGAACCCCTGAATCTTTACAACCTTACCTTTCAAAGGATGAATTGAAAATTTACAAGTTAATCTGGGATAGATTCCTTGCTTCCCAAATGAGTCCTGCAATAATAGATGAGACAATCTT
>Ga0207433_10012358_pt1 | contig 12783 bp, 12 predicted proteins | sample YelNatPaOPGAMG01_FD_187559 | JGI IMG/M metagenome (GOLD analysis project Ga0207433, IMG submission 187559) | Hot spring thermophilic microbial communities from Obsidian Pool, Yellowstone National Park, USA - OP-RAMG-01 (SPAdes) (version 3) | ecosystem: Environmental > Aquatic > Thermal springs... | reverse complement strand
AGCGAATACAAGCATTGTCGAGGTCCAAAGAGGAGCGGGCGATGCAGCTGGAGATTGGCCATAAAATTAAACGTAGATGCCACATTTCAGCCACAAGAGCATCTAAGGAGGTTCTTCCCTACTTGCGGATAATCTTCAAAAACAATGTGGAAGTGGCTTCTGGAATCGCTAAATGGCTTGACTTAAGCCCAGAAATGATTGAATATATAGCTGAAAATAAGGAAAAGGCTGAGGCCATAAAACAAGCTGCTGGATTAAAGCCGTCCTAGTGGATTTTACTGCCTTCAGCTATATCCTTCTCTGGTTGTATAGCCACCACGTTGCCTTTGTCGTCTTCAGCCGCCAAAATCATGCATTGGGATTCCACACCCATGAATTTTCTGCGCTGCAAGTTTAGGATGAAGGCGTATTTCTTGCCCACAAGGTCTTCTGGCTTATACCATTGCAGAAGCCCAGCCACGGCTTGGCGTTTCTCCGTCCCAAAATCCACAATCATTCTTATGAGGTTGCGTGAACCAGGAATTTGGTTTGCCTCCAAAACTTTGCCAACGCGCATATCAAGCTTTTGAAACTCTTCAAATGTTATTTCCATATCCGCGCCACCTCAATTCCGTGTGCACACAACGCTTTTAAGTTTTGTGGGCGACTCTTCTCCTCTTTATTTTTTCAACTGTTTCTGCCACGCCTTCCCAGCCTTCGGCGGCTTTCGAATGGATTATTTCGAAAGCTTCCTTCGAAGTTAAAACCGGCAGTTCTTCCCCTACAGCCTTTTTGACCAGATAAGCGGCGGCGTTTAAGACCTCCCCGTTTAGCCGTGAATCCATCAAATCAGCTAGATGACAAATTAAAGCCTCAATGGTGTGAGGTCTAATCGGCCCGTATTCTCCGTGGTGGGCGGAAACCACGTGGATGAGCTCCAGCGGAAACTCTCTTCGAACAAGCTCTGATATAACAATTGACAAGTGGTCCATGTAGTCAGCCAAGCCTGTTGTGCCGTAACTGCCATCTTCGTTAACCGTGTAGGTTAATGGCTTAAAGAGGTCGTGAAGCAAAACACCCGCTAAAACAAGATCGCGGTTAACTTTTCCATGATAAACCCTCTCAACGGAGTTGCACAACGCCAAAGCCAAATTAGCTGTGGAGGCAACGTGTTCAACATAACCGCCGGGATAACAGTGATGGTGAGACAAACCAGCAGGCGAAACGTCAATGGGCAGGCCGCGATAAATCTTCCCGTCAACCTCAAAAACTGGGTTTTCAAGAAGTTCAACAACTTTTCTTCGAAGTTCTTTGTCCCGAATTTTTTCTGATAAAGCCTTAATTTTGGGATGAAGCAACCGCCACACGCATCCATCTATTGTTTGTTATATTCTTCAAGGATATTACATTTTGCAAGAATCTTGTAAAGTTTAAAGTCTCGTTTAGATTTTACTTCTTTCAGCAGCTGCTATTTGATGCGCAATCTTTATGGGTTCTGGAATGCCGCGGCGTGTGCAGTGCTTAACAATTTTTATGGCTGTCTCAAGCGAAACCATATGCCCGACACTAACATAAACAATTTTTCCAGAGGCTGTTTTCACCGCAGCACCAACAATTTCGTTTCCATGTCTCAGATAGGCAAAATCCTTGTTTCCAAACGGTTCAACTTCGCCTATAAGCCTACTTTTCGCAACACCAATTGTTGGTTTACGTAAAACGACTCCCAAATGGCTTGCAAAACCACAACGGTATGGATGCGCAAAGCCTTGACCATCAACCAGAAAGAGGTCTGGCTGAATTTTCAGCTTTTTTATGCAAATAAGCGTGGGTGGCAACTCCCTAAACGCGAGAAGTGTTGGAACATATGGGAAGGCAACTTTACATATAGCCGTCTGCCATTCAATCAGATTCAAATCATTGTATCCAAGGACTGCGACAACGCTTATGGCTAAATCTTTAATATAAGCCGTGTCAACACCACCAACATAACGGATTTCCTTAGGCAACTGGTCTTCCAAAATTACGAATTTTGAGAGGTGAAGTTGTGCTTTATGTGCCTTTTCAACAGAGAAACTGGACCTTAAACATGCAGGGCTCATTTTCTTCCTTTTTCAAGATTTTCAAAGCGTCTTTCGAGTTTTTCCAGCCGTTTCATGTATCTTTCAAGGGATTGCCTCCGCATCTCATGGGTTACGTCCCCTCTCGTGGTTTCAATAATTTTCCTTGCAACATCGCATTTCCTTCGCAGCCCGGGAACCAGCATATAGGCTTCATCCATGGCCATAAGCTCTGTGTAGATTTCATCCATTACCCGCAAGCATTCCTCGCTTTTCTTTGAGTTGCCTTCTCTTAAAGCGTCCAAAGCCAAGCGTCTATATTCGCCTATAACATCTGCAAGCCCAAGCACGTAATCTATGGACGGCACATTGATTTCTGTTGGTGTGATAAAGCGTTCTTCTTCAATTAACGTGAGGAATATGTTTGCCTCGGCGTATTCTTGAAGGGCAATATCGTATAAGCCGCTGTGAATTATGTCTGGGTGCTCATTTGCAGTTGCGTTAAGTCTTAAAATGATTTCTCTGGCCTTTTTTAGGAGTCTCCCCGCTTCTTTAAGCCTTTTCTGGTGGATGAAAAGTATTGCTTGTTTGGAGATGCTTGTTACCTTTCGCATGTCGTTTTGGGCTTTATCCCGAACCTTCTCTTTTTCCTTAAGCTCCCTTCTAATCTGTTTCAAAACAGTTTTTAAAGAGGCCATATTTTTAACACTCTGCCGTTCATGAAGTATAGAAGAACTGCTATTTTATCATTGCCAAAAGATGATGAGGGAAGATGGTGTAGCAGTGTCTTCCACGTTCTTAACTGTTTTGCTGTTGTTTTTCTTGTTCAGGCCATCGTTCTATGAGAAGCTTATCATCGCCTATTTTGAAGCTTACTTTGACAAATATGGAGTCGGAGCCTTTAAATGGGAACATGCTGTCTTCTGCTAAGTCTTTTGGCAAGTATATTAGAAATTTGCCGTCCTTTCTTCTGAACAGTCTTCCTCTTCCTTCGCTAACCATGTCTGCACCTCGCAAAGGATTAAGACTCCATTGAAATTAAATGCGGATTATTTAACTTTTACTCCCGTTAACTCAAGAAGTGAACCAAGACTTAACCAGATGAAAATTTTATCGGCTTTTCCAGCCTACTTAAAAGTACAACGCGGCTTTCCTCTGAATCGTCAATAACCCTGTAGCCTGTCGCCTCCGCAAGTTGAAGCGCAAATTTTTGTATTTCCTCGTGGCTGGGCATGCTCTCATAGCCCAAACGCAGTCTCGAAAAACCTACATGCATGTAAGCTTTAGGTTCAATATAGGTTGGGTTAGCCTTCTCTATAAGTTTGGCGTACTCGTCAATGTTTCCCATGTTTAAACCGCGAACAGCAGTTATGCGAATAACCGTTGGACAACTGAAGCTCTGAAGAAGTTCTAATGTTTCGTTGAGCCTTTCCCAAGCGTCTGGAATTATTGGTCGGCAGACTTTCTCATGGATATTCTTGTTTGGAGCGCAAACGGAAATGTACAGCTGTGTGGGCTCATGGCTTAATTTTGCCAGCGCTGATGGCATCGTTCCATTGGACACCAAAAAAGTTGTAAAGCTTCTCTTGTGGAAGGCGTGGATCAGCTCCCCTATAGGCTCGTAGAGGGTAGGCTCACCTGTTAGGCTTATGGCTGCATGGCGTGGTCTTAACGCTTCCATAAACTTTTGAGGGTCGGCTTTGGGATTTCCTTTATACCCGCTTAAAATTGCCAACTGCGCTTTTATGCTTCCTTCAACTATTTCTTCTGGCGAGTCCCAAGCTGGCAGTTTGGTTTCTTCCCATGTTATTTGGAGGTCTCCGCTTTGGGCTCTCCAGCAGAAGAGACACCTTTGCGTGCAGTAGAAAAGCGCTGGTGTTATTTGGATGCATTGGTGGGATTTTATTCCGTAAAACTTCTGTTTGTAGCATGGTCTCCCATGGACAAGCGACTCGTAAAGCCATCTGCATCGCTTAACGGCTGAATGTCTACCAACCAAGTGGTACTTGTGCTTTTTTAACGCTTCAATCAATGCGTCTGGGACAAGGCTCATCTTTCAACCAGCTTGTAAAAGAGAGAAGTCGCTTTTATAAAGTGCTCTTTTCGCTATTTGAAGCAGTATTCGATGTTTTGGAATTCTGAACAAAGCTTAACCACTTCTCTTTTAACGGTCTCGGGGTTCTCTTTGTCGAGGACTGTTCGCTTTATGAGTTCAGCTATTTTAGCCATCTCCCCCTCCTTCATTCCACGCCTCGTGACTTCGCATGTTCCAAGCCTTATAACGCAGTCAACGATAATGTTGGCTTTTTGAAGTTTTTCGGCGACTTCTCTGCCCCGTTCATAGTCTCCAAAATCCATTATGATTTGATGGGACTCTGTGAAGCCAAGCCTTGAATATTTCACTGGAAAACCATAGTCATGTAAAGCTTTAGCCAAAGCCTTGGCGTTGCGAATCACTTGCCCGGCATAGTCCCTGCCGAACCTTTGCATTTCAGCTAAAGCCAAAGTTAAAGCGGCAATGCGATTCCAGTGAGCATTATCCACAAACCTCGGATAAACTTTGGATTTCACTGCTTCGCCGTGTTCCTTGTCCGCCAAAATTATGCCGCCTTGAGGGCCGAAGAAGGATTTGTGCGTCGAACCGAAAAGGGCGTTGGCGCCTTCCCTTAAAGGATCTTGGAAGTGTTTCCCAGCAATCAACCCCAACACGTGGGAACCATCAAACCCCACGATTGCGCCACATTCATGCGCTGTTTCCGCCAACTCTTTAACCGGGTGGGGGAAAAGGATTAGGCTAGCCCCAAAAACCAACACTTTAGGCTTAAACCGCCTGATGGCTTCCCTCGCCTTTTCCGCTTTAACTTTCATGTTTTCCCTCGAAAAGGGCAATGGAACAGCCTTCAAACCAAAAAGCCCAGCTAACCCGTCATTCCACAAACCGGGATAACCACCGTCCTCCGGAGAAACACACATCAGCACGTCTCCGGGTTTGGTAAAAGATGCCAGAAAAATCATGTCTGCAATGTGTCCGGAAAGCGGGCGGAGGTCAGCGGTTTCCGCCCCGAAAACTTCTTTTGCCAGCTTCTCCCCGCACTGTTCGATTTCATCCATGAACCACGTGCCCATGTAAAAGCGGTCTCTCGCCGTGTAACGGTGTCCAAGCTCAGAAGCCAAAAAGCTCCGCACAGCCAGGCTCATAACATTTTCAGATGGGATAAGGTTTAAACACTCTTTCCCACGCCATTGCTCATGCTTTTCAACAAGGCTTAGGATTTCATCAATCATCAGCCATACGCTCCGACCAGTGCTAAGTCTTGTTGAACGCATGTTTTTAAAGGTTTGCAGCTCAAAACCAAAACTTAAAGCCTCCTAGAGGAAGGTAAAGTTTAAAATGCGCCGTTAATAGTAAATGTTCACATCGCTTAAAACACAACAATAATTGATTGGAGTGCGACGAAATTGAGCAAAAAGACAATGACAATAAACGCATTAATAGTTATGCTTGTTTTAACAGTTTTCTCTCAACTGGTCCCCCTGCGAGTTTACGCTGATGTAAAGATAATTTCTATTTCACCCACCACTAAAACGGGAAGAGTTGGAGAATCCATCACACTCATCGGAACCATAAACACCACAAACGGCATGTACGAAGTCCTATTCAACAACACACAAGTTGCATGGGGTTACGCCACTGAAAATTCTGTAAACTGCTCTTTTGTCATCCCCACGCTTCCGGGCGGAAATTACACGGTGATTCTGCGCGATGTAAACGCCAGCATAGACTCTCCACCATCATGGTTCTGCATAGAAACCGCCTACACCATAAAAGTAGACAAACCCCAACACCCAACCCAACTCCAAGAAGGCACGACAACAATCAACATTACCGTTAGCATTACCGGAGGAGTAAAAGCCATATACTTCGCAAACGTCACCGTTAGAACACCCGCAAACGAAACATACTGGTCGCTCGCATCCATAAACATAACAAACACAGGCACGGGAAACACTACACTTCGTTATCCAGAGAATTTTGGAAACGCTCATACAAACTATACTGGAACATACAAAGTCTATTTCAACCAAACCCCAGCGTATGACATGTTTTTCATAGGTTTAACCGACCGCACGGAATACCATAGAGGCGACACAGTTAAAATTAAGGCGGTCGACTACTGGGAGTTTAACGGCAATAACGTAAGCATAACGATAAAGTTGGGAGATGAAACAATCCACAATGGCACATGCCAAGTTTCAAATGGAACTGTGGAGTATAACTGGCACGTCCCAGAATGGGTGCTTGTTGGAAATTACAGCTTGAGCATAAAACCAAAACCCACAGCCAAAAAAGTCAACGACACACAAGTATTCGCCGTTCCGGGGTTCAAAACGGAGACAGTTCCATGCAACCTCGCAGGCGAACCAGTGTCAAACGTTCTGATAAAAGTGTATGATAGACGCGCCAATAAAACCTACGACCTTACAAGTGATAAAAGCGGAGTTGCAACTAGGTGGCTGGAAAGAGGCGAATACAACGCTACTGCGTACTTTAAGAGGGTTAAGGTCGGAGTCTCCAACTTCAACATTACAGACGAGGGCATAAGATTGAACTTGACATGTCAGCTCACAAACCTAAACATAACCGTTGTAAGCCAACAAAATATGGCGGTAAAAATTCCCTTCGTAGCATTAAACCTCACGATCACGTATACAACAGAGCTGGACGGAATAGAAAACAAGACAGAAATAACCACTTCCAGAACAGACATCAACGGCATAGCACAACTTAAATTACTCCTCATAAACGCAACCTACAAAATAGCGGCCTCCCGCTATGGACGCACATTCAACAACGACACCTTGACCGGGCTAGAAGCTGTTCCATGGAACAACAGAACCATAGTCTGTCCAGCCTTGTCTTTAGAGGTGAAAGTTGTAGATAGGAATAACACTCCAATACCAGGCGACGCTTTGGTGGAAATCCAAGAAGTTATGGGAGGATTGAACGACACGAAATACACAAACCAAACCGGTTGTGTCATCTTTAACTGCGTCTTCGGCGTTTACAACGTCAAAGTCTCATCAGGGGGCGTTTTATTAAACGCAACAACCGTTGAACTTTTCGAGGAGAAAACACTGACAGTATATTGTATTCTCTATAAACTGCCCATTTATGTGAAGGTTGTCGACTATTTTGGACAGCCAATTCCAAACGTCAACGTAGTCCTTGAAAGAAACGGCGTCCAAATAAACTCCAAGCAGACGGGAGCTAACGGCATAGCCAACTTCACAGAAAACGGGGGCACTTTGTCGATAAAAGTGTATTTGGCAAATCAAAATCAGCCAACCGCATCCCTCACATGCTCCCTTGTTAACGCGATAAGTGAAGCTAACCCAATCGAAGTTAAACTGGCTAAATATGTCGTCTTAGCTGGCTTTCTTGTTGAAACAGCATGGTTTACAACAGCAGTTCTGATAGTGGCGGCCATAGTGCTCTACATGGTTTTGGAAGTTGTTAGAAGAAGGCGCACCAAAGTTTAAAGCTAGAGTCTAAATAAGGAGCCCAGCGGGAAAAACTTTATATCAACTGTTTTCAGAAATTTTAACAAGGACAAAGCTCGGAAATGATGAAGCAAGATTTTATGGCGGTTTAAAGGTCGTGTTGTAGTTGGAACAAGCGAAAATGTGTTCTCCTACATGTGAACTGTTCAAGTGTGGCAAGAACGCTGCCATTTTCCGCCGAGACGGTGTATGGTGCAGATGGACTGAAGACTTTTGCAACGTGGCAAACTGCTCTTACGCGTTATGCGTCAAAAGGCGTCTCCTTCCAAGAGGAGTGTGCGGCGAAACTATAAAGAGAAAAACCGTGGAGAAACCACCGGAAGAAGTTGTCGGCCCATCAATAAAGCTTCGTGGAAGAGCCCTCCGCAAAATAGGCGAAAAAGAACTATTCTAGATTTGGCTTAAGACGAGGCTTCCATAATTTCCAGCTAAGTTCGCTATGCTGAGCATTCTTACTTAGCTTGAACTCGCTTCACTACTGGAGGTCTTATCTTCTTCAGAACTCTGTAGCCGCATACAGTGCATTTTATTTCTCCGCCTCGAAGCTCCAGCTCTTCGGTGGAAACCTTTGCTCCACATCTTATACACTCGTAAACTATCCCAGGAGTTGTCTTTTCCATGGCTGTTCTCTTTTAGAGGGAGGAGCTTGTTGCTTTTAAGCATTTCCCAACAATATTGTTAGTGGGATGTCGCGTGAAGAAACGCTTAAAACAGCTCCTTTCCGCGGTTCTACCAAGCGAGGAACTATCCCTAGTTTACAATTCCTACGACATTATTGGAGACATAGCAATTATACGGTTAACAGAAAATTCCAGAAAATACAGCCCCTTCATTGCTGGGGCAATTATGAAGGTTCACAGAAACGTTAAGACAGTTTTAGCTCAAACAAGCCCAGTTCAAGGAGATTTTCGTCTTCGGAAGCTGGAGTATGTAGCCGGAGAAAAGAAGACAACAACCATTCACCGGGAATCTGGTTGCCTCTTCGCTGTTGACTTAGGGAAATGCTATTTCTCGCCGAGGCTTTTTTACGAGAGGATGCGAATAGCAAAACTTGTCGAAGATGGAGAAACCATTATAAACATGTTTGCCGGAGTGGGCTGCTTCTCTATTGTAGTTGCCAAACATTCAAACGCTGAAAAAATCTATTCTATAGACATCAACCCGGCAGCGATACAGTTCATGAAAGAAAATGTTAGACTTAACAGAGTTTATGGAAGAGTGATTCCAATAGAGGGAGATGCAAAAGACGTAATATGCGAAAGATTGAAGAATGTGGCGAATAGGGTTTTAATGCCGCTGCCTGAAAAAGCCTTTGAGTATTTGCCCTACGCTGTTTTAGCATTAAAAAATGGCGAAGGCTGGATACACTACTATGATTTTGAACACGCTGGCAGAAATGAAAACGCTGTTGAAAAAGTTAAAGCAAAAGTTGCCGGCAAGCTTGAAAAGTTAGGCATAAACTTTGAAATACCCTTCAGCCGAGTTGTTCGAGCAACAGGGCCCAACTGGTATCAAATTGTTTTAGACATCTCTGTTAAAGGCTGAAAACAGCAAATTTAATAAACACTCTAAAAGCTTTAGTAGGCTAGGTATATTTATGAAAAGGAAGCTTATGGAAATATTGGCTTGTCCCATTGACAAACATCACCCCCTCGAACTTCATGTTTTCGAAGAAAAGGAGGAAATTGTCGAGGGCTTAATTGTCTGTCCAAAATGTTTGAGGTGGTACCCGATAAGAGACGAAATTCCAGAAATGCTTCCGGACGAACTGCGAAAAGAAAGCGAAGACCTGCCCTTTTTGAAAAAGTGGAAAGACAAAATTCCAGAGAAAATTTTGCTCGAGGGAAAACCTTTTAACCTAAAAAGGCAGTAGCCTCTACCCTATTTTCACAAGCCTACCTGTTCTCGAAGATTTCAATGCCGCCTCAGCAATCTTCAGAGCCTTTAGCCCATCCTCCCCCGTTATGAGTGGCTTCTCCCTTCCCAAAACACAGTTTGCGAAATGCTGAAGCTCAAGTTTCAATGGTTCCTGCCACGGAATTCTCGGCTGAACAGTTTCTTTAGCATCTTCTATCGTTAGCTCCTGCGTAATATAATCAAGTTTAACTATGGCTTTACTTCCGGTAACCACCAGAACACGGGTTTTATAGGGCGTTAGCCAATTAGATTCGATAAAGGCATTTCTTTCTTCCTTAAAGGTTAGCATGATGTGGGCGTAATCTTCAAAAAGCTTGTGTTTCATGTTTCCGGTTTTTGCGTAAACCGCTATGGGGTCGTCGCCAAATAGGTATCGCGTTATGTCTATATCGTGAATTGCCAAGTCTTTAACAACGCCCACATCTCCTATTCTTTCAGGCCACTCAGAAACCCTTTTGGCCGTCGCGCAGACGAGTTCTCCTATGCTTTTTTCTTCAATGGCCCTTTTTATGTATTGTATTCCCGGAATGAACCGCATTAAGAAACCTACGGAAAGGTGAAGTTTCTCCTTCTCCGCTGTTTTTATTAATGCTTCTGCCTGCTTTGAGTTCGCGGCCATAGGCTTTTCAACTAGAACATGTTTTCCGGCTTTTAGTGCTTTTAGCGCTTCTTTTGCGAGGCTTGTTGACCATGTGCATATGCTTACTGCTTCTATGTCTTTTCTTTTCAACATTCTTCCGGTTTCAACATAGGCTTCAGCGCCAAACTGATTTGCAACCTTTTTCGCTCTTTCAACATCGATATCGCACACAGCTAAAAGCTCCGTCTCCTCAAGCTCGCTAAATACTCTTGCGTGGTTTCTCCCCCAAAAACCCGCGCCAACAACAGCAACTCCGAGCTTTTTCATTTTTTCCACACACCTCTTCCTAAACCGCGATATATGAAGCCTTCAGCCTCAACTTTTTCCGGGTCTAAGATGCCTTCAAAATCGACGATGGCTGCTGGCATTTTTGCCAGAAGCTTAAGCTTCCTCAAATTAAGCCGCTTGAACTGGTCGTGCCCAGTGAATATGACTATGCAGTCTGCTCCTTCCACAGCCTCCGTCAAGCTTTTCGTGAGGAATGTAATTTCTGCGTCAGCTGAAGTTTTCCGTAATAAGTAGGGGTCATAGGGGCTTAACCTAGCCCCTTTGCTTTCAAGCATCTTAACAAACTTTCTAAACGAACTCTTAGGGATGTCCGCCATGTTTTGTGTTTGGGAAACTCCGAGTAATGCGATTTTTGCCCTCCGCAGAGTTTTCCCGCACCCTTTTAGCGCTTCATGAACCAAGTTGATTCCATGCTTTAATGCTTCCCCATTTGACTTCAAGGCGGCCCATGAAACCCGAAGTTTTACACCACGGTTTTCCGCTTCTTCCAGCATCATAAAAGGTGCTTCATGACTGTTCCAGCAGTTCAACGTGGGCTGCACAAGAATGTTTGTGTTGGATGTCAACAGATTTCGAACCGCCAAGTAATCTATGCCTGTCTTCTCGCAGAAAAAGGCAAACTCGTTAGCCAATGCAAAGCTAGCATTTCTATAAATAGCTTCGAAGAGCACTGCTGCCTCCGCCGCTTTTATATTTAAGGTTTTTATGAGAGGCTCTCTTGTTATGGCACTTATAACATTTGAAGCTTTTTCTAAGCTGTTTACGTCTTGCGCTGCGACAAGCCGTTTGCAGCATGCTAAGCTCTCAAGCGTTTGCTCCTTAGAAAATGGAACAGGACTGTATGCAAAATAAAAATCCACACCTACCTTAAGCCCCGAGACGCTTTCCAAAACTTCTTTAAGAATGTTTTCTGTAACACCAACTCCAACCATACTTGCAATTATAATTATTTTATCTCTGTGAAGACTTAAACCAATCCGTTTCAACGTCTTTTCAATGTTTGAATAGTCTACCACACCATTTTCATTTACTACTGTTGGAGTTGTAACTATTATGATGTTGCTTTGGACTGCGGCTTCCTCTAAATTATTTGCCGTTGTCAGCCTTCCATTCCTTAAGTTTTTTCGGAGGATGGGCTCCACTTCATGCTTTAAGAATGGAATTTTGCCTTTCGAAACGCGTTCCACCGATGCTCGGTCGTTGTCGGTGCATATAACCTTAAACCCTGCTTCAGCGAAAAGACATGCATGGAGGATTCCATTTCGATCACAGCCTATAATGCCAACGGTGGACTTTTCACTTTGCTCTGAATTCCCATTTTGTAGGGTTTCTTGGCTTGTTTTCGGTAACATTTGATTTTCTCCAGATTTGCAGAAGGCTGCACTTAGCTTTTTACACTGTCAATTATCCTTTTAAGCTTTAAACTGAAGTCTCGAATGAGTTCTTCAGCCCTCTTCTTTGTTTTTGCTTCAGCGTAAAGCCTGTACAAAGGCTCGGTTCCGCTGGGTCTCATTAAAATAGAGCTTTTATCTTCAAACCATATTTTAACTCCGTCAATTGTGTTAATGTTAATGTTTAATTCCCTTGTTTGCTGGATAAGCTTCTCTAGAACTTTTTCTTTAAGCTCGCTGGGGCATTCAACTTTACCCTTCTCGATAAAATATTTTGGAAGTTCATCCAATAGTTTGGAAAGTCTCTTACCCGACTTAGCCATTATGTTTAATATTAGGGCTGTCGCCATTCCTCCATCTCTAACAGCTTGGTGGGGTCCGTAGAAGATTCCGCCGTTTTCCTCCCCGCCGAGCTTCGCATCCAACTTTTTCATAGTATGTGAAACGGTTACGCTTCCAACTTTTGTCCAAACCACTTCTCCTCCATAGGCGTCCGCAATGTCCTTAACTAGGGTTGATGAACTGATGGGCGACACAACTTTCTCGCTTGGATGCTGCATCAGAAAATCCTTTTCAACTAACGCGAAGGTTTTATCACCCCAGTGGATTTCCCCTTTTTCATCGACGAATATTGAGCGGTCAGCGTCTCCGTCAAACGCCACTCCAAGGTCTGCACCTATCGCTCTAACCGCTAGGGCTAAATCTTTAAGATTTTCCGGTCGAGGTTCCGGTGATCTTGCCGGGAATGTTCCATCAATATTAGCATTTATCGTTGTTACTTTGCATCCTAGGTCCCTTAGAAGTTTTGGAACTGCAAAGGCGGCTACGCTGTTTGCTGCGTCAACAACAACATGATAGCCTTTTCTTGCTATTGCAGCAGTATCAACGTGCTTTTTAATAGCCTCAACATATTCATCGATAACCCCGTCGAGCGTTTGCACTTCCCCCA